>WNFV01000015.1_pt1 | contig 167571 bp, 125 predicted proteins | sample 5400101 | NCBI WGS metagenome assembly WNFV01 (sample SAMN13153361, study PRJNA577476) | soil metagenome | isolation source: 115 cm soil or saprolite under grassland replicate 1 | place: USA:California | collected 2016-06-15 | reverse complement strand
GAAGTTCTCCGGGCTGAAGTTCTCCGGGCTGAAGTTCTCCGGGCTGAAGTTCTCCGGGCTGAAGTTCTCCGGGCTGAAGTTCTCGGGCGCGATTTCAGCGCTCAGGCGCAGCAGGTCCTGCGCGGACGTGAGCGTCGTGTAGGCGGCGGCGATGTCCTTGTAGAGCAGCAGGTCGTAATCAGCCGGGAGGTTATTGAGCGTGACGACGACCTTGCTGCCCGGCTGCACCGTGAACTTGAACCAGGCCGACTGGTCCTGGCTGAATAGATGCTCGTCAACCGTCGCCTGTTTGATCGATGGGTCGGACGGGGTAGGATCGAGCGTCAGGCGGTACGCCGTCGGCCAGGAGTGGTTCTTCAGATCGATCAACGGCGCAGCTCCTCCCGCCAGCTCTTTCACGTAGATGTCGGCGGTGGGGTCGCTATCGGCCGGGTCGAGGTTGGTTGCGTTGGATTCGAATACCACCCTGGTGCCATCAGCCGACAGCCACGGGAAGAAGTTCCCGTCGTTGGCCTTGGTGCCGCTATCCGAGGTAGAAGCCAGGGTGATGGCCCCCGTCAGCAGGTCCTTCACGTAGATGTCGGTGGTGGGGTCGCTATCGGCCGGGTCGAGATTGGTGGCGGCGGATTGGAACGTCACCCGCGTTCCGTCCGCTGAGAGAATCGGGAAGTCGCTATTGCTGTTGCCCTTGGTGCCCGTACCCGAGGTGGAGGCCAGCGTGATAGCGCCCGTGGCCAGGTTCTTCACATAGACATCGGGAGTGGCGTCAGCGTCGGCCACGTCCAGGTTGGTGGCCAGGGAGCGGAAGGCTACGTTCATGCCGTCCGCCGAGAGGGCAGGAACGGCACTCGGCCCATTGCCCTTGGTGCCCGTACCCGAGGTGGAGGCCAGCGTGATAGCGCCCGTGGCCAGGTTCTTCACATAGACATCGGGAGTGGCGTCAGCGTCGGCCGCGTCCAGGTTAGTGGCCAGGGATCCGAATGCCACCTTGGTGCCGTCCGCCGAGAGAAATGCGAACAGGCTCTCGCCGTTACTCTTGATGCCGCCATCGGACGTGGAGGCGAGCGTGATGTCACCCGTGAGCAGGTTCTTCACGTAGATGTCGTGCGCGGCATCACCATCTGTCGGGTCGAGGTTGGTGGCGGCGGAATGGAATGCCACTTTGGTGCCGTCCGCCGAGAGTGTTGCGACGGCGTTGTCGCCGTCGGCCTTGATGCTGCTATCCGAGGTCGAGGCCAGCGTAATGTTCCCCGTGACCAGATCCTTGACGTAGACATCGCGAATGGTGTCAGTGTCGGCCGGGTCGAGGTTGGTGGCGGCAGATTGGAACACCACTTTGGTGCCGTCCGCCGAGAGTGCGCCGACGGCGCTGTCGCCGTTGGCTTTGATGCCGCTATCCGAGGTCGAGGCCAGCGTAATGTTCCCCGTGACCAGATCCTTGACGTAGACATCGCTCAGCGCGTCGGTATCGTTCGGATCCAGGTTGGTGGCGACGGAATTGAACGCTACCTTTGTGCCGTCTGCAGAGAGAGTACCGAAGCTGCTGAGGTCATTGCCCTTGATACCGGTATCCGAGGTGGAGGCCAGGGTGAGGTTGCCGGGCTGGGCCAACGCGGCGTGGGGCAAGATCAGACTGGCCATCAGGATGACCACCACCACGCTCAATGTGTGCGCCACCCGCTCCGAGCGCGGTCGGTTCAAGCCAAACCAACCGGGTGAGTGCCCCCAAAAGCCGCGCCTGCGCGGTCCCTGTATACCTTCACCACCTGCTGGCGCCTTCGTACATGTCTTGCGCTTGTGCATGATATACCTGTCCCTGGCTGAAGAGCGTGTATGATCTTCTGGGAGTGCGAGCGTCTCGCTCGCATGTGCCTGGGACGTTTGTGCTCCCAGGAATGCACAATGTTCCCCGAAGTGATATTAGTCAGTGAGCTACTATACAGCGATCGATATGGCGGTACATCGGTAGACTTACCCATCTTTATTACCCATCTTATGGTGGGTAGAGATCAGACGAGGTCGTGGTCGAGCGCGAAACGCATGGCGTTGTGGCGCGAACTCACACCCAACTTGCTGTAGATTGCGGTCAGATGGTGGTTGACGGTGCGCGGGCTGATCACGAGCCGTTCGGCGATCTGGGTGTAGGTCAGGCCTTGCGCGACCAGCCGCAGCACCTCCACCTCGCGGCTGGTGAGACCGGCGGGGTAGGCGCCGCGTAGCTTTCGATCGGGCGCCGGGGCAGGTATGTCGGTGACAGAAGCAACAGGCGGGGGCGCAGGGGCGGGTGGCGGCACGGCGGCGACGGGCTCCGCGGTTTCGGCGAGCGTATACGCAACGGCCTGCTCGAGCGGTATCGCCTGCCCCTCGGCCCACATTGCTACTGCGGTAGCTTCACCTAATGCCTGGCGGGCTGGTGCCAGCCTGCGCTCCAATTGGGCCTGATCGATGGGCGAGAGGGGCGAGCCGATCGCTTCGCGCAGCGCCGCGGCAGCGCCAGCCAGGCGCAGCGTGCGATCGGATTGGCCCTGCACAGCGGCCAGACCTGCGAACTCCTCCAACACATAGGCGATGGCCGATCGATCGCCCAACTGCTGGTTGATCGCCAAGCTCTCCTCGAGCCGGGCACGCGCGGTGGCGTAGTCGCCCTGGTCGAGAACCACATCCCCAAGACTACTCAGTGAATTGGCGATGGCCCATGCGTCACCTAACTCGCGCCGGAGGGCCAGGCTCTCCTCGAGGAAACCGCGCGCCGCGGCGTTATCGCCCAGGTAGTGCGCCAAAAGTCCCAGGGCGTTGAGCGACGTGGCGATGCCCCATTTGTCCCCCAACTCGCGCCGGAGGGCCAGGCTTTCCTCATACAGCGCGCGCGCATGGGCATAGTTGCCCTGGCGACGGGCAACAATCCCCAGGTTGCTGAGCAGGTTGGCGATCTCCAGTTTGTCGCCCAGCTCGCGCCGGATCGCCAAGCTCTCCTCGTACCGGGCGCGCGCCGCCGCGTAGTCGCCCTGCTCGGCGGCCAGGGTCCCAGCGGCCTTGAGGGCCTTGGCCCGCGCTGCCCAACTCCGCTCAGACGGCACAGCCTCTCCAGCCAGCGCCAGGAGCGCCGCCAGTCGCTCCCGTCCCTCGCGGAGATAGCCGCGCATACTCCAGAAGCGCCACAGCGCCCCGCCCAACTGCCAGCCCGCCTCGACGGTCCGGCTCTCCTCCAACCAACGGAGGGCGGCCCGCAGGTTGTCATGTTCGGTCTCCAACCGATCTAGCCATTGCTTCTGCTCCGGGCCCGTCAGCTTCGGCTCTGCCTCTTCCGCCAGCGCCAGGAAGAAGGCGGCGTGCCGCTGCCGCATGGCGTCCATTTCACCACTGGCGACCAGACATTCCAGAGCGTATTCGCGGATCGTTTCCAGCATCGCGAATCGTGGTGTGCCGTCTGCTTCCGCTTCTTGTTGTAGCAGACTCTTGTTCACCAGCGATAGAATCCCTTCCAGGACGTTCAAATCTTGAAGCGTTTGCCTGCTGCACACCGCCTCCGCCGCCTCCAAGCGGCATCCCCCCACAAAGACGGCTACCCGCCCGAAGAGGATCTGCTCGCTCTCGTTCAGCAGGTCATAGCTCCAGGCGATTGCACCCCGTAGTGTCTGCTGGCGCGTGGGCACATCTCGTGGACCACCGGTCAGCAGCTTCAGCCGGTTGTCCAGCTGCTCCAGTAGCACTTGGGGCGGGTAAAGTCTGCTGCGGGCCGCGGCCAGCTCGATGGCCAGGGGCAGCCCGTCCAGACGGACGCAGATCTCAGCCGCCGCACGCGCATTTTTTTGGATCAACACAAAGTCAGGCTTGACTGCCTGTGAACGCTTGGTGAAAAGCTCGACAGCGGCAAATTCCGACAACGCCTCAGCCGGCGGCAACCGCTTGAGGTCGGGCAAGGCCAACGGGGGCACCTCAAACAGATGTTCGCCGTACAGATTCAACATCTCACGGCTGGTGATCAGATTCTTCACGCCGGGGGCAGCTGCTAGGAGCTCGGTCACCAGGGAGGCAGCTTCCATCACATGCTCGAAGTTGTCGAGCAGCAAGAGCATGTGCTTGTCGCGCAGGAAGTCCTGCAGAATTTCAGCCACCGACTTGCCAGCGACATCCTTGATCTTGAGGGTCTGGGCGATAGTCGTAGCCACCAGACCGGGGTCGCGGATGGGCGCCAGGGGCACGAAGAACACACCATCCTCGAATTCATCGATGAGCTCGGCCGCCACCTGCAGGGCCAGACGCGTTTTGCCGATGCCACCTGTGCCGCTGAGAGTGAGCAGGCGCATGTCAGAGTGGTGCAGTCGTTGCCAGATTGCTTTGACTTCGGGTGCGCGATCGATCAGCGGGGTGGGCTGCGCCGGCAGGTTGTGAGGGCGAGTGTTCAGAGTCTTGAGCGGCGGGAAATCGGCCGGCAGGTCCGCTGTGACGAGCTGAAAAATGTGCTCCGGGAAGCTGAGGTCTTTGAGGCGATGGACCCCCAGGTCGCGCAAGGAGACGTCGAGCGATAGGTGCTCGTGCACCAGCTCCTCCGTGGCCAGCGAGAGTAGAATCTGGCCGCCGTGTCCGGCCGACAAGAGCCGCGCGACGCGGCTCAGGGACAACCCGAAGTAGTCCGCCGCGCGCTCCTCCACGACTCCTGTGTGCAGCACCATGCGCACCCGCAGCGGATCCGGGATGCTCCACGCTTCGGCCGCCATCGCCCGTTGCCCCGCCACTGCGGCGGTCACTGCGTCCCGCGCGCTCGCAAAGGCGGCATAGACTGCATCCCCCACCATTTTGAAAATCACCCCGCCCGCGGCCGTGACGGCGTCCCGCAGGAGCGCCTCGTGCCGGGCCACGGCCGCCCCCATCGCCTGCGCGTACCGTTCCCACAGCTGCGTACTGCCTTCGATATCGGTGAACAGGAACGTGACCGTTCCACTCGGCAGGCGCCGCGCCGCCGCGCCCGGTGGTGGCTGATCTGGCGGCTGAGTGGGCGCGCCCGGCAGGGCGGCGGCCAGATCGGCCCGTGCCGCCCGGAGGAAGGCGGCGCGGTCGGCGGGTGGGATGGCCAAACTATCGGCCAGCCGCGCAGCGATCTGCTTGGAGGGGCGGCGCTCGTCGGTCTCGATCTTCCGGATGGTCACCACCGAGCAGCCGACCCGCTGGGCCAACTCGTCCTGGGTCAGATCAAGTAGGCGGCGGCGCTGGCGCAGCCAGCGTCCGAAGGAGGTCGCATCGCCCATGGTCACCTCCTTGACCAGCTGCGGCGCAAGTGGAGTGCGGAGAGTGGCCTGGCGAGGGGCTGCGCTGCCGCCCAACGTCAAGCCCATGCCGCAGGTGGTTGCCCCGGTCGGACGACACTGGACTCGGAGTGCGCGCCGGGGTGCGTGCTATTGTATCACTTTTTGTATTAGCTGGTGTATAGCTGCGTGATCTTACCAACACGGCGCACCCGTGCTGTAATTGGGCCATACCGACGAATGAAAGGAAGCTCTGATCATGAAACGGAACCTCATACTCCTGCTAACCTGCTGCAGAATGGCAGCTTTGAACTGGATGCCAACAGCGATACCCGGCCCGACAATTGGACCAGCGATAGCCATTTTACGCGCAGCAGCAGGACGAAGCACAGCGGCAGCTTTGCGGGGCGCCACTTCGCCACCGACGACTCCAGTTACATGATCAGCAGCCAGATCATCACTAATCTGCATGGTGGCGAGCCGTATAACGTCTCGGGCTGGGTCAAGATCCCGCCGTACATCCATGACTTCAGCTTCCAGATCCGCGTGCGCTGGTTCTTTGGGAACTTCCCCATAGCCACTGACACCATCGCATTCTACCAGCAGAGTACGGGCAGCGCCTGGGAGCTGGTTTCGGCCAACAAGGTCGCGCCGGGGGCTACGACCAGCGCCTGGGTGGAGATGGTCGTCACCAATCTGAACTCCAGCATCTTTGTGGACGACTTCGTGTTCGGACCATGACCAGTGGGCCGCGCCGGCAACACGCCGGCTCGGCAAAGCCAACCAGCTCTTTGAAAGGAGACGCCCATGTATCGCAGAACGATCGCCAGTATGCTGGCCATGGCGCTTGCGCTGGTGCTCGGCGCGGCCGCCCCGGCCTACGCCCAGACGGTCGTGGCCACCATCCCGGTCGGGGCCGGTCCGTCGAGCGTGGCGGTGAACCCGCGCACCAACCGCATCTATGTGGCCAACCGCGACAGTGATACCGTCTCGGTGATCGACGGGGCCACCAACACCGTCGTGAGCACCATCCCGGTCGGGTACTTCCCGGCTAGCGTGGCGGTGAACGCGAAGATCAACCGCGTCTATGTGGCGAACCAATTCAATTACACCATCTCGGCCATCGACGGGGCCACCAACACCGTCGTGAGCACTATCCCCGTCGAGGGCGGCCCGACTGGGGTGGCGGTGAACGCGAAGACCAACCGCGTCTATGTGACAAACGGGAATGACTACGTCTCGGTGATCGATGGAGCCACCAACGCGGTCGTCACCACGCTCGCAGTCGGGGATGTGGCGGGCGTGGCGGTGAACGAGAAGACCAACCGCATCTATGTGGCACGCGGCTCCGGCGCTGTCTCGGTGATTGATGGAGCCAGCAACTTCTTCATGGGCACCATCCAGCTTGGGGGCAGCGCGTATGGGGTGGCGGTGAATGCGCGCACCAACCGCATCTATGTGACGAACCCCGTCAGTCCCATCGTCACGGTGCTTGACGGGGCCACCAACACGGTCGTCACCACTGTCGGGGTCGGCGCCGGCCCGCTTGGGGTGATAGTGAACGAGAAGACTGGCCGGGTATATGTAACAAACCTCAACAGCAACACCGTTTCGGTGATCCAGGACTGACACGCCCGCAAGTATGCCTAAGGAGGACACCATGAAGCGCACAGCTATCGGAACAACAGGGAAACTACTCGCCCTCGGCCTGCTCATCGCGCTCCTTGCCGCAGGCAACGCCTTCGCCGGCCACGAAACCAGCTCAGTCGCCTCGTACACCGGCTGTCTCGTCACCAATAGCGGCACCTTCGTCTCCGTCGCCGAAGGCAACGCGCCCGCGGCGCCGTGCAAGAGCGGGCAGATCGAAGTGCACCTGAGCGGCGGGGATATCACCGGCGTCACCGCCGGCCCCGGCCTTAGTGGCGGCGGCAGCAATGGAGCCGTAACACTGGCGGTCGACTCGACGCAGGCGCAGACAAAGATCGACGATTTTAGCCAGGGTCTCTGCAACTTTCCCGGCCGCTCGATCAAGCAAATCCATGCGGACGGCTCGGTCGACTGCGGCCTAGGCCCCAGGATCGTCGCCGGTCAAAAAGCCGGACCCGGCGAGATTGCAGAGGATTTCGCGCCGATCGGTTCGCTCGCGCTGCCGACGGGAAAATTCCTGATCATCGCCAAGGTCGTCGCCAATTCGACGAAATATGACCCGGCGAACGAGGTGCTGAACGCGACCTGCGAGTTACAGGTGACGGACAGCAACGGCCAGATCATTCCGGGAATCCTGGACCGGGCGATTATCTGGGGTGATAACGATTTCCAGCCGGCTGGCCCAGCGCGAGGCGGTGGCACACTGACCATGATGGTCTGGGCCGATTCGGCTGGTTTCGGGCCCATAGCCGTCGTGCAGTGCCGGGATGAGTCGAACTCGAGCAACATCAATGCCCAGATGGAGTGGCGGCGCCTCACGATGGTCGCGATTCAACTCGATACCGACGGTGTTCTGGAGGAGCCGCTGAACTAGAGATCGTATCGGATTTGATATAAGGAGGTGGTCATGAACCGCTTTAAGAACGGGCTTCTCGCCGCCGCAGTGGCGCTGCTGATCGCGCAGTCGCTGGCCTTCACGAACGTGGGCCAGGCGCTGGCCCAGCAACTCCACGAGGTTCTGGTCGTCAACACCAGCGCCAATCCCGTCCCGGTTGCCCTCCAGGGCACGCCCAACGTCGGCCTCGACCCGCAGCACAGCACCGTGCAGGTCGCAAGCTCGCTGATCGATCCGCTGGAGGTACGCGATGTGAGCGATGGCGTCAAGCCGGTTGTGCAAGCGAGTGCCGATGTAACCATTGTGGATGGAGCCACCGAGGGCCTAGCCGCTATCTATACCGTGCCAGAGGGTAAGCGCCTGGTCATCGAGCATGTTTCCGCATCCGGGTCTATCGAGAGCCAGTCGGTACCGGATCGGAACATGGTCTTCGCGATCGAAACCGTGGCGGGCGGCAAGTCGAAGTGGCACGCGCTCATAACATCCAAGGATGGCGCGTTTTCAGTGGTGGTTAGTCCCGAGGAGTTCACGACATTTGTCCGGTTCACGGCAAGTCAGCCAATGCGGATCTATGCCGATCCCGGGACGAAGGTTTACTTCCACGTCAGCCGCAGCTATATCTATGGTCCGACGGCCAGCGCTGGAATGACCATCTCTGGCTACCTTGCGGATCTCCCGCCCTCACGGTCTTGATCCCCGGCCTACGCCTAGACCGTCGTGGCCACCATCCCGGTCGGGATCTTCCCAGTCGGAGTGGCGGTGAACGAGAAGATCAGCCGCAGCTACGTGGCGAACCATGTAAGCAACACCGTCTCAGTGATCCAGGACTGAGGCTATCGTTATTACACCTAAGGAGGATCCCATGAAACGCACAATTGCACGATCGGCATGGAAGCTCGTCGCCCTCGGCCTGCTGCTGGTGCTCGCCGCCAACTGGGGCGCGTCCCGCGCCGCGGCGGCAAGCATGGTTGAGCGGCCCAGCCCATTGATCGGTCTGGCGCGCGGCCAGACCGCGCGCCTCAACGTGGTCAACTACGACGGTCCAGACAGCGCTCCGGTGCAAGTGGAGCTGGCGTTCTTCGACGACCAGGGCAACCCCCTCGCGCGATCCGAGGAGGCGCTGGCGCCCGGCCGCGCCGCAGCGCTGGAGCTGCCCTACGCACGCCTGGCCCGCGCCGACCTGCGGGTTGCGGTGCGCACGGTGGTGCGGGTCATCGGCGACCTGAACTCGGTCGGCGACATGCACATCATCCCCTTGCTGGAAGTGTTTGACGACGAGACGGGCAAAACCGACGTGCTGCTCAGCCAGTTCGCACCAAACACGAGTCAGACGCAGTAGAGATCGAACCTCACCCCGGCTCCCCGCTCCCGTTGCGCCGGGAGCGGGTGAGCACCTCGCCGCCAACGAGGTGCAGGCATGGGCAATGACCGTGGTTTACTTTGATTGTGCGGCGAACTTGGCGGATGCACCGCCCCAAGGAGGAACAGCTATGTCTCTACGTTACATCAAAAGACGACGATCCGGTTTGGTCACACTTCTCGTCCTTCTCGTCTTTGTCCTAAATATCTTGTCGCCAGCTGCAAAAGCCGAGCCAACCAGCGGCACCTCTGATGAATCCCAAGCGACGGAGATCGCCTGTGGCGGCGTCTTTCCCGCCATCGCCGACGCTACGGTGGAGCAGACCAGCCCGAATACGCCGCTTGGCGGCGCGCCCGTGCTCCAGGTGGCGCGAGGACCCAAAGGCGATGCGCGTTCGCTGCTCGCCTTCAACCTGGCCGGCCGCATTCCGACTGGCGCAACCATCCACCTCGCCCGGCTTGAGCTGACGCTGGCAGGGGCGCCGCAATCGGTGCCCTATAGCATCGAAATCGCGAGCATCGCAACAGCCTGGGACGAGAGCGGCGTGACCTGGAATACGCAGCCACAACCGGCTGCGGTCCACGACAGCATCTCCTCGACCCACAGCGATGGCATCGTCGGCATCGATGTCACGACCCTAGTGACACAGTGGACGACGGGCGCCGTTTCGAACACCAGCCTGCTGCTGTCTCCTGCGAGCAGCCTTATGGACACGCGCTTTGAGAGTCGTGAGAGCACACGAACCGGGGACACAGCTCCGCGCCTGGTCATCGTGTGCGCCGTAGCGAGCGAGCCTGCACGAGAGGACCAGGGCGAGCGCGACCGGCGGCAACTGGATGACCTGGCGCGGCTGCGCGGCACCTCCACCAGGCTGTCCACCTTCCAGTTGAAGCCCGCAGGTGCCCTCGGTTTCGCTGATTTCAGCCTCCCCGTACCCTCGGACGTCGGCGGCGATAGCCTGGCCCAGGCGCAGTGGTTCGTGGGCGAGTACCGCGACCTGCTACGCCTCGACGACCCTGCCAGCGAGCTGCAGCTTGTGCGGCGCCTGCAGCGTGGTATGGGCGTGATCTTCCGCCAGCTTCATAAGGGGATCCCGGTCTTTCCGGCTCAGCTCGGCGTCTACCTCGACGGTACGCATGTGGTCGGGGCCGGTGGGAGCTATGTTCCCGGTATCACCCTGAGTCCCACACCGCGGCTGTCCGCGCAGCAGGCTCAGGCACTGGCGCTGGCAGCAGCCGGCCCCGGCGCGAAGCTAGTGGGCGACACCCAACTGCGTTACATCGATCTGGGGTTGCTCGGCTTTGCGGGCCCGAGCATGCATCTGGCGTGGCAGGTGAACCTGGCTGGAGCGAGCGACCGCGCGCTCTTCATCGACGCCAACAACGGCGCGCTGCTCTACGCGCGGGCCAGCGCAATACATGACTTCGAACTTGACCTGGAGACCGGCAACCACGCAGGTCCCTACGGCGGCGACTGGGACTGCTGGGCCGGTCCCGGCACAACCGCCGACGACGAGTGGTTCGACGAGGATGGCAACACGGACTCAGCCGCCGACGCCGAGGGCTGGCAAGCCTTCAACAATATCGTCGCAGTCGATAACTACTGGCGCAACACCATGGGGATCGACTCCTGGGACGACGACGGCGAAGACATCGAGATGTATATCCACGTCGGCACTGCCAGCTCGTGGGGCTCCGCCGGATATCCCAACGCTCACTACGCGCCCACCTGCGACATCATCGAATTCGCAGATGGCATGGTGACGCGGGATATTGTGGGCCACGAATATACCCATGGGGTGGACCATAACCTCGCCGCCGATCTGGTGTATTCTGGCCAATCAGGTGCGCTCGACGAGAGCTTCGCCGATATCTTCGGCCACTTCGTCGACCCTGCTGACTGGTTGCTTGGTGAAGGCTCGTCAGCGGCTGCTGCGCCGAACCCTAGCATCTCCGGCTGCTCGCCGACGCCCGCGATCCGCGATATGAGCAACCCGCCCTGCTACAACCAGCCGGATAAGATGAGCAAGTACGTCAATATCAGCGCCGACAATGGCGGCGTCCATACCAATAGCGGCATCCATAATAAAGTCGCGTTTCTACTGACAGCCGGCGGCACACACAACGGCCGCACCGTCACCGCCATTGGGCAGGATAAAGCACAGTCGCTCTTCCATATGACGCACACGGCGCTCTGGTCTTCGGCCCAACTGGCGGATGCACGCAACATGGCTGTGTTGGTGGCCGAGACCATCGTGAATCTCAACAGTCTCAATGTCTGGGGCTTCACCCCGTCTGATGTATGCCAGGTGCGCAACGCCTACGCCGCCGTCGAACTGGGTCAGGGCGACGTCGATTGCGACGGTCAGGAAGACAACGTCGACCCCGACAATGATGGGGATGGCTGGGCCGACGGGCCAGATAACTGTAACAACATCCCCAACCCCAGCCAGGCGGACGCCGACCAAGACGGGAAGGGCGATGCCTGCGATACGGACGACGACAACGACGGCAAACTTGACGGGAGCGACAACTGCCCTCTGGCAGCCAACGCGACACAGGCCGACTGGGACAACGATGGCAAGGGCGACGCCTGCGACGACGCCGACGGCGACACGGTGGTAGATGCCAAGGACAACTGCCTCACTGTCGCAAACTCCGACCAGAAGAACACCGACGGCGATAGCAAGGGCGACATCTGCGACCTGGACGACGATGACGATGGTCTGGTCGATCTCATGGACAACTGCCCGCAGACCTACAACCCCAATCAGGCGAACGGCGACGGCGACATCTGGGGCGACGTCTGCGACCTCTGCCCATCCGTCACAAGTAATGACAACAGCGATCCCGATCACGATGGCTTAGCCAACCCTTGTGACCCGGACGACGACAACGATGGCCTGAAAGACAAGGTAGACAATTGTCCCGAGACCTACAACCCCGATCAGAAAGACCTCGACCAGAACGGCATCGGCTTCGTCTGCGACCCGGTTGAGGCACAGCTATGGGCGACGCTCCACTCCTATAAAACCGTCGTAAGATTGCCACTCAAAATACCGCTGCCGATCTGTCCGGACTGCCCGGACCCCTATCTGCCCAATGACTACGAAACTCATATCAGCGTGGCGCTGCCCGTTGGCGTCAACGCGCGGGTGGCAGATAGCGAAGGGTCAACGGTTGCCAAGGGCAAGGGGCCGTCCGGTCAACAGACGCTTCACTTTCGGCCGAAGCCCTATGCCATCACCAGTGGCGATGATGTCCTGAGCATATTCACCGAGGCAGCTGGCGCACCACCTGCCACAACGTCGCTCGCGCCGGACAAGATCGGCTATCAGTTGATTATCTTCCCACTCGAAGGCGCAGACCCGCAACAAGAGTACACACTCCAGCTTGATGTTACGGGAGATGTGTCCAGTGTTAAGCTCCTGAAGCTGGCGAGCAAGTAGTATACCAGGTGCAAATCGGCGTACATCCAGTCGGAGTTCGCTAGGTTCTCCAGCTTCTTGAGTTCCGTCAGCGGCTGTGACGAGGATCTCAAGAAGCTGGAACACCTAGCTGGTGATAAGGGCATTACGGAACCGATGGATGCTCCGCAAACAACCGAAAGGAGAAGCAAATGAACCCAATCCGTTTGCTCATGGCGTTGACCACTGCGCTGCTGGTGGTCGGTGGCATGCTCACCACAGCGCCCCGGGCCGAGGCCATCATCATCAATTACTTTCAGGCCAGCCTGGTAGGCGAGGAGGAAGTACCTTCGGTGCAGACGCGGTCGAGCGGCCTGGCCACCTTCGCGTTGAATGAGGAAGGCACACTGCTGACCTACCGCATCAGCGCCACCGACCTTACCAGCGCGGCCACGGAGGTGGGGATCTACGAAGGCGCCCGCGGCACCGTCGGCCGGCTGCTGCTGAGCCTCGGCCCCTCCGATCCCTGCTCGGTGGGCGACGACTTCGTCTCCTGCGAAGGCAGCGTTGGCGATCCCGAACAGCTCGAGGCGCTCGTCCCACTTATGGGCGCTGATCTGGCCTATGTCAACATCCTGACGCGACAGTATCCTGGCGGCGAGCTTCGCGGCCAGATCTCCGGGATGTCGCCGCCCGAATTTGGAGCCGACCTCTCCGGAGACCATGAGGTACCGGTCGCGGAGACCCCGGCGGTCGGTGCCGCCCTGCTTCGCACCGGGCCCGACGGACGCATCAGCTTCCTGATCGACGCAGCGAACATCCGAGAGCTCAGCGAGATCGGGATCTTCGAGGGTGCTATCGGGGATCTGAACGTCAGGCAGCTTGTGCGGCTTAATCCGGCGGAGCAATGCGCAGTGCTGGACAACAGCATCCGGTGCGAGGGCGGCGACATCAGCCGCGGTGACCCGCAGCTCTCGCAGCGAATCCTGCTGTTGATGATCGAAGGCCGGGCCTACGTGAATGTGCGCACCAGCCAGTATCCGGGCGGTGAGATTGCCGGCCAGATCCGTTAGCCGCGTTATGTCCAAAGCTCCTAGCTGCATAGTATACCATGCCGTTGCGTGAGCGCGCCGGCCTGACGCGCGAAGCCGGTGCAGGCCTTACGATGATTACGAGGCTTCTGGTCGAATAATACATGCATGATCTACAGCAAGGGTCTATCAATCGTCAAAGCAAGCCACAGAGGAGTTGGCACTTGAGGAGATAGCCGCGATTTTACCCTTTCACTATGCAGCCGTCATGTGACCATTGTGGATCGGCGCTCCAGTCGTTTGACTAGAGCGCTTGTTTGTTGGCGTCATCTGCGGGCAATTCGCAGCACACGGTCAAGATGCAGAACTTTCTGCACATGATACTGAACCTTCCGAACCCATGTCGACTATGCTGACGGTGTGAAAAACAGTGCAGGAGCACGGACGGCTGAGAACCAAATCGCATCTGCTATGTGATACACCAGCCAGTCACGACGAAAGGGGACATCGAAATGGATGGAGCACTGGGTATCATGCTGGGTCTGGCCTATGTTGTGGCACCGGGTTCGGTCAATATTGAGACGTTGCGCCGTGGCCTGACTGGTGGCGCCCGGGTCGCACTTGCGATGCAGTTGGGCGCTATCATCGGGGAGCTGTTCTGGGCGCTTCTGCCCCTGGCTGGGACCGGGCTGCTCCTAACTCATGCAGTGGCACAGACCATTCTCGGAATCGCTGGTACCACCCTGCTGATGTATCTCGGCTGGTTGGCGGTAGACAATCGACTGTGCCTTTACTATTATTGCATCGGGCGAACACTGCCCTCGCCTGCCTACCGAATTTATATCACCACAAGTTTGTCGCCTCGTCGTCCCCTTTCGGCGGAACAGCACGGCCAAGTGGTATATTTCCCTCGGAGCACAAACTGTCTCTCTCGTGGAAGGAGCAAGGTATCGTGAGAATCTTCCGACTAGTCTTCCCACAGTTGCTTTCCCGCGTGCTGCGCGCTGCAACTGTACTCGCGGTCGCGCTCGCCGCGACCGCTGGCGCTCTGGCCGCTGACATTGCTGGCCCGGCCGCGCTCGTCAGGGACATCAACCCGACCAGCGCTCGGATCGAGCCGGCGTCGGCCTGGCCGTTGATCGCCTCCGGCGGGCACCTGTTCTTAGCCGCCAGCGACGTCAATAATGGCACTGAGCTGTGGGTCAGCGACGGTTCGCCTGGTGGCACGCGGCTGCTGCGCGATATCAACCCGGGCCAGGCCTCTACCTCGCTGGGAGATGTAGTGGATGTGAACGGCACGCTGTTCTTCACCGCCAGCCCCAACATCGGCTTTTTCGAATTGTGGAAGAGCAACGGTACCGAGGCGGGCACCACGATTGTCAAAGCGGCGAGCGCTGGCGGTCCAAGCAACCCAACCAGCCTGACCAACGTGGCCGGCACCCTTTATTTTGTCGCCGGTGACGCCCTGTGGCGAAGCAACGGCACTGCGGCCGGCACGAACCTGATCGCGCCGGTCCAGGCCACCAGGCTTACGGCGGTAGGCAACCGGCTGTTCTTCATAGGCCAGGACGAGGTGCACGGGCGCGAGCTGTGGGTTAGCGATGGCACCTCGGCGGGCACCCGAATGGTTAAGGATATTAACCCCACTGGCGACAGCTTCACCGACTTTACGTTCGACGACCCGAACCTTACGGCGGTCGGCGACAAGCTGTACTTCATTACCACTCAGCAGCCTCTGTATCAGTATCTCTGGCGGACCGATGGAACGGCGGAGGGGACCACACGTATCCAGCCAACCAATACCGCCCTCGACCTGCATGCTGGCGAGCTGGAAAATGCTGGCGGTATGCTGTTCTTCCGCGGCTACAGCCAGCTCGACTACGTCACTCTCTCCACCGGCATCTGGAAGACTGACGGCACACCATCCGGCACCATCGAGGTCAAGTCGCTCTATACCGGGGGCCAACCCAGTATGGTGCCGACCCCGCTCAAGGCGGTTGGCGATAACCTCTTCTTCGTCGGCAACACCTCCAACCTCTGGTTCAGTGATGGCACCAACAGTGGCACGAGGGAGCTCACAAACGCTCGGATCGACCCTCAGCTCACTTCGCTGGCCGCCCTGGACGGCAAGCTATTCTACATGGGTAGGGATGGCGGAGATGATGTCGAGCTGTGGCGTAGCGACGGCACTGAGCCCGGCACCGCGCGCGTCAAGGATATCAACCCCGCTGGGTCGTCGGAATTATCGTCTTTTGTGCCCCTCGGCGGCACGCTGTTCTTCGCCGCCAACACCGGCCAGGGACTCGCGCTCTGGAAGAGTGACGGGTCTGAAGCAGGGACGGTCCTGGTCAAAGATCCCAGAGTGACTCCAGCTGGCATCGATCCTTTTGGCTTCTACCAAAAGTACGATTATGAGATGACCGATGTGAACGGCCGGTTGTTCTTCGTGGCCGATGATGGGACGCATGGCTATGAGGTGTGGACCAGCGATGGCACCGCCAGCGGCACCCGAATGGTTAAGGATATTAACCCCGTCGGCGGAGCTGGCCCGTTCGAATTAGCAAGCTTGAACGGCCGCTTGTATTTTCTGGCTCGCAGCGATACATCAGCCGGGTTGTGGGTCAGCGACGGCACGCCTGCGGGAACCCAGCCGTTGAAGGTATCCAGCCTGCCGCTGCCCCCGGGAGTGTTCCCGCCCGACTTTCTGACGGTCGCCAACGGCGCGCTCTACTTCCTCACCAGCGAGCCCGGCGGGGAAATGCTCTGGCAGACGGATGGCACTCCCGCCGGCACGACGGCGGTCACCACGATTCCTCGGTCTGCGAGTGGCGGGCTTGCGCACGGATTGATGAGCGTCGGCGGGCAGCTGTTCTTTGTGGCGAGTGACGACGCCCACGGACAAGAGCTGTGGACAAGTGATGGTACGACAGGCGGCACGCACATCCTTAAAGATATTGTCGCCGGTCCGAATGGGTTGAACCCCATGGGACTCACCGACGTCAACGGCACGCTCTTTTTCTTTGACCAGCTTGGCGACGGCCCCCAATTGTGGAAAAGCGACGGCACGTCTGGGGGAACGATACAGGTCAAGGATCTTGGGTACGGCGGATACGGTGGCTTCGACCCGGCCAACTTTACGGTTGTGGGCCGTCGGCTGTTCTTCACAGCCGGCAGTCGTATGGCAGGCTTGGGGCTGTATGTCAGCGACGGCAGCGCCAGCGGTACGCTGCGGCTGAAAGATATCCGCGAGGAGGACACCGCGCCCAGCCTCGCCGCGGTCAATGGCCGGCTGCTGTTCGCCATAGACGAGTATGGGCGGGGGCGCGAGTTGTGGAAGAGTGACGGCACGCTGGAAGGTACCACGCTCGTGAAGGACATCAACGCCGGCCCAGTCGGCTCGGCGGCCAACAACATCCGACAAGTGACCAACGACGGCTGGGCGCTGTTGGCGGCTTCTGATGGTCAAGGTGGCGTGGAGCTGTGGCGCACCAACGGCACTGCGGCAGGAACGCAGCGGCTCCAGGACATCGCGCCGGGCGCGTCGTCGTCAAATCCAACCTCGTTCCACAGCGTCGGATCTAGGGTGTTCTTCGTTGCCGATAACGGCAGCACTGGCCCTGAGCTATGGTCGCTCGACCGCTCGGGCTTGGTTGATCTGATGCCGAACAAAATCTATTTACCGTTCATAGCGAGGTAGCCAATAATAAGCGACCCTGATCGTGTGAGGGCCGGCAGAGGGACTCGTCGGGCCTCGCGTGGTTTCGGTGCTGGTGGCTTAAATTTAATTTATTTTGGCTTGGTCAAGCGCGCGTTCATCGAGCGTTATCTCCGGCTCCTGAGCCGTGCCGTCGTCAGCACGTGAAGCGGAAATCGGATTGTCAGAAAGAGCCTTACAGTGCGCTGCACCGCATCGAAGGCTGGCCGACCGGTTGTACGAAATCGGGCCAGAGGCCAATGCGCGCCAGGCGCGGGCGATTCCACGACTTGCTGAGGAGCCAGATCGGTCGGGCCGAGTCGCTTCTCGCGGACATGTGCGTACACACCGAGCTTTCCGCACATGATCGCGAACGTTCCGAACCCAACTCGGCTATGCTGGCAGTGTGACACGCAGGCTGGCGCTACGCATGGAGAAGCCAATGGTCACCGCAACACCAGCAACTTCACGCAACCACAGGAGTGTATCATGAGCAACCGCAGCGAAACCTTTGGCCGCCTGCTCAAGGGGGCGATCAACAGCATCGCCGCTTACGAGGGCAAGACCGCCCCGGCGATCGAGGATGAATTGGGCGAGCAGATCGGCGTGGCCGGCTCGACCATCCAGCGCTACAAGGCCGGCTACCTGCCAACTGAGCCGCTCGTCGTCCAAATCCTGACCGAGGCGGCCGTGCGCCGCGGCTACCTCAGCCGCGCCTGGCTCACGCGCTTCCTGCAGGCCGCGCGCTACCCCAACCCTGACGCGCTGGTCGCCCAGTTCGCCGATGTCTTCGGCCAGGCTGGTCCGTCGAGCGACGAAGGTGCGCTCCCCGGCGGTACACTGACGTTTCTGTTCACCGATATCGCCGGCAGCACCACCCGCTGGGAGCGCCAGCCCCAGGCGATGGAGCGCGCGCTCGCGCGCCATGACGAGTTGCTGCGCCAGGCGATCGATGCGTATGGTGGCCATGTCGTCAAGACCGTTGGCGATGCCTTTCAGGCGGTCTTCACCACGGCGCCCGCTGCGCTGGAGGCGGCCATCGCGGCCCAGCGCGCGCTCGCGGCCGAAGCATGGGGATCGATTGAGCCCCTCCGGGTGCGGATGGCGCTGCATGTCGGGATCGTCCAGCAGCGCGACGGCGACTACTTTGGGCAGCCGCTTAACCGTGTCGCTCGGTTGTGCACCGCCGGCCATGGCGGCCAGGTGTTACTCTCGAACGCTGCCCAAGAGCTGGCGCGCGACGCGCTGCCCAAAGGCACGGAGTTGCGCGACCTGGGCGAGCACCGCCTGAAAGACCTCGCGCGCCCGGAGCGCATCTTCCAGGTGGTCGCCCCGGATCTACCCGCCGACTTCCCAGCGCTGCGTACGCTCGACCGCTACACCCACAACCTGCCGGCGCAGGCGACCCCGCTGATCGGGCGAGAGGCTGAAGTGTTGGCGGTATGCGACCTCGTGCGGCGTGAGAATGTGCGGCTGCTGACGTTGACGGGACCAGGCGGGATCGGCAAGACCCGCCTGGCGCTCCAGGCCGCCGCCGATGTGCTCGATGACTTCCGAGACGGGGTATTCTTCGTCCCGCTCGCGCCGATCCGCGATCCTGAACTGGTGCTCACGGCAATCGCCCAAGTGCTCGGTGTCAAAGAGCTGGGCGACCGGCCGTTGGTCGAGCAGATCAAGGCCTATCTGCACGAGAAGCGAACCCTCCTGTTACTTGACAACTTTGAGCAAGTGGCCGCAGCCGGACCGCTGGTCGCCGACTTGCTAGCAGCCGCGCCACAGCTGAAGGTCATGGTCACCAGCCGCGAGGTGCTGCACCTCTACGGCGAGCACGAGTTCAGTGTTCCGCCGCTGAGCCTGCCCGACCTACGGCGTTTGCCGCCGATCGAGCGGCTGACCCAGTACGAGGCAGTACGGCTGTTCACCGAGCGCGCCCAGGCAGTGCGGTCTGACTTCACCGTCACCAGCGAGAATGCCCCGGCGATAGCTGAAATCTGCACGCGGCTGGATGGATTGCCACTAGCAATAGAGCTAGCGGCGGCGCGCAGCAAGCTGTTCCCACCGAAGGCGCTCCTGGCCCGGCTCGACAAGCGACTGACTGTGCTCACTGGCGGTCCACGCGATCTCCCTTCGCGCCAGCAGACGTTGCGCGGTGCGATCGCCTGGAGCTATGACCTACTGGATGCTGCCGAGCAGGCGATCTTCGCCCGGCTGGGGGTGTTTGTGGGCGGCTGCACCCCGGAGGCGGCTGAGGCGGTGCTTGCCGATGATCAGGCGGGTGACGAGACCGACCTCACCGTCTACATCTCGGCGAGTGTCGTGCTCGACGGGCTGACGTCGTTGGTCGACAAGAGCCTGCTCAAGCACGAGGAGGACATTTCGGGCGAGCCACGCTTTGTCATGCTGGAGACGATCCGCGAGTACGCGCTTGAGCGGCTGGAGAGCAGCGGTGAGGCGGACGCGATTCGGTGGCGACACGTCCACTTCTTCATGGAGTTGGCAGAAGCGGCTGAACCGCATCTGTATGGGCAACGCACCTGGGTCAGCCGCCTGGAAGTGGAACACGACAACCTGCGAGCCGCGCTCGCATGGTCTATCGGGCATGCCGGAGACATCGGGTTGCGCTTAGCGGGGGCACTCGGTTCGTTCTGGTATTTGCATTGTCATCATCGGGAAGGATGTGCGTGGCTTCGCAAAGCTCTCGACCGGGCCAGGGATGCTGATGGGGCTTCGTCACACCGCTTTCAAGCAAAGGCCCTCAACCAGGCGGGCTATCTCTCAATGTTCCTACACGACCTTGCGCGAGCAAACACGTTGCTCGAGCAGAGTGTGGCGCTCTGGCGCGAGGTGGACGATCCACGTGGCCTCGCCCGGGCCCTCTGCGATTGGGGCGCAGCCATGGATCGCCAGGGCGACCGCAATGCGGCACGCACGTGTTTGGAAGAGAGTATCGCTCTCTTCCGTCAATCAGGCGAGAGAGGGGGTCTGGTCGGGGCGCTCTTCTGGCATGGGCTGATCGCCTCGCTCCAACAGGACTTCGCGACGGCGCGGGCGAGCGCGGAAGAGAGTATCCGCCTGGGCCGTGAAGTTGGGAACATCAGTCTTGTTGCGGCGTCCATGAGCGCCGTCGTAGCCTATATTACCTTTCGAGAGGGGGACTATGCGGGGGCACAAGCACTCTTGGAAGAGGGCTTGCGGCTGGCTCGGGACGCGGACGATAAACCCGGCATCGCCCTGACGCTCGGTCTCTTGGGAAGTTTGGCCTATCGCCAAGGTCACTATGACTCGGCCAAGCCGCTCTTCATGGAGGGCCTACTAATCTGGCGCGAGATGAGCAGCCAATACGATAGTGCTTGGAGCCTCGATGCGCTGGGGTATGTCGCCCTGCAGCAGCATAATTGGCAGCACGCGGCCACGCTTTTTAAAGAGAGCCTGGCGCTATACCGAGAACTTCCCGACCAGCGTGGTATCGCTAGGTGTTTGGCTGGCTTGGCTGAAGTGGCCCAGGCTGCGGGGGAACTGGAGCGGGCAGCGCGGCTCCTGGGTGCCACGGACATACTTCTGGAGGCCAGCGGTACGAAGTTGGAGGATGCGGAGCAGGACCGCTATCATCATATCGCAATTACCAGCCAGGTGGAATTTGAGCGGCACATCGCGGCCATCCGTGCCGCCTTAGGTGATGCAGCGTTCGCAGTGGCGTGGGCCGAAGGGCAGGCAATGACGCTGGAGCATGCGATCGCCGAGGCGCTAGCAGCGCCTGGACAGCCGCGAGAGTGAGTCGATCTGGCGCCAGTCTACATTCTAAGTTTCATTCGAGCGCGTCAAGCAGGAGACGGCCATGGACTACGAGATCATCGTTATCGGCGGAGGGCTGGCCGGCGCTGCGCTGGCCAAGGGGCTAGCCGAGCATGGCATGCGTGTGCTAATTCTCGAGCACGAACGGGCGTTCAAGGACCGGGTGCGCGGCGAGGCCCTCGTGCCCTGGGGAGTCGCCGAGGCCCGTGCGCTCGGCCTCTACGAGCCACTGGTGCAGCGCTGCGGCCAGGAGATCCGCTGGTGGGATGTTTCGGCCGAGGGGGCAGCCGTGAGTCGGCGCGATCTGATCGAAACAACACCCGCGCGGGCGGGATGCCTCACCTTCTCCCATCCAGCCATGCAAAGCGTGTTGCTCGACCTTGCTGAAACGGCCGGGGCCGACGTCCGACGCGGCATCGCGGTCATCGGCGTAACGCCAGGGAAGCCGGCGCGCGTGTATGTGCGCGGGAATGGCCACGATGAAGTGCTGCGCGCCCGGCTGGTGATTGGTGCCGACGGACGGACCTCGCGCGCCCGCGCTTGGGGCGGCTTCACAGTCAAGTGCGATTCCGAGCGGCTCATCGTCGCCAGTACCGTGCACGTCGGGATGCCCTTGCCCGAGGATGCGATACAGATCGTCGCCAATCCACCGATCGGCCAGACCATCCTCGTGGTGCCGATTGGCCAGCAACGTTTCCGCTCCTATTTGATGTATCGCAAGCGCGGCACCCGCCGGCACTTGAGTGGAGCGAGCCAGAGCGTCGCGTTCATCCAGTCGTGCTTTGAGACCGGCGCGCCAGAAGCCTGGTACGCAGGCGCCGAGTTGGCTGGACCGCTGGCTGAGTTCGAGGGCGCGGATACATGGGTGGATCACCCCTACCGCGATGGCATCGTGCTGGTGGGCGATGCGGCGGCGGCGAGCGATCCCAGCTTTGGCCAAGGCCTCTCGCTCACGCTCCGTGATGTGCGGGTCCTTCGTGACCAGCTGCTCATGCACGACGATTGGGACACGGCCGCGCACGCCTATGCCGCTGAACACGACCGGTACTACAGTGCGCTGCACCGCATCGAAGGCTGGCTGACCGACCTGTTGTATGAAATCGGGCCGGAGGCTGATGCGCGCCGGGCACGCGCGTTTCCGCGTCTCACTGAGGAGCCAGATCGTGATGTGGATATACTGGCCTTGGGACCGGATCAGCCCAGCGACGAGACCGCGCGTCGGCGCTTTTTCGCTGAGGATTGATTCGCGGGGTGCTCGGCATATTTTCGTAAGGAGGAGATCGTCAACGGCCAGAAACTGGAACGGGTTGAGGAATGCATCGCGCCCGACATGATCGAGCATACGCCCGGCCTCGGCTCGGGGGCATCTGGTTTACGGCAGGATTTCGTCGGATTCTTCAGCGCCTTTCCCGATATGCATGTCACTATCGACGACCTGGTTGCCGAAGGAGATAAAGTAGCGGCGCGCTACAAATGGACCGGCACGCACCAGGGGATGTTCAACGACATTCCCGCAACCGGGAAACAGGTCACAGTCACAGGGCTCGATCTCTGGCGGCTGCGCGACGGGAAGTGTATCGAGCACTAGAACCAGGAGGACAACCTCGGCCTACTGCAACAGCTCGGTGTCATCTCCCCGCCCGGGCAAGCCGGAAGCTGATCCCGCGACCAGCCAAAGGACCGAGCGTTCGCGGGCGAACAGCAAATGGCCGTACCTTCTTTGAGTGCGGCCATGGTGTCTGCCCGACTCACCGAGCAGCAGCCATCTGATCAGTCCCGACCAGCGCTCCAGTCATTCGACTGGAGCGCTTGTTTGTTGGCGTCGTCATATGGGCGATTCCTGGCACAAGCGCAACGTGCAGAACTTTCCTTACATGCTACTGAACTTTCCGAACCCATCTCAACTATGCTGGCGGTGTGAGGAGCAGTGCAGTAGCACGGGCGGCTGAGAACCAACTGAACGGAGCCACGTATGACCCTAACCGCATCATCCTTTCGCCCACGCACCATCTGGCGCGAGGTGCAATCCATCCGCCAGTTTTGCGACAACCGGCTTGGCTGGCTGCTCGACCTCAGCCAGACCGTTGGTGACTTCGGAACCTACCGGTTCGGTCACTGGCAGGGCGTGATGGTGAACTCGTCGGAGCTGGCCCACGCGCTGCTGGTCGAGCACGCCGATGCGTTCCATAAGCCGCAGGTCTTCCGCTTTCTGAAGACCTTGATCGGCAACGGCTTGCTGACCAGCGATGGTGAGGAGTGGCGCAGCCAGCGCCACCTAGCCGCCCCAGCGTTCCAGCACCGCCGGATCGCCGCCTACGCGCAGGTAATCGCCAATTACGCCGAGCAGGCCCAAGCGGAGTGGCACGACGGCGCGAAGATCGACGTCGTGAATGAGATGATGCGCCTGACCTTACGCATCGCCGGCAAGACACTGTTCGACACGGACGTGCTGGGTGATACCGAGGAGATCGGCGTGGCGCTGGGCGCCGCGCTGCACTACATCGATCAGCAGGGCAGCAGGCTTCTGGCGCCGCCTCCCAGCTGGCCAACCCCGGCCAACCTCCGCCACCGCAAGACCATCGCGCGGCTCGACGCGATCGTCGCTCGGATGATCGCCGAGCGGCGCGCGTCGGGCGAAGACAAAGGCGATCTGCTCTCAATGCTGCTCGCAGTGCGTGACGAGGGCAATGGTGCAGGCATGACTGATCGCCAGGTGCGCGACGAGGCGATGACGCTGCTGCTGGCCGGCCACGAGACCACCGCGATTGTCCTGGCATGGTCGCTCGTACTGCTGGCGCGGCACCCACACATCTACGCGCGCCTGCGCGACGAGGCGTGCGCGGCGCTGTGTGGCCGCACGCCAACCTTCGAGGACTTGCCGAAACTGCCCTATGCCCTGCAGGTGTTCAAGGAAGCGATGCGGCTCTACCCGCCGGTCTACGTGACCGCGCGCTCCGCCACTCGCGATGTCGAGCTGTGCGGTCGCCGAATTGCGAAAGGGACCCTGGTGCTGCTCAGCCCGTACACCATGCACCGGCGGCCGGAGTACTTCGCCGCGCCCGAGCGGTTCGACCCGGAGCGGTTCGCGCCCGAGGGCGCGCAGCGGTGGCCGCGCCACGCCTACATCCCGTTCGGCGGCGGTCGGCGCATCTGCATCGGCAATCACTTCGCGTTGATGCAAGGGCAGTTGATTCTAGCGACGCTGGCGCAGCGGCTGGCGCTTCAACTTGCGCCCAGCCAGCGCGTTGCAGCCGATCCACGGCTCACACTGCGGCCGAAAGGCCGAATCACAATGACAGCACGACGATGATATGTTTACAATGTTTCGTCAATGACGTATGCGTGGCAGATAGATTGGAAGAGGTTACCATGCTACGACGTAACGCCGGGAGCCGAATCGCCTGATCATAACGCGAAAGAAGGCTGGCTACTGCTCGACTGGCCGCATTTGCCTCTGTGGACACATGTTGCCACTTAGCTACGGCCCATCACAATACTATTCCCTATAGCGAAACCACCATGGTTTCTTCTCCTGGTTGAAATCCCAATGCACGTGCTTGGTTTCAAGAAAGGCCTCAAGGCCCTCCTCGCCCAGCTCGCGCGAGCCGCCCGAGAACTTCATGCCGCCGAACGGCCCGGCGTCGTTGTCGGTCAGTGGGTCGTTGACCCAGCAGGTGCCGGCCTTGACCTCCTCGTAGTACTGCTTGACCTTCTTGGGGTCGCTGGTGTACAAATTCGCACCCAGGCCGTAGTCACAATCGTTCGTCAGCGCGATCGCCTCGTCGAAGCTGCGGTAGGCCATGATCGGGATGGTCGGCCCGAAAGTCTCCTCGCGCATGATCCGGTGCGAGTTGTCGACGCCAGTCAGCACGGTCGGCTCGTAGAAGAAGCCACGCTCGAGCTGCGGCGGGCGCCGGCCGCCGGTAAGGATCTTGGCACCCTTCGCGCGCGCCTCTTCGACATGATCCTCGACCTTGCGGCGGTAGCGCTCGCCGATCAGTGGGCCGATATCGGTGGTGGGCTCGACGCCAGGGCCAAGCCGCAGTGTGCGCACGTAGTCGACCAGCCGGTCGGTGAACAGCTTCGCGATGCTTTCGTGCACATACACCCGCTCAGTCGAGGTGCAGACCTGCCCGGCGTTCAACAGCGCCGCCCAGGCCACGCCCGGCACCGCTACGTCCAGGTCGGCATCCTCTGCCACAATAAAGGCGTCTTTGCCGCCCAGCTCCAGGTGCGTGCGCTTGACCCGCTCGGCGGCCAGGCGCGCGATCTCGCGGCCGGTGGTGAACGAGCCGGTGAAGGCGATCATCTGGGTGTGCGGACTGACCACCAGCTCGCGCCCGACCGTCGCGCCATAGCCGGTGACAATATTGACCACGCCGGGCGGTAGGTGGTCGAAGATCTCAGCAAACAGTAATGTCGAGAGCGGAGTCAGCTCGCTCGGCTTGATAATCACCGTATTGCCAGCCGCCAGGGCCGGCGCGACCTTCCACGACATCAGCAGGATCGGGTAGTTCCACGGCACGATCGCCGCGACTACGCCATATGGCTCTTTCAGCACCATGGCCAGCTGCGACGGCTCGACCGAGGGAATCACCCGGCCGCGCGTGTTGCGCTGCAGCTCGGCGTAGTAGTCGAAGCAGGCAGCGCTCCAGCCCATCTCGTCGCGGTTCTCTATGAGCGGCTTGCCGCCTTCGCGCGTCAGCAGCGCCGCTAGGTCTTCGCTGCGCTCGCGAATCTTCCGCGCGACCTCGTGCAGCAGCTCGGCTCGCTCGTGCGCGGTGACCTTGCGCCAGCTCGCGAACGCCGCGTTGGCCGCAGCAATCGCCATGCGCGCGTCTTGCTCGTTCGCCATCGGCGCCTGATCGACGATCTCTTCCGTGGCGGGATCTTGAACCTCGAACAGCTCGCCGGTGACGCTAGGCACCCGCTGGCCATTAATCCACATGAGCTGCGGCATGGAGACACCTCCATATAGGTAGCAGTCGCGTGCAGCTATGCGAAGTTGATCTAGACGCCGCGACTTGTCACCAATGGGTTGCGAAGTGGTTGTCGGCATCAGTATAACCAGATTTGAGGGTGTGGGCAAACGGGCAAAAGGATATAGTCTGCCACCGGTAAACATTGATACACCAAGTATAACGCTGTCATGCTGAACGGCCTTACGCTTCCTCATCGAAGATCGGCGAGGAAGCGTAAGGCCGTTCAGCATGACATTATCACATCCCAGAATGATGTTGAATGGCATTGAGATTGTTGGCCCTTGACATCCATGACGCAGTGTGTTATACTTCAGATATAACGCGTTGCGTTATAAGATGCGGCCAACCAACTGGATATAGAGAGCAATGCTCAGGAGGTATTCCGATGACCGAGGAAGTTGAAGTCAAAGTGCGCGAGATTGTAGAGAATGGCAAGGAAACCGGTACTTCGTTTGTCGAAGCGCTGCGCAAGCTGCTGCTGGCTGGTATTGGCGCAGTTGCGCTAAGCCGCGACGAGACCGAGGCGTTTGTGAACCGGCTGGTCGAGCGCGGCGAGTTGGCCCAGAAGGATGCCGAGAAGCTGTTGCGCGAGGTCCAAAGCAAGCTGCGCCGGAGCACCCCGAACGTCGGCGCCCAGGCTGAAAAGGTCGGCTCGCGCGTCGAGCAGGGCATGGAGGAGTTCCTGAATCGGCTCAACATCCCCTCCAAGCGCGATATTGAAGATTTGAGCGCTAAGATTGCCCAGCTAGCCGCCCGCGTCGAGGAGCTGCGCAAGCAGAAGTAGTTTTTTTCGCGTAGCGCGTATGACTGGCCGAGAACCGACACATGCTGTCGGTTCTCGGCTTTTGCTTTCGCACACGGAATAAAAATCTCTCGTATCGAACGTTTTTCGTTCGCAGAACGAAAACGTTCGATACGACGAAGAAAAATCCGTGTTTTATGAGTGACCGCGTAAGTCCTGTCATTAACAATTAACGCTTGCCGCGCGCCTATACGCCGTGCTATACTAATCGGCACCCTCAGATTCAGCCGCAGATCACCAACGAGAGGAGCACGCCATGAAAGCTGTTGTGATGGCCGGAGGTGAAGGCTCGCGTCTGCGCCCATTGACGATCAACCGGCCCAAGCCAATGGTGCCGATTGTTGATCGGCAGGTAATGGCGCATATTATCGAGTTGCTCAAGATTCATGGCATCGCCGAGATCGTCGTGACCGTGCAGTATCTCGCAAATGTGATCCAAGATCATTTCGGCGATGGATCGGCCCATGGCGTCCATATCGATTACTCGCTGGAGGAGCAGCCGCTCGGCACCGCCGGCAGCGTAAAGAATGCCGAGCATCTGCTGAAAGAGCCGTTTCTGGTGATCTCCGGCGATGCGCTCACCGATTTCAACCTCGAGCAAATCATCGAGTTCCATAACGAGCACAAGGCGCTTGCGACGCTCACGTTGACGCGCGTGCCAAACCCGCTCGAATATGGCGTGATCATCGTCGACGAGCACGGCCGTGTCACACAGTTTATGGAGAAGCCCAGCTGGGGCGAAATTTTTTCCGACACGGTCAACACCGGCATCTATGTGCTCGACCCCGAGGTATTTAAGTATATTCCCAAAGGGAAGATCACCGACTGGTCGAAAGACGTGTTTCCGCACATGTTGCGTAAGAACGACGCACTGTACGGCTTTATCGCCGAGGGTTATTGGACCGACGTCGGCACGATCGAAGAGTACATGCGCGCCAACCGCGACTATATGATCGGCAAGGTCAAGCTGCCGCGTATCGGCCATAACGAGGGCAATGATCTGTGGCTCGAAGGCGACGCCGAAATCGCCCCCGATGCGCAGTTCATCGGCTCGGTGTTCCTCGGCCATGGCGTGAAGATCAAGGGTGGCGTGATCGTCCACGGACCGACCGCCATCCGCGATTACGCGGTGATCGACTCACGCGCGACGATCGATCGCTCGATTATCTGGCGCAACTCATACGTTGGCGAGCGGGCCGAGTTACGCGGCGCGATTGTGATGCGCCAGTGCAATATCAAGAGTCGTGCGGTGCTGTTCGAGGGCGTTGTGGTCGGCGATCAGACGATCATCAACGCTGGGGCGGTGATCGGCGCGAATGTCAAGATCTGGCCGAGCAAAGAGGTCGACGAGGGCGCCACGATTAGCTCCAGCATTATCTGGGGCTCCCAGGGCCGCCGCGTTTTGTTTGGGCGCAATGGCATCACCGGCCTGGTGAATATCGATCTGACGCCTGAGTTCTGCGCCAAGCTCAGCGCGGCGTTTGGCACGATCTTGCCGCGCGGCAGCCGTGTGACGATGAACCGCGACGCGCACTATACCGCGCGCATGCTCAAGCGCGCCATGATCGCCGGCGTGCCTTCGGCCGGCGTGAATGTCGCCGAACTGCACAGTATGCCGATTCCGGTCGCACGTTTCATCACTCACGCGATCGGCGCGGAGGGCGGGATTCATCTGCGGCTCTCGCCGCTCGATAACCGGGTGGTCGATATCAAGTTTTTCGACAAGAACGGGCTGGACATCGACACCGCCACCGAGCGCAAGATCGAAGGGGTGTTCTTCCGCGAGGATTACCGGCGGGTGTATCTCGACGAGATCGGGCGGATCGCCGATGTCGAGAATATCGAGGAGACCTACACCACCGCGTTTTTTAATGCATTGCGTCAGGATGCGCTCGCCGGCATCGCACGCGATTTCAATCTGGTGATCGATTATGCCAACGCGAATGTTTCCGTCATTCTGCCGAATATCCTGCGCCGGCTCGAAGTCGATGTAGTCGAGCTCAACGCCAACCTCGACGATCAACGTCTGTTTCAGACCTCACAGGAATTTGAGGAGGGCATGGAGCGGCTGGCGCGGATCACGCCGGTGCTCGGCGCGCATATGGGCGTTCGGATCGATGGCGGTGGCGAGAAGCTATTCCTGGTCGACGACGCTGGGCGGCGGCTGCATGGCACCCAAGCACTTGCTGCGATCACCGCCTTGACATTGGCGGTGAATGGCGGCGGCACTGTGGCCGTGCCAGTCACCGCGCCGCGCGCGTTCGAGCAACTCGCCGAGCGCTATGGCGGCAAGATTGTCCGCACGCGCGCGACGCTGGCCGCGTTGATGCAGACCGCGGCACACAACCGCGATATGCTGCTGCTCGGCGATGGCGCCGGCAATTATATTTTCCCGAGCTTCTTCCCGGTCGTCGACGGCATTTTCGCGATCGTCAAGATTATGGAGCTGCTGACGCTGCGCGGCACGAGCATCTCACAGGTGATTCACGAGCTGCCGCGCTATTACATGCACCAAACACGCGTGCCGTGTCGCTGGGAGCACAAGGGCAAAGTGATGCGCATTCTCAATCAGCAGTACCAGGAGCGCCGGCTGGAACAGGTCGACGGTGTGAAGATCGATCTGGGCAATGAGTGGGTGCTGATTCTGCCCGACCCGGATGGGCCGTTCTTCCATATCATCGCCGAGGGCAGCACCGAAGAGCAGGCGCGCGTGCTCACCGAGAAGTATGCCGGCCTGGTGACCGGGCTGCAATAGATGACCTCCCAGAACAGCTGGGTTTCCAGCATGATTCGACATCTCAAAGTTCCTTTATTTCCTATAGTTCCTTTCGTTCCCCCCCAAAGGAACTGTGGGAAATGAAGGAACTTTTGCCAACCCGATACATATTTCTCAGTAGCGATATGCGAAAACATCCCAAACATTAGGACTCCGTCAAGATTCCGTTAAGACCGCCTTGCTACATTGTGTGCATTAAAGGTTACACCAGCAAGAAAGGAAGGCGGCCATGTCGATTGCCGACCTCAAAGCCTGGACGCAGCACATTTTCGATATGTTCAATACGCATGATCCCGTCGCCGCTGCCGCGCATTTCGCCCACGACGCCGAGCTGCGCGATATCGCCATCGCACGGCCGATCGTCGGCCCAGAGCAGATTGCCGCGGTGTATGCGCGCCATTTTGGCGCCATCCCCGACTCACAGGTGCGGGTCGATCGGATGGTCGCCGAAGGCAATACCGTGGTGGTCGAATGGACTCTTTCGGGCACGCACCGCGGCCGGCTGCTCGGCATCCCAGCGACAGGCAAAGTCATTTGCTTCACCGGTGTCAGTCTGATCCGCTATCGTGGCAATCTGGCCGCCGCCGACACGCGCATATGGGATGTCGCCGGCCTGCTGCGACAGATCGGGCTCCTGCCGCACCAGGAATAGCCGCGATATATTTGCGAAAAGCCCCGTCTGCCTTCGTTTTGTAGTCATAGACCACAGCGGCTGAAACCGCGCGGCTTGTATCCAGCCTCAAACAGGTGAGGCTGACACAATAGGCTGTACGACGGCAGCCCTGGAGATATTCACGGCAGCGTTTACGTCGGCGTTTGTGGCGTAGCCGCACGCGACACAGAGGAACCGATCTTGAGCCTTGCGATTAGCCTTCTCACAATGCCCACAGGCATTACACGTACGCGACGTGTTGCGCGGGTCTACCAAAACCACGCGCACCCCTTCGCGTTGTGCCTTGTAGCTGAGAAACAACCGCAACTGGTGGAAGGCCCAACTTGCGCGCTGCCGTCGCTCCGAACGTCGAACCGCTGTTCGCTCCCGAATTCCCTTCAGGTCTTCGAGCGCGAGTGCCTTACGTTCGTGTTTGGCCTTCTGAACAAGCCGCTTGCTGATTTCGTGGTTGATCTGGCGCTGAAAACGAGCCTCTTTACCCGCCAGTTGGCGCAAACGCCAGCGGGCGCGGCGCGTGTTTGCAGTTTGCAGTCGCTGGCGATGCTGGAACCGTTTTTCCCGTATCTGCCCGACCTGTGCACCGCTGTACTGTTCGCCGTCCGAGTCGGTTGCCAGATTAACGATGCCAAGATCAACGCCAATAACACCTTGCGGCTCATCTGGCGCGGGATCGGCTTTAGTCTGCGTAATGTGCAGATACCAGACATTTGCGCGTCGGACCAATTCCGCGCCGCCCATCTTCCAAGTTTGGTCGTACAACGAGCGCCGCTGGAAGTCGCCAAGCACAAGTTGGCCGATCACACGACCTGTCAAGGTGTTAAGGGACACCCGATCCATACTGAGGAAGCGGTACGTTCGGGCATCGTAGCGGATGCTGCTGTTGTCTCGGAACGTCGGACAATCAGCCCTCTTGTCTTGTCGAGCGCGTCGCACCCCTTCTGCAGCCTTATCTCTGGCGCAGCACGCGAGTTGCGCGCCAAGCCCTATAGTTGGCGCGGGCCGGGCCGTAGACGATGTGATGCAGCTTGTTTTTGTTGGTCACACCCTGCCGCCACGCAACCGATGCGCAGTAGGTAGCGGCGCGGTTGAACGCACGTTGCGTTTCGCGCAACACCGTATCAGCCACGCTATCAAACGCCACTTTGCAGCATATGGTACGTGTGGAAAGTGTTACTGTCATTAAGACAGTCTACCACTATCCGAACATGTGTGCAAGTGTCGCTTGATGCAAGCAAGCGTGGCTCCCACGCGGCGCTACCCGTTTCCTCCACTGCCGCTAAAGCGGCGTGGTTTCCAACTCGAGAGTTTTCTATGAAATGAAGGCGGTTTCGTAAGAAACCATGTGTATAATATTCTTAGCCAGCATCAACTTCACGTGGAAGGTTTTTCCGCTATGGCAGGGCTGCCGATCAAACTGACCGCCGCACTCGACCTCGACGCATCGCCCGAGCAACTGTGGCCCTTGCTCTCCGACACGGGCAGAATCGATCGTGCGCTTGGCCTCCCTTCATTCGAGCGCAGTACGCTTGAACCGGACCTAACCATTTCGGTGAATAGTCATTATATGGGTGTGCCGGTTGCCTGGAGCGAGTACCCTTATGAGTGGGTCTTCGAGCAGTGGCACCAAGTCGAACGCGCCTTCCAGCCGCCAGTGCCGGTGAAGCGCCTAATGACCCGCACAACGCTTAGCCCGCTGCCGGCGGGCCGCACGCATGTCGAGGTGGTTGTCGAGCTCGAGCCGCGCGGCTTGATTGGTCGCGCGGTTGCGCCGATCTATATTCGGCAGAAGCTGCTGCGCGCTCTGCTGCGCGCCTATCGCTCGTTCGGCGATCTGGTGATCGCCGCGTCGCGCAGCGCGCAACTGCCTCCGGCGCGTACGCCGGTCGTGAACGCCGATCGCCTCGGGCTCGGCGCCAAGCGCTTGCGCCAATTTGGCATGCGGCCCGTGCTGATCGAACGACTGACCACACACCTGCGCACTGCCGACGACCCCGACGTCCTGCGCATGCGGCCGTTCGCGCTCGCCGACGCTTGGGGCGAGCAACGCATGGAAGTGCTGCGGCTGTTCTTGTATGCTACGCGCGCCGGCTTGCTCGATCTGGAATGGGACGTGCTCTGCCCAAATTGCCGCGGGCCGAGCGTGCGCGTCCCGACACTGTCGGATCTCGCACAGGATGCGCACTGCATATCGTGTAATATTCGCTACGATGTCAATTTCGACGAGTCGGTCGAACTGCGCTTCGATGTCAGCCCCGACATTCGCGATGCCGTCGATCAGGCCTACTGCATCGGCGGGCCGGCCAACACCCGCCATGTTGTCTCGCAGGTGTGGCTGCCGCCGCAGGGCTCAAAAGAGCTTCAGTTTCGACTCGACGCCGGCGACTACCGGTTGCGCACCCGCCAGCTCGCTCCTTGGGTCATCATTCGTGTCGCCGACGATCACGCGGCGCAGTCTGCAGCGATTCACTTCAGCGCCGATGAGCTGGCGGTTGGCGCGGCTGAGTTGGCGCCCGGCCAGGTCACATTGAGCTTGACAAACGCGGGTGACACGAGCCTGCTAGTCATTCTTGAGCAGACCGCCTGGAGCGCCCAAGCCGTCAGCGCGGCGATGGTCACGGCGCTGGATGAATTTCGCCAACTGTTCTCCTCGCAGGTGCTGGCGCCGGGGCTGGGCGTGTCCATTCGCAACCTCACCTTCCTATTCAGCGACTTAAAGGGCTCGACGATGCTGTACGACACCATCGGCGACTCACCGGCCTATGCGCGCGTGCGCGACCACTTCGACGTGATGAAGGCGATAATCGCGCGCTGGCGCGGCGCCTTGGTCAAGACGATCGGCGACGCTGTGATGGCGGTGTTTCCTTCGGCCGAGGATGCGATCGAGGCCGGCCTGGAGATCCAGCGCGAGTTTACCACCGGCCCGATCGCCCAGAACGACCCGCAGCTGCGCGTGAAGCTCGGGCTGCATCGCGGCCCGTGTATCGCGGTGAATGCGAACGATCTGCTCGATTACTTCGGCTCGACGGTAAACATCGCCGCACGCGTGCAGAATGAGAGCACCGGCGGCGATATCGTGATTACGCCAGAGGTGCTGGGCGATCCCGGCGCGCGCCAGGTGCTGCGGCGCGAGGAAGTTGTGCTCGAAACATTCCAGCGCGAGCTTAGAGGCTTTTCGCAGACCTTTACGCTGACGCGGCTGTGGGGGTCGGAACGAGGAACGGCGGAAGCAGTGGAAGTATCGGAAACGACATCACGATAACGCCTTCCGCTCCTTTCGCCTCTCCGCTATTCCTCGTTCCACGCCGCCACTAGCTCCGGCAGCCCCGCGACCACCATATCAGGTTGCAGCGCGCTCTGCGCAAGCTGCGCGCGCGTTGACACGCCGGTGAACACCAGCGCCGAAGCCAGCCCAGCCGCCGCCGCCCCAGCGATGTCGGTGTCGAGCCGATCGCCGATCGTCAGCGTGCGGCGTGGGTCGGCGCCCAAGATCTCGATCGCGGTTTGGAACATTGCCGGCGCCGGCTTGCCGATCACCGTCGGCGCGACATCGCTGGCCGTTCGTAGCAATGCGATGATTGAGCCGGCCCCCGGCACCAGCCCCTCGTCGGTCGGCAGTGTAAAATCCGGGTTGGTCGCAACATAGCGCGCGCCAGCGCGGATGGCCAGCGCGGCGATCTTGAGCTTCTGATAGGTCAATTCCATGTCCAGGCCCGATACGACCACTTGGGGATGCTGCTCGTCGTAGATGAAATAGCCATCGCCAAATAGCGCCTCGCGCAGGCCGCGCATGCCGATGTAAAAGGCCGGCGTGCCGCGTGAAAACTCGTGCTCCAGGTAGCGCCGAGTCGCGGTCGACGAGGTAATGACATGTGCGGCCGGCATACCGATGCCCATCGCCGCCAGTTTGGCCTGGTAATCCTCGGGCGTTAGCGTCGAGTTGTTGGTCACACACGCGTAGGCGATTGCGCGCCGCTCGCACAGCGCCAACAGCTCGTTCACGCCCGGCAGCGCCACATCACCGCGATACAGTACGCCGTCCATATCGAGCAGGATGGCGTTAAACTGACTTAGATCGAACACATATTCCTCGTTTAGCTATTCGTAATGGAAAGAAGAATGCTGCGGTAGCTAGCAGATCTTTTATTCTTCGCCGATAGTTTTGGCCATGAATACGTTCTTGGTGACAAATCCAAGTTTCTCATACAGCGCGCGGGCAGCCGTGTTGTGTCCAAAGACGTGTAGCGATATCGCTGCCAGGCCCATGTCGCGTGCGAGCTCTTCCAGCGCTTGGAATGCTAGCGTGGCGTAGCCGCGCCGCTGGAACTGCTCGTAGATCTGCACGTCGTAGACGAACGCCCCGCGCTTGCCGCCGCGCTCCGTCACGGCGAACCACAGCATGCCCACATTTGTGTCGCGATCATCTTTGATCGCATACAGGTGCTGGTCCGGGGTGGCCAGGCCGTCCGGCAGTAACTGCCGAAATTCTTCGCTGGATTTCTCCGTTGCTTCCTCGGCGCGCCAGTGTCCTGCTTTGACGTGTTCCTGCCCATATTCCTCGATAGCAGGCTTCAGGAAGGCCTGGAACTCAGCTTCTGTCATCGGTGTCAGGTGTACCATCCTACCACTCCTTGTCACATGCGTTCCGGGGCGCGCAGGCCCAACAGCCCGAGGCCGTTCTTGAGCGCCTGTGCCGTGGCCGCCACCAGGTGCAGTCGCGCCGTGCGCAGTTCGGGTGTATCGGCCCTGAGCACCGAGCAGTCGCGGTAGAAGCCCGAGAGCGCCCGCGCCGTCTCGTAGCACCACTCGGCGATCACGAACGGCGCATAGCGCGCGCCGGCCTCGCGCACCGCTCCCGGCAGCTTGGCCAACTGCTTCACCACCGCGATCTCGGATGGGTGCGTAAGCAGCGAAGCGTCAACTGCTGGCCGTCCGTTGTCCATTGTCCGTTGTTGGTTGTCTGACGCCACCGACGACGGACTACTGACAACGGACGCTTCAGCTTTGCGTATGATCGAGCGACACCGCGCGTACATATACTGAATATACGGCGCGCTGTTGCCTTCTAGCGTCAGCATGCGCTCCCAGTCGAGCGTGATATTACGCCGCGGGTCCTGGTACAGGTCGTTATACACCACTGAGCCTATGCCCACAGTCTCGGCAACTTCGTCTTTCTCGACCTCGGGCAGCTCGGGGCTGGCCTGCTCGACCACCGCGCGGGCGCGCCGGTGCGCGTCGTCGAGCAGATCGGCCAGGTAGATCATATTGCCGCGGCGGGTCGAGAGCGGCGCGCCATACTGATCGAAGATCGTGCCGAATTTGATATGCTCCAGATGCACGCCCTCGGCGTAGCCCATGGCGCGCACCAGCGCGAACAGCTGGCGGAAGTGCAGCTCCTGCGGCATGCCGACGACATACAGTATCTGTGATGGCGCGAACTCGCGCAGTCGGAACAGAATCGTGGCGACATCGCGGGTATGGTACAGCGTGCCGCCATCGCTGCGCTGGAGCAGGAAGGTCGGCGTGCTGTCGCCAAGGTCGACCACCACCGCGCCGCCTTCGTCGCGATAGGCCGCTTTCTTGTCGAGTGCCTCTTGAATCACGTCCGCCAGCATGGATTCGTAGAAGCTCTCGCCATAGATATGGTCGAAGTGGACGCCCAGCCGGTCGTAGTTGCGCTGGTTCGCGCTGATCGTTAGGTCGACCATCCACTGCCACAGCTCGCGCGCGGTTGGGTCGCCCTGCTCGAGCCGCAGCGACCACGCGCGCGCCTCGTCGTCGAGCGCCCGATCCTCCTTGGCCATACCCACATATTGGGCATACAGCTTGTCGAGCTGTGCCAGCGCCTCTTCGCCCTCGCCGGATGGCTTGCCCCACTTGACGATCGCGGCGATGTTCATGCCGAACTGCTTGCCCCAATCGCCCAGATGGTTATCGCCAATGACTCGATAGCCAAGAAAGCCGAAGATATTGTAGAGCGCCTGGCCAATAATCGTCGAGCGAATATGGCCGACGTGCATCAGCTTGGCGACATTCGGCGAGGAATAGTCGATCACCACGGTCTTGCCGGCGCCTTGGTCGTCGCTGCCGTAGCGCGGCCCGAGCTCCTCGATCTCCTCCAGCACCGCGGCTGTCAGGCGGGTAGCGTTGATAGTAAAGTTAAGGAAAGGGCCAGCCGCCGCAACGCCGTCGATCAGTGTGTCAGGCGCTAGCTTGATCGCCTTGGCCAGTTCCTGCGCGAGCAGCGGCGGCGCGACACGCAGCTCTTTGGCAGCTTTGAAGGCCGGGAATGCTAAGTCGGCCGGGATATTTGGCTTGGGCGCAGTCAGCTCAATCAGCGACTCAGGCACTTTGCCTGTCGCAGCAATTGCAGTCTGCACCTGCTGCTCGAATCGATCGAGTGCATAGTCCATGTGTATCTCCCAGAGAACCAAGAACCGTTCGTGCGCCCCCGGTTCTCAGTTCACCCAGAGGGTACCCGGTTCTTGGTGCTTGTCCGTTATCTGTCGATACCCAGTATATGCGGAACGCGTATGCTACGCAAACAGTAGCCTCTCTTGCAGCCGCGGCAGCGAGAAATCAGCAATGCGATCTATTCGCTGAACTGTTTGCTACGATTGACCATCGATCGGGTTGCCCTGAGGCATGCGTGCAGGGCATTGCGCATACGAAAGCATCGTTCACCAAACATATCCAACCACCGGATGAAAAATAGTTCAATTGTAAGGTAATCTTCATCCGCGCACCTTGAAACAAAATCGCCCCGCGTGATACTATGCGCTGAGGGCGCCGTGCTGGCCAAACCTGCTCCACGGATTCTTAGTGAGTCATTTCAGGTGGATATTGCCATTCGATAGTGCGTAGTAGGGACGCGATATATCGCGTCCCTACTACGCACTAGGCACTATTGGGTTGGGAGGTCTTAGAAACGGCGAGGCCCTCATACCAATTGCTCGTACGTCAGTGATTATAGGCAGACTAATCATGGCGCTTGTCCGATCCATTCGGCTTAGTATACGTGCCAAAGTATTGCTCTTGGCGCTTGGGCTGGCGTTGACGCCACTGCTCATCGTCAGTCTGTTGGGGCTTTCGAGTCTCAATACCGCGCGGGACACGGCAATGCAGACCAGCATCGACGCCCTGCGCGCCCAGGCCGAAGCGAACCTTGCCAAGCGCGCCGCCGATAAAGCGCGGCTGTATAATGCGACATTGGAGGACATTCAGCGGCAGGTCGAGAGCCTTACGACGAACGTCACCGCGCTCATGGTGGCCAGCCAACCACCTTCCAACAGTACCGGTCGGATCTGGATCTCGCCCGATGGCCCGACCCCGGCGAATATTGCCCAATATGAAAGCACCGCCGATCGCGCGCGCCAGTTCATCCCGATCCTCAGCACGATCGTTCAGCGCTATAAATTAATCAGCCTCGGCTATGTAGCGCTCGACGATGGTGGTGTGATCGCATTCGATCACGATATTATCGATACGCTCATTCAGGTCAAGCCGTTCGATCCGCGCACGCGCCCGTGGTTCACCAGCGCGCACGAGGCCGGCCACACCGTATGGGTCGATACTTATATCGACGCCAACACCAAGAAGCTCGCGACCACCTGCGCCGCGCCGTTCTATGATGCGCGCGACAATTTTCTTGGTGTGGTTGGTTTCGATCTGTTGCTCGATACCATCCAGCAAGATCTGCTCAAGCTCGACATGGGTCAGAAGGGCTATGCCTTTCTGGTCAATGGCCAGGGCCATGTGCTGGTACGCCCCGACATGCGCGCCAATGGGCAGAGCTGGAACAACCCGTTCGAGAGCGAGAATCTGCTTGCCACAAACGACCCGAAGTTGCAGGCTGCTTTCCGCCGTATGATCAAACACGAGCAGGGCGTCGAGCGGTTGTTCTACCAGGGCGAAAGCGTCTATCTCGCCTATGCGCCAATCGATAGCGCCGGCTGGAGCGTCGGCATCGTCATCCCCGAAGCCGAAATTATTCGGCCGGCCGCCGATGTCGGCGCGGCGATCGCGCAGGGCCAGCAGCGCCTGCGTGACTTGATTATCGTCGTGGTGGTCGCGAGCGTCCTGGCCGTTTTAGCACTTGGCGCGATCTTCTCGGTGTTGCTTACCCACCCGATCCGCCAGCTGCAGATCGACGCGCAGCGGGTCGCCTCTGGCGATCTGCACCACCGCCTGCCGCGGGTCAGCAACGACGAGATCGGCGATTTAATTATCTCGTTCAATCTGATGACAAAAGCGCTGAACCAGAAGGTCGCCGAGCTGGAAGATAACCTGCGCCAGCTGGCGACGCTGAATGTGGTATCGAACCGGTTCAAAGCGATCTTGTCGCTACCGCAGATCTTTGAAGCGATTCCCCAGGCGGTTTGCGATGACTTCGGTTTTGAGCGTGCGGCGCTCTACCTAGTGGACAATGACAGGCTGCGGGTCGTCGGCGCTTCGTTTGGAGCCGGCGCAGAAGATCAAGCTGCTGAGTTCGTAGCTGTGGTGAACGCGACGCCGATCCCGCTCGACAGCGAAACGGTTGAGGCCGATATCATCCGCAGCGGCCAGGCAGTGATCGTCGATAATCCCTGGCACCACCCACGCGTCTTGCAGTCCAAACAGCAGATCTCGCGCAGCGAGTCGTATGTACAAGTCCCGATCTTCGGCCACGAGGAGAAGATCATCGGGCTGCTATCGGCCGACTATCTGTATAGCAAGCATGCGGTTACTGCGCGCGACGCCGCGCAGTTGCTGGCCTATGCGAGCATGGTGGGCCTCACGATCGAGAACATCCGCCTGTACACCGAGCTCGAGCAGCAGGTCGCGCAGCGTACCATCGAGCTGCGCGCGGCGCTCGTGCGCGCCCAAGAGGCCGATCGCTTGAAGGGCCAGTTCTTGGCCGCGATCTCGCACGAACTGCGTACGCCGCTCAACTCGATCATCGGATTCTCAACCGTGATGCTCGACGAGCTAGATGGACCAATCTCGGCACTGCAGCGTGAAGATCTGAAGACAATCAATCAAAACGGCCGGTTCCTGCTGCACCTGATTAACGAATTGCTTGATCTGTCGCGGATTGAGGCCGGCAAGCTCGATCTCAACATTCAAACGATCAATCTGCGCCAGATCATCGGCGAGGTGATCGATATGGTTGGCGGGCTGTTGCATAGTAAGCCGATCGCGCTGCGCGCCAATCTCCCCGATCCGCTGCAGTTGGCGCGCGCCGACGCGGCCAAGGTGCGGCAGATTTTGCTTAACCTCCTTTCTAATGCGGTCAAGTTCACTGAGCGAGGGACGATCACTGTATCGGCGAGCTATATCACTCTTGCCGATGAGGTCGAACTAGAGGCGACCGTGGGCGGCACGACGATGCTGCACCAGCCGAACAGCGATGGGCATAGCCGGGCCGAGCGGGGCAACGGCGAGCGGACGCCCGCTCAATACGTTGCTATCAGCGTGCGCGATACGGGCATTGGTATCGCGCCGGAACATCTGCCGCTGATCTTTGAGGAGTTTCGCCAGTTGGACAGCCGGCGGAACGAAAAGCAAGGCAGCGGTTTGGGGCTGTCGATCTGCCGCAAGCTGATCGAGGCACATGGCGGCCGGATTTGGGTGGAGAGCGTTGTGGGTCAGGGCAGCACATTTACCTTCACGCTGCCCTGCGCGATTGGATTGCCATCGGAGCGGCCCCAAGCGCACCCCGAAGATCATGAATTGGCAGCGAAATGAGCACTGGTATGCATACCCGACCAACCATCCTCTACATTGAAGATAACGCCGATAACCAGCGCCTGGTGCTGCGCATCCTTGAGGCGCGCGGTTATACGGTCGTGCTTGCCAACGACGGCCCTCAGGGCATCGCGCTGGCCCGCGAGTCGCGCCCAGCCATGATTCTCGTGGATATTAATATTCCGGGGCTCGACGGCTACGAGACCACGACGCTGCTGCGCAACATGGAGCATCTGCGCGGCGTGCCGGTTGTGGCCGTCACTGCCGATAGCCGTATTGGCGCGCGCGAGCGCTCGCTGGTAGCCGGCTGCGATGGCTATATCATCAAACCGATTGATCCGCGCACGCTGACCGAGCAGTTGCAAGAGTTCCTGGCCGGAAAGCGCGAAGAGCTGCCACAGGGCACCGAAACGCCGCTTTTGCGCGAGTATAACAATAAGCTAGTCGAGCGGCTGGAGCGCCAGGTGCGCGATCTGACCGCCGCCAATGCCGAGTTGCAGGAGCTGGATCAGCTCAAGAGCCAGTTCCTCGCCACACTCTCACACGAGCTGCGCACGCCACTCACGTCGATCTTGGGCTATCTCGATCTGTTCGAGCGCGGAACGCTTGGCACGCTGAGCGACGTTCAGAGCCAAGCGCTTGATGTGATGATGCGCAACGCTCAGACACTGACGCGCCAAGTGAATAACTTGCTGTATCTTCAAGAGGTGCGTTCGTCGCAGATCAAGCGCGTGCCGATTTCGGTGTATGATATGGTGCTGCGGCTGGCTGTTGAAGACCAGCAGCGTGCCCAGGAGCATGGGCTGGCATTCGATATGGCCCTTCAGCCAGCGCCGCCGTTTTATGGTGACGCCATGGCACTCGATCAGGCCTTCCGCAACCTATTGGATAATGCAATCAAATTTACGCCACGCGGCGGCTATGTTCGCGTGGCACTCGATGATGATCCTTCGCGCCTGATTCTGCGGGTAGAGGATAGCGGCATCGGCATCCCCGCCGAGGCCCAGGACAAGATCTTTGTGCCGTTCTACCAGGTCGATGCTTCTTTGGCGCGGCCGCACTCCGGCGCCGGTTTAGGCCTGGCAATCGTCAAGCATGTGATCGAGGCCCACGACGGTCACATCACTGTTCGCAGTGCGCCAGGATCGGGTAGCACGTTTACGGTGGTGCTGCCGCGCAGCTAACTCTGCCTGCGCGGCGGATGGTTGAGCCTGAAAACCACCAAGTCGCTAAGTCACCAAGTTTTTCTATGTATTAGGAAACGCCTCGAACCTTCGATCGATTCTTGGCGTCACCCAGAGGGTACCCGGTGTCTTGGTGGTGACTTCTACGACAGGTTACAGGCTCTTATCGCTCAGGGCTGGCCGAGATGCGCAGCAGCAATCCAATAATCATAAAATTCATCAGCACCGACGAGCCGCCGTAGGACACAAACGGCAGCGTGATGCCGGTCAGCGGGATGAGCCGCAGATTACCGCCGATGATGATGAAGGTCTGCACCGCCAGAATGGTCGTCAGGCCCACCGCCATGAGTTGCTCAAAGCCGCGGAACCGGCTCGATACGCGCAGGGCGATGTGGAAGCCGCGAAAGATCAGCAGCAGGTAGGCGATCAGCAGCGCGATTGTGCCCGCCAAACCCAGCTCTTCGCCGATCGCCGTGAAGATGAAGTCGGTATGCGCTGCCGGCACCACGGTCGGGAAGCCGCGGCCTAGCCCAGCCCCAAACACGCCGCCAGACGAGAGTGCATAGATCGCCTGCACAATCTGGTAGCCGGTGCTCTGCGCCGTCGCCCAAGGGTCGATCCAGATACTGACGCGAGTCTTGACGATGTTCACGACGTTGAACAGCACATACGAGCCGACGCCAAAGGCACTCAGGCCGGCGATCACATACAGTCCGTTATTCGTCGCGACGTACAGCATGGCCAGGAACACGCTAAAGAGCAGCAGTGCCGCCCCGAGATCGCGCTGGAAGATAATTAAGCCCATCGCGATGCCCCACATGCCGATCAACGGCACCAGGTACGGCAGCGGCGGCAGCGTCAACGGGCCAAGCTGGTAGCCACCCGAAACAACCTCGCGGTGTTCGTTCAGGTACGAGGCCAGGAAGATCACCAGAATAATTTTGAGCAGCTCGGACGGTTGGAAGTTGAAGAAGCCAAAGTTGAACCAGGCGCGCACGCCGCTGCCATTTGGATCGCTGCCGAACACGAACGTCGCAATAATTAGCCCGATGCCGATCGTGAGCCACGCATAGCGATGGTGGTCGAGCCAGTCCATCAGCGAGGTACGCAGGTAGCGCCGGAACAAGGTATCCCAGGGTACGAAAAGAATCAAGGTCAGGAAGAACACACCAATCGTCACCCACAGCGACTGCTTGGCGTCGACGCCGCTATACGCCGGCTCGTTCGCGGCCAGGCTTGGCTCGAGCCGCGCGGTCATGAGCAGGCCCATGCCGGCCAGCAGCGCCACCAGCGGTAACATTAGCTGGTCGGCGTTTGGCGCCCACACGCTCATACCGATCGAGATGCCCAGAAACAACAGAAACGGCAGCACGGATGGCCAGAGGATGTCGGCTACGCCGCGCACCGTCGGAATAAATTCCTGCGTGCGGGTGACGTTGACGACCAGCATGTAGCCGGCGGCAAAGAACAGCAGCACGGTGATCAGCAGCTGCAGCTCGGTGCCGCGTAGGTTTCGTGAATAGCGTAGCATAGTGTAGTCAGTTGTTCGTTGTCCGTAGTCAGTTGTTCGTTGACAAGATAAACAACTGACAACTGGCCACGGACTACAGACACTCGCTAGACATTAAACAGAAAATGACACACATCCCCATCCTTGACGATATAGGTCTTGCCTTCCATCCGCACGGTGCCCTGTTTTTTGGCTTCGGTCATCCCGCCGGCCTTAATCAGATCGTCGTAGGCCACGATCTCGGCGCGGATAAACCCGCGCTGGATGTCGGAGTGAATCTCGCCAGCCGCCTCGACCGCCGGAGTGTTCCGGCGGATGGTCCAGGCGCGCACCTCGTCCGGCCCGGCGGTCAGGAAGCTGATCAGGCCGAGCAGGTTATACGAGGAGGCGATCACCCGATCGCGCGCCGCCTCGCTGATGCCCAGGTCTTCCATAAACGCCCGCGCATCTTCGTCGTCGAGCTGGGCAAGCTCGGCCTCGATCTTGCCGCACAGCGCCACCACGTCGCTTTCACGGTGAGGATAGTCGAACGCTGGCGGGTTTTGGATCTGGCCCTCGCCAATATTCAGCACCAGCAGCAGCGGCTTGGCGGTCAAGAACTGGTAGCCGCGCAGCACCCGCTGTTCTTCGTCGGTCAGCTCGATATCGCGGATCGGCAGGCCGTTCTCCAGCCCAGCCTGTAGCTTGACCAACAAATCGCGCTCGGCAATCCGTACATCGCGATCCTTGGTCGGCATCTTGCCGATCTCGGCGTTCAGCTTGGCCAGCCGCCGCTCGATGATCGCCATGTCGGAAAAAGCCAGTTCCAAGTCGACCGACTCGATATCACGCGCCAAATTGACCGAGCCCTCGGGGTGGGCGACTGTGTCGTCCTCGAAGGCCCGCGCGACATGCAGCAGCGCGTCGGCCCCGCCGATGAAATTCAGCAGCACTGGCGGCAGCCCGCCGCTCTGGCGGGCGCCGCTGCTCAAGCCGCCCACATCGACGTACTGCACATCGGCCGGCGTCGTTTTTTTCGGGTTAAACATGCGCGTCAGCACGGCCAGCCGCCCATCGGGCACCTTGACGGTGGCGACATTTGGCTCCAGCTGGCCGGAGGCATACGCCGTCGTCTCGGCGGTGCCGCGGGTGAGCGCATTGAATACGGTGGTCTTGCCGCTGTTTGGCAGGCCAATAATCGCTATTTTCATTCAGATCCTCGACACAGGTATATTCACGTGGAAGCCGGCTGTGCTTCTTCATTCAGCTTTTGTTGGAGCCATAAATTGACCAGCGTTTCCAAGCCAACGCCGCGCAGACGTGCCTGCTGCTCCAACGCTCCGAGCAATTCTGCTTCGATCTGGACCGCGCGTGCAATCGTAAACGGAACATCAGGCGCATCTGTATCGTGCTCTGTGAAGTCGTGCGTATCCCAGAATTCGCCCATCTCCTCTAAGTTGATGGCCCTCGAGATGGAACTGCGCTTATTTTCGTCCATAGGCTCGGCGCTCCTTGGTTGTCCCATCATCTGTCTCCTGCCTGTGCTTGCTCAAGTAAACATGATAGCACAAGAGGCGGCGGATAGTTAGGGGAGATTTCAAGTAGGGTGTAACAGGGCAAGCCTTGATGAGCGCCGCCGAATGATAATCGGTGCTACAATCAGCCCAGTTCTCCCAACCGAACAAAGCAGTCCAAGAGGCATCTATGCCACTCAAAGAGTTTCCTGTCTGGAGCGATGGCGTGGTCTTTCCAGCGGTCGATCGGCAGCGTGCTGTGCCGTCGCGGGTCGATCTGGCGATCGTCGGCGCGTGGTATACGGGGCTCGATTGGGTAGCATAAAACTCGACAGCGATTTGTCATGTACCGATTAACTGCAACCGTGTATAATGATCGCACGTCTGAATAGTATTATTCGACGCGTATTGCAGAATGCACCTGCACAACCATCTCAAGGTTGCACAATGTCGCTAACGAGACGTCGCATTCCGTGGACCTTACTGCTCAGCGGATTATTATTCATCGGGCTGGCGACCCTGATCGCACGTAACTGGCGCCAGATTCAGATTAAGTCGCTAGAAGCCTTGACGCTGATTCACTCTGCGCGGCCGGGCTGGCTCGCGCTGGCCGCGCTCGCAATTCTGGCGGGCTTCTTGTGCGCCGGGCAGATCTACGGCCGGGTGCTGGCCACATTGGGCTACCAAGCGCGCTCGCTCTGGCTTTCCGCGGCCGCGCTTGTTACCATGCTGCTCAGCCAGGCGCTGCCAGTCGGCACGGTCGCGAGCTATGCCTTTCTGACGAGTAGCCTGCGCCGGCGTGGCGTGCCGGCCACCAGCGTGGCGGTAATTGCCAGCCTGGAGCTGCTGAGTTGGGGCGGTGCCATGCTGATTCTGTTCGTCTATGGCATCGTCTATGTGTTATTGACGACGCAAAACCGCTCGTTGGCCCGTGCCTCGATCACCGGGTTCGCGACAGTGGCGGTGATCATTCTCGTCTATCTGTTCATCGGCACGCGCCCGCGCCATACGATGCATCGCTGGGCCATGCGCGTTAAGGGTTTGATCGAGCGGATCGTCGGCCCGGTCTGGAGCGAGACGCAGATTCACCACATGGTCGAAGAGCTATCGCACAATCGCCAGCTGATGATTGATCGGCCGTTCCGCGTGCTGACATTGATCTGCCTGCAGCTCACAATTTTCATGCTCCATAGCCTGGCACTGCTGGCGATCTTGCACGGGCTAGGTGTGCCGATCGCGCCGCTGGCGGCGCTGGCGGCCTATGGCTTGGCACTGATCGTGAGCGCGTACACATTGTTACCGGCTGGCGGTGGCACGGTCGAGGCGGCGCTGACTGTAGCGCTAAGTGTGCAGGGCGTGCCGCTCGAGGCGGCGCTGGGGGCCACGGTGTTGTTCCGGCTATTGAGCTTCTGGCTCATGCTGCCGATTGGCGCGTTCTGCTATCGCCTGCTGCTGAACGCACCACACCAGTCGCAAGCTCGGGCCGACGCGCCCGCGCTCGCCCTGCAACAGCGCGATCCGACGAACGAACAATAAGCAACAGAAGTCCTGTAATTATCGCTCCAGTGCTTTTACAATCAAACAATGTTATAATGGCGCGCTAGGAGCGACTATGGCTAAAGTTACTATTACCCAGATCGCAAAAGAAGCCGGCGTTTCTAAAACCGCCGTCTCATTCGCATTTAACGCTCCATCGCAGCTCGCGCCAAATACTGTTCGTCATATCCGCGAAATCGCCGAGCGCATGGGCTACACGCCCGATCCAATCGCTCGCAGCATGACAACCCGGCGCACGAATGCGCTTGGCCTGCTGCTGCCCCAAGATATTGCGACCGCGCTGGCAAATCCGTTCTACACGCAGTTTATTCGCGGAATCGGTCATGTGTGCGGGCAGGTTGGGCTCACGCTGATGCTGGTGCCGCCCTTGTGGGGCTCCATGCTGAAAGCTATCCCGCATGCCACTGTCGATGGCTTTGTGGTGGTCGGCCTTGAGGTCGACCGTGGCGAGATCCAACTGATGCGCCGCCGCGATGTGCCGTTTGTGATGGTCGATAGCGAGGCGCCCGAGGACGTGTCGAGCGTGAATGTCGACGATCGCAGCGGCGCGCAGGCGGTGATGCAGCACGTGCTCTCGAAAGGGCACCGCCAGATCGCGCTGGTATGCATTGAGTCCGGCAAGGCCGGGCATGTCGAGGAGTACACCGGCACGCTGGCGGCGCGGCTGGCTGGCTACCGGGCGGCCCTGGCCGATCAAGGGCTGTCGCTTGACGATCCGGGGATTCAGCTGGTCGAAGCCCCAACCAGTTGGGAAGGCGGCCAAGCGGCCTTTGAGCAGATTTGGGCCGCCAAACAGCGCCCGACCGCGATTGTGGCGATGAGTGATATTATCGCGATTGGCGTGATGGATGCGGCCAAAACGCACCGGCTGCACTTGCCGCGCGATCTTTCGGTGGTCGGCTTCGACGATCTGCCGGATGCGCGGCACATGCGCCCTGGGCTCACCACCGTGCGCCAGCCGGTCGAGGAGAAAGGCCGATTAGCCTCCGAAATGCTGGTGGCGGCGCTCCAGAAAGAAGATGGCATCAATCACCATCTCTTGCCGACCGAGCTGGTCGTTCGGCAGTCGGTGGCGGCGCTGACATAATTGCAAATTCACCGGGTACCCTCTGGGTGTGGGTAGCCGATTGCAGATTGCAGATTATCGATCGCAATCGGCAATATAGGAACGATCCATGATCATTCTCGGTGCGCTGATTACGCTTGGCAGTGCGCTCGCATTTCTGGTGGCTGGCGCGCTAACGCTCTTTGGCGGGGCGAATGCCACGCAGCGGCAGTTGCTGCCTGGCTTTCGGCCCGATCGGCCCAGCCTGGCTGCGCGTGCGCTGGCACTGCTGAGCGTGTGGGGGCCCGTGCTTCTGACCGCGCTGTTGTGCCTGCTCGCCGCGATCAAGATGCTGCAGGTCGCTGCCGCGGCGTTCTGAGTGGCATACAGATTGAATCAGCTCTCCCCGCTAACATACGCCAGCGCCGCGCGACCAAGCTCACGCCAGCGGGCTGCGTGCTCGAACGGTACCTCGACCCATTCCTTCATCGCCCGCCCTTGCCCGGTCGGGTCGAACAGCCGCGCGCCGCTTAGCGCGAGCGCCTCGGTGTGCGCTGGCGCCCGCAGCTTGAACACCATTGCGTCCTTGAAGAAGCCGGCATAGGCCTTGCCATGGATCTTTAGGCATGGCATGCCGAACATCGCCCCGGTGTTCGACGGCGACGATGTGGTAAGCTCGGCACAAATGGCATCGTATTCGTGGTGTGGATCGCTCGACATAAGTGTGCTCCCCCTCGTGTCCAGGCGACAGACGACAAACGACAGACCATAGCTTACAGACAAATACGTTCTTGACTCCTGACTTCTGGTTACTGGCTACTGGCAAGCGTCGCCGCGACGCGCAGCACTTCCGCGAAAGTCTGATCCTGCCCAAGCAGCTGGAGTTCCTCGCCAATCAATTCGGCCTCGTCAAGCTGCTCCAAATGGACTTTGCGGGTGAGCGGCGGCATGCCCGCGCCCTCGGCGCGCGCCACGGCGCAGTGCGGCGCGCGGTCGCGCGCGACCGAGAATTTCGCGCGCGGGCTTTCTAGCGTCAGCCCGGCCAGCCGATCCAACACATCCTCTTTGGGCTTCGCAGGGCGCAGTTTGATCGTTACTTCCGATCGATCGGCGCGCGTCATTAGGAGTGTCGTGATACTGCCGCGCTGGCTGGCCGGGCCGGCCACGCGCCAACCAAGCCGCGTCGCCAGCCAGCTCACCAGCAACAGCGCCTGGCTGCGGTCGTCGGCATCCGGCTGGGTCTCGTAGTTCACTGTAATCTGTGTCAGCTCTTCCAGGTGCGCCACCTGTGCCGGCGCGTCGAAGAATTGGGCGGTCAGCTCGCGCCAAGGCGTCAGCCGACTCCACGAAAGATCGCTGATCCGGATGCCGGATTCGAGCAGCATAGCCATGCGCGCCAAGCTAGCCTCGGGCTGGCCGAAGGTCGCGCTATCGACAATCATACGATCGACAAGGTCGCCGAACTTGGCGAAGCGCGGGTCGTCGAACGGCTCGCCGTGCATCCACCAGAGCATCACGGGCACATCCGGCACCAGCAATGGCAGAATGGTGTTCGGCACGCGGTCGAGCGCCGCCCCGCGCGCCTCGATCGTAATCTGCTCGCCGCACACTCGCACGCGGCCAGGCTGTGGCAGTTGGCAGTGCGCTTGCACCCAAACATCGAGCTGATCCTTTGGCGAATGCGGGAGTGCATTGACGACGATCGCACGATGTGGATGGCGAGTCGTCAGCTTGGCGATCGTCTCGGTGGCATGCTCGGCGGCCTGGTCGCCGCGCGTCACCACGATCAAATTGAGCACGCGGGTGCGCGTGGCGCTGTGGCGCTTATCGCCATTGTGACTCTCGTTAGCCTGCTTCCATAGCTCGTTCAGTTCGCGCTCGATCGCGCGCGCGTCGATCTGGGTTCGCTGCCCGAGCGGAGCGGGCTTTGCATCTGTTGTCATAGGCGCCTCGCTAGTGCGATTGCAAATTGCAGACCTGTCCTGAGCGCAGTCGAAGGATTGTAGATTGCAGATTGAACTCTACGCTGATTATTACTACTTTGTTAGTTCCGTAACGGCTGATAATTTTCGATCCGATTGGTCTGGATGCGCTCTGTGAGCCAGCACAAGGCCTCATCTACTTAGCGATGGATCGCCACTAACGAGCTGCGCGAGCGATCCAAAGATTCCGCGTTGCCGTCCACCTCATCCGGGGTCAGGCCGGCGCTTCGTGCGCCTGGCGAGCTTGGTCGTAATAGGTCTGAGCGGCCATGTAAAACTGCTCGGCCTCATCCGCGCTGGCAAAAACGCGCTTCGGCACCGTGAAGGCTATCTCCGGGCTGAGCACAATCAACATGTACCGGTCATTGCGGACGACCTCGGCGACGCCATCCCAGCACACCTGCGTGGTCTGCGCGCCCTTCGTTTCGACCACCTCCGTGTCGCTAATTGTCACGGTGCGCGGCCCGAGAACCGTGGCGTTCTGGCCCGCGGCCAGCCACTGTCGGACGGACCCTTCAGGCCCACGCATGTACGCCCGCGTATAGAACACGATCCAGAACAGACTCAAGACCAACGGGGGCACAAGCCAGTGCAACCAGACCTCGAACTCCGTGACCGCGTACGCAAGCAGTGTGACGGTGAGTGGGACGAGCAGCAGCGTCGTCCAGAAGCGGCGTGGCGCGCGTGGGTCGGGGGTGATGAGGTCGCGATGCACAGCAATTAGATCCTCGGAGGTGAGTTGGTAGGTAATCTGCATGGCGTGCTCCTGTTCGTGTATCCGCTTGTACCCTACCACTCCTTATTCCCGTGCTTGATCCAGCAGCACCAGGGCTATTTCGGGCTTGGTTTGAAACACGGCATCATCGGGAATGTGCGCTTTCCGGCGCCGTTGGGTATCCGCACACCAGTCCTCGGACAGATACAGGCGTGCCGCCACAGGCCAAACCAGGGTGCGCTCCGCATACACGCAGGTCACCGTCACTTGGCAGTTCGTGACTTTGCCAATGGTGCCGGTATACTGATGTGTGACCCCAACCGAGGCATGGCCTTGTTTGAGAAAGCCGATGTCGTCGAAAATTAACACGGCATCCCCCTGGCTCGGCAGGGTCCGCAGGCGTTCGACTCGTTGCCGATTGAGTGCGTCGGCATCCCACTGCATCGTGGTCAGCAGCCCTTGGAGTTGCTGTTCACTGGTGCCGGGGAGGATCGCCGCCAGCGTGTCGCAGTTCTTGCGGGGATGGTCGGTCAAGAGCCCGGTCAGATAGCGCTCCACGGCGGCCTGGCTTTCCCGCCGGCCAAACTGAATGTGGAAGGGCAGCAAGAAGTTGGCTAACGCCGGGAGCGCTTCGCTGGCAGCCCGCGGTAATCGCTTGAAGGTATCCATGCCCAACAGTATACCAACTTACCCACAAAGTGACAAAGTAGTATTATGCGCTGTTATGCTGAATGAAGTGAAGCATCTCGAAGCATCTTATGGTATCACATCGAAGTGTTTCGGTGAGATCTTTCGCTTCGCTCAAGATGACATTGAAGGACGGCGACTGCGCCGCGTAATGCCTATCTCAGTGACCTCTGTGCTCTCTGTGGCTACTGGAAGCTCAGCGCACCAACCAGCGCCAGCAATCCAAGTAGCGCATAGCTCGCCAGATTCGCGGCAATTGCCGATGTCCAGATCTTGCGCGGCGGGTGGCGTTTCAGCAGCGCTAACACGCCGCCCTCGATCAGTATCGACAGCACGACCATGGCGATGAACCACAGAATTGGTGAGATCGTCCAGTCGCACGACTGCACCGAATGCTGGCCGTCGGCGGTTGGAATGCGCCGGCACTGGAAGCTAGCGGTGAAGAATACAGTGAAGAACACCAGCCCAAAGATTGCCGACGCAGCATTGGCGATCAGTGCGTCGAGTAGCGCGCGCCTGAACGAGCCCCACTTCAGGCCCCACAGCGCCAAGGCCTCGACGATCACGATCGGGACGAAGACGACCAATCCGAGCGCCAGCCCGCCGAACAGAATTGTCGGGCCGATCGCGACATCGCCAATAATTAGCATAGCCGCTCTCTATAAGTGCATCTTGAACGTTGTAATCATCGCGAATCGCTGCGAGCGGTTCGCGAACCGCGCTTACAGCGCATGGTTCTTGGTTCTCGGCTCTCGGTTGACCCTGCGGGTGCCCGTTCTCGGTTCTTCGGTTTCCTCGTTCAAAGCCGCCGCCACGACCGCCACTCGCGCTCAAGCAGCTTGTCGGCCTCCTTCGGCCCCCACGTGCCGGCGTCGTAATTCGGGAACGCGGGCGGCGTGTTCGACTCCCAGCCCTGGTGGATCGGCGTGATCAGCGACCACGAAGCCTCGACTTCGTCGCTGCGGGTGAATAGCGTCGAGTCGCCGAGCATGGCGTCGAGCAGCAGGCGCTCGTAGGCCTCAGGCGATTCAACGCCGAACGCCGCGTTGTAGCGGAAGTCCATTGTCACCGGGCGGATCTGGTTGGCCTGGCCGGGCACCTTCGAGTCGAACCGCAGCGTGATGCCTTCGTCGGGCTGCACCTGGATGGCCAGCACATTCGGCTCGATATCGCTCAGCGGGCCGCTGTCGAACAGCATCAGCGGGGCCGAGCGGAACTGGATGGCGATCTCGCTCACGCGCTTGGGCAGCCGCTTGCCGGTGCGCAGCAGGAACGGCACGCCGGCCCAACGCCAGTTGTCGATGAATAGCTGCAGCGCTACATAGGTCTCGGTATTCGAGTCGCGCGCCACGCCCTGCTCGTCGCGGTAGCCCGGCACCGGCTGGCCGCCGGCTGCTCCGAGGCCATATTGGCCGCGCACGGTGAAGCGATCGACCTGCTCGGGTGCGATCGGGCGGATGGCGCGCAACACCTTGACCTTCTCGTCGCGCACCGCGTCGGCGCGGTAGCCGATCGGCGGCTCCATCGCGGTCAGCGTCAGCAGCTGCATCAGGTGATTCTGCACCATGTCGCGCAGCGCGCCGGCATGCTCATAGTATCCGCCACGCCCCTCCACGCCGACCGTCTCTGCCACGGTGATCTGCACATGGTCGACATAACGACGGTCCCACAGCGGCTCGAAGATGCCATTGGCGAAGCGGAACACCAGGATATTCTGGACAGTCTCTTTGCCGAGGTAGTGATCGATGCGGTACACCTGGCTCTCGTCGAAGACCTTATGGACCTCGACATTGAGCGCCCGCGCACTGAACAGGTCCCGGCCAAACGGCTTCTCGACGATGATGCGTACCCATCCGCCGCGCGACGATTTCGCCAGCCCGGCGGCGCCGAGCTGCTGGATGATCGTAGCATACGACTCTGGCGGCGTCGATAAATAAAACAGCCGGTTGCCGCTGGTGCCGCGGTGCTCATCCAGCTCATTCAACCGCTTGGACAGCGTCTGGTAGCCTTTGGCATCGTCGAATGCCGACTGGACGTACGAGACGCCCTCGGCGAAGCTTTCCCACAGCGGCGCCTCGATGCCGCTGCGCGAGAACTCTTGCGCGTTGTGGAGCAGCGACTCGCGGAAGAACTCGTCGCTCCAATCGCGGCGCGCGAAGCCGACCACGCTGAAGCCGGGCGGTAGAAATCGCTCGCGCTGCAAATTGTAGAGCGCCGGAACGAGCTTGCGGTGCGTCAGGTCGCCAGTTGCGCCGAAGATGATCACGGTGCATGGCTCGGGCGTGCGCTGCATCCGCAAGCCGGCGCGCAGCGGGTTGGCCGCGGCAAGGGTTTCGGTCATCTATAACTACCCCTAAAATATCGTTCAATCGTTCTACTCGTGGCCGTCGGCGTCGTCGATATACCCGCTCGCCCGTGTCAGCAAGATACGTTCGATTGGCGGCAGGCTTTCCCAACGGTGGCCGAGCCAGCTCACGCCGGCCAGAAACGCGTCGGCGCGGTCGACATCGGGATCGACGCGGCGCAGCAGTTTCCAGAATTCCGGCCCGTGGTTCTGATGAAAGACATGGACGAGCTCATGCGCGACAACTGCCTCCAGCACCCAACGCGGCATTTCGCGCAGCGCCGCGTTCAGCCGGATTGTGCGGCTTGCCGAGCTATAGCTGCCCCAGCGCGACTCCTGGGTTGTCACAAATTGCACTTGGGCGACGATTGGCTTGTTTGGGAATCGCTCGGCGACTTTGTGAGCCAGCGCCAGCGCGTCTTCCTCGGCATTGATCTGCCGCGCGCGAACGCGCCGCACCAGTCGCCGCGCTAGGTCGGGGATGGCCTGATCGAGGGTTGACTGCGGTATGTTCAGCGGCGCGCTGACCGACAGGGTCATATCGCGCAGCCGCGCATTGATGTTCTTGATGCGCTTTCGCTCGACCAGCAGCGTCAGCGTGACGCCGTCGACCGTGATTGTTTGGGGGTTGGTGTTCGACATGGCGTCATTATAACCCATCCTAGCGGCGACAAGATGACATGATCGCGATCTGTCATCTTGTCATCTTGTCATCTTGTCTTGGCGTGGCCCCGACCCGCAGCAGCACGAACAGTACCGCGCCGGCGAAGCGTAGCCCGCTGCTGACGAACAAAGCCGGCGTGGGGCCAAAGGTACCGGCGAGAAACGTGCCGAGCGTTGGCGCGAGGAATGTCGCTATGTAGATGGTCAGCTGATACAGCGCGACATACGAGGCGATGTGGTCGGGCGGGCAGGTGCTGAGGAGCATGTCGAACAGCACTAGATCGATTCCCGCCGCGAAGATGCCGGCCATGCCCGCGTAGAGCGGTAGTGGCGTCACCGTATGTGTCAGGCCGGTCAGCAGCGGGTAGAAGCTCAGGCCGAACGAGCAGATCCACAGCACCAGCGTCGCGCCCTTGCGCCGCGAGAGTGTGGACCAGAGGAAGTAGGCGCCGATCAATACGCCGCTGTTGACCGTATTGATAATGCCGATCCAGCCATCCGAGGCGTGCAGCTCGCGCACCCAGTAGAGCGGAAACAGCGGCAGCGCTAGCGTGAGGCCGCAGCGAAACACGAACTGGCTGAGCAGGAAGCGGCTGAATATCGCGTTCTCGCGCAGCGCCGCCAGGCCCTCGCGCAATCGATCGCGGCGGCGCAAGCCACGCCGGCTCTCTGCCGCGGCCTGCTCGTTGCTCGGGATGACGATCCGGCTGGAGAACGCAAAGCTCAGCAAACCGCCGATAAACGAGCCGATGAAGACCGACTGATAGTTCAGTGGGAAGCGAATGGTCTCCAGCAGCCAGCCAGCCAGCGCCACCGTGACCGACGTTGTGACACCCAGGATCGACCAGCGCCGGCTCATCAGGTAGTAGCGCTTATCCGGCCCAGCCACCGCGCCCATTACCACGGTGAATGCGACGTTGACGATCGTCTGCGGCACCGTCGCGATCGCCCAGATCACAATGATCGGGATCGGCGCTGCGCTGAGTGGAAAGATGAATGGCACCAGGCCGGTGATTGCGTACGAGCCCAGCACCCACACCCGCGCGCGCGAATACCATGGCACGATATTGCGTTGGCGCTCGAGCATTCGCCCGACCGGCAGCGCCAACAGAATGCCCGTGAGCGCAGGCATCGAGGTCAGCAAGCCGACCAGAAAGGGCGATGCGCCCAGACGCACCAGAAATACTGAAAGGAACGTTGCGACGCCAGAGACGATGCCAACGCCAATACCGTCGATCAGAACATTACGAGTGTTGCGCTCTTGGGTGTTGGCGGGCCGGGTGAACCAACGGGTTAATGCACTGCTCTGCTGGCCGAGAGAACGAAAAAGCTCCATGATCAACGCCGATCGTCACATATCCGCGTATAGGCACCTCGGTTGTGCGAGGCATTATAACCGCACTGCCAGATGATCGAACGCCGAGCGGTCTCGGTCAAAAGATGTATTTTGCTCCACGGAAGTTCCTTCTTTTCCTTTAGTTCCTTCTCCCACTCAAACGAACTGAAGGGATAATGAAGGAACTTCCGCTTGACTTTCTTTTTAATCATGATATATTTTCTAACAACGTTAGATTTTTTTATTAGGCGTTTGACATGGGCATTAAAGAACGGCGCGAACGTGAGCGGCAGGAGCTGCGCCAGAGAATCTTGGCGGTGGCGCGCGAGCTGGCCGGCCAGGAGGGCTGGCAAGCGGTAACGATTCGCAAAGTTGCCGAGCGGGTCGAGTATAGCCCACCCACGATTTATGAGCACTTCGCCAGCAAAGAGGCGATTCTGCTTGAGCTTATCCGCGACGGCTACGGGATGCTGCTGGCCGATATGCAATGCGCCACCGCTGCGCTGAGCGACCCCCAGGAGCGTGTGCTCGGGCTAGCGCAGGCCTACTGGGAATTTGCATGGCAGCATCCCGAGCTGTACCAGGTGATGCATGGGCTCGGCGGCGTTCCGTTCTGCTCCGACACCGCAGCGATCGAGGCGGCCGGCAGCCCGCTGCTCGAGGCCGATGCCGTGTTCGATTTTACGCTTGCGGCGCTGAGTAGCCTTGCACCCCAGCCTGGCTGTACTCCTGGCGACCTCGAATCGGCGGTGATGATTCTTTGGGCTCTGCTGCATGGCTTGGTGGCGCTGACCATGGCCGATCGCGTCTTTGGCGGCCGAGAGCATGCGGAGCAACTGCTCGAGCGCGCGGTCCGCGGCTTCTTAAGGATTTTCGAAACGTAAACTGGCCGATAGCGATCGTATTGCGTATTGCGTATCGGCACTGCGCTTACGCAATACGTGATACGCAATACGCAATATCGTTGGCTCTTTTTGTGAGAGAAGATTATGGACAATATCCGCCCATTCGAACAAATTCCCTTTGTCGCCCCGACCGACGAGATGGCCTACCACCCGGCACAGGTGACGCTCGAGCGCTACCGGCGGCACGGGCCAATCTTTCGCACCAAGACAATCGACGGCATAGATCTGGTCTATCTGGTTGGGCCCGAGGCCAATCGCTTTGTGCTGGCCAGCAACCGGCTGAAGTTTTCGCATCGCATGGGCTGGGGCCAGTTGTTTGGTGTGATCGAGACATATGGCGACGGCGTGCTGACTATGGATGGTGCGATTCACGATCAGCACCGGCATGTGATGAACCCGGCCTTCGCGATCGGTTATATGGATCGCTACCTGCCGCTGATGAACCGGATCATTCGCGAGCGCGCCGCCACCTGGCTGGCGCGCGGCAAGGTCGATATCTACGACGAGGCACGCAAGATTACCTTCGACATCGCCGCCGAGGCGCTGGTAGGCCTCAAGACCGGCCCGGAGGTCGATCGCTTTCGCGAGATCTTCTTCGGCATGCTTAGGCTTGGCTCGATTGCCGCCGACGAGAACGATTACGCCGCGCGCATGACCGAGCTCCAGCGCGACCTGCAGAGCCTGCTGCTGCCGAAGATCCACGCGCGCCGCGCCGCGCCTACCGACGATGTGCTAGGCTTGCTGGTGCAGGCGCGCGACGACCAGGGTCGCCCGCTGAGCGACGAGCAGCTGATTGCGCATACCAATATCTTGCTGGTGGCCGGCCACGAGACCTCGACCAGCCTGAGCGCCTGGCTGCTATATTTACTCACCCAGCATCGCGATTATCTCCAGCGCGTGTTGAACGAGCAAGATGCCTTGCTAGCTCCCGACGTCGACCCGACTCTCGACGATATCAAGCGTATGAAGCAGTTGGAGAACGCGCTCAGCGAGGCCGAGCGCCTGTTCCCGCCGGTGTCCGAAGCGCCTCGTGGCGTGTTAGAGCCGTTCGACTTCAATGGCTACCATGTCCCGGCCGGCGTCTACGTGCTCTATTCAATCTCCGGCGCCCACATGCTGCCGTCGATCTTCGCCGAGCCGGCGGCTTTCGACCCCGACCGTTTCGCTCCGCCGCGCGAAGAACATAAGAAGACGCCCTATGCGCTGGTGGGCTTTGGCGGTGGCCCGCGCATCTGCATCGGCATCAACTTCGCGCAGGTTGAGATCAAAGCTATGGTCTCGCATATCCTGCGCCGCTACCGGCTGGATCTCGTGCCCGGCCAGCAGATTGTTCAAACCTACCGTCCGACCGGCGCGCCGCTCAATGGCATCAGGATGCGAGTCACGAGGCGATAGGCAATAGTAATAGGTGCTAGGTTTAATACTCCTAATTGCCTATTGGCTGGCTACAGAGATTACTATGGTTGAGCAACAGACGATTCCCCGGATCAGCGGTCTGCCGCTGCTTGGCAATCTGCTTGAACTGCAGCGCGACCGCCTGAGTATGCTCAAGCGGCTGGTATGCGAGTGTGGCGAGATTGGCAGCTTTCGGATCGGCCGGCGGGCGATTGTGGTCTCGAATAAGCCCGAGCATGCCCAGATCGTACTGGTCGATCGCGCTGACGATTTCGAGAAAACGCCATTCCTCGACCTGATGAGGCCACTGCTGGGCAATGGCCTCTTAACCAGCAGAAACGAGTTCCACAGGCGCCAGCGCAAGCTGGTGGCGCCAGCCTTTCAGTACCGCCGAATCGCGGAATACGCCGCGGTGATGGCCGAGTACGCCGAGCGCTCGCAGGCGCGCTGGGTCGACGGCGCGACGATCGACGTGGCCGAGGAGATGATGCGGCTGACACTCTGGATTATTGGCAAGACCTTGTTCGACGCCGATGTAGCGGCGGAAGCGCGCGAGCTTGGCCGCTCGCTCACACTGCTGCTGAAGTTCGTGATCGCTCAAATCGGCGCGGTGATCCCTATCCCACAACATTGGCCGACGCCACGCAATCGCCGCGTGCAGCAGGCAATCGACCGACTGGATGCCACGGTGTATCGTATGATCGCGGAACGCCGCGCTTCAGGCGGCGACTGCGGCGACCTGCTCTCGATGCTGCTGCAAGCGCGCGACGAGGACGACGGCGGCTTCATGACCGATCAGCAAGTGCGTGATGAGGCGATGACGCTATTTCTGGCCGGACACGAGACCACCGCGGTTGCGCTGGTGTGGAGCTGGTATCTGCTGACGCAGCACCCGCAGAACTACGCACGCATGCAAGCCGAGATCGACCATGTGCTGGCTGGGCGCGCGCCGGCGCTGGCCGATCTACCGAACCTGCCCTACACTTTGCAGGTGCTCAAAGAAGCGATGCGGATGTACCCGCCGGCCTATATTTTGGGCCGCGTCGCCATACGGCCAGTCGATCTTGGTGACTATCAGCTGGCGGCTGGGACAATTATTGATTTCAGCCCGTATATCATGCACCGCCGGCCAGATATCTACCCCGAGCCCGAGCGCTTCGTACCCGAGCGCTGGACCCCCGAATTCGAGCGGAGTCTGCCGCGCCACGCCTATATGCCGTTTGGCGCCGGGCCGCGCATCTGCATCGGCAATCACTTCGCGATGATGGAAGGGCATTTTCTGTTGGCCGCGCTGGCGCAACGGATCACATTCGAGCTGGCGCCTGGCCAGCGGATCGCGCCCGAGCCGATGATTACGCTGCGGCCGAAAGATGGCATAAAGATGATTGTGCGTCGGCGGTACCATCTCAGTCGATCGACGGATGCTAATATAGACCCTTCGATCGTTGTGGATCGGCTGTGTGTTTGATATGATTCTGTAGCAGACTCTCGCTAATCACACAACTTAGACAATAGACACGAACGTTGAACCACCACGGATTAAAAACTCTCGTATCGAACGTTTTTCGTTCGCAGAACGAAAAACGTTCGATACGAACAACAAAAATCCGTGTTTTGGAGTGACCGGGTGAATTAAGAGTAGTAAGAGCGAGGAAACGAGAAATGATGGCGACAACTGAGGAACGAATGTCTGAATTACCCACGACTGAGCCAGACACCCTGCCTCAACCGGCGGCGCTCATTGGCCAGCGCGAGCTGCGCAAGCGTGTGCTGGGCTTGGCCGGCCCGGTCATCGGCGAGAATTTCCTCGAGACCCTGCTCGGTGTTGTCGATACCCTGCTGGTCGCCGGCATCGGCGCGGTCGCCATCGCCGGCGTCGGCAGCGCCTTGCAGGTCATGTTCTTTATGATCTCCGCGCTGAGCGCGCTGGCCGTCGGCAGCGCCGTGCTGGTCGCCCAGGCGATCGGCGCCGCCGATACCGCTCGCGCCAGCCGCCTCAGCCGCCAGTCGCTGATCTGGAGCGTGCTGTTCTCCATTCCGCTCACCGCAATCGGCTTCCTGCTCTCTGGGCCGATCATCGGCTTGTTTGGCTTGGAGCCGCGCGTCGCCGAAATCGGCGTGCAGTATCTGCAAGTCACCATGGCCACGGTGGTGGTGCTGGTGGCGCTGTTCATCGGAGGCGGCGTCTTGCGCGGCGTGGGCGACTCGCGCACGCCGATGCGCGTGACCGCGCTGGCCAATCTGCTCAATGTCGCGCTGGCCTATGGGCTAATCTATGGCCACTTCGGCCTGCCCTCCCTCGGCCCGGTCGGCAGCGCTTGGGCGACGTTTCTGGCGCGCAGCTTTGCGCTGGTGCTGCTGCTGGCCATTCTGTGGCGCGGAAGGGGTGGCGTGACGATCAGCGGGCCTGGTGGCTGGTGGCCGGACTTCGGCATGGCGCGCCAGGTGCTCAGTATCGGCATTCCGGCCGCCCTGGAGCAGGTGCTGGTCTCGTCGGGGTTCCTGGCATTGGCGCTGGTGGTGGCACGGCTAGGCACCGAGGTGCTGGCGGCGCAGCGGATCACCTTCAACGCGCTCTCTCTCTCGTTCCTGCCTGGAATTGGCTTCGGCATCGCCGCGACGGCGCTGGTGGGGCAGAGCGTCGGCGCGCGGCGCATCGCCGAGGGCGGGGCGGCGGCGCGGGTGGCGACACGCTGGGCCGTGCTGTGGATGAGCGCGATAGCGGGGCTATTGATCATCTTCGCGCCGCAAGTGTTTGCGTTATTCACCAGCGACGCTGGAGTGATAGCGGCGGGGGTGCCGGGGCTGCGGGTACTGGCGCTGACGCAGCCATTCTGGGCGGTGCTGTTCGTGCAGGCGGGCGCGCTGCGCGGCACGGGCAACACCCGCTTCCCGCTGATGGTGACTGGCTTGGGGGTGTGGATATCGGTGGGACTGGCATTCGTGCTGCTGGAGACCATCGGCGGCAAGCTGGTGTCGGTGTGGGTGGCATTCCTGGTGCTGGCGCCGCTGATGGCGTTCTTGATGTGGCGGCGCTTCCGGCGCACGGTGGCCGAACGAGTGACCGAGTGATAACGTGACGCGGTGACAAGATGGCAAGGTGACTCATCAGGGTCATCTTGTCATCTTGTCAATCATATTAGTGTTACGCTTCGATCTTAGTAGCGTCTTCCCCATCCTCGGCGCCGGGCTCGCGGTTTACGCCGTCCCAGCTCCAGATGATCGGTGGCGCGGGCGACCGCGGAGCTCTGGCGACTTCCGGCTCGGGCTCGAGTGTGATGCGCGTGGCGATCAGCAGCACAGCGAAAAAGAGCACAAAAATCGCCGCGACGACGATAACTGTCACCGCGGTTTCGGTGGCTGCCAGCTTGGCGAGCACAGCGGCAAAGGGGAAGATTGCCAGCACAATAGCGATGACGGTTCCTAGCTTGTTATACACGAAATCCTCCGCTGGTGTGTGGTCAGCTTGGCTTTAGCTGTGAATTATAGCACATCCATCAACTTGCGCGTATAATATATAGATATCTCGATTCGTGATTTGAACTTGGATATCTATGCTACACACATTTACGCTTCCCGGCGGCCTGCGCATACTTGTCGAAGAGCTGCCGCATACCCATTCGGTCTCGATCGGCTGCTTTGTCGGCGTCGGATCGGGCCACGAGAATCACCCGATCTGCGGAATCTCGCACTTCATCGAACATATGCTTTTCAAAGGCAGCCAGCGCCGCCCAACTCCGCGGCTGATCTCCGATGCGATCGAGGGCATCGGCGGGATTCTGGATGCCTATACCAGCTTCGAGTCGACAGTCTACTACGCCAAAGTCGCCGACATTCATTTCGACCGCGCCGTCGATGTGCTGGCCGATATGCTGCTCCAGCCATGCTTCGACCCGCGCGATGTCGAGAAGGAGCGTCGGGTGATTGCCGAAGAGTTGCGTCAGACCGAAGATACGCCTTCGGAGTTGGTGCATCTGCTGCTCGACAGCGCGATGTGGGGCGATCAGCCGCTTGGCCGCGACATCGCCGGCGACGAAGCCTCGGTGGCTGGGCTGACGCGCGCCCTCGTGCTCGATCACTGGCGCAGACATTACACCCGTACCAATACCGTGATCTCGATCGCCGGCAATATCAACGCCGAGCGTGCGGTTCAGGCGCTCGCGCAGGCATTCGAAGGCATGCCGGTCGGCGAGCCGGTGGCGTTCATCCCCAGCCGGCCGCCGCTGCCCGGCCCCGCGCTGGCCTTGCGCGCCGACGACAGCGAGCAGGGTAATTTCTGCCTAGGCTTCCCCGGCATCCCGCAGAGCGACGCGGATCGCCGTGCCATGCAGGTGTTCGACACCGTGCTCGGCGGCGGGATGTCGTCGCGCCTATTCCAAGAGATTCGCGAGGAGCGCGGGCTGGCATATAGCGTTGGCTCATACAGCCGCGAGCATCACGATGTTGGTAAGTGGGTCATCTATGGCAGTGTCGAACCCGATAACCTACATGAGTGCATCGCCACGATAATGCGTGAGCTGCATTCCGCGCTGAGCGAGGGTATCACCGACGACGAATTGCAGCGCATCAAGGAGCAGGTCAAGGGCGGCATCCTGCTGGCGCTGGAAGATAGCTGGTCGGTGGCGTCGCGCAATGGCTCGCACCAGCTGCGCTATGGCCGGGTCATCCCAGTCGAGCAGGTCGTCGCCGAGGTCGAGCAGGTCACCCGCGCCGATGTGCTGCGTGTGGCCGGGCGCGTGCTACGCGAAGATGCCCTGCACCTGGCGGTGATCGGGCCATTTGACGATGGCGCGCAGCTGAGGCAGTTGCTGACTTTGCAGTAGCCTAAATTAAGGAGTCAGGAGTCAGAATGCTCATTGAAGCTGCTGATGCTTATTGAACATTCTGACTCCTGACTTCTGACTCCTTAATTCCTATGATTACAGTACGCGAAGCCCACCCCAACGAGATCGAGTCACTCATCCCGCTGCTGCTGCTGGCCGAGGAGTCCGAGCCAGGGTTGCGTTGGGGGCTGGCCAATTTGGTCGACGCGGTATACCGGGCGGACGACGGCGATGCACTGGTGGGCGCGGCGACGATGCAGTGGCGCAACGATCCGTGCGAGATCATGGAACTCGCGGTCGCGCGCGAACGCCAAGGCCAGGGCATTGGCCGCCAGATCGTCGCCTGGCTGGTCGACGAGGCGCGCCGACGCGGCAAGATCGCCGTGCTGGTCGGCACCGCCAACGCCAGCATCGGCAATATCGCCTTCTACCAGAAATCCGGCTTTCGCATGGACCACGTTCGCAAAGATTACTTCTGGTACTACCGCGAGCCTGTCTACGAGAACGGCATCCAGATCCGCGATATGCTGGTGTTCCGCTACGACTTGACCGGCGACGATAAACCCCGGCGAGCACAAGCGAGAATTAATCCAAAGCGTTGAGCGCCGGAGCTCTATGGCGCCTTCTGCACTGGTACATCGCCGCTGAATGTGTCGATACCTTTCCTCTGCTCGTTCATCCGTACCATGGCATTCCTCCCGACCTTCGCCAGCCAATCGCCCGCCGACACTACCATCATCCTTTTTCACAAACGCTGCGTTCTAGCACCAAACAGCTTGGCTCCGCACTGATTGGCCATGGTATAATCGGCACGTCGGGGGCTCAACGTGAAGAGGAGCGAGCATGATGGACCACCAAGCTGCCGAGTCACAGCGGGTTGATCGCAAAGCCCTGTTCGCATCGCTTCCGCCACTCTGGCCCGAAAACCCAGGGCGATCTATACAGCAGGCTCTGGCCGCGCGCGCCGAGACGGTCGTGGTGCTGGACGACGATCCGACTGGTACACAGACAGTCCATGGCGTGCCGGTGCTGACCGACTGGGCTTTCGAGACGCTGTGCGCCGAGCTGGCCGAAGCGCCACGCGCGATCTACATTCTGACCAATAGCCGCAGCCTGCCGCTCGCCGAGGCCCAGGCGATCAACCTCGAAGTCGGGCGCAATCTGAAAGCGGCGGCTCGGCAGGTCGAGCGCCAGTTTGTCGTCGTGAGCCGGAGTGACTCGACGCTACGCGGGCATTTTCCCGGCGAGCTCGATGCGCTGGAGCAGGCGCTCGGCCAGCCGTTCGACGCGTGGATCGTGCTCCCGTACTTTGAAGAGGGCGGGCGCTACACCATCAACGATACGCACTACGTGGCTGAAGGCGAGTGGCTGGTGCCCGCCGGTGAGACTGAGTTTGCAAAGGACGCCGCCTTTGGGTATCGCTCGTCGAACTTGCGGGCCTGGGTGGAGGAGAAGACCAACGGGCGCTTTCGCACCGCCGACGTGGCCGCCATCTCACTCGACGATATCCGCCGCGGCGGGCCGCGGCGCGTGGAGGAGCACCTGCATGCCCTCGCGCCGCACAGTGTGTGCATTGTCAACGCGGCGAGCCGGCGCGATCTCGAAGTTGTAACGCAGGGCCTGCTGGCCGCCGAGGCCCGTGGCGGGCGTTATCTGTACCGAACCGCTGCCTCGTTCGTCCCGGTGCGGGCCGGCATCGAACCACGCCCGCTGCTTGGCCCCAACGAGCTGGCGCTGCCGCAGGCTGGCGGGGCGCTGATCGTCGTGGGCTCGTATGTACCCACGACGACGCGCCAGCTCGACCACCTGCTCGCCCAGCCCGGCGTGCTGAGCATCGAGATCAGCACCGATCGCCTGCTCGTTTCGGCCGACCGCGAAGCTGAGATCCAGCGCATCGCAGCCGCCGCCGACGAAGGGCTGCGCGCGGGCGACGATGTCGTGGTCTTCACGAGCCGGCAGGTGCGCACCGGGCACGACGCCCAGGCGAGCTTGGCGATCTTTCACAGCGTCTCCGCGGGGCTGATCGCTATCGTCGAGCAGCTCGGCATGCACCCGCGCTACCTGCTTGCGAAAGGCGGCATCACCTCTCACGATATCGCGGCGAAGGGGCTGCGTGTGAAGCGTGCCGACGTGCTAGGGCAGATCCTCCCCGGCGTGCCCGTGTGGAGGTGCGGCGCCGAAAGCCGCTTCCCAGATCTGATCTATATTGTCTTTCCCGGCAACGTCGGGTCGCGCGAATCGCTCGCCGACATCGTCATCGCCTGCCGAGCTACCAGTTCCTAGTGCAATTGCAAGTTGCGTATCGTCAGTTGTCAGTTGTCAGTTGTCAGTTGCAATGGACGACGGACAACGGACCACTGACGACTTTGGTTCTCGGTTCTTGGTTCTTGGTTCTGGTGTGAGGTGCATACACATGGAACATCAAACGCCAATCAAGCGCATCGGGTTTATCGGCGTCGGCCGCATGGGCGGGCCGATGGCGCTAAATCTGCACCGCGCCGGTTTTGCCGTGCGCGCCTACGACGTGTCGCCCGAGCCGCGCCAGGCGCTTGCCCAGGCGGGATTGGACGTGGCCGACTCGCTGGCAGCGGCGATTGTCGATGCCGACGTGATCATTCTGATGCTGCCGAGCGACGACGCGCTCCGCGAAGTTATGGAAGGCAACAATGGGCTGCTCGGCCGCCTGCATGCCGGCCAGATCGTGATCGATATGAGCAGCAGCATGCTCGCCACCAGCCAGCGCATCGCGGCAGCCGTGGCCGAGCACGGCGCGGCGATGCTGGACGCGCCGGTGAGCGGCGGCGAGCAGGGCGCGCGCGCGGGCACGCTGAGCATTATGGTCGGCGGCGAGCCGGCGGCGCTCGAGCGCTGCCGGCCGGTGCTCGCGGCGATGGGCAGCACGGTGACGTACATCGGCGGCAATGGAATGGGCCTGATCGCTAAGTACGTCAACCAGATGTTGATGGAGGCCTCGTTCTGCGTCATCGCCGAGGCGTTCGCGCTGGCCGCCAAAGCCGGCGCCGACCTGGATGCGGTTTACCAGGCGGTGCGCGGCGGTCTCGGCGGGTCGCGCGTGCTCGACCAGATGGTGCCGCAGTTGCTTGCCGGCGATTTCGGAAGCGGGCGTGAGCTGACGCTGCACCACAAGGACGGCGCCTATGCGCTGGCCGCCAGCGAGGCCTTGGAGGGCTGGACTCCGATCACCGAATTGACTCACGAGCTGTTCGCGCAGGCGGTCGCGGCCGGCCAGGGTATCCACAGCGCCGCCGCTGTCGTGCGGGTCTACGAGCAGCGGGTGGGGGTTAGGCTGGTGAACGATGCTCCATCCGACGTGTAAGCCTGCTCGAAGTGAATGCCTAGTGGCTCACCACAGTAAAGATGACGAGTGGTAGTGCCGCCTTCAGGCGGTTGCACGACGCCCACCGCCTGAAGGCGGCACTACGCATCCGTCAAAATCAGTGTGGCAGCCCACCAGCAGGAAGCCACTCAGCCTTTGCGATCCGTCCTACTGCTGGCCGGCCCCTGCCGACAGCCCACTGCTATAATGAGCGCCTTTCTCCTTCGCATGCAAATGCTCCGACGCGACCGGCAGGTCGCCATAAAAGGTCGAACCGAGGCCGGGCGTACTTTCCACCGTCAGCGCGCCGCCCATCATCTGCATCAGTCGCCGGCTGATTGCCAGCCCTAGGCCAGTACCGGAGTAGCGGCGCGTGTACTCATTCTCAATCTGCCGGAATTCCTGAAACAACATGCGCTGCTGCTCCTGCGCGATGCCGATGCCAGTGTCGGCTACGCTGAAGCGTACGCGATCGCCGTCGAGCCACGCCCGCACCGTGATCGATCCCTGATCGGTGAATTTGATCGCGTTGGAAAGCAAATTGGTCAGCACCTGCGCGAGGCGCTCGGCATTGGCATACACCTGCGGCAAATCAGGGAGTGCTTCGACCGTCAGCTGTAGCCCGCGCTCCTGGATCTGCGGCTGTATCGCGCCGACGACCTCACGTATCACGCTCAGTAGGTCGACCGGGCCAAGCGCGATCTCGAACCGACCGGCCTCGATCTTTGAAAAGTCCAGTATATCGTTGATCAGTCGCAGCACCGTCTGGCTGTTTCGCCGAATATGAGTCAGTGGCTCATGCGCGCGCTCGGGCAGTTCCCCGAAGAAGCCTCGCTCCAGCAGGTCGGCGAAGCCGATGATCGCGGTCTGTGGCGTGCGCAGCTCGTGGCTCACCGTCGCCAGAAATGCCGATTTCACTCGGCTGGCCTCCTGGGCCTGCTCGTAGAGCCGGGTGCGGACGATTGCCTCGGTCACGAGCTCGCCAATCGTCTCAAACAGTTGGATCTCGTCCGGCGCGATTGCGCGGTCGTCGGCATGGCCAACAAACATCGCGCCGAGCGGCGCCTTCTGGTTAGAAAGCGGTACTACCAGAATGGTTCGCAATCCCACATGCTGGAGGATGGCTTGCGCCGCTGTTCCCTCCAATAGAGGATCGGCGATATGGATCGTACGGGGCTCACCAGCGCGCAGCATGCTCTGGAGCAGTTCGAAATCATTCCCGGTCACCGACTGGCCCTCCAGCGTGGGCGCCGCGTGCAGCGGCTCGTCGACTACGAGACGCAGCGTAGCATCAACAGACTCCAGGAGGCCGATCACAATCCGGTCGCTGGGCACGGCACGCACCAGTTCGCGCGTGATCGCCCGCACCAGATCGTCGGTCTCGTGCGCGGCATTCGCGGCGCGGGCGAGTCGATTGAGCGCAGCCAATTCGCCAAGCCGCTGCGCGAGCGCCTGTTCGATCTGCGCGCGCTCGGAGCGATCGCGGACGATCAGCAGCGATCCGGTGCGCGAGTCGTCTGTATACAGCGGGCGCAGCCGAAGCTCAACAGCATGCAGGCCATCATCGCTCTCGTAGGCGATGCTGCGTGTCGCTGCATCTGCCGGTGGAGTGAGCATGGCACGCAGATCGAGCTCCACGGGCGAGCCGGCAATGATATTGACAAACCTGCGCCCAAACCAATCGCGCACCTTTGCCCTAAGCAGGCGTGGCGCCGGGTCGTTGAGCGCGGTGATCACGCCACTTTGATCCAGAACGACCAGGCCGTCGGGTATACTCTCGAAGATCTCATGCTCGGCGCTCGGCGCCAGATCCGGGAAACGATGGCGCAGCGCGGCGTAAACGATCATCAGCCCCGTGGCGCAGAACAACAGCGGCGTCGGATCGTCGACTGCCGTCGTGCGCAGGCCGAGCACATACGCGATATTACCGGCGATCGGGAACAGCGCGCCGACCGCCAGGAGCCGCGCCTGGCGCCGCTGTGGCGCTGGGCCCTTGAAGATCGTATGGGCGAACAGTGCAAACCCGAGCAGCACACAAGCATAGCTATAAGCATAGTGCAACCAGAACAGCAGGCCGCGCGTGACACTTAACGACCCAAATGGGCGGCTGGAGTCGAGCGCTATGTTTGGCCACCAGAGGTGGTGCGAGCCGTTGGTCAACACCGCGGCGTAGCTCAGCGCGGCCGGAAGGATCAGGCCGAAGCACAGCGCCTGTGTAACCCGCGACCACTTGCCGCCATAGGCCAGCACAAACAGCAGCCAGACCGGCCCGACGAGCACCGTGCCGCCATATTGGATCTGCGCCCAGAACAGCGTTTCTTGGAATGTTGAACTGGCAGCGCTGAGCGCGTGGCAGGTTGACCAGAAGACCACGGCCGCCATCAGGAGACTAAAGAGCACAGCACCTCGAACCGGCCGGCGCTGCCAGCCATACAGTGCCAACTCGGCCGAGATTGCAGCCGGTATGAGGTAGAGCAGAACGTAGGGGGTGACGTCGATCGCCGCACCCGATCGAGCGGCGAGCACCACTAAATTCATGGCTACTCCCTATAATACTTATAATGCCAGTACGGTCGACGCTAGGAGGTTGTACTGGTGCGTATTGTAGGGGCCAATCGGGCAAAAAGGCGGCCAGAAAGGTTACTATTAGATTACGACAGTGGTTAATATTCTGTAGAAAGTTGGCAGTTCAGAGTTCAGTCCAGTGGGGTATTCTACTCGCCCTCAAGTCACGCGACGAATGGCTGCGGCGAAAGCACTGAAGCGCTGATCGCGGTGAGATTCACTGCTGTCGGGGCGAAGCATTTGCTCGTATCGGGCGAACTACGTCGCCGTTGACGGCAAATGCTTCGCCCCGACGATCGATCATTGAACACGATGGTGTCATTGATCCAGTGCCTCCTCGATCGCCTGTTCCAGCGACATCGCGTTCCCTTCAGCCCACGCCGCCGCGAAGGCTTCTTCGCCGAGCTGGGCGCGCGACGCGGCAAGCGCGCGCTCGTAGGTCGCGCGGGCGGCCGGGGCCGGCCGGCAGCCGATCGCCTGGCGCAGCCGTTCGGCTGCGCCCCATAGCCGTGCCGCCCGCTCGGGCTCTTCGTCCAGCGCCGCCGCGCTGCCCAAACCGGCCAGGCACCAGGCAATACTCGCCTGGTCGCTGAGGACCTGGCTGACCGCCAGCCCCTGGTGTAGCCAGCGTTCCGCCTCGTCGGGGCGGCCCTGGCCCAGCGCCGTTTCACCTAGACTTTGATAGGCCCAGGGTAACCCAAAATTCTTGTCGCCCAATGAGCGAAAGATTGTCAGGGCTTCGTGGTGCAGCACTGCCGCCCGCTCGTAATCGCCACGTAGTTGTGCCGCATGTCCAAGGTGATTGAGGGTCCAGCCAAGCCATAGGGAAATTCCTTTGAATGGTGACACAGAACGGCTCTCGGCGAGCAGTGCCTCGGCTCGCGCTGGCTCTTCATCCAGAATCGCAACTTCAGCCAGGGTTGTCAGCCCCCAGGCGAGGTCATAGACGTTTCCCTGCTGCCGACAGATTGCTATTCCTTCGGGCAGCCGAACCCAGGCGGTAGCGCTGTCGCCCTTCTCGCGCGCAAGCCAGCCGAGACGGCTCAGTATCCAGGCAGGCAGCCATGAATCACCCTGCTCGCGAGCGATCTGCAGAGCGTGCTCATACTCAACCTGCGCCGCTGCATAGTTACCTGTAATGCCAAGCAGGTGGGCCAGCTGTTGACGTGCAAAGGCATGGGCGAAAGTGGGGCCCACGCCGAGCGGATGATCCAAGGTACGACGCAGCAGAGTGATCGCCTCGTGTCGGATGCCCCGATCATGCCAAAGCCAGCCTAGCGTCCTGGCCAGAGTCAAAGCAGCCTCCGAATCACCCACCGTCGTTTGGTTCCATTCCAGCGCGGCGCGTAAATTATCTTGGTCGAGCTCTACACGGCGCGTCCGTGCTTCATCGTCCTCATCCGGCTGCTTGGAGCTGAACGCCAGATAATAATAAGCGTGCTGCCGGCGCAGTTGCTCGGCTTCGCCGCTGGCCTCAAGTCGCTCCAGCGCGTACTCGCGGATGGTTTCCAGCATGGTGAAGCGCGCGGCGTCGCCATCGCGGGTCTGCCGGATCAGGCTCTTGTCGAGCAGCGCGGCCATCCCATCAAGGATGGGAATTGGGGGTTGGGAGATAAGGATTGGAGATGTCGCTGCCATTCTCCATCCCCCGCACACGGTCTCAGCTGCTTCCAATGTCCAGCCGCCAACGAAAACTCCCAACCGCCGGAACAGCGTTTGTTCGTCCTCGTTCAGCAGGTCGTAGCTCCAGGCAATTGTGCCGCGGATGGTCTGCTGGCGCGCGGGCAGGTCGCGCGCTCCACCGCTCAGCAGCGCCAACCGGCTGCTCAGGCGCCCCAGCAACGCCTCGGGTGCAAACAGCTTCAACCGCACCGCCGCCAACTCAATCGCCAGCGGCAGTCCGTCCAGCCGCGCACATATTTCGGCTACTGCCGGCGCATTGGCGGTGGTCACTTGAAACTCGGGCTGAACCGCCCGAGCGCGCTGGATGAACAGCGCAACGGCGGCATAGTGGGATAGTTGGTCGAGCGCGGGGAGACTGATAGGGTCTGGCAGTGCCAGCGGCGGCACTGCGACTTCCTGCTCGCCGCGCAGGTGCAGCACCTCGCGGCTGGTGGCCAATACCTTCAGATTTGGGACGGTCAGCAGGAGATCTGCTACCATGGGTGCGGCGTCAAGCACCTGCTCGAAGTTGTCGAGTAGCAGCAGGATGCGCTTGTCGTGCAGGTAGTCTTTCAGCCGGCCGAGCAGCGGTTGGCCGCCAATTTCCTTCACACCTAGCGTCGTGGCGATCTGACCGATCACAATTGCCGGCTCGCGGATCGGCGCCAGGTCGACGAAATACACGCCTTGGGAAAAGTCGTCGATCAGCTCGGCGGCAACCTGAAGGCTCAAGCGAGTCTTGCCGATACCGCCTGGGCCAGTCAGCGTGACCAGCCGCACATCCGGGCGGCGCAGTATGCTGGTGATCGTGACGACATCCGCATCGCGCCCGATCAGCGGCGTGAGCTGTGAGGGCAGGTTGGTGTGGCGCGCATCGAGTGTGTTCAGCGCGGGAAAGGTTGCCGGCAGGTCGGGGGCAATGAGCTGAAAGAGTGGCTCTGGACGGGCCAGGTCTTTGAGACGATGGGCGCCCAAGTCGCGCAGGATGGTGTCGTCGGGCAATTGGTCACGCGCCAGTTCCTGGGTCGCCAGCGAGAGCAGGATCTGCCCGCCATGGCCAGCCGCCAGCAGCCGGGCCATGCGGTTGAGCGGCGGCCCCAAGTAGTCGCCGTCGCGCGCCTCGGCGCTACCGGTGTGCAGCGCCATACGGACCCGCAGCACGCCGATCGCGCTCCAGGCTTCGGCGTGCAGTGCCCGCTGGGCCGCCAGAGCGGCGGCCAGGGCCTGCGGCGCGCTGGCAAACGCCGCGTAGACGGCGTCGCCGACCAACTTGAACATGACGCCGCCGTGTGTCGCAATCGCTGCGCGAAGGATCGCGTTGTGGCGTTCGATCGCGGCTGGCATCGCCTGTGGGTGCTGTTCCCACAACTGCGTGCTACCCTCGATGTCGGTGAACAGAAACGTGACCGTGCCGCTCGGTAGGGCTGTTGCGGGTTTGGCGGTTGGAACAGGCTGGCCAGCCAGCGCAGGCGCGGGCACAAACGCGCCGCGCTCGATCGTCTGCGTGGGGAGCGCAAGCCGATCCGCACCCAGCTCGGCCCGCGCCGCCTGGATGAATGCCGCGCGCTCATCAGCTGGGAGCCCGAGGTGGTCGGCCAATCGTGCGGCGATCTCGCGCGAGGGCCGGCGTGCATCCGCCTCGATCTTCTGGATTAGATTGAGCGAGCAGCCGACCTGCTGCGCCAATTCGTCCTGGGTCAGGTCGAGCGCTTTGCGCCGCCGCTTGATCCACAGGCCAAGCGAGATGATATCGCTCATCGGTAGCTCTCTCCGGCTATCTCATTAGTAGTGCGTAGTGCGTAGAAGTGCCAACTACGCACTACGCACTACGGGCTGACAAATTGCCGATTCGGAAGTCAAACAGTCCAATCGTTGGGACATAATTGTGTACTGGTTTTTGTACGGTTTATTGTACTGCGAAACGGTACCGCTGAACAGCCGCCGCATGGTGTAATAGCGTCACATTAAACGAATGGTCGTCGCAATCGCGACATTGTTAAGCTTAAAGGAGCAACACCATGAAAACCCAACAGCTTCAGCGGCGCACCCTGACCACCCGCCAGGCGAATGCGCGCCGCTGGCAGTGGCTCGGCCTCGGCCTAATCGGTATCGTCGCCGTGCTCGCAATCTACTTCTACGCAGCGTCGGCAGACTATCCACAAACGCAACTCGCCCAGCCGATTGTCGCTCAATCGGGGGCGATCGACCCGGCGGCGCAGGGCGTGAATGGCTACCTGCGGGCACATGCCAGTGTCGGCCAGACTGTGGCGCTCGACCCGGCGGCGCAGGGTGTGAATGGCTACCTGCGAGCACATGCGAATGTCGGCCAGACAGCCGCGCAAGATCCGGCGGCGCAGGGCGTGAATGGCTACCTGCAGGCGCATGCCAGTGTTGGCCAGGCTGTGGCGCTCGACCCGGCAGTGGCGGGCGTGAATGGCTACTTGAACGCACATCGTGTTGCCGAGACCCGGCAGCTGGATGCCGCCACCCAAGGCGTAAATGGCTACCTGAACGCACACGCCAATGTCGACCAGACGACCGCGCTCGACCCGGCGGCGCAGGGGGTGAACGGCTATCTGCAGGCGCATGCCAATGTTGATCAGGCAATGGCAATCGACCCGACAGTGCAAGGCGTGAACGGCTACCTGCAGGCGCATGCCAGTGTTGGCCAGGCTGTGGCGATTGATCCCGCGGTACAAAGCGTGAGCAGCTACCTGCGGGCACACGGCATGATTCAGGTCACGTCGCGCTAATGATGGCTGTACCAGTACCTAAAGGCTACAGATCGAGCAGGCCACTCAGGTTCAATCGCCTGGGTGGCCTTTGTTTGTACATCAAGGTAGCGCTCGTACCGGCATACTTGACGGCCCTGCAAAACGTGCTACCCTTGAGCTCAGCAGCCCGATAACCTATCATCTATAATCTATGACCTGGCTTGAAAAAGCGCTAGGAAGTTCGTATGCCCGATCTTGCAATCATCGGCGCAGGTGTCGCCGGTCTCGCGGCGGCGCGCGCGTTGCGACAGCGGTATCCTGACGGAGGGAAGGGCCGGCCCGGCCTGGCGATTACGATCTATGAGCAGAACCGCGAACTAGGCGGGCGCGTGGCGACGCGGCGGCGTGAGGGCTATATCTTCGACCACGGCGCGCAAAATCTGCGCGCGCCCACGCCCGAGCTTGTGCGCCTGCTCACCGCCGAGTTGCCAGCCGACCAACTGCGCGATATCGGCCTGCCGGTGTGGACCTTCGACGGCGCGGGAGTGCTCGCCGAAGGCGACCCGGCCCAGAACGCCGAGCCAAAATGGATCTACCGCGACGGTATGGACCGGCTTGCCGAGCTGCTGGGCGCGGGGCTGGAGGTACGTCGCAACGTGCGGATCACGTCAGTCGTCCGTGGTTCGTTGTCCGTTGCCAGCGACCACCGACTACGGACAACGGACTCGCGCTGGGTTTTGATTGACGATGCTAATAAATCTGTGGCTGAGGCCGATTTTGTTCTATTGACACCCCCGGCTCCGCAGACCGCCGAGATCCTGGCCGCGAGCGATCTTGATGCGATTCTCAAAGATGCGCTGCTGGGCGAACTTTCCCACGCGAGCTACCGGCGCTGCATCTCGCTGGCAGTGGCTTACCCACGGCGGATCGATCGTCCATTTTACGCACTGGTGAACACCGACCGCGCTCACCCTATCGCATGGCTGGCGCTCGAGCACGCCAAGGCCCCCGAGCGCTGCCCGCCTGGCCACAGCCTGCTGATCGCCCAGATGGCGGCGCGCTGGAGCCATGAGCACTGGCATGCGCCAGCGGATCAACTGGAGCGGCTGATTGCGCCGCAGGTCGCCGCGTTGTTGGGCGAAGATCTTGGCGCGCCGCTCTGGTCCGATCTCTACCGCTGGCCCTACGCCCTTCCCGATCGCGGCGCCGACTTCGCGACGCTGAATGGTGGTAGCGGCGGGCTATTCTTCGCCGGCGACTACACCGCCGGCCTTGGCCGCATTCACCTGGCAATCCAGAGCGGATGGCGCGTGGCCGACCTGATTGACACACGGATTTCGCACAGATTACACGGATTAGGTGGCTAATTCGCCATGTCCGTGTAATCCGTGCGAAATCCGTGTCCTCAAATGTTTACCAACTCTTAAGATTATAGAAAGATCTCTCGTTGTATAATACGACAGAGTCATTGAGCAGCACACGCAGGCGTGCGCTGGAGAGATTACACGGATCATTCGCGACCTCCGTGCAATCCGTGTGAAATCCGTGTCCTCAAGGGTTCGCTGGAGAGAGAATATGTCGACATCGGATGTCAAAGCCACCCCGCCCGCCGAGCGCGCCTTTCCCATCCGCGCATTCCTGATTGGTCTCGGTGTGGCGCTGGCGATTGGCGCGATCGCTATCTTGAGCCTGCGCGGCGACTCGGCGGACGGGGCAGAAACTGGCAGCGGCAGCGTGCTGGTGCTGGCGCCGGCGGCATTTCTCGCGGGCGTATTTAGCTTTCTTTCGCCGTGTACATTGCCGATTCTGCCGGCATACTTCGCGTTCACGTTTCAGGCTCGCCGCGACCGCGTGGTGCTGATGACGATCGCGTTCTTCCTTGGCCTGGCCACAACGATGATCGCGGTCGGCGCCAGCGCCACGGCGCTCAGCCGAATACTGTTTTCGAATCTTACCGCGCTGACGACAATCGGCGGCATGATCATCATCGCCTTTGGTGTGATGAGCATCCTTGGCAAGGGCTTCACCGGCGCGAAGCTGCTCGATCGGCCGACCGCGAGCGTTGCGGGCTCGTATCTGTATGGCGCCACGTTCGCGCTCGGCTGGACCGCCTGCGTCGGCCCGATTCTTGGCGCGCTGCTGACGCTGCTGGCTACCCAGGGTATCGCGATCATCCAGGGGGCGGTGTTGGCCTTTATCTATGCGCTGGGCCTGGGCATGCCGCTGATTGTAATGGCCACGTTCTTCAGCCGCCTCGGTAGTGGCTCGCGCTTTTGGAAAATAATGCGCGGGCGTGGCGTCGAGGTCAATCTCGGCTTCACCACGCTGCACCTCCACACCACCAGTATTGCCAGCGGCGCCCTGCTGGTGGTGGTCGGCATTCTCCTGGCGACCGGCCAGCTGACGCTGCTGAGCCAGTGGTCACAGCAGACCCGCATGGGCGAGTGGGCTGTCAGCCTGGAGCAGGGCATCGAGAAGCTATTCTTTGGGCAGTAAGCATAGGTAAGCACAAAAGATCGAAACCAGAGAACAGGAGGCCTGTTCTCTGGTTTTTGCCAGTAAGTTCGCGTGTTCTAATATTAACGTCTGTATGTCATTGTTTCGCCCGCAAGGCGAAACAATGACATACAGAAGAAATAAAGTACCATGCTGCCGCAGGCTAAAGCTGCCTCAAGTGAGCCAAGCCCATGCCAAAAAATGAGATAGAATTGAAAATCAAACATGCTGCCGGCTGTGTGATCTATCGCCATGATGCATATGGCGCGCTCTGGCTACTGCTCATCCACGATCGGTATGGCAAATGGACCCTACCGAAAGGGCATCTCAAGCAGGGCGAGGGCGATGCCGCGGCCGCTGTGCGCGAGGTCTTCGAGGAGACTGGCGTTCGTGGCGAGCTGGGATCGCTCATTAGCCAGATCGAGTATGAGGTGCTTTCAAAAAAGGGCCAGCGGCAGTTGAAGCGGGTCGTGTTCTTCCTGCTGCGCGCCACAAGCACAACTGTAACGCTGCAAGCCGAAGAGGGTATTCGTGCCGCCGAGTGGCTCAGCCCGGATGCGGCGCTAGCGCGCATTGGCTACCCGCAGGTGCGCGATGTGCTGGCGCGGGCGCTGACGATGGAGCTTTAAATCTGTTTGCTTCGCATTTTCTCCATCGTACGATGGAGCCGCGCTCGCCCTGAAGACTGATGTACCGGTTTAGCTATCGCGCTATACTACTAGCATAACGATATAGATTGAGCGGTGGGCATACTCAGGCATCACACTTGCGCTCCGTTAGCGCCAGCAGCAACCGTCAAACAAGCGTCTGCCGCAAATAACTCCTCTTTCTGGCCGCCCACGCAGGCGGCCTTTTTGTTTATGTGCTACTCCACCAGCTATCGATCTCGTCGAGGGCGCTGGCCGCGGCCAGCAGCAGCTCCGCGCCGCCAAGCTGCGCCAGTGCATCGGCGGCCCATTCGAGGCATTGAAACGTTTCGCTGCGTCCAAGTGCCGCGCTGATGCGCAGTGCTTCGGCAAGCGTTTGCTGCGCCAGTTCCCGATCCGACGTAGCGGAGCGCGCGATCACCGTCAGAGCGCGGGCACGATCGAGCGGGCGCGCGATTGTGTGAGCGGTAGCTCGGGCCGTCGTCAGGTCGCCATGCGCAGCAGCTGCGGCGGCGATCGCCCCTTGGTAACGGCTGCGCTGGTCGGGCTCGCCGATCGCCGTCAATCGCTCATGCGCGTCGGCGAGGCCGCCTTGGCCGATCAGCGAGCTGGCGATCGCCGTGTAAACACGGATACGCTCGGCGGCGGAGTCGATCCGCTCGACCCGATTGTGGGCAGCGCGGGCCGCGCCTGCGCGCGCCCAGGCGATCGTCAGGTCAGCTTCGGTGTGGGCGCGCTGCTCGGCAGTGATGATTTGCCGCGCCAAGGCGAACGCCTCATCCCAGTCGCCGCGCGCCGCGGCCATGTGCGCGAGCTCATCGAAGGCCCAATCGCGCTCGTCGTCGTCGCCGATCGCGTCGGCTACGATCCGCGCGTCGGCCTCGTTGCCGCGCCGCGCCAGCGCCACGGCCACGCGCGATTGGGCGCGGTCGCGCTCCTCTTCCTCCGAGAGCAGCGCCGCAGTGTGCAGCGCCGTTTCCAATCGTCCGACCGTAGCCTGAGCCGCCGCCAGTTCTGCCACCAGCGGCGCCCGCTCATCTCCGGCCAGCTCAGCGAGATCGGCAGCGGCCGCGTGCAACGCGGCGGCGGCATTTGGCGCATGCTCGAGCGCCAGGTGAATCAGTGCGCGTGCCCGAATCGTGCGATCCTCGATCGAACTGGCTGCTTCGAGTGCGACATCCGGCCGATCGCCGGCGATGAGCGCTTGGGCCACTAGGGCCAGCGCCCGATCACAGAGGCTGATGTTGGCAATCGGCGCCAGCTGCCCGATCGCATGTGGGTCGCCATGGCGTGCCGCGTCGCAGGCGAGCTCGCCGCGCGCCCAGGCGATCGCGGTCTCGGTCTTCAGTGTGCTCAGCACCATCTCGCCGCGTACCGGGTCGCCGGCGCGCACATGTCCAACCGCCACCTCGGCCATGGCCCATTCGTGCATTGTCGTATGGCCGATCGCATAGGCGACCTCCTCGGCGCGTGTGCGCTGGTCGCGGGCCAGCAGCCAGCGCACCGCTTCGGTCTCGATCATGCCGCGGCGCTCGGCGTGCCCGATCCGCGCGGTGATACCCAGCGCCGTCTGCGGCATGTCGATCGCAATCGCGGCGCGGGCGAATGCGACCAGCGTTTCTTCGCGCTCGTCGCGCCAGGAGCGCGGCGGCCCCGGCGCTTCAAGGTCGAGCGCCTCCGAGAGCATGCGCATTGCCGAGGCGCGCATCCGTAGCGCGTAGCATACTTCGCCGAGCCGCCGTAATGTGAGCGCTTTGTCACGCCCATCCGGCAGCTGGCCAATCATCTCGCGCACCCGTTTGAGCGTGGCGTCACGCGGGCTGCCCCGCTGCATCGCCGCCTCAAACGCCTCGGCTGCGGCGTCGTGCGGGAGTGTCCGGCCGAGGAGCACCAGCGTTCCAGCCAGCGTCGCGTTGCGCACCAGTTGGAGCTGATTATCTTGCAGCGCCGCGCCGCGCAGCACCCACAAGAGATCCTGCCCGGCGGCGCGCATTGAGCCGCTGATGCGTTCCCGTGCGATCGCCCAGGCACGGGTCGCCAGCAATGGTGTGGCGGCGGCTTGGGTGGCCGCATCGCTCAGCGCGACATGACGCGCTAGGTGGTGCATCAGATAGCCGTCGCTATCCGGCCGCAAGCGATCGAACTGATCGCCCGATCGCCGCTGCGCCAGTGCCAGATAGGCCGCGTGTGCGGCGGCCAGGTCGTCGTTCGATTGAGCCCGCACAAACGCGCGCGTAATGGTGTGATAGATCCGCGCCCGCCCGCCGGCTATTTCAAGAAACGCCTGCCAGCGCTGGATCCACCGGCGCACCGCTCGCTCGCTAATGCCTGCCAGCTCGGCCAGCAGCGCCGGCTCGATTGCTTCACCTGCAGCAGCAATCAGGGTGGCGAGGCGGCGCGCGGTCTGATCCAGCTGCTCCCACCAGCTCTGGTGCAGCATCTTGAGGCCAAGCGGCAGCGAGTCCACCGTAAGCGTACCGGATTGCACAAGCAGCGTCGCTAGCCGCACATACAGAAATGAACCCTGGGCATGTGCCGCGACGGCAGCGGCCAATTCGGGCGCACTACCTAACTCTGTCGCCATGCGCACTAATCGCCGAATCAGTGGCGCTCCGGTGGTTGGCAAGGCGACGCGCGCGAACACTGGCAGCGGGGGATCGGCTTTTGGCGTGCTGGCTAACACGATCACTACGCCCGGCGGAATGGTGGCTGGAAAAGGTGGTGGCAGAGGCGTCGCCTGCTGGTCGGGCATGCGCCCAACCAGCACCACAAGCCGGTCGCCGGCTGGGCGCTGCGCGCCGGCCTCGGCCAGCAGCCGCTCCAATGCAATCGCGTCGCGTCCGGCCGCCGGCGGGGTCAACGCAATCGGCAATTGATGCAGCGCCAACAACTGGGCACACAACGCCTCAATTCCCATGCCGGCATCATCTTCGGGGAACCAAAAGGCGTACGGGCGCGTCGCCGCTAGCCAGCAGAGCAACGTGCTCACGCCGCTGCCGGCCGGGCCAGCCAGTGTGATCAGACCACTCTTAGTGGTGCGGATCTGCTCGTCTAACGACCGCAGGATGCTCGGGCGGGCCACGATATGGGCGGTGCGCTCGGCGATTCGTGCGGATTGAGCGACGAGTGCTGGCGCGCATGGCGCCTGAAGCTGCGGAAATGCGCCTAATGCGTTCAGCGCTGGCGGTGTTGTGTTCGGTTTCATCTGGGAAGCATCACAAAGTGCGAGCGGCCGTTGACCCAGCGATGACTCTACCGCAGGAGCAAGGCGCGGTCAAGTCGATATGCTATAGTAATGAGCACTGCATAAAGAACTAAACCTCGTATTGCGTATTGCGTATTTCGTAGCGGCGCGATCACGCAATACGCAACATGATTAGCTCACAATGCTGCCGTGCTGCCGTCCATAATAGTGTATGGTTTCCGATTTGAGGTTCAAATATGATCGAAGATCTCGAGCTGCACACCGAGCGACTAACGCTCAAAGTGCTCGGTCCAACGTATGCGAGTCGAGTTCTAGCCTATCTGGTACGCAATCGCACGTTTTTCAAGGACTGGAATCCTGCCACCGCCGAAGATTATTTCTCGCTCGCCTATCAAGAGCAGCGTTTGCGCAATGAGCTCGCGCTTGCCGAGGATGGCTGGATGCTGCGGTTGCACTTATTCGAGCGCGCCGATACCAGCTACGCGAAGGTCATTGGCGATCTGGTGCTCAACAACATCGTTCGCGGCGCGTTTTTGTCTTGCCACCTGGGCTACAAAATGGACCAGCGCAAGCTGGGTAAAGGGCTCATGACCGAGGCTATTCGCCGCGCAATCGCATATGCGTTCGACGAAATGAAATTGCACCGGATCGAGGCAAACATCATGCCGCGCAATCAGCGCTCGCGGCGCGTTGTCGAGAAGCTTGGATTCGAGCAAGAGGGCCTGGCGCGCAAATATCTCAAGATCAACGGCGTTTGGGAAGATCATATTCACTATGTGATTCTGAATGATGCGGTGTGATTCGTCCCTATGATATTCGGCGGGACCCACGCGGTCCCGCGCCCCGCAGCAACAGTGCGCCGGCACCCTGCACCCGACTTCGTGTTTCAAACAGTGACCTTGTCATCTTGTCATCTTGTCATCTTGTCCCTCCGGGTGTCGGTACCCGACTTCGTCCTCCGAACCCTGAAACGTATACTATCGCAGCCACGACTCAGTGCGCTTGAAAAAGTTGTGATTTTTGGTACAATTACTGCTATGATCATGCCTAGTGAGGCGTTCTCATATGATTATCGATACGGTCATTACAATCCAGGAGCATCGGCTGAGGTCGTTGTTGGCCGACGGTCTGCGGCAGTCGCAGCAGACCGGCCAGCCGGTATTGGTGAGCATGGTGCTGCGCGTGCCCCAGACCGACTCGCTGGCCTTTTTCGAGCGCGGGGCGCGGCTGTCCGATGAGCGTGTGTTCTGGGCCTCGCCTGGCGCCGAGTGTGTGATCGCGGGCGTCGACTCGGCTTGGACGCTCACCACCCACGGCTCAAATCGTTTTGCGGAAGCATCGGCGGCCTGGCACGATCTGTGCGCCAATGCGCTGCTCGAAGATCCATTTGGCGCGGTTGGCGCTGGTCCGCTGCTCATCGGCGGCTTTTCGTTTGATCCGCTGCGCCCGGCGACTGGGTTGTGGGAAGGCTTTCCCGACGGGTTGTTAATGCTGCCGCGCTATGCGCTGACCAGCTCCGATGGTATGACGCTGCTGACGCTCAACACGGTGCTCCGGCCCAATAGCTCGCTCGCCGGCGCGACCGAGGCTGCGTTGCGCGTTTACGACTTGTTCGATGGCGAGCCGCTCGTCGTCTCGCCCGCGCCGGCAGGCCAGATTCGCCGCGCCGAAGATCTACCGGCCGCCACTGAATGGCAGGCGATCGTCCGCGACGTCGAGCAGAATCTGCGGCGCGGCGAGCTTGGCAAAGTGGTGCTGGCGCGCCAGTATCATGTGCAGGGTCGCAGCCTGTTTGATCCGGCCCAGGTGATCGGGCGGCTGCGCATCGATTACTCCGACTGTTTCTTGTTCGCCGTCGCGCGCGGCGACCGCTGCTTCTTGGGCGCCTCGCCCGAGCGCCTGGTGCGGCTGCGCCACGAGAATGTGCGCGCCACATGCCTGGCCGGTTCGATTGCGCGCGGCACAACTCCCGAACTGGATCGGCAGTTGGGGGAAGAGTTGCTCGCCAGCGCCAAGGACCGCGCCGAGCACGAGTTCGTCGTCCGGGCGATCTGCGATGAGTTGATCGAGGTTTGTGGCGGGCGTGTCACCACCGGCCCGCTCTCGCTCATGAAGCTGCGCAATATTCAGCACTTATTCACACCGATCGTCGGCCGTGTGGCTCGTGGTCGCGGCATCCTCGATCTGGTCGAGCGGCTGCACCCGACCCCGGCGATGGGCGGCACGCCCCGCGAGCCGGCGCTGGCGATGATCCGCCGCTTCGAAGGGCTGGATCGCGGCTGGTACGCATCGCCGGTTGGCTGGATGGACGCACATGGCGAGGGCGAGTTCACCGTAGCGATCCGCTCGGCGCTGCTGCACGGCGCCGCGGCGTCGCTGTTTGCCGGATGCGGGATTGTCGCCGGCTCCGACCCCGAGCGCGAATATGCTGAGTCGTGCCTCAAGCTGCGCCCAATGCTCTCGGTGCTGGGCGGAAGTTTGCTGGGATGAGCGCAAGAATTTAACGCAGAGACGCAGAGATTGAAAGGCACAAAGATCTTTTTAGTTGCATACTTTCTTCACGTCTTCATCTCGGCGCCTTGGCGTCTTTGCGTCTTTGCGTTGAATCAGAACAAGGAAAGTGGATGGACTCCGATATTCCATCACAGGCCCTCTCCGTCTCGGTTGGCGCATTCGTCGACGAGTTGGTGCGGGCCGGCGTACGCCAGTTCTGTGTCTGCCCAGGTTCGCGCTCCACGCCGCTGGCGCTGACGATCGCCCGGCATCCGGATGCCAAGCTATGGATGCATCTCGACGAGCGCTCGGCTGGCTTTTTTGCGTTGGGCCTGGCGAAGACCCGCCGCGAGCCGGTTGCGCTGGTGTGCACTTCTGGCACCGCCGCCGCCAATTTCCTGCCGGCAGTGATCGAAGCATTTTATGCCCGCGTGCCGCTGGTGGTGCTCACCGCCGATCGTCCGCACGAGCTGCGCGGCGTCGGCGCGCCGCAGACGATCGATCAGATCAATCTGTTTGGCGCCCATGTCAAATGGTTCGTCGATCTGGCCGAGCCGGATGCCGCCCCTGAGATGCTGCGCTATGTGCGTACTGTGGCCGGGCGCGCGGTGGCGACGGCGCAGCGCGGGCCGGCTGGTCCGGTGCATGTCAACTGCCCGTACCGCGAGCCACTTGTGCCAAACGCCGCGCTGGCGGCGAGCGCGCCCGAACAGCACGCCAACCATCGGCCCTACGTCGCGGTGAGCGCTGGCCTCCGCGCTCCTGATGCGCCATTGGTGGCGCGGTTGGCGGCAGAATTGAGCCATGTTGAGCGCGGCCTGATCATCTGTGGCGCGCAAGACGACCCAGCGCTCAATCAGCCGCTGGCGCAATTGGCCCAGGCGCTGGGCTTTCCCATTCTCGCCGACCCACTCTCGGGCCTGCGCTGCGGCGATCACGACCGCACGCTGGTGATCGACTCCTACGACGCATTCTTGCGCGACAGCGCGTTTGCCGAGCGGTTCGCACCCGAACTGGTGCTGCGCTTCGGCGCGATGCCGGTATCGAAGCCGCTGCTGTTCTACGTCCAGCGCCATCGCGCCTGCCGCCAGATCATCGTCGACGGCGATGCCGGCTGGAATGAGCCAACTCTGCTGGCATCCGATATCGTGCATGTGGATGGTCGGCTGCTCTGCACCGCGCTGCTGGAGCAGTTAAGCCAGGGAGAATATAGAGCATATGGCGAGAAAGATCTGAAAGCCGCCTCCTCTGTGATCTCTGTGTCCTCTGTGGCTAAGCCATTACGCGGCTGGGCGGCGGCGTGGTGCGCGGCGGCTGCGCGCACCCGAATGGCAATCGCCGAGCATATGAACGCCATCGACGAGTTGTTCGAGGGCAAGGTGTTTGCCGAACTGTCGGCGTTGTTGCCGGAAAACGCGGTCCTGTATGCCGGCAACAGTATGCCAATCCGCGATCTAGATACGTTTTTCTCGGGCGGCGAGCGCGCCATTCGCCTGCTCGGCAATCGCGGTGCGAATGGTATCGACGGCGTGGTGTCGAGCGCGCTAGGCGCCAGCGCGGCCGGCATGGGCCCAACCGTGCTGGTGATTGGCGACCTGTCGTTCTACCACGACTCGAACGGGCTACTGGCCTCGAAGCTGCATGGCCTGAACGCGACGGTTATTCTGCTGAACAACGACGGCGGCGGGATCTTCTCGTTCCTGCCGCAGGCCGCCGATCCCGCATATTTCGAGACGCTGTTCGGCACGCCGCACGGTCTCGATTTTCGGCCGCTGGCGCAGATGTATGGCGCGCGCTATGCGCGTGTGGCCAGTTGGGATGCGTTTCGCGCGGCGGTGCGTGCCGGCCTGGACGGCCACGGGCTGCAGATCGTCGAAGTTCCGACCGAGCGCGATCGCAATGTCGCGCTGCACCGCGAGTTCTGGCCGCTGGTCAGCCAAGCGCTGGCGCCATTAGTGGGGAAATAGGAAGCGAATAGACCACGGATTCAGCGGATTTGACGGATTTGTACGGATATTTTTGATTGAGATATGAGCTAATAAAGATCATCCTCATCCAATCCGTGTAAATCCGTGGCAATCCATCAAATCCATGTCCTATTCCCATGCATTTACTAGTGAACGGCATAACGCTGAATGTAGAAGTGGGCGGCGCAGGCAGGCCGCTGCTGTTGCTGCATGGCTTCACCGGCAGCGCGGCGGTGTGGCCGGCGCTTGCTGCGCGATTTGCGCCGCACCGGTGCACAGTCGCGGTCGACTTGATCGGCCACGGCCAGTCCGACACGCCCGCGGACGCCGAGCGCTACCGCATGGAGCAGTGTGTCGCCGATCTGCTGGCGTTGCTCGACACATTGGAGATCGCGCAGACTGATGTGCTAGGCTACTCGATGGGCGGGCGGGTAGCCCTGCAGATGGCCGCCACCGCACCCGCGCGAGTTAGCACACTGATCCTAGAGAGCAGCTCGCCCGGATTGGCAGATCCAGCCGAGCGCCAGGCGCGCATTGCCGCCGACGAGGCGCTGGCCGACTCGATCGAGCGCGATGGCCTGGCGGCGTTCGTCGATCGCTGGGAGCAGCTGCCACTGTTCGCCAGCCAGGCCGCGCTGCCCGCCGACATACGCGCGCGCCAGCACACCCAGCGCCTGCAGAATAATCCACAGGGCCTGGCCAACAGCCTGCGCGGCATGGGCACCGGGCGGCAAAGCTCGCTGTGGGATCGGCTACCGCAGTTGCGCATGCCCGCGCTGCTGATCGTCGGCGCGCTCGATCAAAAGTACTGCGCCATCGCCGAGCAGATGGCTCAGGCGCTGCCGAACGTGCGGACAGTGGTAGTTCCAAACGCTGGCCACGCCGTGCATCTTGAGCAGCCAGAACGGTTTGCGATGATTGTGATGGAGTTTTTGCGGATTCATTAGAGTGCGCCAATCTGCAGTAACATAGTGTCCTGCGCGTTTCGACCCAGCCAATTCGTGCAACACCACTATGATTGCTTATGGATTGGTTTCGCCGGCAGGCGAAACCAATCCATCAAAAAAGTAAAGTACCATGCTGCCGCAGGCTAAAGGCGCTCTGGGCAGGCGGCCAGAATGACTGAGAAGGAGTAATCATATGCCGATCGCATGGAAGCGAGTACACGAGTACTCCGATATCATCTACGAGCACGATGCCGGCGGCGAAGGGATCGCCAAGATCACCATCAACCGCCCCGAAAAGCGCAACGCCTTCCGGCCCGAAACCACCGCGCAACTCATCGACGCGTTCGGCAAGGCCCGCGACGACGAGAGTATCGGCGTGATTCTGCTCACCGGCGCGGGCGATCAGGCCTTTTGCTCGGGCGGCGACCAGAGCGTGCGCGGCCAGGGCGGCTATGTCGGCGGCGATGGCGTGCCGCGCCTGAATGTGCTCGATCTGCAGCGGCTCATCCGCATACTGCCCAAGCCGGTGATCGCGCTGGTTGCCGGCTATGCGATCGGCGGCGGCCATGTGCTCCACGTGGTCTGCGACCTGACGATCGCGGCCGAGAATGCGATCTTTGGCCAGACCGGCCCGAAGGTCGGCAGTTTCGACGGCGGCTACGGTTCGAATCTACTGGCGCGCATGGTTGGCGATAAGAAGGCCCGCGAGATCTGGTATCTCTGCCGCCAATATAACGCCGAGCAGGCGCTCCAGATGGGCTTGGTGAACACGGTGGTGCCGCTGGAACGGCTCGAGGACGAGGGCCTGCAGTGGGCCCGCGAGATTCTGGAGAAGAGTCCGATGGCAATTCGCTTCCTCAAGGCCGCAATCAACGCCGACGCCGACGGCGCGGCCGGGCTCCAGCAGTTTGCCGGCGACGCCACGCTGCTGTACTATCTATCGGAGGAAGCCCAGGAGGGCAAGAAAGCCTTCATGGAGAAGCGTAAGCCGAATTTTCGCCGCTTCCGGCGCTTCCCCTAGCCAGAACAAATAACAAAAGACAAAGAACAAGGACTGCGAAATTCCCTTGTTCTCTGTTCTCTATTCTTTGTTCTCGGAGGTGCGTATGACCACTCAAGCTCCTTCCGTTCGACCGAGCGTACTGCACGCTTGGATGATGGCCGCGCGACCGCCGACGCTGCCCGCGGCAGTGGTGCCGGTGCTGGTTGGCACGGCTGCGGTATACGCGCTCCGCTTCCGGCCGCTGCCGTTCATTGCCGCGCTGCTGGCCGCGGTGCTGATCCAGATCGGCACCAACTTCGCCAACGACTACTTCGATTTCCATAAGGGCGCCGACACCGCCGAGCGCCTTGGGCCGGCGCGTGTGACGCAGAGCGGCTTGATCGCGCCTGGCACTGTGCGCAATGCCATGATCGCGGTGTTTGGCCTGGCGGCGCTGATCGGTCTGTATCTGGTGCTCGCATCCGGCTGGCCGATTCTGGTCATTGGCCTGCTGTCGATAGCCGCTGGTGTACTTTACACCGGCGGGCCGTTTCCACTCGCTTACAACGGTCTGGGCGATATTTTTGTGTTCATCTTTTTTGGTCTGGTAGCAGTGTGTGGCACCGCCTACCTGCATGTCGGCACGGTACCAGCAGTGGCGGCGTATGCCGCGCTGCCGGTGGCGCTGATCGTCACGGCGATTATTGTCGTGAATAATCTGCGCGACATCGACACCGATCGCAAGGCGCGCAAGCATACCCTGGCGGTGCTGCTTGGCCGCCGCGCGACGCAGATCGAATATCTGATCTTGTTAGCTGGAGCCTATTTGCTGCTGCCGCTTGGTGTGCTGCTAGGGCTGGTGGGCTGGTGGTCGCTGCTGCCGGTACTGACGCTGCCGTTGGCGATCGCGCTCATTCGCACCGTCTTTACCGTGCAGGGCCGCCCGCTCAATCGCGCGCTGGCCGGCACCGGGCGGCTGCATTTGATCTTCGGCATCTTATTTGCGATCGGCCTCCTGCTGGGCAGTTTGTGATAATTGTATCAATTTGCAATTTGATCATTCGGCATTTTATACAAGGACTCAGCCCAGCAGCTTTTTGTATACTGATGAAACATGTATTATAAGTGGCAACGTCCAAACGAGCGGATTGTTGAGATCGCCTGGTTGCCGTTCCAGATTCCATATACGGCAGCATTTACCACCGCGCATGGCAGTGAGCCGGCGCGCGCAGGCGCGATCATCCGCGTGACAAGTGCCGGTGGGCTGGTGGGGTTGGGTGAAGCCTCGCCGCTGCCGGCTTTTCAAGGTGGTACGCTCGGCGATGCGCTGGCGATCATTGCTGGCCTGGCGCCACATATGGTCGGGCGCGATCTCGATCGTGCCATCGAGTTGCTCGATCAGCTCGACAATGCGGCGCCGGGTGCCTCGGCGGTCGCATGCGGGTTCGACACAGCGATCCACGATCTGCGCGCACGCGCCGTTGGTGTTCCGCTGGCGCAGCTGCTCGAGCCACATGCCGCGGCGGCAGTGCCGGTGAACGCGACGATTGGCACGACTGAGCTAGCCGCGGCCGAGCAAGCTGCTGGACGAGCGGCGCAAGCTGGTATAAAATGCGTCAAGCTCAAGGTTGGCATAGCCGCTACGCAATCGGCTGAACTTGCGCGAATCGCGGCGGTGCGTGCCGCGCTCGCCCCCGGCATGCGGCTGCGGCTCGATGCGAATGCGGCCTGGAACGTGCCGGAAGCGATCGCGATCATTCGCGCAGCGGAGCGCTATGATCTCGAATTCGTCGAGCAGCCGGTCGCCGCTGGCGACCTCGCCGGAATGGCCCGCGTGCGAGCATCCGTCGGCACACCGATCGCCGCCGATGAATCGGTCGGTGGGCCCGAGCAGGCGCGGCGCGTGGTTGCCGCTGGCGCCGCCGATGTGCTGATAATCAAGCCCATGATGGCCGGCGGGCTCCGGCGCGGGCGCGACATTATCGCGCTCGCCATGGCGGCCGGTCTCCGAACGCTCGTCACTACAACGATCGACTCTGGCGTCGGCGTTGCCGCGGCACTGCACCTCGCCGCTACGCTGCCGATGCCGTCGCTTGCCTGTGGACTCGCCACCGGCGCGCTGCTCGCCGCCGATTTGCTTCCGCAGCCAATCATCGTTCGCGATGGCGCTATTCAACTGCCCGACGAGCCGGGGCTTGGCGTGCGCATCGACGAGCGCCAAGCCATGCGGTATGCCGGCAGATGGCAGGAGGTGCGTGTAGATACTGTTCACCCCGATTGAAGACCTTGTATGTCGTCGTATACGATCATTTATCGTCCAATTGAAAGGTATGGTACGTTCATGACAACCCAACTCCGCGATTTTCTCGAGATCCCCTACGATCAGCTGGAGGAGCTGAACCTCGAGGCCAAGGCGCAGCGCCAAGCGCGCAAGTCGCCTGATGCGATCCGCGAGGAGCGCTTGCGCTACCTCGCCGACGAGAAGCGCATCAAGGCCGTCACTGTCCTTTTCACCGACCTCGAAGGCCGGCTGCATATGCTCGACTACGATAAGAAGTTCTTGCTCAAGTCGTCCGATAACCTGACCTTCGACGGCTCATCGATCCGCGGCTTCACAGTGCAGTCGGAATCCGACCTGCGGCTTGCGATCGACTGGGCGGCGTTCTACTGGCTGCCGGCCGATTTCTTTGGGTCGGGCAAGGTGCTGGTGTTCGGCGATGTGCTCGAGAAGGATGGCACGCCTTACTCGGCAGATATGCGCGCGCGTCTGAAGGCCTACACCCGCGAACTGTACGAGAAGCAGGGCCTGACCTGCAACGCCGCCAACGAAATCGAGGGCTTCCTCTTTAGCGGTCGTGATGCCGAGCGCCTCTACCACGAGACGGGTAAGTTTGAGTTCGTCAACGAGGGCGGTTACTACCATTCCCTGCCGGGCGATCCGCTGCGCTCGTTTATCGACACGGTCGCCGAGGTGCAGCGCGCCATGGGCTTCGCCAACGAGAAGGATCACCCCGAGGTCGCGCCATCGCAGTTCGAGATCAACTACTCGTATACCGAGGCCTCGATCGCTGCCGACCAGATCATCCTGTACAAGCTGATCGCCCGCCAGGTAGCCGACAAGCTCGGGATGACCGCCAGCTTCCTGCCCAAGCCGGTTACCGGAGTGAATGGCAGCGGTATGCACACCAACCTGTCGGTCTCGAAGAATGGCAAGAACATCTTCTATGGCACTGGGGCCGAGGGTCTCTCGGACGCGGGTTGGCAGTTCATCGATCGCATTCTGACCAGCGCGAATGATATCTGTCTGGTGCTGAATGCCAGCGTCAACGCGTACCGCCGGCTCGACCCGCACTTCGAAGCGCCGAACGAGATCAAGGCCTCGCCAGTCGATCGTGGCTCGATGGTGCGTATCCCGATTGGCAATGAGAATTCGGCCCGTGTCGAGGTGCGCTCGGTCAGCCCGGATGCCAACCCATATCTGGTGCTCTACACCTTGCTGAAGACCGGATTGGAAGGCCCGCTGACTCCCGGCATTCGCTCGCAGGAGCGCTTCTTGCCTGATAACATCTATACCGCGCTCGACAACCTCCGCGGCAGCGAATATGCCGCGACGCTCCTCGGCGAGGAGGTCGTCGCGAAGTACGCTGATCTGAAGCAGGGATCGGCCGACCGCTGCCCGCGCCTGCTTGGCACGCGGATCAAGCGCGCCGAGGTCCAGTTCCACCACGAGGTCTATAACCAGGCGCTGTGGACCAAGTTCTAAGCTTTTAGATATGCGGCGCTTAGCTGTGCAGAACGAGAAGCGTGAGACGTGACCGGGTCGCGTCTCACGCTTCTCGCTTTGTTCAATGAGCCTCATTTAGAGTACGGCGGCCTATCAAGGCTTGCGCTCATCCTTGCTTCTACATCCCCTCTCCTCCAATAGGTTGATCCCGTAATGGGATCATGCTATACTGAAGTATGCGAATCATCGCCCGTAGAAGCTTACGTGAGTTTTGGGAACGGCATCCCGATGTTGAACAGGCTCTCAAAGCCTGGTATCACGACGTGAAACTGGCGGAGTGGACCTCGCCAAATGATATCCGACAAATGTATGCCACCGCCAGTATCATTGCCAATAATCGGGTCGTGTTCAACATTCGCGGCAACCACTATCGGCTCGTCGTCGCGATCAACTATGCTTATCAGGTCGTGTATATCCGCTTTGTCGGCACGCATCGGGATTATGATCAGATCGATGCGGCGACCATTTGAGCTATGGAGGAGCTATGGATATTCACCCAATTAAAACTGAGGCGGACTATCAGGCCGCGCTCGCCGAGGTTGAGCAGCTCTTCGATGCCCAACCAGGCTCGCCGGAAGGCGACCGGCTTGACATCTTAGTCACCCTCATAGAAGCCTATGAAGCCCAAACCGCTCCGATACCTGCCCCTGACCCAATTGAGGCGATCGTATACTACCTGGAAAGTCGTGGGCTTTCACGCCGTGATTTGGAACCCTACTTGGGTAGTCGTGCCCGCGTATCGGAAGTCCTGAATCGCAAACGTCCGCTCACCTTGGAGATGATCCGGCGACTCCATGCTAACTTAGGCATCCCGGCAGAAGTGCTGATCCAACCGTACACTACAACGAAGGCAGCCGCTTAATTGCTTATTGAGATGCCTGATAACGGCTGTCGCCAAACAAGGGCATCCAGTGAAACGAGGGGAACCTTCGCCTCCTCAGATCATAACCATGACAATCCTTCCCAACTGGTTGACCCATCGGGCCGCTACCGCGCCCGATCGGCCGGCGCTGATCGCCGATGGCGCGCGCTGGAGTTTTGCCGAGCTTGATCGCTGGGCCAGCGCGCTGGCGCGAGGGCTGGCCGCGCTGGGCGTCCGGCCGGGCGATCGGGTGGCGCTGCTGCTGCGCAATAGCCCCGAGTTCGTCGCGCTGATCCACGCCGCGCCGCGCTTGGGCATTACGCTGGCGCCGCTGAATACCCGGCTTGCCGCGCCTGAGCTGGCCTGGCAGATCGCCGACGCCGATGTGCATGTGCTGATCTACGATGCCGACAATGCCGCGCCCGCCGTGGCGACGCTTCAGCGGCTCGCGGCGCCGCCACGGGCCATGTCTCTGGCAGACTTAGTAGCGCTGCCCGAGACCGAACACGATCTTTACTCTACGATCGATCTGGATGCGAGCTTTACGATCATCTACACCTCTGGCACCACCGGCCAGCCGAAGGGCGCGCTGCTGACCTATGGCAACTACTGGTGGAGTGCGATCGGCTCGGCGTTGAACCTGGGCACCCATGTCGACGACCGCTGGCTGGCAGTCTTGCCGCTGTTTCACGTCGGCGGGTTGTCGATCGTGATTCGGGCGGCGATTTATGGCATCCCTATTGTGCTGCATCGCACGTTCGATCCAGCCGCGGTCAACCACGCGATCGACGAGGATGGTGTGACGATTGTCTCGGTAGTGAGCGCCATGCTGCGGCGCCTGCTCGACGAACGTGGCTCCAACTCCTACCCCACGACGCTGCGCTGCATATTGCTGGGGGGCGGGCCAGCGCCCCAGCCGCTGCTCGAGGCCTGCGCCGCGCGGGGCATGCCGGTGGTGCAGACCTATGGCCTGAGCGAGGCGGCCTCGCAGGTTGCGACGCTGGCCCCCGCCGATGCGCTGCACAAGCTTGGCTCGGCGGGCAAGCCGCTCCTGCTAACCGAGCTGCGGATCGAGCGCGCTGGCGCGCCCGCAAGCGCTGGCGAGGTGGGCGAGATTCTCGTACGCGGCCCGACGGTGATGCAAGGCTACATCAATCGCCCCGATGCGACGGCCGAGGCGCTGCGTGATGGCTGGCTGCATACCGGCGATCTTGGCTATTTAGATCAAGATGGCTATCTCTATATTGTCAGTCGCCGCACCGATCTGATTATTTCCGGCGGCGAGAATATCTACCCAGCCGAGGTTGAGGCGATCTTGCTCGCGCACCCGGCGGTCGAGGAAGCAGCCGTGGTTGGGTTGCCGGATGCGCGATGGGGCCAGGTGCCGGCCGCGGCGATCAAACTGCGCCCTGGCGCAACGCTGAGCGAGGACCAGCTGATCGAGTTTTGCCGCGTGCGCCTGGCCGGCTACAAGCTCCCGCGTGCGTTTCGCTTTGTCGGCGCGCTGCCGCGCAACGCTGCCGGCAAAGTGCTGCGTGACCAGCTGCGAACGCTTTTTGCGAACAAGTAACAATAGATCACAAAATGTTCATTTTTGTTGGTATCTAAATTGCTTACTTCCTACGTTTATATAGACAAGATGATGACATTAACGCTGTGAGGGCCAAATGAAAACTTTTATTACGATGATCAATATTGGCGCGCTTGGGCTATTGATTGCGCCTTTTCGTCGACTGCGCAAGCGCCAGCAGGCGCCGGTGCGCATCGATGCCACGACCTATGCGGCACTACTAGCCGAGGCCGAGCGAATCGCATCGCCATTCAAAGGCCATGTGCAAGGCCAACTGGCGAATCTCATGATCCCGTGCGAAGAAGAGTTTGGCGGTGATTTTCCCGAGGTTGATGCGCTGCTGGAGCGGGCCGGCATTCTGGTCTGAACAAAAGCCTCACATACTATTTGATTTGAATCGCCGGTCGACGCCGCTTTGTTCTTTGAGCGTCGGCCGGCGGTTTCGTTTTGCCTGCGGCAGCAAGATACTTGATGATTGTTGTGAGTCGTTTTTCGCTCACTGATAACTCACAAAATCCGTGGCGGTCCACTGTGCGCGTCTATTGGATAAGTTGTGTCACTCAACTCAACACTCAGGACTCAAAAGTTCTATCTATGGTGTTAGGCGGCTCAAGTCGCGCGGGAACAGCGTGGTCTCGCGAATATTCGGCGCCTCGACCAGCCGCGCTACCCAGCGCTCCAAGCCAATTGCGAAGCCGCCATGCGGCGGCATGCCGTGCTTGAACGCCTCCAGGTAGCCCTCGAACGAGGCCGGGTTCATGCCCCGCTCGGCCAGCACTGCCAGATAGTCGCCATAGCGATGCAATCGCTGCCCGCCCGATACGAGCTCCAGCCCACGGAACAGCAGGTCGAAGCCGCGTGAGTAGCCCGGCCGATCGGGGTCGGGGTGGGTATAGAACGCGCGCTTGGCAGTTGGGTAGCCCCACACGAACAGGAAATCCGAGCCATGCTCCTTGCGTGCCCACTCGCCCAACCAGCGCTCGTGCGCCGGCGCAAGGTCGGGTTCGCCGTGCGCGTCCTCGCCGGTCGCCCGCGAAAAGAGGTCGAGCGCGTCGGCGAAGTGCAGCACTGGGATACGCTGTGGCACAGGCGGCAGCTCGAGCGGCGCGCCGCGCTTGGCCCCCAGCAGCGCCAGCGCGTCGGCGGCTTGCTCTTGGATAGCGCCGATCATACCTTCCAACACGCGGTTCAGTACCTCCATCACCGTGGTATGGTCGCGGATGAAGCCCAGCTCGACATCAAGCGAGACAAACTCGTTGATATGGCGCGGCGTGTCGTGCGGTTCGGCGCGGAAGGCCGGGCCGATCTCAAAGACGCGCTCGAACACACCAACCATGATCTGCTTGTAGAGCTGCGGGCTTTGCGACAGGTAAGCCGGCTGGCCAAAGTAGTCGATCTTGAACACGTTTGCGCCGCCCTCGGTCGCCGCGCCGACGATCTTAGGCGTCTGGATCTCGGTGAAGTCGCGCACCATCAGTGCCGCGCGGAATCCGGCCATCGAGGCCGATGCGATTCGAAACAGCGCGCGCTGCCGCGGGTGGCGCAGCCCGATCGGCGCGTGGTCGAGAAACGTCGGCAGCTGGGCGTTAACCGTCGGCCGAAACAGGTCGAACGGCGGCGGCGCGGCCGCTTCGGCCAGCACTTCGATCGCCGGCTGGTGCACCTCGACGCCATTGGGGGCTTGAGCCTCGGCCACAACCGTGCCTGTGACGGTGAGCACCGTTTCGGGGTGCATGCCGGCCAGTTGCTCGATCAGCGCCGCGTCTTCGACCACGATCTGCGCCAGGCCCTGCGCGTCGCGCAAAATAAGGAAGCTGAGGTTGCTGAGCTGCCGCAGCCGGTGCAGCCAGCCTTGCAGGCACACGCGCTCCCCGACGTGCGCGCTGATCTGGGTCGACCAGATTCGTTCCATGATGACACCCCTATCGAGATTGTAGATTGCAGATTGCAGATTGGTGATATCTCAATCTGTAATTTGCAATCTACAATCTGCAATTAAAAAGGGTTCCCGCTCGTCGCGCGGACGAGGGGAACCTTCTCGTGGTGCCACCGCAGCTTCGCCACTGCCTAGGGTAGACAGCGACCTTGACGCCTGGTAACGGAGGCAAGCCGGCGGATCTTACTGGACCAGAACAGAGAACAAGGAACAGAGAACAGTAAGGAGCTAAATATTTCTTTGTTCTTTGTCGTTTGTTCTTTGTTCTTGCAGGTCGTTCTTCTCCACGCTCAGGAGGGTCTTCGCAGAGACTGGAGGCCGCTATCACAGCGCCGGCGGCTCTCTGAACTCCAGGTGTTTCCGCTACTCTGCTCCATCAACGCTTTGTGGCCAGTAGGATAACAGAAGCTCTAGAGCGCGTCAATCAGTCATTGGTCGGAGATGATGTTTTATCGTTTAGAGCCCGAGGTACGCCTGTTTGACGGCCGGGTCATCGAGCAGTTCGGCCGCTAGGGCAGAGCGCACGACCCTCCCCGTCTCGACGACATAGCCACGATGAGCATGTTCCAGCGCCACCTGCACATCCTGCTCGACCAACAATACCGTCGTGCCCTGGCGATTAATTTCGGAGATCAGGTTGAGCAAGTTGTCGACGACCAAAGGCGCCAGCCCAAGCGATAGCTCGTCGATCATCAGCAGGCGTGGCCGGCTCATCAAGCCGCGCCCGATCGCGCACATCTGCTGCTCGCCGCCGCTCATCTTCCCGGCCGCCTGGTTGATGCGCTCGCCCAGCCGCGGCAGCAGCGTCACAACTCGATCGAGGTCGGCCTGCACCTCGTGGCGATCGCGGCGCAGGTATGCGCCCTGGAGTAAATTCTCGCGCACCGTCAGCCCGGCGAAGAGCCGCCGGCCCTGCGGCACATGGATGATGCCGGCGGCGACAACTTCATTGGTACTGGCTTTGGTCAGGTCGCCGCCGTCGAAGCGAATTGTTCCGCCCCATGGCCGGTTCAATTGCGAGATCGTGCGCAGCAGGGTGGTCTTGCCCGCGCCGTTCGCGCCGATCAGCGCCACTATCTCGCCAGGCATAATCTCGATCGCGACATCCCAGAGAATCTGCACGTCGCCATAGCCCGAGCATAGACCGGCCACTTGGAGCAGCGGCGCGCGCGCTGGCGATCCGTCGCTCATGTCGCCCTCGCATTCCTGCGCGCGCGCTCGCGCTGAGCGAAGCGCTCGCCAAGGTAGGCTTCGATCACCTGCGGGCTCTCGACGATCTCGTGCGGGCTGCCGTCGGCGATCTTCTTGCCGAAGTGCAGCACCACCAGCCGATTCGAAATGCCCATGATCGCCTTCATCACATGCTCGATCACAAAGATCGTCACGCCGCTTTGGTTGATCGATTGGATCAATTCCATCGCACGCTCGATCTCGACCTGGTTGAGCCCGGCCATCACCTCGTCGAGAAATAGCAGCTCGGGGTCCATCGCCAACGCTTTGGCTAGCTCGAGCCGTTTTAGGTCGGGGATAGTTAGTTCGGCGGCATACTGGTCGCGTTTCTCGGCCAGGCCGATGCGCGCCAACATCTGCTCGGCATAATCGCGCGCTTCGGCGGCGCTGCGTTGCCGCCCGCCCGCGCCGAACATCGCGCCGACCGCCACGTTGTCGCGCACGCTCAGCTGTTTGAAAGGCTTAACTACCTGAAACGTGCGCGCCATCCCAAGCCGGCCGATCGCATGGCCGGGCAGCTTGGTGATGTCCTGGCCCTTGAAAAGAACCGTGCCCGCGGTCGGCTTGCTCAGCCCGGTGATACAGTTGACGAACGTCGTCTTGCCCGCACCGTTCGGCCCCAGCACGCCCAGAATCTCGCCGCGATAGATCGTCAGATCGACTCCGTCAAGCGCGGCCAGCCCGCCAAAGCGTTTGGTGATGCCGCGCGCCTCCAGAATAGGCTGTTGCATAGCATTGTCCGTTGTCTGTTGTCCTTTGTCCGTTGCCTGTTGACAAGCGATACTCGCCTGGTTAGCCTTCGCTAAAGCGACTGGCGACTGGCGACTGGCGACTGACAACTGACAACTGACAACTGACTCCTACCGTACACGGTTCGCCCGAATATTCGCAAATAAACTCTGCCAGCGGAACGCACGCCGCCGCGTCACAATCGCGATGATCGCGGGGATCAGCTGCATCAGGCCGCGTGGCAGGAAGACGATCACAAAGATGATAATCAGGCCCAGGAAGGTTGGGTGCAGCTCGATGAACTGGCCCCAAAGGTAGGTGCTGAGCAATTGGTACAGCGCCGCGCCGATCAGCGGCCCGAAGATCGTGCCCGACCCGCCGAGGATGACCGCGATGATCATCTGGAGCGTGTAGTCAATCTTGAAGAAGTCGGTTGGCGTGACGTGGATGTTCTGGTATGCGGTTACCCCGCCGGCCAGCGCTGCGAATACCGCCGAGATCGCGAATGCCAGCACTTTGAAGCGAGTCGTATTAATGCCGAGCATGCGCGCGGCGTCTTCGTCCTCGCGGATCGCTACCCAGCCATAGCCGATCTTCGATCGCACCAGCAGCCAGGTTGCCAGCACGCCGAGCGTCACTAGCGCCAGCGCGGTATAATAGAAGAACGAGTCGCTTGGATTCAGCGGCAGGTCGATGCCGGTTGAGCCGTTGGTCAGGCCGTCCCAGGCGTCGGCGATCTGGCGTAGCGCCTCGGCCACGCCCAATGTCGCAATCGCGAAGTAGTGCCCTTTCAATCGCAGCACCGGCAGCCCAACCAGCGTGGCCACCAGCGCGGCCACCAGCGCGCCGGCGATCAGCGCCACAAAGAACGGCACCTGCCAGGGTGAAAGCATGAGCAGCCCGGTGGTGTAGGCGCCAATGCCGAAGAACGCCACATTGCCGAATGCGGCATAGCCGGTGTAGCCGCCGATCAGGTTCCAGCCTTGCGCCATCAGCGCCAGCAATAGCAGGGTGGTGTAGGTGCGCAGTTGATACGGGCTCATGAACAGCGGCAGCGCCGCGAGGGCGAGCAGCGCCAGCAACGCCAGCCCTTGGCCCAGCCGCCGTAACTGGCCGCCCGCCCGCCCGGCCGATTGCGCGACTGCGATCTGCTCGTGCATAATCGCTCCTTAAGCGTAAAATGCCTTGCCGGCAATGCCCTGCGGTCGCAGCACCAACAGCAGCACCAGGAACGCGAAAGTGATTGCCTGCGATAGCTGCGGCACCCGCGCGCCGACGAAGACCTCGATAAACGCATAGATCGTCGCGCCGATCAGCACATTCAGCACGTTGCCAAGGCCGCCCAGCACGCAGATCACAAAGGCGCGCTGGGTGTAGCCGCCGCCAAGTGTCGGATCGAACGAGAGCGCCATGCTCAGCAGCGAGCCGGCTGCGCCGGCCAGCGCGGCGCCGATCGCGAATGTCAGCGCGTAGATCGTCCCAACCTTGACGCCGGTAAGCTGTGCCGCCTCGATATCCATGCCGGTCGCGCGGATGGCATTGCCTGGGCGGGTGTTGTTGAGAAACCACCACAGCGCGTACACCAGCGCCAGCGATATGCCGAGCCCGATCAGCCGGATGTATGGCACGCGTAGCGGGCCGAGGTTGAAGCCCGAGCCGCTGTATGCGGTCGTGACCGAGCGGATGTCGGCCTTAAAGAAGTAGTTCATCAAATTGACCAGCAGAATCTCTAGGCCGAACGTGAGCATAAATGTCGCCAGCAGCGGCGCGCGGATCACATTGTTGATCAGGAAGCGCTGAATCGCGAAGCCGAGCACGAAGAGCACGATCATCGAGATTGGGATCGACAGGAATGGGTCGATGCCCCATAGCTCTTGCATCCAGAACGTCACGTAGGCGCCAAGCACGATCAGCGGGCCATGGGCGAGATTGACAATGTTCATGATGCCCCAGACCAGCGAAAAACCCAGCGCGACCAACGCCAGAATACCGCTGAGCATCAGCGCGTTGACGACGATCTGACCGAGTGCCGTTCCAGTCATGACTTTCTCTCCATGCGGATTGAATGTCAATATACAGGGCTTACGCAGTGGACGCGAATAGTGGATCACCACGGATGAAAAATTCTTTCGTATGAACATTTTTCGTTCGGAGAACGAAAAATGTTCATACGAGGAAGAGAAATCCGTGTTTTGCGCGTGACCGCGTAAGTCTTGTAATCTGCAATCTGCAATCTGCAATGTTACCGCTGATCCCATGCCAGCATTGGGTATACGATCTTCTGCTCGGCCACGTCGACCGGGAAGACAGTGTATTTCTTGCCGTCGGTCTGCAGCTGCTCGACCGCCATCGGCTTATAGATATTCACCCCGCGCTCGTCGAACTTGATTTGGCCGTAGAAAGTCATGATATCCAGGCCGGCGATTGCGTCGCGTACCTTCTGCGGGTCGAGGCTGCCGGCTCGCTGGAACGCGTGCTGGAAGGCCACCAATGCCGCCGTCGATTCGGCCACCTGGTAAGGGATGACCTTATAGGCCGGGTACTTAGCGCGGAATGCTTCGCCAAACGCTTTCGGCGTCTTCCATGGGTCGTCGCCATTGTACTTGAGCGACTCGGTCCATTGTGTCGCGCCGAAGATGTAATCGGCATTCTGTTTGAGATTGTCGCGAAACTCCGGCGAGGACGGGCCGACGCTGAAGCCCATTGCCTTGGGCGAGACGCCCAGGTCTCTGGCCTGCTTGACGATCAGCAGCGAGTCTTGGAGGTGCCCGGCGCCCAACAAAATATCCGGCGATTGGCCCTTGATGTTGGTCAGCAGCGCGCTGACATCCTGCGTGCCGCTGGGATACAGCTCCTGATAGACCACCTGCAAACCTTTCTCTTTAGCGTAATCGGCCGCGCCGCCGGCCACCTCCTTTGAGAACGGCTCATTCTCGCCCAGAATCGCCACTGTTTTGACGTTCGGATCTTGCGACAGCACCGCGTCGATCACGCCACGCAAGTAGTTCTTGCCGGGGCTCAGCACTGCGAAGGTGTACTTGTAGCCCTTCGAGAAGATGCTCTCGGCCGCGCCATTGGCCTCGATCATCGGGATCTTGTACTTCTCGGCGATTGGCGCCGCCGTGCCGGTCGGGCCGGAGCCATACGGGCCGAGCAGGAAGTTGACCTTATCTTCGTTGATCAGCTTCTCGTAGAGCTGGGCGGTGCGCTCGGATTTCGACTCGTCGTCGTAAAAGATTACTTTGACCTTATAGGTCTTGTCGCCGACCTTGATGCCGCCCTGCTGGTTAATCGTATCTTCGTAGAACTGGTAGCCGTCGCGGGTGTACTCGCCCTCTTTGGCCGTCTTGCCGGTGATCGAGATCGCCGCGCCAAAGGTGATCGTGTCGCTGCTTGCCGCGCCGCCGCTTGGGCCGCCGCAGGCCGCCAGCAGGAGCATCGACACGATCGCCAGCGCCAAGACATGCGCGTATCGAGATTCTTGCCGCATCGCCGAACCTCCTTTACATAGTGATTTGATCGCAGTTATCGAGATGTATGATGATAGCAGAACGGGCGTAAAAACCGCGTTAATAAGGAGCGCGATGATATAAAAAAAGCATAAACACTAGACTCAATCTGCAATCCTTCGACTGCGCTCAGGACAGGTCTGCAATTTGCAATCGCGTTAGGGCACGAAGCGATAGCCGACGCCTGGCTCGGTCATAAAGTGGTGCGGGTTGGCGGGGTCGAGCTCGAGTTTGCGGCGTAGCCGGGCCATGTACACCCGTAGATACTCGGCTTCGTCGCCGTACTCGCTGCCCCAGACGCGCTGGAGCAGCATGCGATGCGTCAACACTTTGCCGGCATTGCTCACCAGCTGTTCGAGTAATGCGAACTCGGTCGGCGTCAGGCGCACTTCCGCGTCGCCCAGGCGCACAACATGCCCGCCCAGGTCGATCTCCAGATTGCCATAACGCCGCACCCCGGCCGTCGGGGTCTGGCCCGACCACTGCGAGCGGCGCAGCACCGCCCGTACGCGCGCTAGCAACTCTTCGACGCCGAACGGTTTGGTCAGGTAGTCGTCGGCGCCCTGATCGAATGCGGCAACCTTGTCGCTCTCAGAATCCAGCGCCGTCAGCACGATAATCGGCGCCGTGGTTTGCTCGCGCACCCGCCGGCAAACCTCCAACCCGTCCATACGCGGCATCATAATATCAAGAATGAGCAGATCCGGTTGTTCGGTCTCCCACAACGCGAGCGCTTCCAGACCATTGTTTGCCTCAACGACCTCGAAGCCGCGGACGTGCAAGTTGCGGCTAATAAAGTCGCGCAGGGAGCTTTCGTCTTCGGCCACTAAAATGCGCTTTGGCTGCGGTGCCATCGTGTACTCCTTTGACATGCCCTATGGTTCTTGGTTCACCCAGAGGGTACCCGGTTCTGTTTTCGTGTCAACTCGTCGCCCCCGCGGGTGCAAGTGGCAGCGTGAAAGAGAACGTTGTTCCTTCGTGGCTCTCCACCCAGATTCGCCCGCCGTGCGCTTCCACAAACGCCTTACAGATCGCCAGCCCCAGCCCGGTGCCGCCCGAGCGCTGTCGTAAGCCGCGCCCAGCCCGGTAAAAGCGCTCGAAGATCTGTGGCAGTTCGTCCGGCGCGATCCCTGGCCCATCGTCGGCGACGCTCACAATCATCTGATCGCCGTCGCACGCCGCGCTCACCAGCACGGCGCCTTCACCATAGGCACGCGCATTCGCCAGCAAGTTGCGTAGCACGACTTCGATACGCGGCCCATCGACTTCGATTAACGGCAGATCGCTGGGGATCTGCTGTTCGAGTCGGGCGATCGGCTGGCCCAGGCGCTGCGCTGCGCGCGTCACCAGCGCATGAAGCGACCAGGCGGCGCGTTCGAGCGGCAGCAGCCCGGCCTCGATGCGCGACATGTCTAGTAGGTTGCCGACCAATTGCGCCAGCCGATCGGCCTCATCGCTGATCGTTTGGAGAAAATGGCGCTGCTCTGCAGGCGGCCAGACGACGTCTTCCTGTAGTAGGGTCGAGGCATGACCCTTGATCGCGGTCAGTGGTGTACGCAGCTCATGCCCTACCGCAGCCAGCAGTGTGGTTTTGAACTGGTCGATCTCGCGTTCGTGGGTCACATCGCGCAGGAGCAGCCCGCGTCCGATCGGCTGGCCGCTTTCGTCATGGACATCGAACATCCGTAGGTTGATGGTCTGGTGATGGCGCTCGGAGCTGGCTTCGAGTAGCCACGATTGGATCTGGCCGGCGCCCGCACAGGCCAGGTGGCGGTCATACTCTTCCGGTCGCGCCGCTTTAGCGCGCAGCGGCGTGTGAATGGTGTCGATATGGCGGCCTTCGATTGTGCCTGGCGGCAGCCCCGCGAGCGCGTAAGCTCCAGGATTCGCATACAGCACGCGTCCCTCAACACTGGTGAGCACTAGGCCGTCGCTCATGCTGCCCATAATCGCGGCCAGCCTCTGCTTCTCTTGCGCCGCCTCGCGATAGAGGCGCTCATTTTCTCGCGCGATCTCGCGCAGCCGCTCGTCGCTGCGCTCGTACAGTACCGCATGCTCCCAAGCCAGCGTCGCATAGTTGGCGAAGGTCAGCAGCAGATCGACCTCGTTGGCCGTAAAAGCTTGTGGACGTATGCGATACACCAGCAGCACCACGCCGCCAACATGGCGGCTGATGATCGGTATAGCGAGCAGTACACGGAAACCTTCATTATATGAAATTGGTGGAAATTGAACCCCTTCGCCGGCAATGATCTGCACAGGCCGGCCATCCCGTAGCGCCGCCGCCGAGGGCGAGGTGGTGCTGTCGGCGGCGATATTGACGATCCGATCGTAGTCTGGGTGGTGCCCGGCACTGGCCAGCACCCGCAATACGCCGTTATCATTTGGTACGAACACCGACACCGCCTGTACATCAACCAGCCGCTGCACTTCACGAATGATCGTCTGGGCGACTGCCTGGGGGTCGAGTGTGCCAACCACGGCGTTAGAGGTCTCCAGCAATGTGTTCAGCTCAGACAGCCGAGTTGTGGCTTCGTGTTCCAGCCGCCGCAGTGAGCGAGCCAGGATGCCGACCTCGTCGGCGCGGGCCGACAACCCCGATACCTGCGCCGGAGGTGCGGCGCCGAGCGGCGGGAGCGCCTGGTGGCGCGTCGCCAGAGCGTGGAGCGGGCGAATGACCTGGTGCATCAGCACCAGCCAGAACAGCAACCCGCCGATTCCGAACAACAGCGCTGCGCCGCTGAGCCAGGCGTTAAAGCTATTGGCCACCGCGAGCGCGTCGGCGGTAGGCCGCTGCACCACCACCGCCCAGCCGACACTAGGTACCGGTACAGCGCTGAAGAGCCACTCTCCGCCGCGCCGGCCCGGCCCGATCCCTGTTGTAGGTATTCCAATCAGTGCGTCGGCGGCGCCGGGGAGTTCGTCCAGCACGCGCTGCAGCAGGCGTTCGCGCTCGGGCGTCGCAATCAGCTGGCCGCGACCGTCGACCAGACTAATATCTAATCGCCCGCTCTGGCGCTGCTGCTCCTCGACGATTGTCCGCAACGGCACGCACATATCGTCGAGTGATAGGTTGGTCGCGACGATGCCGAGCAGATGTCCGTCGTTCGCGCGAATCGGCTGGGCCACGATCGCCACGGCATTGTAGGTCGTCAGGTCGACCGCGCCGGCCTCGACGACCGGTTCCGATGACACGCTGGCGCGTTGAAAAATCCGCTCTTCGGCATAGTCGGTGCCGCTCGTGCGGACGCTAGCGGGTACCGATACGCCCATAATGCCGTCGGGATTGATCCAATAGACTCGATCGATGTCGGGGCGGGCGGCCTTGAATGCGCGAAATGCCGCTTCCATTGCTGCAGGATTGTTGGTGCGCAGAAGCTCGAGTTTTGCCAGATCGGTCAGCGAGCTGCGGGCGTTACGCAGTTTGGTGTCGGTTTCGAGCGCGATCGCGCGCGCCAATGCCCGATCAGCGCTGCGAACATCGCTGTCGAGACGCTGCAAGATCGTTCTGACCGTCAGGCCGGCGAGCAGCACCACCGCCACAAACACCAGGTACACGCCCAGCAGCTGCCCGAGCAGCGATCGCCGTACGAATCGGACCATGGCCAACCGCCTTTGGTTGAGCTACGTATCTGAATTTCGAGTGTGAGTGCGAGAGCTTGGGAAATTATACCTTATAGCGGAGAGCAAAAACACTGGGCCAGTACATCAGAGCGAGATGGCTTCCCAATGGGATAAGTCTTATTGCTGACCGGCTCCTGCAGATTGCTCACTGCTATAGTTCCCCCGCAGCGTGCCTCCAGGGCAGCGGAGCTCAAACCAGGCAATGCCGGCGACGCCCGCCATCGCGAGCAGCGCGGCGGCGACATAGCCATTCGGGAACTGCGATTGGGCGATGTAGATCGCGACCATGCCGCACGCGCCGCCGATCAGATAGCACGTCAGCACGGCTTCGCGGCGTGTGAGTCCCAACGCGACCAGCCGGTGCGAGAGGTGATCTTTGCCGGGCGTCGTCAGCGGGTTGCGCCCGCGCCGCAGTCGTGAGATGAACACCAGCGTGGTGTCGAAGATCGGCAGCGCCAGCACGCAGATTGGCACCAGCCATGTTACCCATGGCACATTGTTGGGGAAGCGTAGCTTGATCCCCAGCGCGGCCAGCACAAAGCCGAGAAACAGACTGCCGGTGTCGCCCATAAAGATTGTCGCGGGGTTCAAATTGTAGCGCAAAAAGCCGATGCACGCGCCAATCAACGCCGCCGCCATCGCGCCCACCAATATCTGGGGTGGCTGGCCCAGCGCCGCCAGCAGCATGAAAAATGCCGCTGCCACAGTGGTAATACCGCCCGAGAGTCCGTCCATATTGTCGAGTAAATTGAGCGCGTTGGTCATGCCCACAACCCACAGCAGCGTGATCGCCCAGTTCAGCCAGGTATTGCCGAACAGGCTCACTTGGGTGCCGCCCAGCAGCAGCATGATCCCGGCCAACAGTTGCCCGCCTAGCTTGAGGTAGGCATGCAGCCCCCAGTGGTCGTCGGCCAGCCCAAACAGCGAAACAAGCGTTGCGCCGAGCAGGATGCCGACCAACTCGCGAATATAGGCCCGCTCGCCCAGAGCAATCAGCCCAATCATAAATGCGGCATAGATCGCCGCCCCGCCTAGCAGCGGCACCGGCGCCGCGTGCATTTTGCGCGCGCCCGGCGCATCCACCACACCCGCGTGCAGCGCGAGCCGGCGCGCAATCGGCGTGCCCAGGATCGAAAATGTCAAGGCGGTCAAAAAGATCAAAATGATTTGAGTCATAATGTCGCTCTGGCTGTATCACTCATTCAGCGCGCTTGGTACAGCGTTTCATATGTTCGTGCGGGTTTCACAAGTTCCCATAGTGCCCCCTGTTCCTTCGCACGGGAACTTTTGGTTTCTATGGGAACTCGGATCGGACTTGCGATAGTCTGCGCTTAGCTACGCATGCGCTTGGGATGGTAGCACGACCATCTGGTCACGTCAATCGGTATGTGCTATTTGCTTTTGACATTGTGCGCCGCACTTGGTATCCTTGATGAAGCTGAACGTGTTCACTATAGTGGGCGACTGCGTGCGTCGTGCTACTGAGGCACAACTATGCAAACGCTAACAAATACCAAGCTGACCACCAAAGGCGAGCGTACACGCGAACATATTCTCGATCACGCACTGCGTCTCTTTATTGGCCAAGGCTACGACGAGACGACCATGCGCGATATCGCCACCGCCGCCGATTGTTCGCTGGGGCTGACCTATCGCTACTTCGCGCGCAAAGAAGATCTCGTGCTGGCGCTGTACCGGCGCCTGGCTGAGGAACAGGAAGCCTATGTGCTGGCGCTGCCGCCCGCGCCGCTAGCCGACCGTTTCGTGCAGGTGCTGCAGGCGAAGCTAGCCCAGCTCGATCCATATCGCAGTGCGATCGGCGCGCTCTTCGGCGCCGCGCTAACGCCGCAGTCCGGTGTTGCGGTGCTCGGCGATGAAACCTCCGACATCCGCGCACGCATGGAGCGTATGTTCCTTGCTATGATCACCGGCGCGACCGACGCGCCGCGCGAGCGGCAGGCCCGCCAGCTTGCCATAGTGTTGTATGCCCTCGAGCTGGCGCTGGTGCTCTTCTGGGTACACGATCGCAGCCCCGATCACCACGCTACCACGGATCTACTCAAGCTGGCCCACGATGGCATCGCCTTGATGCGGCCGGTGCTGCGCTTCCCACCAATCGCCAAAGGTCTAGCGCGGCTAGCCCAGGCACTCGGGCCAGTCTTCGGCGCTGGTGCATAGATCTTCCCCTTGACATTGTGAAAGAAAGATCTTATACTTATCAATAAATGAACATGTTCACTTTTGAAAGGAGCATTACATGAACGCCATCGTCATCACCTACCTGCTCTATCTGGCGATCAGCATTGCGCTAACAGTCTGGGTTGCGCGCACGTTATTTAAGAATGGGCGGCTCTTTCTCGTCGATGTATTCCAAGGCAACGAAGCGCTGGCCGACTCGGTCAATCATTTGCTGGTGGTAGGGTTCTATCTGATCAATCTCGGCTATATCAGTCTGGCGCTGAAGCTGGGCTATGCGGTGCAAGATGCCCGCGAGAGTATCGAAGCGCTGTCGGCCAAGGTCGGGCTGGTGCTGCTGGTACTTGGCGCGATGCATTTCTTCAACCTGTTCCTGTTCAGCCGCATTCGCCAGCGCGTGCAACTGCGTGCCGCCCCGCCGCCGGTCGCGCCGAATGCCCAGACCGTCGTTCAAGAGGGATAAGCACATCGGAGCTATGCGATGAGCAGTCTCACAATCCTCTACGACGCGCGCTGCAACCTGTGCTTGTATGTGCGGTCGTGGATGGAGATGCAGCCGAGCTACCTGGAGCTGGTCTTCCTGGCGGCTGGATCATCCCAAGCTCGGCTGCGTTTTCCTCAGCTCGACCACGCGGCCACGCTCAATGAGCTGACGGTGGTGAGCGAGGCGGGCGCTGTCTACACCGGCGCGAATGCCTGGGTGATGTGCCTATGGGCCTTGCAGGGCTATCGCGCTTGGGCGCTTAGGCTCAGCACCCCTGAACTGCTGCCGGTGGCGCGCCGAGTAGTGCTGTGGGTTGCGCAGAATCGCTTTCGTTTCGGCAGTCAATCGCTCGAGCAGGCGTTGAGCGATCAGCAGGCGCTGGCTGGCGAGTGTGCCGACGGCGCTTGCATGCGCTGAACCTATTTTTATATCCTCACATGCTGCTTGTGATCGCACCTTGATGCCGAGCATCTTCTGACTTCTGGCTTCTGGCTTCTGCTATAGGATCGCTCTCATCGTCGCCACAAACGCGTCGATCTGCGCACGCGCGATCCGTGCTGGGTGGATGAGCGGCACAATCACCCGGCCGCCCGCCTGAAGCGGCACGGCGTGGATCGCGCGGATGGCGGCGGGCGCCGCGCCGAGGTAGCGCAGCCCGACAGCCCGCAGCGCCACCAAGCCGACTGGCACGATGATCCATGGGTCGAGCGCGTCGAGCTCACGGGCCAGGAACGGCGCGCAGGCGACCTGCTCGGCTGGCGTGGGAATGCGGTTTGCCGGCGGGCAGCAGCGCACCACATTTGTCACGAAGCAGCGCAGTGTTGGCGTGTCGGTCGGGGCCGGCTCGTCCATGAGCCCGAGCGCAATCAGGATCCGTTGGAGCGCGCGCCCCGATTTGTCGCCGCTGAACGGCACGCCGGTGCGATCCGCGCCATGCCGGCCAGGCGCTTCGCCGATGAATACGATCCGCGCATGCGGGTCGCCATAGCCATGCACAATCCGCTTGCGGCTGGCGACCAACGCCAAGCAGCGCGCGCAATCTTGGGTATCGAGCAAGCTATCGCACATAAGCGGCCCTACAAACAGCATTGACATAGCTATTTTACCACTGCTCATTGACAAAAAGAGCTCTAGTTATTAGAATGATTATAAATAACTTGAGGTCGTGATATGACTACAGTGAATCCAGATGTGAATAGCTTGCTTGCTAAGCTGGAAGTGCGCGGCAAGCGTGTAACAGTGCAGCGCGTAGCGGTATGTGAAGCATTGCTTAGCCATGGCGGCCACCCGACCGCCGCTGAGATCTGGCAGCGCGTACAGGCCCGGCATCCCTCGATCAGCCAGGCGACTGTGTATAACACACTTGCGGCGTTGGAAGAATTACAGCTGATTCGTGCATTAGATATTGTCGGCGAGGATCGTACACATTATGATGTATGCGTCGATCCACATGTAAATGTTGTCTGCACGCGCTGCGGCCGGATAGCCGACGTGCACACCGACACGCTGGAGGCGCTATTAGGCCTGGTTTCTGTGCGCACTGGGTATCAGCTTATCCCGCAGGATGGCGTGATTGTCTATGGTCGCTGCGCTGAGTGCGTCGCTTTGTATTCGTAGCTATGTAGCCGCTTGTTTATCTGAGGTGACTGTATTTTTCCTCCACGAGGTCAGTTGTGATGTTACGCTAAAATAGTATCTTGACACCTTGAGAACTTAGAATCATTCTTAGTATTTATGAAGATTATCCATTTGCACCTACTAACTCACGTCCTACATACGAAAGGCTGCCAATATGACTCTCAACGAACGCTCAATTGCCATCAGCGACCGCCCAATCGAGCTGGGTCGCACGGCCGCGCCCACGCAGCTTTCCGCTGAAGAGACCAAGATCTCTCAGCTGCCATGGATGATCCGCCTCACAGTTACCTGTTTGGCTGCTACGATTTTGGGCTGGGTCGTCTCAATTGAGCAATTCGGCCTGCCGTCGTTCTTGCCATGGGTACTCTATTCGATCGCATATGCTGCGGGCGGTTATTACAGTATCCAGGAAGCATGGCAAACGCTCAAGCAGCGCCAGTTCGACGTCAACTTCCTTATGATTATCGCCGCGCTTGGCGCGGCGGCGATCGGCGAGCCGCGCGAGGGGGCGGTGCTCATGTTCCTGTTTTCGCTCTCGAACACCCTCGAAACCTATGCGATGGGTCGCACGCACGCCTCAATCCGCGCGCTGCTCGATCTGGCGCCTAAAGAGGCCGATGCCTATCGCGACGGCCAGATCAGGCGCGTACCGGTCGATACGCTCTGCATCGGCGAAGTGGTGCTGGTGCGGCCCGGCGCGCAGATCCCGGCCGACGGCCTGGTGATCAAGGGCGAGTCGGCGGTGAACGAGGCCTCAATCACCGGTGAGTCGCTACCAGTCGAGAAGCGAGTAGGTTTGAAGGTCTTCGCCGGCACGCTGAATGGCCAGGGCGCACTCGATGTCCGCGTGACCACTGAAGTGGGCGACTCGACGCTGGCGCGAATTGTTCAGGTGGTACGCGAGGCCCGCGAACAAAAGGCGCAGAGCCAAGATTTCACCGACCGGGTGATCGGCCAGTACTATGCCTACACGGTGGTTGGTATTACCCTGCTGGCGATTGCTATACCGCTGATATTCCTAGGCGCGGATGTGCCGAGCACGCTCTACCGGGCTATGACGCTGATGGTGGTGGCCTCGCCTTGCGCGTTGGTGATCTCCATTCCGGCCGCGCTGCTTTCGGCGCTGGCGAGCGCAGCACGCGGCGGGGTGTTGTTCAAGGGCGGGCGCCATCTCGAGGCGGCCGCGCGCGTGAAGGTTGTCGCGTTCGACAAGACCGGCACGCTAACCACCGGGCGGCCCGGTGTGGTGGCGCTGATTCCGGTCGGCGGGCCGGGGCGTCTGCCCGATCGGCTGCCCTGCTTGGCATGCTACCCAAGGCCGGATGACGATCAGCTCGGCGACCTGACTCCCGAGCAGATCCGGCTGCTCTCAGTCGCGGCGGCGATCGAGCATGCCTCCGAGCATCCACTGGCCCGCGCAATCTTGAAAAGCGCTGAAGAGCGCGAGATTCCAATTCCGGATGCTACTGATTTTGAGGCTCAAGCCGGCGCGGGCGCGACGGCGACGGCGCTCGGGCGAGCAATGCGCATCGGCCGGCCATCGATGTTTGGCCAACTCACACCCGACGTCGCAATTGAGGTGCAGGCCCAGGAAATACAGGGCCGTACGGTGGTCGCCCTGGGCGACGATCTGCCATGGGGGTTGATCGCCATCGCCGATACTATGCGCCCCGAGGCGGCCTCGGCCGTGGCCCAACTGAAGGCAGCTGGCGTCGAGCGGGTGGTGCTGCTCACCGGCGATAATAAGAGTGTGGCCACGGCACTTGGCACTGCGCTGGGGGTCGACGAAATCCGCGCCGAGTTACTGCCGCACCAAAAGGTCGAGGCAATCAGAGAGCTTCAGGGTCGCTATGGCCCCGTTGCGATGGTCGGCGACGGTGTGAACGACGCACCGGCGCTGGCAACCGCCGCGCTGGGCGTGGCTATGGGCGCCGCCGGCACCGATGTGGCCCTCGAGAGCGCCGATATGCTGCTGATGGGCGACGATCTCGGGCGCCTCCCTGGTGCGCTGGCGCTGGCCGGCCGCACCCGCACCATCATTCGCCAGAACCTAACCTTCGCCTTTGCAGTGATGGCCACGCTGATGGTGCTGGCGATCGTCGGCAATATTGCGCTGCCGCTTGGCGTGGTTGGTCACGAGGGCAGCACGCTGCTCGTTTGTCTCAATGGACTCCGGCTCCTGGCCATGAGATGGCGTTAGAACACCACCGCCGTATGTAGTTGCTGAGATCCTGATTGGTCCGCTTAAGTAGCAGGATACCACCATAGTAGACGCAGCTCGTCTGTTTCAATGGACTTCGACGCTTTGCTGGCAACAAAAAGCCGGGGCCTCAGCCTCGGCGATCGGCACGGTATCGTCGGTCTTCAGCGAAGTCAGATGCTACGCTCCAATCCGAGTCTTGTCGATTCATCAGGGTCCAATCGGTTGCTCGCCGTGGCGCCGGTCGCCGAGCGATCTTTATCGGTTAGCGCATCGGCGATCGCCTGATCCAGCGGCAGTTCACGCCCCGTAGCCCATGCTGCCGCGAAGGCCGCTTCGTCGAGTTGGGTGCGTGTGATCGCCAGTGCACGTTCATATTCAGCTTGTTCAGCAGGTGATAGTGGAGCACCAATGGCTTCGCGAAGCGCATGCTCTGTACCCCACAGCCGCACTGCTCGCTCCAGTTGCCCAGTCATTCCGGCTACCCTTGCCAATCCCGCCAGCCCTCGGGCGATGTCCTCCCGATCTCCCTCTTCCCAGGCCAGAGCTACGCTCTCGCTGAAGAGCGCCAACGATCTCGGATAATCGCCTCGGGAAAGCGTTATATATCCCAGCGTGCTGAACGACGAGGCAACTATGGCTCTTCCAATTCCCAGTTCGCGGAACACCGCTATACTCTCCTCACAAAGCAAGCTTGCCCGCCCATAGTCGCCCTGATTGTACGCCATCCTTCCAAAACCGCTCATGGTGACCGCACCACAGTATCTATCGCCAAGCTCCCCGAACAGCGCCAGACTCTCCTCGAAGAACGTTCTGGCCCGCTCGTAGTCGCCTTGGAGATGGGTTACAGCTCCCAAGTTCCGCAGCGAAGTTGCCGTCATGTGCTTGTCCTTCAATTCTCGAGACAGCGCCAGACTCTCCTCGAAGAACGTTCTGGCCCGCTCGTAGTCGCCTTGGAAACGTGCTACATCCCCCAGGCTCAAAAGTGGAAGTGTGATACCGCGCTTGTCCTTCAATTCTCGAGACAGCGCCAGACTCTCCTCGAAGAACGTTTTGGCCCGCTCGTAGTCACCTTGGGCCCGTATCACCTCTCCCATATAGTGAAGTGAAGTTGCAATACCATGTTTATCGTCCAATTCTCGGAACAGAACAAGACTTTCCTCGAAGGAAGTTAGCGCCTGCGCATAGTGCCCGTGATCATAAGTGAGCCACCCGATCCTCTCAAGTGCGCGGGCGATGCCGGTCCTGTCTCCAAGCTCACGGCATACCACCAGGCTCTCCTCGTACAATTGTGCAGCCCGTGCCAAATCGCTCTGATAGAGGGCCAACATACCAGCGCCGTAGAGCGCTTGCGCCCGCGCTGGTGTTTGCTCTGATGCTCTTGCCAACACCCCTTCAAGCCACACACGGCCCTCACTAAGATAGCCGCGTCCGTGCCAGAACCGCCAGAGAGATCCTGCCAGTCGAAGCCCCGCTGCAGCTTCCCCAACATCCAGCAACCATCCCAGTGCCGCGCGCAGGTTATCGTGCTCCGCCTCCAGCCGGTCCAACCATATCAGCTGCTGCGGCCCGCGAAGTTCCGGCTCGGCTCGCTCCGCGAGTGCAAGATAATATTGGGCGTGCCATCGGCGCAGCCACTCGGCCTCGCCGCTAGCGATCAGTCGCTCCATCGCATACTCGCGGATTGTTTCCAGCATCGTGAAGCGTGGCTCGCTGTCCAGTTGCTCCACTTGCCATAGCAGGCTCTGATCCACCAACGCTGCCAGCCCTTCCAGCATGTCGAAGGGTAGGTCACCATCTACGTTGCAGACCGCCGCCGCGGCTTCCAATGTCCATCCGCCGCCGAACACCGCCAGGCGCCGGAACAGAGTCTGCTCCGGCGTAGCCAGCAGATCGTGGCTCCAGGCTATCGTGGCGCGCAGCGTCTGTTGTCGCGCCGGTAGGTCTCGGGCACCACCAGTTAGCATCGTGAGGCGGTGCTCCAGCCGCGTGAGCAGTGCCTGGGGTGAGAACAGCTTGAGTTGGGCTGCCGCCAGCTCGATCGCCAACGGCAGCCCGTCGAGCCGGTGACAGATTGCGGCGATTGTAGGGGCATTCTCTTCCGTGAGCGTACACGCCGGCTTGACCGCCTGCGCACGCGCCAGGAACAGGCGCACGGCCGGGTAATGGGCCAGATTCTCCAGGGGCGGGAGCTGGCGCGGGGAGGGCACCGCTAGCGGCGGCACGACGAACTCGTACTCCCCGTACAAGTGCAGCACTGCTCGGCTGGTGACCAGTAGCTTGAGGCGCGGGGCCTCTGCCACAAGCGTGGCCAGGAGCGGCGCCGCTTCCGCCACCTGCTCAAAGTTGTCGAGCAACAGCAGCACGTGTCGCTCCTGGAGCGAGGCAGTCAGGCACTCGATGAGCGGCTGGCCCCCGGTCTCTTTCACCCCCAAGGTCTGGGCGATGGTTGCAGCGACCAGGGTCGGCTCGCCGACGGGAGCGAGATTGACAAAGAAGATGCCGTCGGCGAAATCTTCAAGCAGCTCAGCGGCCCCTTGCAGCGCCAGGCGGGTTTTGCCCACGCCCCCCGGCCCCGTGAGCGTGACGAGCCGCACATCTGCCCGCAGCAGCAGATCCCTCAGCGTGCGCACCTCCTGCTCGCGCCCGATCAGTGAGGTGGGCTGTGCAGGCAGGTTGGTACGGTGCGCCGCCAGCGTCTTGAGCGGCGGAAAGTCCGTTGGAAGATCCGGGACGACCAGTTGATAGATATGTTCCGAGCGGGTCAGGTCTTTGAGGCGGTGCTGCCCCAGGTCGCGTAGATCAACCTCCGGCGGCAGCGCCTCGCGCACCAGCTCCTGCGTTGTCAGCGAGAGTAGGATCTGGCCGCCGTAGCCGGCCGCCAGCAGCCGCGCGACCCGGCTGAGCGGCAGGCCATGGTAGTCGTTACCGTACGCCTCGACGGTGCCGGTGTGCAGCGCCATGCGCACGCCCACCGGCTCGGTCAGACCCCATGGCTCGGCCTGCAGCGCGCGCTGGGCATCCACGGCCGCAGCCAGCGCATCGGGGGCCCGTCCAAAGGCGGCACAGACGGCATCCCCCACCCTCTTAAAGGCCACGCCGGCGTGGGTTGTTATCCTCTCATGGAGGATAGTATCGTGGCGGGCAAGGGCCGCTGGCATCGCCTGGGGGTGGCGCTCCCACAAGCGGGTGCTCCCCTCGATATCCGTGAACAGGAACGTGACTGTCCCGCGCGGCAGTGGTGTCGCTGGGAGGGGGAGCGAGGCATCAGGCCCGCCCGCCGTTGTGTCAATCGGCAGCACTGTGACGGCAAGCTGGTCGGCCGCCAACTCAGCCCGCGCGACTTGGAGGAAGACGGCGCGCTCGGCTGGCGGGATCGCCAGGCACACGGCCATGCGCTCGGCCATCTGCCGGGAAGGGCGGCGCATGTCGGTCTCGATTTTCCTGATCGTCTCCGTCGCGCAGCCGACCCGCCGCGCCAGGTCGCCTTGGGTCAGATCGAGCGCTCTGCGCCGCCGCCGCAGCCAGTAGCCGAACGAGTTGGTCTGGTCGATCATGTTCCCTCACCGGTGTACCACTTCTTGTGCGCCTTTTTGTGCCGGAGACCGGTACCTGCGCACCGGGCGCTCGTGGTGTAATACAGCCACGAAACGTTGATTACTATGAAACGCAAGGAGGTTCGCAATGCAGACGCAGACCAATTATACCATGGTGCGATGGGGAGCGCCGGCGCTGGCAGCCCTACTGGTACTGGGCGTGGCGATCGCCGGAGTGCTGTACGCGTTTGGGCAGTTCGGCCAATCGTCCCAGCGTGCGACCGATGGCGGGGTTGGCGCGCAGGCCCGTGCACTGGTCACGAACTGCCGGCCCTGCCGCGACGAGGCGCTGGCTGCGCAGCAACCGGGCCAGCCGCTGATTGGGCCAGCCAGCGCGACGGCGCCGATCGCGTTCCCGGCGCGTACCCTGATCACCAGCTGCCGAGTATGCCGGGACGAGGCGCTGGGGGCCAATCAGAGCAATCTGACCACGCCAGCAGTTGTGGCGCCGCCCCTGCAGCCAACTGATCCGCGCCAGTCTGGCCCACGTTAGCACCGATTGAGTCGCATCCACGGTCGTCGCAGCGAGCGCGCCGCCAACCAACCGGCGACGCATCCAGTCTGGCGGGCCTCGCTGGAGCATGCACGCAGCGGCACACGGCGGGGGTTCGCCGGTCTTAGGAGTCTGTTCACTTTATCTCCAGGAACAAGCCGAGACAAGTTTACGATATGTGAACCAAAGGAGGATCACAATGAGCAACAAGAACACGAGGAAACAGATACGACTGTTGTTGATATTCGTCGTGATGCTGGCGCTCTTGCTGTCGAGCAGCCTGGCCTTCGGCCAACCGCAACCGCCCGGCCCGGTCGTACGCTATCAGTTCCGCACCGAGGGTCAGCCGCAGCATACTCGGTTTAACCTTGTCCAGAACCTGCTGCACTTTGATCCCGGCGCGGCGACGCCCTTCCATCGCCACCCTGGTCAGGTACTCGTCACCGTGCTGGAGGGCGAGAACACATTCAGCGTGAACGGTGCCGAGACGATCTACAAAGCCGGCGAGAGCTTTGTGGAGCTGCCGGGCGATCTGGTCCAGGCCCGTAATGTCGGCACCGCGCGCATGAGCGTGATGGCGACCTACCTCCTGCCGTGGGAGGCGCCGCTGTCGCGCCCCGAGCCACAGGATACGACGCCGCTGCCGCGTCCCTTCGTCAGCTACCAATTCAAGACCGATGTGCAGCCCATGACCGACCCGTACGACGTGGTTCAACTCGTGCAGGACTTCGCGCCGGGCGCGGCGACGCCATTCCACACCCACCCAGGGATCGTCGTCGTCACCGTGCTGTCGGGCGAGCTAACATTCAATGCGAACCGCACCGATACTGTCTACAAGGAGGGCGAAAGTTTCGTTGAGCTGCCCAACCAGGTGGTCCAAGCTCGCAATGCTGGTACAGCGCCCACCCGTGTGATGGCCAGCTTCGTTATCCCGAAGGGTGCGCCACTGTCAACCGCACACACGGCCCCGGCGGCGCTGCCGAAGACCGGCGCGGCCGACCCAAGTGCCCTCAGCGGATGGCTCTTGCTCATGGCGGTGATCGGTTTGATCGTCGGCGGGTGGTTGCGCTGGCGCAAGCATGCCCGCGCGCGTTAGCACCGATCAAGTATTCGGGAACGATTCGCTCATTCTCGCTCATCTACGCGAATAAAGAGCTACATAGTGGCGCCAGTGCGCGCAATTCGCGGGTTCCTGACCGATGTTCTAGCCGAGGAGCGACTATCGATGTCGATACCACAACAGCTTTGGATGCGCTGGTGCCTGAGCATCGCCATCACCTTGCTACTGGTAACACTACTTTGCGGTAGGCCGGCGATCGCGTGGCAACATACACAGCATGAATCGATTCCATCTGGAGCCACCAATGTACAGGTCAGGTGGACTCAGCTCAGCCGCCAGAGCATTACCTACCGCATTCCGCCGCAATGGCTACTGATCGACCTGTACGGCCGCCTGGCGCAGCAAGGCTGGACGCGCGATGGGACTGAACGTTCAAGCTTTACGTTCGCGATCTTCCAGCGGTATCGTTGGTTCGGCCACCTATCCGAAACAGCGACCATCGAGATACCACCTGGCGGAAGCGGCCCCGTACAGGTCAAGATGATTCGCTGTGTCTTGCTCGCCTGGCAAGCCAGCTGTTAGTAAGAGCGCCAAGCAGGACACTATGAATCGCAGCTTAGCTATTCTGGGCCTGCTGCTCGCGCTGGCACCCTGCGTCGCTGGCATATGGGCCCTCGCCCGCCTTTGGCGCCGTTCCTGGTCCCTAGGGCAATACATACCCAGGTAACAGCGCTAGAGCACCACTGGCGGATTCGCCGGACATCAAGGAATGCTTTGACTGCGACCGTGGCACACCCTTTGCAAAAGAATATTTTGAGAGCGGCTTGCCAGCCCAAACCCCACCATAAATGATGACGCTCGCGAGAACCTGGCCTTATTCTACGAAAGGGGAATCCTATGAGCGATAAAGCCTATCGCGGAATTTATTACGACGAGCCGCACGTGCAGGCGGAGTTCGAGCGTTTAGTACAGCGCATACGCGATGCCGAGCGCGCCCGCGCACCGCTTGCCGAGCGGCAGCGCGCGGCCGAGCGCGACGCCGAGTCGGGCGCTATCTCCGACGCGCAGTTCAAATCCGCCGATGCCGCCTACATTGCCGCCAACAACGCCATCGCGGCGGCCCAGCACGCCGTCGACGACTTCTTGCGCGCGAACAAGAACTACCGGACGCGCTAGAGCGCCGGTAGAGTGCTCGTCATGATCTATGAAGACACACAAAGAGACACGAATGAAACCATCCTCTTCGTGTCGCTTTGTGTGCCTTTGTGGATACTCTACCGAGGTTCTAGCGCTTAATTTGCCGCCGCCATCGCCATATCGCGGCGCTTCTGATCGCGCTTGCGCTCCTCGGCGCTGAGGATCTTCTTGCGCAGCCGGAAGCTTTTCGGCGTGACCTCGACTAGCTCGTCGTCGCCAATGTACTCAATCGCATCGTCGAGGCTTAGCACTCGCGGTGGCTCCAGCCGCAGCGCTTCGTCGGCGCCCGAGGACCGCATGTTGGTCAGGTGCTTCTTCCGGCAGACATTGACCTCCAGGTCGCGGCTGCGAATATGCTGGCCAACCACCATACCTTCATAGACATCGGTGCCGGCGCCGATGAACAGTTGGCCGCGCTCCTGGGCGCCATACAAGCCGAACGTCGTGGCGGTGCCACCCTCGGAGGCGATCAGCGAGCCATTGGTGCGCGTGCCGAGCTCGCCCGCCAGCGGCTCGTAACCCATAAACAGCGCATTGACAATCCCCTCGCCGCGTGTGGCGGTCAGGAAGGTCTGGCGGAAGCCCAACAGCCCGCGTGTGGGTACATGGAACATCATATGTACCGTGCCGTCGTCGCGATAGCTCATGTCGCGCATAATGCCGCGGCGCGCACCCATCAGCTCGATCACTGTGCCCTGGTACTGCTCGGAGACCTCGATCTCGACCTGCTCGATCGGCTCTAGCTTCTGCCCATCAAGCTCCTTAAAGATCACCTCCGGGCGCGAAACCTGGAACTCATAGCCCTCGCGGCGCATCGTCTCGATTAAGATCGTCAGGTGCAGCTCGCCGCGCCCGCTGACCGAAAAGGCGTCGTTGGTGTCGGTATCGGCGACGCGTAGCGCTACATCGCGCTCCAACTCAGCATACAGCCGCTCGCGTAGCTTCCGTGAGGTCACATGGGTTCCGTCACGTCCGGCGAAGGGGCTATTGTTAATACTGAAGGTCATGCGCACGGTCGGCTCTTCGACGGCGATCGTCGGCAGCGCCTCGGGCTGCTCGGCATCCGCGATTGTATCGCCAATTCCCGCTTCGCCAACCCCGGCAATCGCGATGATATCGCCGGCCTCGGCATGGTCGACCTCGAGCCGATCGAGCCCTTGGAACACGAACAACTGGCTGATCTTGGCTGGCTTGGGTACGCCGCCCCGATCGATGTGCGCCACCGCCTGCCCGCGCTGGATCGAGCCGCGTAGCAGCCGGCCGATCAGGATTTTGCCCTTGTACGCGTCGTGGATGGTGTTGGTCACGAGGAGCTGCATGGGCTTCGCTGGCTCGGCCTCGGGCGGCGGCAACTTGTGGAGGATCGCCTCGAACAGCGGCTCGAGCGTATCGTACATCTTGAGCGGCGAACGGCCGGCCTGCCCTGTGAGCGCATTGGTATAGATTGTCGCGAATTCGGCCTGCTCGTCGTTCGCGCCAAGATCCACGAATAGATCAAAGGTTTCGTTAATCACATGGTTCGGGCGGGCATTCGGCCGATCGATCTTGTTGATCACCACAATTGCCTGGTGCCCGGCTTGGAGCGCCTTGCGCAGCACAAAGCGAGTCTGCGGCATTGGGCCGTCCATTGCATCGACCAGCAGCAATACGCCGTCGACCAGATTCATCACCCGCTCGACTTCGCCGCCGAAATCGGCATGGCCAGGAGTGTCGACAATATTAATCTTGACATCCTTGTAGATCACCGCCGTGTTCTTCGACATAATCGTGATGCCGCGCTCGCGCTCGAGATCATTTGAGTCCATCACCCGATCGGCCACCTGCTGATTGTCGCGAAAGATGTGGCTCTGGCGCAGCATCGCGTCGACCAGGGTCGTCTTCCCATGATCCACGTGGGCGATGATTGCGATGTTACGAATGTCTTTTCTCTGCATATTATTCACATAAAACGCCCCGACCACATCGGGCCGAGGCGGCGACGGAAGCGATATCTTCTATGGATAAGTTTACCACTAGATTGAATTTTTGTCATATATCGGCTTAAGTGTTAATTTGACAAATGCGTTTTTCTATCAAGCAAAACACCTTCTGAAATTCGCCGAAATTCCCAATTCACTATCATATCTAAACCGGGACCCCAAGCGTTATATCATATAACCTGCACTTAAAGAAGCACGTGCATACCCCCGACGATGCTGTCGTGGTAATGGATCGTAGGTATGTCTGTTGAGCTGGGCTCCCGTACGTCTTCCCATAACGCACTCCGATAGCCTTGAAGCATTGGTCTCATCAAATCGTATGCCGATAATCTGGCTAGCGCCGGTCGAAAACTTCTCAACTTTGGCATATATTATGCATAGGATGATCCTTGGTCCTCAGATCTTAAGAGCCTGAAACAATAGGTGTGCCAGAGCGATTGCGATACTCGCTGGCAGAATGGGTACTACTAGAGTGACGCGTTAGCCGCGTAGTGGCAGGTAGAGGTGTTCGAGTATCTTTTTTTGCTGTTACTCGGTATTCCTGTCAGAGGTTCTTAGAGCCGTAGTATGCTCAGGTTTGCTCAAGTCTACTGTTGGCGAGTCTGTGTTCTAGGCCTCGAAAAACAGCCATAGCCAGCCCAAGGCGAAACCGCGGGTTTTGCAGCCTGGTACAAGATTGGCCTACAACTGAAATGTTTTGTGATGCAAATATTTGTATAGTCGTACATTTATATAACAATTTTGTTATTTCAAACTTAGGTAGCTTCATACGAGATTTACATCTTAATCCTATGATAAACGAGAGTGTGTATTCCCTTAACATGGCCGGTGGGGTGTGAATGGCCTATTCCGTGTCGGGCTGGCTGACAGATTCGGATCGGATACTATTGTAGATCAGTGTACAACAAATTATAAAGTCACATTTCTTCTAACACAACATCCGCCCGTACTAAGAGGAAGATAGTTATGAAGTCGATGCGTTGGAGAATAACACTGGCGGTCCTTTGGCTCAGCCTGCTGTTCAATATCGAACGGTTTGATTTTGAAAAAGGTGCAACGATTAATTTGGCTTCGGCCTTCTATGGCTTAGTCACTGTGACAATCGCGATCTTCTTGCTTGTGCCAATGAAACGCCCAGCTATGTATTTTGCGGGTGCCGGAATTCTTACGGTATATGCAGTCTTGAAGTTCGTGAGTATAACTCCGGTATTCCAAGGTTACCATAAGTACCTGACGATCACCGAAGTAGGTGCACTGCTGATCACGATGGTGCTGTCCTGGTTGATCAGCCAAGGGCTGCAGGACTTCGAGGCGTCGGTGGAGGCGATCTCGCTTCCCAAGGGCCGTGAAGGTGTGTTGGAATATGAGCAGATGCAGGAGCGCATTCGGACTGAGCTTGGGCGGGCCCGGCGCCATCAGCATCCAATGAGCCTTGCGGCGATTGAGCTCGATCCGGTCTCGTCGGAAGCCGCGCTACATCAGGCGATTCTCGATGCGCAGGCGGCGCTGATCAAGCGCTACGTGCAGGTGCAATTCGGCGTGTTCTTGACCAAGAATACGCGCGGAACCGACGCCGTGGCGCATCATAGCGATACTGGGCAGTTCTTGCTGTTGGCCCCTGAGACACCAGCCGACCAGACAGAAGGCCTGCTGGCGCGCCTGTCGCATCAGGTCGAAGAGAATTTGGGATTACGATTTCGCTACAACGTCGCGGACTTCCCCAAAACGGCTCTGACATCCGAGGAATTGGTTCATAAGGCTACCGAGAAATTACAGCAGGAGATCAAGACCGCGAGCGATTACCGCGCGAAGCGTGAGCCCGCGGTGACGACGCAACCCGCCGATACATAAAACGGCCGCGCGCTTCTGCGATTCGCTGTTGCGCTGATACATATAGAGAAAGAGTTGCTCACGTGTGGGAGTGGGACGATAAGGAGAAGAGCAATGGTTCAAGATTTTCCATCCACAAATCGGCCGAGCAGCAGCGGACCTTGGTATCTCACGATCGACCCGCGGAACCGCTGGATTCGTGGTCGAGCATACTTCATTATCAAGCGGTTCATTGATGTTGCCGCCTGCCTGATGGTTGCGCCGTTCATCGTGCCGCTGCTACTCCTGGTTGCGCTGCTGGTCTATGTTGATTCGCCAGGTAAGGTCTTCTTTACCCAGCTACGTACTGGCAAGGGTGGGCGCCGGTTCAAGATGTATAAGTTCCGCACAATGGTACCGAATGCCGAAGAACTCAAAATCAAGTACGCCCATCTGAACGAGTTGACGTGGCCGGATTTCAAAATTACCAACGATCCACGAATTACGCGCGTCGGCAAAATCTTGCGCAAAACTAGCCTCGATGAGCTGCCGCAGTTGCTAAACGTCGTGATCGGGGATATGAGCTTGGTCGGTCCACGCCCGACCTCGTTTGCGCCCGAGACATATCGGCTCTGGCATACCGAACGGCTCGAAGTCGTACCTGGCATCACTGGCCTTTGGCAGGTGAGCGGCCGCAGCAACCTGGATTTCGATCAGCGTCTCAAGCTTGATATTGCCTACATTGAGCGACAAAGCCTGTGGATGGATTTTTGTATCATTTTTCACACCGTCGCACAGGTGTTTATAGGCGAAGGCGCATACTAAGATGTCGATAGAGTCAACCGTGCGCTGAGTAAACGCTAAAATGAAAACCCGAGCGTCACTGGATGGCGCTGGCCGAGTGTCGTGTTTCATGTATGAACGCTCGCCAGCGCTCAGAAGCAAATTGCTCACTTGAGAGCGATAAGGAGAGGGTTGGTAGCGCGCTGCTAACCTCATCTCGATGGAGGATGAACCAAATGGAACTCAAGAACTATTTCGCAGTATTGCAGAGGTGGGGGTGGCTTTTAGTTGTGTGTACAGCGCTTGCCGGGGTTACGAGTTATTGGTTGATCTCACGGCAACCAAAGGTCTATCAATCGCGTTCGCGTTATCTGATTGGCCCGGCGATTGATAATCCCAACGTAACCACCAATGATCTGCGCGCTGCCGGCCAGATTGGACAAACGTATGATGAATTGGCCACCAGCCGCGCGATTCTTCAGAGTGCTATCGACAAGCTTACTTTGGACATCGATCCCGATTCTCTTCGTGAGCATGTCAGCAGCACATTCGTCGAAACAACCCAACTTTTGAGCATTCGTGCTACCGCCGACGATCCTCAACTGGCCGCGGATATCGCCAACACGATTGGTGATGTATTGATTGAGAATAGCACGGGGAGCCCGAACAATCCGCAAGTGCTTCAGCGCCAGCAGGCGCAATCGCAACTGGCGCGATTGCAAGAAGTCATTCGCTCTGGTCAGGCCGAAATCGATCAGTTGCTTAGCCAGATTCAGCAGACAACCGATGCAGTGAGTCAGCGTGCTTTGATCGTGCGTATGGATGAGCGGCGATCGCAGCTCGCGGCCGCGCAGCGATCGTACAGTGATCTGTTCCAACTTCTGCAGACCAGCAATGTGAATCAGATCAAACTGATCGAGGCAGCCGTGCCAGTTCCTGATGCTCCGATCGCTCCAGATGTCCGACAGAATGTCATGGCTGCGATAATCGCCGGCCTCGTTTTAGGCGTGGTTGCGATGATGTTGCTTGAATATTTTAACGATGTCATCTATACGCCCGAAGTATTGCGCAAAGCAACCAACTTGACGTATCTGGGCGGTCTGGTTCGGCATAAACGGCTGCGCGGTGAAGCTCCGCAGCTGATCACATTCACCCATCCCCAGACATTGGCGGCCGAGAGTTTCCGCATTCTACGGACCAATCTGCAGCCCGACCTTACCGAACGGCAGATATCATCACTGCTGATTACGAGCCCGTCACGTGGTGATGGTAAGACGAATGCCGCAGCGAACTTGGCTGTAGTATTTGCTCGCGCTGGTAAACGAGTTGTGCTCGTCGATGCGAACCTGCGCCGGCCACATATCGCTGCGATCTTTGGCCTGCCGGATCAAGATGGTCTATCGACATTGCTCGAGCATGAGCGCTTGCCTGAGCCGGTGACGGTTCCATCAGTGCCTGGCCTGTCAATTATTCCAGCCGGCGGTACAGCGATTAATTCGTCGGAGATCCTTGGATCACCGCGAATGAGTCAGTTTATCTATGAACTTCAATCGTGGGCCGATGTCGTTTTGATTGACAGCGCGCCATTGTGGTACTCGGATGCATTGGCACTCGCGCCCCAAGTGAAGGGAGTGTTGCTGATTGTAAGTTGCGGAACCACGGATCGCCAGAGCACAATCAATGCGGTTGAGAGTCTGCGCTTGGTTGGCGCCCGAGTTATTGGTACCGTATTGAATCGCGTCAAAGCCGGGCCTGCGTATTTCTACTACCCAACCTTTGGTGCTAATCGCCCGATGTTAGAGGATGCGAAGACTGTTCCGACGATTGCGGCTGGAAATTCACCGCGGGCCCTCACAGCAGCGAAAGTAACCTCTAAGACGCAGAACGTTGATTAGGTCTGATTAACAAGATCTAATTTCGAGCGTGTCCTGTTTACACATAGCCATTGAGTTTGGGTGCGAAGTTTGATCAGGGAGCGTGCTGTTCCCGATCAAATTTCCCCCTCTCTCAGTGTGTCGACGTACGACATAATAGAGATGGGGACTTGGCATGCAAGATCTCTTGCTGCGTCTATTTAAAGATTTTGATCAGGCAGATATTCAATATTGTCTGTTGCGTGGCTATGAGGAACTCGACGATATCGACGACCGTAGCGATATTGACATCCTCGTCCAGGTCAATCAAGTTGATCGGCTTCGCGAGATATTGGAACGTCTTGAATTTGTTAGCCTCTCAAGTTGGGGGCGCGCACCGCACCATTTTTTTGTTGGATATAACCAGAGCGACGATCGGTGGCTGAAACTTGATATCGTGACTACGATTGCATACGGCAACCCCATCCATGCAATTTATACCGATCTTGCCGCTAGATGCCTCCAGCGGCGCATTAAGCGCGGGCTCGTTTTTGTAGCTTCGCCCGAGGATGAACTGCTGACACTCTTACTGCATTGTGTGCTCGACAAAGCGATGTTCGCCTCGAATCGACGCCAACGCATTGCGACATTGAAGCATGACATCGAGGATGAGAAATATCTAACGACTTTGCTTCAGAGGTATTGGGCGCCCGGCATGACATGGCAACGCTTGGCCGCTATGATAGATGCTGCTGGTTGGGATGAACTATTGTCGCAGCGTTCGGCCGTGGCGGCATGGCTGGCGCGTCGGCAAAAGTTACGAGTACGTAGCCGGCAAATCTATGGCTTGGTTCTGCGAAAACTCGATCGAGTTGCAGGGTTGTTCCAACCACGATCTTTAACAGTCGCTTTGCTTGCACCTGACGGAGGTGGAAAAACAACCTTAGCGACGGAATTGGCGCGCACGTTTTATCTGCCCAGTCGCTATATTTATATGGGCAGCCATTCCGATGTCGATGCCACTCGCTTGCCGACGACCCGCTGGATCCAAGCGCGCTCAAATCAAGCCAGATCGAGCCGGAATCTGCCGATCTGGTTAGTCGTTCGCGGGTTGAGGTTTGCGAATAACCTGGTAGAGCAGTGGTATCGCTATGGCATGAGCTATTACCATCGGATGCGCGGCCGACTCGTTCTGTTTGATCGATATGCCTACGATGTTAATGCCCATGGCTATAGCAAGTTATCACTCAAATCACGTGCCCGCCGATGGTTGCTCTCCGCAGTCGCGCCAAAGCCTGATCTGATCGTATTTCTCGATGCGCCTGGTGAAATGCTATACGCGCGAAAAGGCGAGCACAGTCCCGAGGTTCTAGAGGCGCAACGCCAACATTATCTTGGGCTGCAAAAGCGTTTGCCGCAAATGATCGTCGTTGACGCAACTCATGATGCAGATTATGTTCGTCGTACCGTTACATCATTAATCTGGCGGCGCTACGCCGACCTGTTTCAGCGTGGTTTTGCGCGAGGATAATCTTACAGAATCAATTTGGAGATCGGCGATGAACGAACTCCTCCTCAAAACCAGCATCGATTGGCCGCAGAGATGGTTGCGTCTGTTTCGACGTCCATTCCGCCAATATGCTATACGTAAAGAACTGGTCGGCCATACCACATTCGCTGAGCGCTTGCTGACACAATTGGCACGTGATGGCGACGTCGAGTTAGCCACCTTCTATATTACGCGTGTGCAACAGACGCGTAGCGGCGTGATAGTAGCATTCACTGATCGGCAGTCCGCGCTGAGGCCTGCGCTGGTCTTGAAGTTGCCTCTGACAGTGAAGGCAGAACAGAGTACGAACGAGCATCGACAGGCTCTGATCGGGCTCCACCAGTTACCAGCGTTGCAGTCGTTTGCAACTCATATACCGCGACCAATTGCCTGGGGCAGCTTCGAGGAGCGCCCTTATTATTTAGAGACCGCATTAGCAGGTGAGAGCTGTGTTCATCTTGTGCGTAAACAAGTCGATCCTACGGCCCTACTGCAAAATGCTGCGAATTTGATAATGCAGCTGCATAAGGGCACGATGTGTCGACTGATCATCGATGATGCACTATTTGCACAGCTCGTAGGTGATGATCTGTCGATGTTGCGACAACTTGTACTGCATTGGCCAGATGCAGCGCTATTGGAGCGAAAGTTGCAGGCACTGGAGATCTTGCTGCGTCGCGGCATGTATCAGCAAGAGTTGCCGCTATCCTGGTCTCATGGTGATTTCTGGCCCGGCAACATTTTAATCGAAAGCGCGACTGGGCAGCCGAAAGGCATTATTGATTGGGATCGCGCTCGGCCACTCCAACAGCCACTGCTTGATTTGCTGCATTTGCTGGCATACACGCGCAAAATACGGCTACGTACTCAACTTGGCGAAGAGATAGTTAATTGTTTGCTGCCGGCTACTTTTGAGCAGCATAAATATGAGTTGATTGACTCAGCTGTGGAGGCGCTTGGCTTGCCATCCACTTTCGAGTTTCTACAAGCAAGTGTATGGTTATATTGGGTGCGTTTTGCCGCCGCCAATTTGTCTCGTTATCCGGCCTTTCAAGCAGATCAGCGCTGGTTGAGTAAAAATGTCTTTTTGGTGTTGAAAGAGGGGTTACGGTGAATATTTTAGTGATTGATCGAGCGCCACCATGCAATCTCATGCAAGGTAATGCACTGATTGGTCAGCATTTGTTTAGTAGATTGCGGCACCATAATCTGACGCTTGTTTGTCCGGCACCGATCGGTGAACACCCACATTACCAGGCCGAATTATCAAAGCTTTTTCAGGAAGTTCATCTGGTGCCGCGCAATCAGCCAATACCAACACTTATGGGTTTGATAGAGCCAGTGTTGGCCCAAGTGGGTGTTGGTTTCAGAGGCAAGGTCGAGATCGCGGCTGTTAGTGCATTTCAAGCAACTGTTCAACGTCTGCTGAGCCAAAAAACGTTTGATGTCATTCATACGCGGCAGCTACCGATGGCGGCGATCATCGGCCCAATCGATCATCCGGCCAAATTGCTCGAGTTGGTCGACTCTGAGACGCTCCAAGCCGCCCGGCGTGTGCGCCCGGGCGCGCCAAAGACTAGGCTGCGAGCTGTGATGGCGCGGGTATTAGAGCAGCGCGCGGTGCGCTTATTTCATGCCTGTACGTCGGTCGCCGAGCCCGACGCTCGGGTGATCCGCATGTTGGCACCCAACGTGCCGGTGTATGTGACGCCGAATGGTGTCGATGCCGACTACTTTGCTCCATTGGACCTGCCAGAACAGCCCGATACCGTAGTCTTCACTGGTGCGATGTCGTTTCCGCCAAATATTACCGCGGTGCTGTATTACTACCAGCATATCTTGCCGCTCATCCGCCATGAGCGACCGCAGGTGCAGCTGATCATCGCTGGCCGCGACCCGGCGCCGGAAATTGCCGCACTAGGCGATGATCCCTTTGTCACTGTCACCGGATATGTGGATGATATGCGTCCATGGTTGGCTCAGTCGTGCGTCATGATTTGCCCTATGAGGAGTGGGAGCGGCATTAAGAACAAGGTGCTAGAGGCATTGGCGATGGCCCGGCCGGTGGTCGCGACTACGCTAGGTATCGAAGCGCTCGAAGTGACAAACCAGCGTGATCTGGTGATCGCCGATCAGCCGGCCGAGTTCGCGGCAGCGGTGCTGCGGTTGTTACATGACCCAGACGCGCGCAAGCGCTTGGGCACAGCCGGACGCGAGCTAGTGATGCGCCGCTATACCTGGGAGGCATGTGCGGCGACATATGATACGATCTTCATGCGGCTTACTCAAGGTCGGGTATATGCCGGTAAGCGCCCAGTATATGCGTCGAAGTCTTGACCAATCAGCTGGGCTACTCAGGTACGCTCTGACTGTGTTTTGCTGGCGTCTAAGTAGCTAATCTAACAATTCCTGGAGGGATTCAGACTCATCGTAATACTACATTGAAGAAAGGGGCATGGCTATGCGCAGCCTCATCAATAGTATCAATCAATCTGCAAACGACTGGAACGTTCCACAACGAGTAGCCTGGTGGATCATTGCGGTACCGATTATTGGTGCTGTATTCGTTGGGCTATCGCGAATTAGCCTCTCTTTTTACACGTTTTTGACCATGGAAGATGGGCCATTGGAGTGGTCGCAGTTTATACTCTATGCTGCTGCGGCAATACTTGGTTGTGGAGTTGCTATAAAACGTTTCCAGGCAGGTCATCCTTGGCAGGCACTAATGTTCTTAGGCTTTGGGTTGGCAAATCTCTTCATTGCCGGTGAAGAAATTGCCTGGGGACAGCGGATCTTTGGTCTGCGAACACCCGATGAGTTAATGAAGCTCAATCATCAAGGTGAGATCACTATACATAATATCATGGTGATTCAGAATGCGTTCAATATCGTGTTACTGGTTGGGAGCGCATTTTGTATGGCAATGTACTTCATCAATAAAAAATACCATTTTGAGAAGAAATGGGACCAGGCCAACTATCTCTTCGTACCGCCGCTCTTCTCTGCATCATTATTCTTTGTGATGCTCGCATATAAGCTCATTCGATTTGTGGTCTTCCCAACCGCCGAATTTACTATTACCAAGTATGGTGAGTGGCCCGAGCTCTGCTTCGCGTTTGGATTATTCGTGTTTGCCTGGCTGAATTACCGACGTTTAGCGGTGCCGCAACGAGCCATGAATTCAACTGCGCAGCAGCAGAGGCACGCACTCAAGTGATCACAAGGCGCCGTTTGGAGGCAATGCATTGTTACAATAGTATGGCGAGCTTGATCGCTCTGTAAAGATACAAACATTTGTTTCAGCGATAAGCCTGGCCGTGTCTACTGCTCTGGCACCGAAATCTTTAGCTGGATCCGCAGCGATTAGCATTGTTTAGAAAGCGAGATAATGGTCATCACCAAGCATCCGATTGTTCAACATACGAACGAGAATCTGGCTCCGCCACGTGATGTGACAAAGCTCAACATAGCATACATTATGTCGCGCTTTCCAAAGCTAAGCGAAACCTTTGTGCTGTATGAAATGCTAGCACTTCAGCAGCAGGGTGTTGGTGTTGAAGTTTTCCCACTCATCAGCGAGCGTGCCAATGTGATACATCAGGAGGCGCAGCAATTTGTCGAGCGAGCTCATTATCTGCCAGTGATCTCATGGCCGATACTCAAGGCGCAATTTTATTTTTTACGTTGGCGGCCCGCCGCCTACATCGGTGCCTGGCTCGAAGTATTGTGTGGAACATTCGGCAGTCTCAATTATATGATTGGCGGATTGGGCATCTTTCCGAAAGCGGTCCGATTCGCTTATGACATGTCTATGTCGAATGTCTCGCATGTTCACGCGCATTTCGCGAACCATCCAACAGTAGCGGCGCTGGTCATACATCGATTATTGGGGATACCATTCAGTTTTACGGCTCATGCACACGATATCTATGTTGACCAGCATATGTTAGCGCAAAAGGTACATGCAGCGGCCTTTGTCGTCGCCATTTCTGATTACAACCGGGAGTTGATTGTTGCCCGTTGTGGCGAGGATGTGCGTGAGAAGGTTATCGTTTTGCACTGCGGTGTCGATACTGGAGTATTCCAACCAGCGAAGAAGGAATCAGTAACCGGACCATTTACAATAGTCTGTATAGGCTCGCTGGAAGAAAAAAAAGGTCAGACATATTTGATCGAAGCTTGCCGACTATTAAAAGAGCGCAACTTGGACTTTATTTGCTATCTGATTGGTGATGGACCTATGCGCTCTTCTTTGGAAGAGCAGATCCGCCGAGATCAATTAGAAGAGACCGTTCGACTCGTAGGTGGGCGCCCACGCGATGAAGTTGTGCGGATGCTCAGTCAAGCCGATGTCGTGGCACTACCTAGTATCAGAACAAAGTCGGGCAAGATGGAAGGCATTCCCGTAGCACTCATGGAGCCGTTGGCATGCGGAGTTCCGGTGGTTTCAACTCGTATTTCAGGGATTCCGGAACTTGTAGAAGATGGCAATACTGGTCTGCTGGTTCCGCCGAAAGATGCGGTGGCATTAGCCGATGCGCTGCAGCGGCTCGCCAACGATCCAGAGCTTGGCCGACGTTTGGGACTCGCCGGACGCGAGAAGGTACTTCGCGAATTTGATCTGTCAAACAATACCGCCCGGCTTGCTCAGTTGATCATTGGAGGAATGCAATGAGCCAAGTTCTCCAAATCGTCTTTTGGCTTATGGTTGCAGTTGTCCTCTTCACATACCTGCTCTTTCCGGCGATTGTGTTTGTTCGGGGTCGGTTACTGGGTCGATCGTACAAAAGCGCCGAGATAACGCCGACCATTAGTATGATCATTGCGGCTCATAATGAAGTTGCTAGTATTGGTGCCAAGTTAGACAATATTCTTTCACTCGACTATCCACGCGACAAACTCGAAGTATTGATCGCTTCGGATGGATCGAATGATGGAACCAACGACATTGTTCGTAAGTATGCCGACCATAATGTCACCCTTTTAGCGTTGCCACGTCAAGGTAAGGCGCCCGCTCTGAATGCTGCGGTTGCAGCATCGCATAGCGAGGTTTTGGTGTTCTCGGATGCAAACAGCATGTATCATGCTGGGTCGTTGCGTGCCTTGGTTCGTCCATTCGCAGATTCCGAGGTTGGTGGTGTAGCTGGCAATCAGGTCTATCTATCAAAACAGGCGAATGCCCTCAGTGGTGATGGTGAGCAAACATATTGGGATTTCGATCGTAAACTGAAACAATCACAGAGTAAATCTGGCAATGCGATTTCGGCCACCGGCGCAATTTATGCTATTCGGCGGTCACTGTTTCGTGGTGTTCCTGTTGGTGTTACCGATGATTTTGCAGTTTCGACTGATGTGATCGCGCAGGGCTATCGGTTGGTGTTTGCGCCTGACGCGATCGCGTACGAACCGGTCGCTGGCACAGGCGGTATTGAATTTGGGCGTAAGGTGCGCGTGATCACACGTGGACTGCGCGGAGTATTGGTGGTTCGGCGTGACCTACTCAATCCGTTCCGCTTTGGTTTTTATGCTTTCCAGCTATTTTTTCATAAGGTCATGCGGCGTCTAGTCGTCATCCCATTGGTGCTCATGCTACTTGTTGGCCCGCTTCTGTGGAATCATGGCATAGTTTACCAGCTTGCCACTATTGCCCAACTGATTTTCTACGGCTGTGCGCTGCTGGGATTGCTCATGAGCCATACGCGTGTAGGGCGCATGAAGCCGTTAATGATCCCGTTCTTTTTTTGTATGGTCAATGTCGCATGCCTGCTCGCAACCATTAACCTTATCCGCGGGCACCGGATCGATTTTTGGGAGCCGCAGCGAACTGACGCTGGATCTCCGATTTCATAGGATGAATGCACAAGAGGGTTCGATATGATTTCTACATCCCGAACTTCCATGGATCTCGCCGCTCTTCAAAAGCAGCTTACGCGTTTGCGCGGAAGTCAAGAAATCGCTCCGGATGCATCAATTGTTATACCAGTCAACGCACAGGGCGATCTGAATAATGTCCTACAGTTGCTGGCCGATATTAGCACGTATGTAGGCAAATATGCACTAGAAATTATTCTTGTAATCAATAATTATCCACCAGATGCACCGCCATTCGAAATTGACGCCTATTCTCAAATTGGATTAAAGGTTGTCAGCATTCCGAATGTGCGTCGTCCTGGTGAAGCGGTTGGCTTTACAGCTCGCATTCCTGGAGTACGGGCAGCCTCTTCTGAAATCAATATCCTGTTTGATGCGGATTGTCGGATACCTAATCCGAATGCTGTCATTGATTGGTATATACAGCAATTCAAGGCAGGAGCCCAAGCTGCCTATACACATGTTGACTATTATGATTTACAGAGCTTATGGTCGATTCGTGCCCAGGTTGCTATACATCACATATCACGTTGGTTCAAGCGTTGTGTACTCGGCATACCCACGACACGCGGCAGCAGCTATGCCGTAAACAGGACAACAATGCTCAGATTGTATGACAATAGTATGCTAGCCGATGAAATGAATGTAGGCCCAACCTTCAAAGCAAACGCAGGCAAAGTAGTATACTCGGGCTCAAGAGATTTAATCATTCTAACATCGGGAAGAATGTTTAGGGGTGGATGGATAAAGTTGTTCTGGTACTTTAAGTATCGCCTGCGCTATAATCTCAGAGTATTACCAGTTCGAGTTGATGTTGCTCGCCATACAAAGCGCGAGAAAGATCCTGTGCGTAAGTATATTAACAATAAGCCACTAGAATAAATAATAACAGTTTTTATTATCTGCGCTATCGCCTGCACTACAATCTTAAAGCCACGACAAATTTTAGGTGTTGCGATTTTGACTTGATATGAGCCGAATATGCGCGATTAGAACTTTCTGGCAGCCCGATGATCTGCAGGTCGGATCGAAAACCTATGAGACGCAGGCTGGAAGACCGGGTTGACTTCTATGCTCTGGCTAGAATAACTGCTTTATGATTAAGCGAAATAAGCGCAGGGCCGTTTGGGCAAGTGGGATCGTAGTCATTAGTGTTACAATGGTTGTTCTAATGGGCATCGTGATATTTGTTATTGGCCGCTCAGAATCACTGGTAGCTTCAACTCCTACCGCCTTGACGACATCGGCCTCGGCGCTATCCACTGTGATTCCGGCAAATGTCACGACTCAGGAAGATGCGACAGAATCGAAGGATCATTCGCGAGGCTACCTAACTACGCCGGCAGAGCTTCAGAGAATCAAAGCCAAAGCCGACCGAGGCCTGGAACCGTATCGAAGCGCAGTGGCCGATGTAATGGCGTGGGCCAGCAAAGATTGGAATTACACGCTGGATGCAAATACTCGATGTAAAGATAGGGACGCAAATAACCCAATGTGGGCCGATAACGATGGGGGTATACCAATTCTCTATGCGAAGGCGCTGTCTTATCATTTAACAGGCGATTCGCAATATGCCGAGCAAGTCAAGGATATTTTGCAGAAAATTATGACCGAGGTCAAAACGATTTCGATAGATGATCAACAGTGCCGCATTAACTTTAGCTGGAGTACACCGGAAATGGTTGCTTCGGCTGATTTAATCGAAGACTCTTGGGATAGCGCGACATGTACTGGGCCATTGGAAACGATTTACACGGATACGACGATTGGATCTGGGAATTGCAAAATTCTTTTTCAAAATTGGCTAGTGAAGAATCCTTATTATGTAGTTTCTTACAGCATGCAGGATGCTAGGAGTAACTGGGGTGCATCGGCTACAACGACAGCTGTATATATTGCCGATTACCTCTGGGATCGGCCAGAGGTAAAGCTAATATATCGTAACCCGACACAGATTAACAATGGAGAAGATATTGCGCTTAGTCCATCGGCTTCGTATGTACATGCCAACAAGATAGCTATTAGTGGTATGAATGGCTATGAAGTGGAATATGGTAGTAATAGCTCTTGTGATTTGCTTGATGGGCCACAGCAGGGTGGCGGAACGGTGCCCATAAAATCTCAAATTACTGAAAACGGAATCATCGCTGAAGATGCGCGTCGCGAGGAATACTGTAATATTTCGCGATATAATGGTGAATATGAGAATTATCCTCAGTTACATATTGGCGATACTGTTCAGCAGTGTGAGTTGATGTTACGGCGCGGCAATCGTTCATGTTATGATAATGTTGATAACACCGATATACCGAACTATACCTTTGTTGATCCGAATGGCGTGACAAGAACGACGCATCTTTATCCTGGACGCGGTTCGATTGAGCGGGCGATCAAGGCAATCATTGTAGATTCTAAAACTGAGTGGAAGCACGTATCAGCATTAGAAGTCGCCTATCATTATTATTATAATCACCATCGCTTACCTGGTTTCGAAGAATGGTTTAAATATCTCGATGGCCAACGCCCAGGTGGATGTAGTCAGGATATCTGTTTTGGCACACTAACCCATGGATTCGCAATCGGCGAGCAGCCAACCTTGCCACCTACCGTTGCTCCACCATGATGCAAGCAGCTTAGATGATGCGACATGATATGTTGAATAGGCCAATAGACTTCTCGTTCGTCAGTGCTCTTAGGGAGGTATTATGACTGCGCTACAAATGAAAATAAGAGAGTTCAGGCATACTGAACATCGGCCGGCCTTGCTCGTAATCATGGCTTTATGCGGTGCCACTTTGCTCATCAGTATATTTGCTTTCCAGGGAGTATGGACGATCGTTCCCTCGATCGTGCTCATGCTACTGCTGGCGATGATTGCGTGGCCGGAGGCCGCTACCCTCGTTTTTATGTTCATTATTTATATGAACATACCTGTGGTCGCCACTAAGTTTCACGATGTGCCACAATTCTTCGCGGCAGCGTCGGTGCTGATCCTTGTGGTGCCCATGGCCTCACTTATTATTATGCATCGCAAACCGTTTGTGTCGACCCCAGGACTTGTCCTCTTATTGATTTACTTCTTTATTATGCTGGTGTCGAGTGTCTTTTCCTTATCGGTTGGAACGTCTATGGATGTGTTCCAAACCTACGTAACCGAGGGTTTGGCTTTGTACTTCCTCGTCACAAATGTCGTGCGAACACCGGCGACGTTGCGGCGTGTCGTTTGGGTGCTGATAATCGCTTGCAGTTTGATGGGCGCCTTGTCGATCTTCCAGGAAGTCACTAAAACGTATAGCAATAACTACTGGGGTTTCGCGCAGGTGGATGGCGGTGGCTTTTCTGTGGCTGATGGGTTAGAGGGAAAGCTTTTTCGGCTCAGGCTGGCCGGGCCGATCGGCGAGAAGAATCGCTACGCGCAAGCTATGCTCGCGATTTTTCCATTAGCACTCTTTCGGATCTGGGGAGAGAAGTCTCATCTTTTGAAGGCACTGGCAGGCGGCGCAACACTGCTCATTCTAAGCGGTGTGTTGCTGTCGTTCTCGCGTGGCGCCGCCGTCGCAATGATTGGCCTGTTGGTTATTACGACATTGTGGGGCTATATCCGGGTGCATCAGGCCATCTTCGTGGTGTTGGTTCTGGCCTTACTTATAGCCGTAGTCGCGCCAGATTTCGTTGTGCGGCTTGACTCGCTGCGTGGTGTGACGGGGCTATTCTCCGAGGAAGGCGACAAAGCAGATGGCGCGATTGTCGGTCGGGAGACTTCTAATCTCGCCGCATTGCATGTGTTCCTTGACTATCCAATTCTAGGCGTGGGGCCAGGGCAGTATTATAAACAATATTCCCAGCAATATGCTAATGCGCTGGGTTTGCGGTTCTTTGATGTCAACCGCCGCGCCCATAACATGTATCTAGAAACAGCCGCCGATCTGGGCATCATCGGTTTGTCCGGGCTGCTAGCGATTTTCATCGTGCCGATGATCCAACTCGACAAGCTGCGTCGATACTGGTCGCAGCGGTATCCGCCATATGCCAATATGGTGACCGCCTTCTTGCTCAGTATGATATCGTACATGGCGACTGCCGTATTCCTGCACCTTTCATACCTGCGATACGTAGCACTACTGTGGGCTTTGGCAAATTCGGCCATTTATATCGCGCGATCGCAGGTTGAGTCTGAGGAAACTCTCAGATCCGAGCACGCACCTGGGAACGTGGGCTCCACGGCCACAGTGCTGGTGCCTGATGCCCAGTAAATAGCTTAGTAACGAACTCATATTTGGGTGGAAAACAGGTAGATGGCATTCCTTCAAGCATTGGAGTGCTGAAAATCACTCCAATGCTTCTTTTTTTGTAGGAGTAATAGTGTGAGTTCGGCCATAACGCCCCCAGCTGATGGCACACCAATAGATGTAGCGCCACAAGTCAAACATAGCTCTACCAGTCGCCAGATTCGTGGCTCTAGCCTGATGCTGGCTGGCCGCGCAATCTCTATGGCTTCGAATGCGCTCATTCAAATTTTTATTATCCGATACCTGACGAAACCCGAATACGGTGCACTCGCCTTAGCATTATCGATGGTCAACATTGGCCAACTTGTAGTGTCGCTTGGTTTGGACAAGGCGGTTAGTCGCTTTGTCCCAATCTATCATGAGCAACAGGATTATAATAAGTTATTTGGAACGATCATTCTCGCCGTGGGCACGATCTTATCGCTTGGGGTGGTGCTCATTCTAGGAGTGATGACATTTCAGGGACTGCTGGCCCGCACCCTGGTCAGCGATCAGTTAGCTCGCTCGCTATTGATGATATTGATCGTTCTAGCACCAATACAGGCGATCGACGAGGTTTTAGTAAGTTTATTCGCGATCTTCACGGGGCCGCGAGCCATTTTCTTCCGTAGGCATGTGGCTGCGCCTGGTTTGAGGATGGCAGTAGTGCTCGTTCTGATTCTATTGCAGCAAGACGTCTTCTTTCTGGCGATCGGCTATCTGACGACCGCGGCGTTTGTCATACCCATCTATGCGATGATTCTGGTCAACGTGCTGCACAAGCAAGGACTCTTTCTGCATTTCGATCGAAGAAAGGTTAGCTTGCCGGCCGCCGCAATTTTCGCTTTTACCATCCCTTTGCTGAGCACGGATTTACTGTATGTGCTCATGGAGTCGATGGATGCTGTGTTGTTGGGCTATTTTCGCAACACGAGTGATATTGCGACCTTTCGGAGTGTCCAAACATCTGCAGGTTTGAATCAGTTGGCTATGATGAGCTTTCAGACCTTATTTACGCCGATGGCAGCGCGTTTGTTCGCGAGGAAGAGTTACGAAGAAGTCAATGACTTGTATTGGCAGACGGCTATCTGGATGGCAGTGATATCCTTCCCGATCTTTGCTGTCACTTTTGCACTTGCTCAGCCGGTAACTGTATTGGTGTATGGTCAGAAGTACGCGTCTGCCGCGCCGGTCTTGGCGCTGCTTTCTTTGGGCTATTACTTTAGCACTGCTTTGGGATTCAATGGCTTGACCATTCGCGTATTTGGCAAGATGCGATATGTGGTCATTATTAACGTTATGGCCGCGTTTGTTAATCTTGGTATTAACTTACTGCTTATACCGGCATACGGTGCGCTCGGTGCTGCTATTGGCACATGTGCCACAATGATTGTTCATAATTTGCTCAAGCAACTTGGGTTGCGATTGAGTACGACTGTCAATTTCTTTGAGCCCAGATATACCAAAATCTATTTGAGCATCGCGTTAAGCTCGGTTGGGCTGGTATTAATTCAGCAGCTTATATCCGCGCATATCTATATTAGCCTTGTCTTGGTGATGCTTACATCGATGTTCGTCGTCGGATTGAATCGCAAATCTCTTAAGGTCGCTCAAACATTTCCTGAACTCTTGCGTTTTCCACTCGTACGGCGATTCTTAGGCGACTAGATTGCGCCTATGTTTGCGGAGCGCATATTCTCGATGTAGCGGATTATAAAGTAGGGAGGGTGTAAGGGCGTAGAATCCGCTCTTACACCCTCTCATTATTACATCAAGCTAGGCTCTGTATTGACTGCGAGGGTGCCCCACCAGGTATAAGTCATACCGTCCGCCGAAATCGTTCTACCAGTTGCTATACAGCTCTTCAAGGTGTGTGGAAGACCCATCGCGCACGCTAGTCCGCCGTTGCCACCAAGGGCTTTGCAATGAGCTCACGCGCCTGATCGGATCGTATATGCTATAATGGCGCCATGGTGGTTGTATTGCCACGGTGTATCCGGAGGTACCACGATGAACCTCATCGATATCCTGTTCTTGCTGATCTTACTAGGCGGGCTAGCGCTCGGCTTTTTTCAAGGCACGGTCAAACTCCTGATCGCAATCGTCGCCTTCTATGTCGGGATCGTATTGGCCAGCTTATATTTCCAATCAGTCGGCAATTTTTACCGACTACGTTTCAACAGCTCGGCGGAGGTCGGCCAGATTACTGCGTTTGCGACCGTGTTGGCAGTTAGTTTCCTGCTGTTGACAATTGCGGGCCTGTATACTTTTCGATATTTCAAAATGCCTACGAGTCTGGATTTCTTGGACAAGATCCTCGGCACGCTGTTGGGCCTGGGGATGGCCGCGCTGTTTATGGGTGTCTTGGCGGTTTTATTGAAGGATCTGTTTGTGTATCGTAACCCGGCCTCTAGCGCTTCACTGCCGGTGATTATCTCGTTCCAGAGCAGCGTGCGCAGCTCAACACTGGTGGGGTTTTTTGGTAATAACATCTTGCCATTGATCTATTCTTCGCTACGCCCGGTGTTGCCACCTGCGTCGGAGTTAATTTTTCGAGTACAATAAATGCCGATTAGCCCTCAATCACTCGAGACTCTCGAGTTCCCCAAAATTCTTGAGCGTTTGGCGCGCCATACTTCGTTCTCGGCTTCCCGTGAGCTGGCGGCGGCGTTGGTGCCCAGCACCGATGCGTATGAGATCGGCCGTCGGCTGCAATTTACCAGCGAGGCTCGCCGGCTATTAGATGATCGGCCCGATACGAGCATTGGCGGCGCGCGGGATATCCGCGGGCCGGTTGGGCTGGCGCGGCGCGGCGGTGTGCTGGACGCAGCAGTGTTTCTCGAGATCAGCGCGACGTTGGCCAGCGGGCGCCGGCTGCGTACCACGCTGCTGAAGCTCGACGCGACACTGTTTCCGCAGCTGCAAGAGCTTGCACAAGATCTGCCGAATCTGCCGGCCGTCGAAGAAGCGATCGGCGCCACGATCGGCGACGATGGCACCGTGCTAGATAGCGCCAGCCCAACGCTGGGGCGGCTGCGCGCCGATATTCGAGTGGCGTTTGGCCGCTTGCAGGATAAGCTCCAGAACATGATTAGCTCGACCCAGTATGGCGACTCGCTGCAAGAACCGATCATCACCGTTCGCAACGGCCGCTATGTTGTGCCGGTGAAGGCTTCGCACAAACGCAATGTTCGTGGCCTGGTTCACGATCAATCCGCCAGCGGCGCAACGCTGTATATCGAGCCGATGGCGATTGTCGAGCTGAACAACCGCTGGCGCGAGCTGCAGTTGGCCGAGGAAGAAGAGGTCGCGCGCATTCTTGCCGAGCTGTCGGATCGAGTGGGCGGCTTCGCGGCGCAGATCGTTGCGGGCGTCGAGGCGCTTGCCACGATCGACCTGGCGTTCGCGAAGGCCAAATACTCGGTCGCGCTGAAGTGTATCGAGCCGGAGATCGTTGACGAGTCAGTCGTCAGTAGCCAGTCGTCAGTTACGGATGAAGGACGAACCGTTCGACGCTTGAGCGCAGCGAAGGGCTCGGGGCAGGGGACACAGGATGAGCACGCCGCAACGGACAACGGACAACGAACAATGGAGAACAACGCGCCGCTCGTTCTCACTCAGGCGCGTCACCCATTGCTGGATCAGCAGACAGTGGTGCCGACCGACCTATACCTCGGTGGTGATTTCCGCATTTTGCTGATCACCGGCCCGAATACGGGCGGCAAGACAGTGGCGTTGAAGACCACCGGTTTGCTGGCGCTGATGGCCCAGGCCGGCCTGCATATTCCGGCCGCGGCCCCGGCGCGGCTGCCGGTGTTTGGTCAGATCTTTGCTGACATTGGCGATGAGCAGAGCATCGAGCAGAGCCTGTCGACCTTCTCGTCGCATATGAGCAATATCATTCGGATTCTTGGCGCGCTGGAAGCGGCCAAGGCCGACTGGCAATCGGTCGAGCCGACGACGGCGCTGGTGCTGCTCGATGAGTTGGGCGCCGGCACCGACCCAGTGGAGGGCGCCGCGCTGGCGCGCGCGATTATCGAGCGGCTGCTGGAGCAGAGCGTGCTGGGCGTGGCGACAACCCACTACGCTGAGCTCAAGGCGTTCGCCTATGCGACCGAGGGTGTCGAGAACGGATCGGTCGAGTTCGATGTCGAGACGCTTGCGCCAACCTATCGGCTGACGATCGGCATTCCCGGCCGCTCGAACGCGCTGGCGATCGCCACGCGGCTGGGGCTCGATCAGCGATTGGTCGAGCGCGCGCGCAGTATGATGGCGCGTGAGGATGCCCAGGTCGAAGATCTGCTGGCCGGTATTCACCGCGAACGTGCGGCCAGCGCCGAGGAGCTGAAGCGTATGGAGGCGTTGCGCGACGATGCCGAGAAGTATCGCGATCGCCTGGCGGCCGAACTGCACGAATTCGAGCAGCGCCGCGACGCCGAGTGGCAGGCCGCGCGCGATCAGATCGACGATGAGCTGCGCGAGGTGCGCAACCAGCTCCGCCGCTTGCGCGACGAGTTCCGGTCGGTCTCGGTGACACGCCAGTGGATGGAAGAAGCCGAGAAACGCCTGCAGGAAACACAAATCCAGGTGAAGGAGGCCGCTCGGCCCGCGCCTAAGCAGAGATTAGAGATTGGAGATTCTGCCACCCAATCTTCAATCTCCAATCTCCAATCTCTGGAGCCGCGCCCATTGCAGGTTGGTGATAATGTGCTGGTGCGTTCGGTTGGTCTGAATGGCGAGATTCTTTCGATCGATGAGGAAGATGGCACCGCTGAGGTGCAGGTCGGCGGCTTCCGCATGCAGGCCGACCTGGCTGAGTTACGCCGCGAAACGCGCACTGAACGCAAGACCAAGGCCGAAACGCGGCGTGCCGAGCCCGCACGCACCGCGCTGCCGCCGGCGCCCGATGTGGCAATGAACTTTGATATGCGCGGCTGGCGCGCGGGCGATGTTGCCGATAAGCTCGAGCGCTACCTCAACGATGCCTACTTGGCTGGGCTTCCGTATGTGCGGCTGATCCACGGAAAAGGCACCGGCGCGCTGCGCCAGATTGTGCGCGACGTGCTGACCGGTCATCCGCTGGTCGCTTCGTTTGGCGGCGGTGGCTCCGATGGCGGCGAAGGTGTGACGGTCGCGCGGCTAGTCGAACGCTAGAGATAGTTTTGAGTTCTGAGTTTTGAGTTGCCCGAACTTAGAACTCAAAACTCAGAACTTAGAACTCAAAACGTACATGCCTCAAACGATAGTCTACATCCTGCTGTTGTTTGCCCTCGTGCTGCCGATGCTCGGCGCGATTCTGCTGCGCGTCTTGGGCGCGCGCCTATCGCCGACGCAGCTCTACAGTATGGCTGGGGTGATCTACGCGGTCGTGCTGGTGAGTGTGCTGCTCCTGGCGCGCAGCGATGTGCCAAGCCTGCAGATCGGCGCGCTATCGGTGCTGCTGCCGGTGTCGGCGCCCGAAGATATTAGTGTGGCCATACCGCTGGCAGATCTGCCGACCAGCGATGCCACACTTGAGGAGCCGACGGCTTATCCGGCGCCGACGTCGGGATCCGCAAATGCGCCGACCAGTGCCGCAGCCACGTCGGCGCCGACCGAAACCCCAACCGAAACGCCAACCGCCGTGCCTACGGCGGCCCCCACGGCGACAGCTGAGCCAACTGTAGCGGCCGCACCAACCGCCGCGCCCACTGCCGCGCCGCCACCTAGCGGGCCGCGCAAATACACGGTTCAGCCGGGCGATACACTGCGGGCGATTGCCGAAAAGTTTCATGTTTCGGTAACGGCGATCATCGATGCCAACAGGCTTACACCGCAGGAGGCCGACTCGCTGCGTGTCGGCCAGGAACTGGTGATTCCTGCACCATGAGTTTTGAAGAAGGGCGATACACGCGCGGCACTAGTCTTGTGCTGCTACTCTTGACGCTCATCACTGGCATTGCGCTCGGCTGGCTGCTGCGCGATCTGCTGAGCAGCGCGCCGCTTGCGGGGCCCACGGCCGTGCCGGCGCACGCCACGCGGCTGGCGCTCACGGTCGCGCCGCCAACCCAAGCCGCGGCGCGCCGCACAGTTGCTCCCGTGCCGGCAGCAACGCGGCTGCCTATTCGATCGCCAACATCTGAGCCGACGCCGCTGCCGGCGCCGTTGGAAATGCCTGCGCCGACTGCGCAGGCGATCTCCGGCTACATCGGCCATCAGGTCGCGGCGGGGGAGACACTCGAGTCGATCGCAGCGGCTGGCGGCAGCACGGCCGAACTGATCGCGCACTACAACTTGCTGGGTGGCGATCTGCGGCCCGGCCGCGCGCTGATCGTGCCGCAGATTGCGGGCATGCCCAGCAGATTGGCGAGCGTGCCACTCCTCGTGCAGAAGGGAGCAGTGGGCAAGCCGTGGGTTGCGCTGACGCTCGACGCCGGTGCGAGCGCCGACCCGGTGGCTAGCATGCTCGCGACGCTGCGTGAGCATCATGTCACGATCACCTTCTTCTTGACCGGCAAGTGGATCAAGGATAACCCTGATCTGACCCGCCAGATCATTGCCGACGGCCACGAGATCGCGAACCACACTTTTAACCACCCCGACATGCGCAACCTCAGCGACGAGGCGATCCACGAGGAGCTGGCCGACACCGAGGTGCTGCTGGCCGAGACATCCGCCGGTGCAAGCACGCGGCCGTTCTTCCGCCCGCCCTACGGCGCCTACGACGCGCGACTGCTGCGTTTGGTTGAGGCGGAAGGCTATTTGCCAATCTACTGGACATTCGATAGCCTCGATTCGGTCGGCGAGCCGAAGACGCCCGAGTACCTCTTCGAGCGAATCACGAACCACCTGCCGCGCAACCAGTTGCCAGGCGCCATCATCCTCGCACACTGCGGCAGCCAGCCGACCGCCGACGCGCTGCCGCGCATCCTCGACCGCTTTGCGGAAATGGGGATTGAGGTGAAGAAAGTCTCCGAAGTGCTGGGGGAGTAGATGCGGGCGGCCGAACACGAGGGTGACAAACGATTAGGTCGCGAATAGCTCCAACGCAGCGATCGCAGGCGAGAAGAAATATCCACCACCGGTGGGGATCACCCAGTCGACCTGAGTGCTGATCACCTCGCGATGCTCGACACCGTTACGCGTGAAGGTGATGGTGAACTGCCGCTCACGATCGGCACCCGGCGTGTTGTTCTGGCCAATAATCAGATCGTGCCCGGCCTGCGGCTCCTTAAAATCTGGATTATTCACCCATTGCTTCAGAATAAACTCGAATTGCTCGACGATCGAAGTTTGATATGCGACGAAGAGCAGGCCACGCTCACCAAAATCGAAGAAAGGTATCTGGCGCAGCGGCTCGCCAAACGGAATCCCACGGCGCAAGATCCGATGGGTTTGAGTTGTGACCTCGCTCGTCTCGGGCAGGGTGGTGGATGAGTCGTCGCGCGGGTAGGCCTTGCGGATGTGGCCGGCAAATGGGCAGATCAGCCCTTCGGGATCGCCTTCCGACGGCGGGAAGAGTGCTGGCGGTTGCGAATTCGGACTCTCGTCGGTGCAATCGATGTCGCTCTCCTTCTGCTCGGGAAGAATTGGCTCTGTCTCCTCACCAAACTCAAAATTATTGTTGGCGCAATCGTCGTCGGCCAGCGCGCGGTTATCGGCTTCAGGAGCGCGGAGGATCGGCGCTCCGCTGGCCCAGCGGCCGACTAACTTCGCGCCGACGAACTCGGGAGCAAGGCTCAACTGGAAAGCCGTCTCTTGCACAAACTCCCGAAAGGCCTCCACATCCTGCCGAAGACGCCGGAAGACGACGAAGGAACCATCCTTGGCCCATGTCGGGCCGGCTTCGGAAATCGGCCCCGGCTTGGTGATCTCCGCGCTGTTCGGATCCTGGCCGGGATACCCGAACACGAACTCGCCTGGCCAAAGAAGATCTTGGCCGGGCTTGCCCTGATCGCGGTCGTTGGGGTTTTGCCGGAAGGTCAGGACATCGGTGGGGTCGTCAGAAATCCGCCCGCGCAGGCCTGGCTGCGATACTCCGTCGAGAAAGCCGAAATGCTCGTGCCCGGTGAGGGGCCGCGGCAGTGTCGCGCCTTGCTGTTTGAAGATTATCACGGCGCCACTGCGAATGATCCGCCCGCCAGGGCGCCTGGCGGGATAGAGACTGTGCTCGATTCGGGCCACCTCGGCGAGCAGGTCGTCGCGATCGTCGCTCTCGACAATCAGAATGACGTCGGCCTCGTCGCCCGGGCCACCGATGACCCAATTCTGCGGATTGCCCTCGGCGTCCGGCTCAATCGGGTCGCCAAGGCTTGCCGATCGCGCGGCTAATCCCTGCTTAAAGGCCTCGTCGGTGAAGCTTCCTGCGTCATCGGTCAGCAGCGTCAGCGCGTGATACGAAAAAGCGATGTTGATCCAGGTCGCCTGGATCGTAAGGGAGTCGCCGCGCCGGTTGCGGATGGCCTTGAACAAGCGATTGAAGGCGAGCACCTCTGATGCGGTGGCAATGAATGGAATGATCGATTTAAGCCAGCGCTTGAAGTCAGGCACATTAACGATCTTGAGCAACAGCAGGGTCTGAAAGTCTTTGTTGAACCCCACTATGCCGTTGCCTTGGATGTTGTCCATCGCGAGCACCGGCTCATCGGGCACGGGCGGGCGCGCTGGATCGAATTGGGTTACGTCCGGGCGATCAAACGGCGGTGGGACGGGCGCTTCACGAGCTGGCACGATGATCATCATCAGCTACCTCCTTTGCACGATCAACTCAACCACGCTTCGGTCAATGCCTGAGTGATGCGAAAGCGATACAACAAGGGATATTTTTCAGCCAGTGTGAGAGTGTATGAGTGCACTGCAAGGCACAAGTGAAAGATGAGGTATGTAGATAGGGAAGCCGCTCCTATTATACGCTTGGAGTCAAGCGAAATCGTTGGCGTGTTGGCGTTGGAGCATTGCGCCTGCTCCAAAACCAAGTATAATCCCCTAGTGCAATAACAAATTGCAAATTGCAAATTGTAGATTACTTCTGGTTCATTTTGAAGCCATAAGCATGCCAGAGTACTCCTAATGACCTGCTTGTTTGTGCATTACTAGAAAATTGCGATCCCAATGCATGATCGCCGGAGAAGTGAGTCGATGACTACACCAGCTATTCAGCGCCCCGCCGAGATGGCTAAGGCCTACGAGGCCCAGCAGGTTGAGCAGAAGCTCTACGATTGGTGGGAAAGCTGCGGTTATTTTAAGCCAAACGATAACTTAGATCGTAAACCATTTACGCTCTCGATGCCGCCGCCGAATGTGACTGGCGAGCTGCACATGGGCCACGCAATGTTCGTGACGATCGAGGATGTGATTGTGCGCTGGCACCGCATGCTTGGCGAGCCGACGCTTTGGCTGCCGGGCACCGACCATGCTGGTATCGCCACGCAGTCGCAGGTCGAAAGGCTGCTGCGCAGCGAAGGAATGAGCCGCCAGGAGGTTGGGCGCGAGAAGTTCCTGCGGCGCACCTGGGAGTGGAAGGAGAAATACGGCGGCGAGATCACTCGCCAGCTGCGGCGCCTGGGTGCCTCGTGCGATTGGGCGCGCGAGCGCTTCACGCTCGACCCCGGACTGTCGCGCTCAGTGCGGGCGGCCTTCAAGCGGCTGTACGACGACGGGCTGATCTACCGCGGCACCTACCTGGTCAACTGGTCGCCCAACCTCCAGACTGCCGTGAGCGACCTAGAGGTCGAGCACGAGGAGCGTCAGGCCAACCTGTGGTATGTGCGGTATCCCTTAGAGCCGACGACCGACCCTTCGACTACGCGGTTCCCGAGCTCGACGAGGGGCAGGGCAGGCGACCGACGAGCGACGACTGAGGGCAAGGGATCAGTGGTCAGTGGTCAGTCGTCAGTGGTCGGAGCGTGGGGCAGTGGGAAGTGGGCCGAAGGGGTCACGGAGTGGATCACTGTCGCCACGACCCGCCCCGAGACGATCCTGGGCGACACCGCGGTCGCTGTGAACCCGGACGACGAGCGCTATAGTGAACTGGTTGGGCGCTATGCAATTCTGCCAGCGCTGGGCCGGCGCATTCCGATCATCGCCGACAGCTATGTCGATGCCAGCTTCGGCACCGGCGCGGTGAAGGTGACCCCGGCGCACGACCCGAACGACTACGCCATGGGCCAGCGCCACCGCCTGCCGATGATCAATATCATGAACAAGGATGCGACGCTGAACGACGAGGCCGGGCCATATGCCGAGCAGGATCGTTTCGAGGCGCGCAAGAACTTAGTGGCCGATCTCGAACGAGAGGGTCTGTTAGTTAAGACAGTGCAGCACACCATGTCGGTTGGCATCAGCCAGCGCGGGCGCGAGGTGATCGAGCCGCTGTTGAGCGAGCAGTGGTTCGTGCGCACCAAGCCCCTGGCTGAAATGGCGCTGGCCGCGGTGCGCGAGGGCCGCACGCGGATCGTGCCAGAGCGCTTCGAGAAGGTCTATTTCCACTGGCTTGAGAATATCGAGGATTGGTGCATCAGCCGCCAGCTTTGGTGGGGGCACCGCATCCCAGTGTGGTATACGCCTGATGGTGAGATGATTGTGCCCGGGCCGGACGACCCTGCGCCCGAAGGCGCCACGCAAGACCCCGACGTGCTCGACACCTGGTTCTCCAGCGGGCTCTGGCCATTCTCGACGCTCGGCTGGCCCGATGACACCGCCGATCTACGAAGGTTCTACCCAACCAGCGTGATGGAGACCGGCTACGACATCCTATTCTTCTGGGTCGCACGAATGATGATGATGGGGTGCTACCTGACCGGTACTGCGCCATTCCACACGATCTACTTGCACGGCTTGGTCCGCGACAAGCAGGGCCGTAAGATGAGTAAGAGCTACGGCAATGTCGTGAACCCGCTGGAAGTGATGGACCGGCAAGGCACCGACGCGCTGCGTTTCACACTGGCGACGAGCGGGACGCCGGGGCAGGATCTGAACCTGAATCCCGAGCGGATCGAGGCGGCGCGCAACTTTGCGAACAAGATTTGGAATATCACCCGGTTTGTGCTGAGTAAATTGAAGATCGAAGATGGAAGATGGAGGATGGAGGATAGCAAGCCGCCATCCTCCATCCTCCATCCTCGATCTTCAACAGCCTTGACCCTGGCGGACAGGTGGATTCTCTCGCGTTACAATCGGCTGGTGACCGAAGTCGATCGGCTGATGCGCGGGTACAACTTTGGTGAAGCCGGCCGGCAGATCCAGGAGTTTTTGTGGAGCGAGTTCGCCGATTGGTACGTCGAAGTCGCCAAGGTTCAGCTGGAGGGTGACGAGCGGCGCCAGCAGCTGACGCGCGAGGTGCTCTATATCGCGCTCGAGGGCGCGCTGCGGCTGTTGCATCCGTTTATGCCGTTTGTGACTGAGGAGGCCTGGCAGTACCTCACGGCAGGACTGAGGACTGAGGGCCAAGGACTGAGTGAGGCTGAACCAGCAACTCAGCCCTCAGTCCTCAGTCCTCAGCACTCGATTATGATCGCACCGTATCCCACCGCCGACGAGGCAGCGTTCGATGAAACCGCCGAACGCGACTTCGCGCTTCTTCAGGAGCTGATCGCCAACATTCGCAACGTTCGCAACGAGTACAAGGTCGAGCCGGCGCGCTTTGTGGCCGCGACGGTGGCGGCCGGCGTGCGCGCGGGCATGCTGAATGAGCAGCGCGCGCAGATCGTGCGGCTGGCGCGCGTGGCCGACGACCAACTGTCGATTATCGAGCGGCTCGACTCCAAGCCGGATCACGCGGCGGCGCTGGTAGTTGGCGATGTCGAGGTGTTTCTGCCGCTGGCAGGGCTGATCGACCTGGCCGCCGAGCGCGCGCGCTTGAGCAAAGAGCTCGACGCCGCCGATGCCGATATCGCGCGGCGCACAGCGCGGCTAGGCAATGCCGGCTTTGTCGACAAGGCGCCCGCCAATGTGGTGCAGCGCGAGCGTGAAGGCCTGGAGGCCGCCAAAGTGACTGCTGTGAAGCTGCGCGAACGGCTGGCGCAGCTAGGATAAGAAAATACCCCACATCACCGTGTTTACGCATCTCGGGCCGCTCGACGATCCTGTCTCTCGGCAGGATGCGCTCTCTCGGCCGCCTGGAGGAAGTGCCTCCGAAAGGATAAGGAGAAGCCATGCGTCGCTGGTTCGCAAATATGTTGCTGGCACTTTTCGGCTGGCGCGCCGTCGGCGCGCTGCCCGACAACCCCAAGGGCGTGCTGATCGTCGCGCCGCACACCTCGAATTGGGACTTTCTGGTGCTGCTGCTGCTAGCGGTTGCGCTTGGCATCAAGACAACCTGGATGGGCAAGCACACCCTGTTTCGGCCGCCGTTTGGCTGGCTGATGCGGCGGCTGGGTGGGCTGCCGATCAATCGCACCACCAGCCATAATGTGGTCGAGCAGGCGATCCAGTCATTTCGCAGCCGCGATCGGCTGATTCTGGCAGTCTTGCCCGAGGGAACCCGCAAGCGCACTGCCTACTGGAAGAGCGGGTTCTACCATATTGCCAATGGCGCGCATGTGCCGCTGATTCTCGGATTTGCCGACTATAAGCGTAAGGTTGGCGGCATTGGCCCTGCATTCATGCCCAGCGGCGATATTGAAGCCGACATGGCGGTCATCCGCGACTTTTACAACGGCATGGTTGGCAAGCGCCCCGAACAGTTCGGCGAGATTCGGGTGAAGCCGCCGGTAGACGTTGAATGATGCAAGCAGATGAATCAATCGATCTGCTCGGCGATATCAGGCCCGATATGCTCGAAAGGAGAGCTTGATGCGGCTATTTCGCACTCTTCATGTGCTGCGACTATTCATGCTATTGGCGCTGTGTTGGCTCATTTTGCGGCCGGCGCTGTTCGCTAGCTCGCCGTTGGCCACGGCCGCCGTGGTCAGCTACTCCGCTGCGGGGGCAAATGCCGCGGCGCTTCAAACGACTGTCGATCAATATCGTGCCGTATTGGGCGGTGGTACCACGCCTGGCGCCAATGGATCTTTCGGGGGCATGCGCCGCGAGATTAATTGGGATGGTGTTCCGAATGGCTTCGCCGCTCCTAATAGCGTGCCCGCGAACTTCTTCAACGTCAATTCACCGCGCGGCGCAATCTTCTCGACACCCGGTAGTGGCTTCCAGGTCAGTGCAACAGCATCCAACCCAACCGCAACGCCAGTGCGCTTTGACAATATTAACCTAACTTACTCGACCACATTCACAACTTTCTCGCCCGAGCGATTATTCACCGCACTCGGCAGTAATATCGTGGATGTGACCTTCTTTGTGCCTGGGACCACGACACCTGCGACGGTCAGGGGTTTTGGCGCGGTTTTTGCCGACGTCGACACAACTGGCGTGACGACGATCGAGCTCTTCGACCAGGACAACAAGTCGCTCGGGACGTTCGCCCCACCCGCCGCGAACGGTGGGCTCTCATTTCTTGGAGTTGCGTTTAACGCCGGAGAGCGGGTGGGCCGCGTTCGCATCACCGCTGGGAACCGCGCCGCTGGTCCGAATGACGGTGGCACGATCGATGTCGTTGTGATCGATGATCTGATTTATAGCGAGCCCCAGCCGCCCCAGGCTCAGATCGTGGGGCTGACTAGCGGGAGCAAGTTAGTGCGGTTCAGCAGCCTCACGCCCGGCACGATCGCCAGCTCCGTTGCCATCGCCGGGCTGCAGAGTGGCGAATCGCTCCTCGGCATCGATTTTCGCCCGGCCACCGGCCAGCTCTATGCGCTTGGCAGCACTAGCCGCCTCTACACGCTCGACCCAGCCACCGGCGTGGCGACGCTAGTGGGCGCCGGTGCGTTCGCGCCAGCGCTGAGCGGCGCGGCGTTCGGACTCGACATCAACCCAGTGGTAGACCGGATCCGCGTGGTCAGCGACACCGGCCAGAATATCCGACTCAACCCGAACACCGGCGCCGCCGTAGTCGACACGCAGCTCGCGTATGCCGTCAGCGATCCACATGTCGGCCAGACGCCGAGTATTGTGAGCGCAGCCTATACCAACAATGCCGCTGGCGCAACGATTACCACGCTGTATGACATCGATTCGAATCTGGATATCCTGGTCATTCAGAATCCACCTAATGGCGGCGCCCTAAATACGGTTGGTGCGCTGGGTGTCAACACATCAAACACAGTTGGCTTCGATATCGCGGCCCAGAGCGAAACCGCGTTCGCCGCGCTGACGGTCGGCAGCACTTCGCAGCTCTACATAGTCAACTTGACCAGCGGCGCCGCGACTCTGGTGGGGGCTATCGGCGGCACGGACACGATACGCGGGATCGCAATCATGCCGGTGTGGACGGTATATATGCCATTCATTCAACGGTAGGCTGGATCGGTCGGCGCTGGCGTGACGCTGCCAAGCGAAACCTGGTCTCAGGCATGGTTCAAACATACTTTACCGTTTCGCATGGCTTGTAATGCTGCCTGCAGACCGGCAAAACGCTTCCGAGTGCCGGTGAAGAATCGGCGAAGACGCGCGAAAAAAGCTGCTATCTTCGCGTAACTTCGCGGATGGGGAGAGTTTCTGTTGAACGAGAAAGAGAGTTCCGATGTCGACCCAAACCGTTCCACGCCCTGCCGTACGCACCTGGCATCATAGCCCGGCCTGGCTTTGGCTGCTGTCGTTTGTGATCTGCATCGGCGGCGATGCGCTGCTGGGACACTGGGTGCTGCTGCCAATCTATGTGGCCGGTTTCTACGGCGGCATGGTGGTGATCGACTTGCTAACCTACCCGATGCTGGAGCGTTGGCGCGCCTGGCTGGCGCCGCGTGGCGTGTGGGCTTGGTATTTTGTCGAGGTGGTGCTGATGTGGATCGGATCGGCAATCGTGCTGGCGCTATTGGGGTTATTTGGGCCGCACTGGCTCAATTGGTCCTGGCGAGGTCCACAGGCGCTCCAGGCGATCGGCGGTGTGCTGCTCGCCGTCTCGGTGCTGATCGGCGTGTGGGCGGTTGGGCAGATGGGCTGGGCGCGAGTGCTTTTCGCGGCGGCGCTATTCCCACCTGGTCGCGGCGCCGACGAGCAGAACATTCCACAGAAGCTGGTGGTGACCGGACCGTATCGCTATGTACGCAATCCGCTCTACGACACCGACATGACGCTTATACTCGGCGCGGCGCTGCTGACGCGGAATTGGGGGCTGGGGCTCTTGCTGGCCGCGTATGTCGCGCAGTTGGCGATGCAGTTGCCCCTAGAGGAACGCGAGCTACACGCGCGTTTTGGGCCCGCGTATACACGTTACTGCCAGCTTGTGCCGCGCTTCATCCCGCGCCTGGCGCCGATCGATCCTCGCGAAATCGACGGGACACAGTAGACTCGTCGTTTGTAAAGCATCCCAACCGACATAGTGCGTAGTGCGTAGAGGATTGCACGCACTACACACTACGCACTACATCAAATTAGGATCAGTAGAGCAAACGATCCCTCATCATGCGGAACGCTTCTTGCTACGCTATCAGTACGATATCAGCTCATTCTACTTTACCAGCGCAGATCTTATGGTATAGTACGCTAACTATTGATGATCAAACGTGCGATGTTGCCGCGACCACGCTTGCTCCGGCATCAGGCTCACGATGAGCCGCAGGTACATAGGCCAATGTCTAGGTGTTGATGCTCTGCGGCCTGCGCCTTAAACTGCAATCGTGGCACGACTCCTGCGAGAACTGCGATCGTAGCGCGGCATGTTGGCTATATGTTGGAGTATGGAGAGATTGGATGACCTTTTTGCGACGACGATTGACGTTGAGTATCGTAGTGGTCCTCCTGGTGGCCTTAGGAATTCCGGCGATCTGGTTGGGTATCAAGTGGAATCGTACACTCTCGAATGTCGATAAGATGATTGTTCCCACGGTTGCCCTGCCAAGCGCAACTGCCGGCGCACGTACCAGCAGTGCGGCGGCGCTCGGCGCTGAGCCAGGTTCTGGCGACCAGGCTGCGATCGATACCGCGCCGACGGCCATACCGGATCTCGATGGCGTGCAGAATATATTGCTGGTTGGCACCGACGCGCGGCCAGGCGAAGATATTAGCCGCACCGATGCGTTGGTGTGGGTACGGCTGGACCCGAGTAATAATCGCGTGAGCATGCTCTCATTTCCACGCGATCTGTATGTCCGTATCCCCGGCTATGGCAAGGACAAGATCAACGCGGCCTACCCGATTGGCGAGAAAAAGATCGGCCCAGGCTATGGCCCGGCGCTGCTCAAGGAGACAGTGGGCCAGCTGGTCGGCATGCCGATCGATCGCTTTGTGATGATCAACTTCGAGGGCTTTCAAACGATTATCGATAAGATCGGCGGTATCTATATCGATGTGCCGAAGGCGATCGACGACGATAAATATCCGTTGGATGAGTACGAGGGCGATATTCGGACGACGAAGATCCACTTTGACTCAGGCCTCCAACTGATGGATGGCGCGCGGGCGCTCATGTATGCGCGCACGCGGCATGCCGATAGCGATTTTGGGCGCAACCAGCGCCAGCAGCAGGTGCTCATGGCGATCTTTGATCGAATCCGCGCGCAAGGTCTGCTGACTCAGCTAACGAGCCTCGACGATTACACCGCTATTCTGAGCGATTATATCCGCACCGATATCACGCGCGGCGAAATGCTCAGCTTGGCCAGCATGGGCTCCCAGCTGCACGCCGAGAGTATTCAGCGGTTCGCGATTGATCCGAAAATGGTGGTTGCCGAGCGTCAGCCGGCGTATGTGTTAGTGCTTAAGGATCAGAAGTCGCTGCGCCGGCTGGTCAATCAGATGATCGATCCGACAGTCGCCTCGGCAGGTGGCGAAGAGCCGACGCGCTAACCGCATGAAAACAACCGCGCCTGTATCCCCCGCAACTCCGGCCGCGACGCTCGCGCGCCGGATTGCTATTGCCGCCGTGCTGATCGCCGTTGGCAATATTGCCAGCCGCGTGCTTGGCCTGGCGCGCGAGTCGGTGATTGCCAGCCAATTCGGCCGCGATGTCGACACATTCACCGCCGCGTCGTCGATCCCGACAATTATCTATGATCTGCTGGTCAACGGTGCGATCAGCGCCGCGCTGGTGCCGGTGTTCAGCGAGTATGCCGAGGGCGACGAGCGCGAGTTCTGGCGGGTTGGCTCGACCGTGATCAATTTGACATTGATCGTGGTGTCGGCAGTTGCCGCGCTGTTGATCTGGCAGGCGCCGCTGGCGATCGGCGTGCTGGCGGGCGGCTTTCCTCCGTCCATTCGCGAAGAGTCGACACAAATGGTGCGGCTGCTGCTGCCCGCCGTGATCTTTATGGGTCTGTCGGGCCTGATTACGGCGCTGCTCTATGCCCGCCAGCGCTTTTTGCTGCCGGCCTTCAACACGAGCGCCTACAATGGCGGTATCATCCTTGGCGCGCTGCTGCTGACGCCGGTGTTCGGCCCGTTCAGCCTGGTGGCCGGCGTGCTGATCGGCGCGCTGTTACAGGTTGGGCTGCAGCTGCCGGGCCTGCGCGGCATGGCCTATCGGCTAGTGCTTGATCTCAAGCATCCCGGCGTGCGCAAGATCCTGAAGCTGTACGCGCCGGTGGCCATGGGTATCGTGTTCTCAATTATCGGTATCGTGCTCGATCGCAATCTGGCGTCGCATGTTGGCGATAATGCGCTGACGATTATGCGCTATGCCACCACGCTGATCCAATTTCCGCTGGGTCTGGTTGTTACCGCTGTGTCGTTTGCGGTGCTGCCGACGCTTTCGCGCCAAGCCAGCGCCGGCGACGACGACGCTTTTCGCACGACCCTGGCAATGGGTATTAAGGTGGTGCTGTTGCTGATCTTACCGGCCGCGCTCGGCCTGGCGGCGCTGTCGTCGCCCATTACGGCAGCGATCTTTCAGCGCGGGAAGTTCGGCGCTGGCGATACCGGCGAAGTCGCGCGCGCGCTGCTGTTCTACCTGCCGGGTCTGCCGGCCGCTGCGATCGACCAGATGCTGCTGTTCGCATTTTATGCCCACAAGCGTACGCTGGCGCCAAACCTGGTGCAGGGTGGCGCGGTCGCGATCTATGCCGCGACGGCGTTCTCGTTGCTGGCGCTGGGTATGGGTGTTGGAGCATTGATCCTAGGAAATTCGGCGCAGTGGATCAGTCATATGCTGATCTTGCTAGTGCTCTCGCGGAGCCTGGTAAGCCTGCGCGGGGTGCGGCTCGGCGAAGCGCTGCTCAAATCGCTGCTCGCGGGCTTAGCGATGGCGGCGCTGGTCTGGTGGCTGGTTAGCGTGGTGCGGCCATTTGGCGGGCCGCTGATCCAACTCGTAGTGGCCGGCGGCGCGGGCGCGGCGGTGTACTTTGGGCTGTGTGCGCTGCTGCGGGTCGAGGCGCTGCAGTTCTTCCTGGCGGCGGTACGGCGGCGGTTCGGTCGTCGGGACGAGTAATTGCCCGCTCTAGGACTCGGTCACATATCCCGGTCCATTCAAGGCTAGGCCGGGTTTTGTGGCAGGCCAGCCATTCGCTCGACCTCCAGATCGACGCCCAGGCGCGCAAAGATATCGCGCGCCTCGTGCCACATCGCCACCCCGCGCTCGTAATCGCCCTGTTCCATCTCGTATGCCGCCCAGAGCCGCAGCGCCTGCGCACGCTCCCCCTGCATGCCTGTCTCAGTGCAAATCCGCACGCTCTCGGCGAAGCAAGTTGCCGCATTATACGTCTGTTCGCCGATCGCAAGGGGCGCCGGCAAGTGGGCCACTACCCGCCCCAGCGTTCGCCACGCCGCAGCGATAAATTCCTGAACCCCGACCTCCTGCCCCAGCTGCAGCGCGCGCAGGCCGGCCTCCAGCGCTTCCTCGATCTTCGCCTGCTCAACATACGCTTTCGCCAGGAATCGATATGTCTCCGATAGGTTGACCCAGCCTGTAGCGCCAGCCATGTCGATCACCCGGCGTAGATCAGCCTCGGCGGCCTCGTATTCCCCCAGCCCGGCGCGCGCCCCGCCCAGGTTGCTGAGTGCCAATATCTCTCCAAACCGATCGCCGATCTCGCGAGCGGTGGCGAGCGCGGCCTGATAGTGTGCGACGGCCGAGCCGTAATCGCGACGCAGGCGGGCGGCTTCACCCAGGTTGTTCAATACCAATGTCTCTCGTCTGCGGTCACCGATTTCGCGGCAAATGGTGAGGGCTTGGGCAAACGACTGCGCGGCACGATCATACTGCCCTAACATGAAATGCACCGCGCCGATCAAGATCAGGCTCGGCGCGATCTCGGAGTGCATTTCCGCTGTATCGCCGAGCGCCAGCACCTGCTCACCCGCGGCCCGCGCCGCCTGTGCGTCGCCCAGCCGGTAATAGACCCACCCTTTCCTCCACAGGGCTTTCGCCAGTTCGACGTGCGCGCCCGCCGCCTGCGCCACTTCCTCCGCGTGCGCCGCGCTCCTGAGCGCTGCCTGCTCGTCGCCTTGGGAATCCTGGGCCATAAACAACCCATTCCAGGCGCGCGCCTGGGCCACCATATCCCCAGTTGCCTCCGCAAGTGCGAGCATCGCCTTGTACGACGCAGTAGCTTCGGCGTGGCGCGATTGGTAGTCGAGCATCTCGCCTAACCCGTCGTAGACCTGGATCTGCTGGGCCGTGGGCGCCGACTCAGGGTCTTTTTCCCAGAACACCAACGCTTTTTGAAAGTAGCCGATCGCCACATCCGGCGCATAGGTATCGTGCGCCTGTTTCCCGGCTCGCGCGTACCATTCGGCCGCTCGCGCCCGGTCGCCTGCTCGCTCGTAGTGTTCACCGATCAGCCCGGAATACTCGCCGACACGCTCACCGCTCTGCTCGATCAGCCAGGCCGCTACCTGTGCATGATAGACCCGCCGTAGTCGTTTCAGCACGCTCTCGTAGGTCACATCGCGCAGGATAGCGTGTTTGAAGATATGCTCCTGCGCTTCGGCGAACGCCGACGTCTCACGCCGAAAGATCAACTCTTTCTGCCGTAGTGCGCTCAGCGCCTCCGTCGTCGCAATCGGTCGCGCCGCGCCTCTTGGCGCGTTGGCTTTCTGCAGGCGCTCCAGAACGTTGCTCCAGAAAACGCGCCCCACAACCGACGCCTGCTGCAAGGTTTCGCGCTCCGGCGCTGGCAACCCATCGAGGCGTGCTTGGAGCACGCCGGTCAGCGTCGGCGGCACGCGGATCTCGGCCAATCGATCCAGCCGCACCTGCCAGCGCTCCGCGCCGGTGGCGATGACGCCATCTTCGATCAGCATCTTGATCAGCTCTTCGACGTAGAACGGACTGCCGTCGGCCCGGCTGACGATCAGGTCTTGCAGCGCTGGTGGCACCTGCGGCAGCTTGCGCAAGATCTCCATCACCAGTTCGCGGCTATCTTGTTGTGACAGCGGGTGTAATTCGATGCGGATGTAGGTGTCCAACCCCGCGCCCCACGACGGCCGCCGCTCGATCAGGTCTGGACGAGTCAGGCCAACGATCAGCAAAGGGAGATCGTGGCGCTCCTGACCGAGATAGTCGATCAGGTCGAGCGCGCCGTCGTCGGCCCAGTGGATATCCTCGAGCAGGATGACGGCCGAGTGTTTGCGCGTGATTACCGTGAAGAATTGCGCGATATAGTGGAACGCGCGATCGCGGATCTGCCGCGCGTCGCCGCGGATACCTTCTAGATAGGGACTGGCGGAGAAGTCCAAGCCGATCAGATGGCCGATAAAGTGAGCCTTTTCTACGCCGTCCGGCCCCATAAGCTCGACGATCCCGCGTTCCAGCTTCTCGCGCGCGACGGCGGCGCGGTCACTGTCCTGGATGTCGAAGCGGAAAGCGAACAGATCGCGAATAAGGGCGTAGGGGAGCCGCATCATCTCCTGGGTTGCGCGCCCCTTGAAGAGCCATACATGTTGGTTGGCAGGGCGCACATCGAGCCAGTTGGCGAACTCGTACAGCAGGCGCGACTTACCCATCCCGGCCTCGCCGATAATTGTGACAACATGGGCCTCGCGCTCGTCGATGGCCGCCTCCAACGCCAGCTGCATTCGCCACAGCTCGGCCTTCCGCCCGATCGTGCGGGTCTCAATTCCCTCGACGCCGCGGGTGGGGACGCGAAACGCGCGCGGCTTGGCCGCCCGCACCACGTAAACCTGGATCGGCTCGACCTTGCCCTTGACTGTGATTGGATCGAGCGCCTGGACGTCGAAGACGCCGCGCACGTGGCGATAGGTGTCGTGGGAGATCAGGATGCCGCCGATCGGCGCGGCGTGTTCCAAGCGGCTAGCCATGTTGACGGTGTCGCCCATGGCGGTGTACTCGGCGGTGGTGCCGACGGCGCCGAGCAGCACCGGCCCGGTGTTGATCCCGATCCGCATGCGCAGCGGGTGCCGCTGGGCCTTGGCAAACGCGTGCAGTTCGGCCTGCATGTTGAGGGCCGCGCGAATCGCGCGCTCGGGGTCGTCCTCGTGAGCGGTCGGCGCGCCAAACAGCGCCATAAGCGCGTCGCCGATGTGCTTATCGATCGTGCCGCCGTGGGTGGTGATCGCCGCGTCGAGGCGCGCCCACAGCGCATTCATCGTATCGCTGACCTCTTCGGGATCCATCGTCTCGGACATGGCAGTGAACCCGGAGACGTCGGCGAAGAGCACGGTGACCTGCTTACGCTGCTGCTCTATGGCCGGCTGCTTGGTCTGCAAGCTGGCCAGCTTTTCGCGCATTGGGGCCAAGGCCGCGTTCAACACTGCATCGCCCAGAATCGCCCGCTGGGCTTCGAGGGCGGCAATCGCTTGCTCCAGTTGATTGCGTTCGCTCATAGGACCCTTCCATGCGGAACCAAGTGCCGCGGAAAACAATATATGGTCGTTCGCGGCAAGCCCTACATTGATAAACGTAAGAAGTTACGGAAATAGGGTGGATCGGAAACAGCTCGCGACAATCAGTATAGCTCAAGCTTTCCCGCAGTACAACGAACAATAGTCGGAGACCACCCCTTTTTCTACGGCCTGTCGGTTTTTACTAAAAACGGTAGTTCTTGACAAAATTATCATATTTCTCTTGACAGAAGAGCATATAATAGAAAGTGGAAATTCTCGCCCGCACCGCCTTCGTTATCTGTACCAGCGTATCGCTATCTGCCGTTCGCATTCTGGGGTAGAGCGGCCTAAGCGCCTGCGCAGGCGATAGACTACTGCAGGGGTTTCCTTAGCCATTGATAGGGTACAGTGCCGTCGCGTGACTCTGCCTGGAAGGCCAGTGCTACCGCGAAGGGTGGTGATGTGAGGCTGAAAGTTGCTGACATCTTCTGGTGCCGGTTATGCCTTAGAACAGTGACTGCATGAAAGTGAGAAACTCGATGCGCCGAACGACGATCATCATTCTATCTTTACTGGCTGTGTTCAGCTTCACGCTCTCTACAGCCTTTGCAGGTCTCGGTATTAGATTAACAACTCTCACAAGCAGTGTTGGGACCCCCACGACCGCCGATGCGACCAGCACCTCGGCCGTGATGGCCTCCGCCAGCACTGCCACATTCACCGCCGCGGCATCATCTTCCTGCGTCGCCCCAGACCCGACGATTCAGGTGGAGCTCTGCTTTGTACTTACCCACGTCGCGACAACTGCGGTGCGTGTGGATGCGATCGTGGATGGGTCTGTGACAGTCGTTTGTACCAACCCTGGCGGCAACAATCCGCCCGGCCAGCAGTTCCCGATACACACCACAACCTCTGGCTCATTCTTCTCAGACGACAACGGGAACGTAAAGGGCGAGCTCACAGCCACGCTGCAGAACATTCCCACGTGCCCAGCCAGCATGGTGCGGTCATTTGATGCACACTTCCAAACACTCGAGTTCAAGGTCTTCCAGCCCCCCACAGCATCAACGCCAGTAATCGACCAGTTCTTCAATTTCCCTCCTAACTAATCGCCGGCAGAAACGCTGTCCTGGCCTTGTGGTGACGTATGAGAACCGGAGGAGTAAGCCTGCTCCTCCGGTTCGTAGTTCACTACTCGATCCTGGCCCACAGCCCCGGCGCGATTTCCTCGAATCCGTCGCTCGGCGTCGCGGCGAACCCGATCGCGCGCGCGCGTGTGACACTACGCAGATCGACCTGCGATTGTTCGAGCGCCGCACGTAGCTTGGTGTGCTCCATCGCAATGGTGATGCCCGCCAGTTCGGCCCCCAGCCCAAGCTTCCGCGCCGATTTAAAGCGCCGCACCGCGCTGGTAATTGCCAGCAGCGCTTCGCCGGCGCGCTCGGCGCCGGGGTCGATCAGCGTGTCGTCGGGCTGCGGCCAGGCCGAAGTATGGATTGAATTGATACCTTCACCGGGCGCGGCATACAGCTGCTGGTACATTTCCTCGGTGATGTGTGGCATGATTGGCGCGAGCAGCTTGAGAATGACCAGCAATGTGTGAGCGAGCGTGGCCTGCGCCGCGCCCCGCTCATCCGCGCTGCCGTCGTAGAGCCGGGCCTTGACCCATTCAAGATAATTGTCGCAGAATGTGCCCCAGAAGAAGCGCTCGGTCGCTTCCAGCGCCGCCGCATACTCGTACGCGCGGAAGCTCGCCGTTGCACGGGCGATCAGCCGCTGGAGCCAGGAGAGCACCGCTCGATCGGTTGGTAGCAACAGAGAATGTTTCGGCTTGGAGACGTCCGTTGTCAATTGTCTGTTGTCCGTTGCCCCGGGCCCAGCACTCGTGGCAGCAGACAACGGACTCTGGGCGACGGACAACTGACTCTCGATCAAACGAGACGCATTCCACAGCTTGGTGACGAGTCGGGCGCCTTGTTTCATGGTCGCTTCATTGATCGGCTGATCGGCGCCGACACTGCCATTACACGCCCAATAGCGGATCGCATCGGCGCCGTAGCGCGCGACCAAGGCATCCGGTGCGATTGGCGAGTTGCCCAGCGATTTGTGGATGCTGTGGCCGGCTGGGTCGAGGCCATGCCCCGAGATCATCACCGTCTCCCACGGGATGGCGCCAACATGGTAGTGCGATTTGACAATCGTATAGAATGCCCAAGTGCGGATGATATCGTGCGCCTGCGGTCGCAGTTGCATCGGGAATAGCCGCTGGTACAGATCCGGTTCTTCCAGCATGCGCAGCGCAATCTGCGGGCTGACCGACGAGGTCGCCCAGGTGTCCATCACATCGCTTTCGGGGCGCAGATCGGCATTGCCGCAGTGGCATGGCCGCGGCGGCGCGTGGCTGAGTGGGTCAACCGGCAACTGAGCTTCGTCGGCCAGAATCGTCGCGCCACACGCGTCGCAATGCCATAGCGGGAATGGGACGCCGTAGAACCGCTGGCGCGAGATACACCAATCCCAGCCGAGGTTGGCGACCCAGTGCTCATAACGTGTCTGCATATGTGCCGGATACCAGGCGATCTTGCGGCCGGCCTCGATCAGGGCGTCTTTGGCGTCGAGCACACGAATAAACCATTGGTTGGTCTCGAGAATCTCCAGCGGCGTCTTACAGCGCTCGTGAACCCGGATCGACTGCCGGCTGGCCTGCTCGCCAAGCAGCATGCCTTGCTCGCGCAGATCGGCAATGATGCGCTTGCGTGCCTCGGCGAGCGTCAAATCTTCGTATGGTCCGCCGTCGCCGCTCAGGCGGCCCTGCCGGGTGACCAGTGGGATGAGCGGCAGCTGGTGGGCGCGCCACCACTCGACATCGATTGTATCGCCGAAGGTGCAGCACATCACCGCGCCGCTGCCCTTTTGTGGATCGACCGCCGCGTCGGCTAAGATCGGAACGCGCCGCTCGAATAGCGGGACAATCGCCGTCTGCCCGATCAGGCGCGCGAAGCGCGCATCTGTGGGATGCACGAAGACGGCGACGCAGGCGGGCAGCAGCTCGGGCCGGGTGGTGGCGATCGGAATTGCAGATTGCAGATTGTAGATTGTAGATTGTGCTCCGGAATCGGTAATCTGCAATCTGCAATCTGCAATTTGAAATGAAACGGTGTAAAAGGTTGTCGCACGCTCAGCATCGTCCATCTCGGCCTGCGCGATCGCGGTCTGGCATTCGACACACCAGGGATTTGGCGCCTGGGCGCGGTAGATCAACCCTTTGCGATACAGATCGAGGAACGACCACTGCGAGGTGCGTCGCGCAAGCGGGTCGATCGTCGAGTAGCGCAGCCGCCAGTCGACACTGAAGCCCAAACTCTTCCAGAAGATTTCGAAACGATCCTCGACCTCGCGCGAGACCTCGAGGCATGCCGCGATAAAATCGGCGCGGCTGAGGTCGCGGGCGCGTAGATCGAGCCGCTTCTCGACATAACGTTCGGTCGGTAGCCCGTTATCATCGAAGCCGAACGGATAGTAAACGTTGTAGCCTTGCATCCGCCAGAATCGCGCCATCGCCTCGGCCTGGACATAGGAGTAGACATGGCCGATGTGTATTTCGCCCGAGACGGTTGGCGGCGGAGTATCGATCGCAAAGATCGGTCGGGGGTCGTTCGGGTCGAAATCGTACAGGCGATTCTTCGCCCAGGTGGTTTGCCAGCGGCGCTCGGTTTCGGCCGCATCGTAGCGTTGTGGAAGGCCCATAGTGAGGACTCCTTAATAATGCTATGGGCAACGTCCAGTTTTGAGTTCTGTTTTGAGTTTTGAGTTGAGCGCAAAACTCAAAACGCCCAGAGGGCACCCGAAACTCAAAACTCAGAATTCTTCACTGCACATGGCCCGTTTCCATAGTTGAAACGAACACTGCATACTACACCTACATCATCGCCTGCCATGGCGATCACCTCCTTTGAAGCAGCCTTGAATGCGGAACGGCGGAGCTATATGGAAGAGCGGAAGAATCGAGCTCGATCAGCATTCACTCCCTGTTTTCCGCTCCTGCCGCTGTTGCGTCACTTCCGCGTTCCAATAGCCGCAGATCCGCCACTAGAAAGCAGTGGTCAGCGCCAGTGTTATTGCATTCGACATGTGCAGCGGCGGGCAGCACGCCGCTTCTGCTCCAAATATAGTCGATGCGGATCAGCGGAAACGGCACTGTGACCGGCCCAAAACGTTTATGGTCGGGAAAGCTAAAGCCAAAGCCCCAGCCGGTCTCGCGGAAAGCATCGTGCATCCGTGCGGCCAGCACCTGATAGCGCGGCTCGCGATCGCTGGTGTTGAAATCGCCCATAACGATCAGCGGCCCGTGCACATTGTCGACCATCTGCGCCAGCTGGCGAACCTGGCGGGTGGGCAAGTTGGCGTCGTAGCCGATCATGAGTGGCAAACCGCCAATTCGCCGCGTTTTGTAGATCGGCGCGCTGAGATGCAGGGCAATTAATGTCACGCTTTGCCGATCGATCCGCAGGGTGACTTGCAGTCCGCGGACATTATATGGGATCACAGCGGTGCTCTGAAACGAGTAGCGGCTGATGATCCCTAGCCCCTGCGGAGTATCGGACGGCAGCAGATACTGATATGGATATGTAGTATGCAGCTCCTGCGCGATCGCCGATGCAACCGGCCGCGAGAGCTCTTGCAGTGCGACGACATCGGCGTTCTGCGAGCGGATGGCGGCGATGATAGCGTCGATTCGCTGGTTGCTGAACAGATGATTGAAGGTCATCACCCGCAGTGGTGCCCCGCCCCGCGCCTGCGTGGCTGGTGGCAGCAGCCGAGCGCCAAAGAGCGCCAGAAACGCTGTCAGCGCGATCACGGCTGCGGCGCGCAGCCACCAAGAGCGCACGAGCAGCGCCGCTGGAATCAACAATAGCAGCGGTGTGAAAAACAGCAGCGCGAACATATTCGCGAGCGTCAGCCACCAGCGCTGATATAGGTTCAGCGTCCACACAGCGCTCAGGACGGCGATCGTGATACTGTAGAGCAACATTGTGCCGATCAGCCCGCAGCGCGCTGCTCGCAATATGGTTTGCACGTGGTCTCACCTTCACATAAAAAAACCTCGTCCCAGCCAGGGACGAAGTCTAAGCAACTCCGCGGTACCACCCCGATTCAGCAGCGACGAACGTCGCCACCCTCGTGCGCGCTATAACGGGCACTCCCGGCGCCGACTACTCTAGGAATTGCAGATTCACCCAGAGGGTACCCGATTGTAAATTGCAGATTAGGCATGCGATAATCTTAATCTGCAATGTGCAATGTGCAATCTACAATTTGATTTCCCCGGCGCGGTTTCGCGCAGGCCACGTTCGGCGCATGTGCCCTTGAAGCAGCTTTCAGCCAGCGGCGCTTCATCTCTGTGAGGGCTTGGCGCGTACTCATCCTGCGCATCACCTTGATGGCATTGTAATGAGTAGAGCGCCGAATGTCAAGAGTCGATCGGCGGTTTGGGGATCGTGCGTTGGATTGATCTGGAGCGTGACCTTGAGAGGCACAAGTACGGTATAGCATTAGGACCATGAGACTATTCGTAGATCTACCTTTTGCTCGCCGAGGCTGGTACAATCGTCCACATAGCAAATGTCAAAGGAGAGATCAATGACCCCCAACCCTATCGCCGGTGCAATTATTGTAGCAGTAATTGGATGGTTTGCAACGCTCATCGCGATCAATCGCTCCTCGCTTAGCAGTGTGTGGAAGCGTCGTTGGATGATTCCATCGTGGATCCCGTGGATGGGTTTGGCGCTGGGTGCGCCGATTCTGAGTGGCATGATCCCGATCCAACAGGCAATCAATGTTGGCGGTGCGCTGACCACTGGCATGTTGGTTTCGATGGTGGTAGCACGCCGGCCACCGCAGCGTTAGTAAGCGGCCCAAGATACAGAAAAGGGTGATCGTAGCTTGAGCAACCGCCAAGCTACGACCACCCTTCGTAGGTTTTCCAGGGACGACAGAACAGCTAGGCGCGGCGCTCGACCAACAAACGAATCGCTGTGCGCTCCTCGTCGTCGATCGACACATCGATAAACGATGGGGTGCAAACAATATCAACACCCTCTTCGCTCAGGTAGCTGCGGGCAATCGCCACTGCCTTAATCGCCTGATTAGTTGCTCCAGCGCCGATCGACTGAACCTCGGCCATGCCGCTGTCGCGGATAACACCCGCGATGGCTCCGGCAACGGCACTCGGTCGTGAACGGGTGGAGACCTTCAGTACTTCAGCAGTGTGGCGCTCGATCGCCGCAGCGTTGCTTTCGCCAACTGCGCGAGCGATTGGGGCGGCCTGAGACGTGTTAGTTGTCATGCGTTCCTCCTCCGGTGTTGTTGAATTTAGCGAGGGAGCCGGTTGGATGGTCTCCGAGTCGTGGATGTCGAGGTCCATAATCGAGACTCCTCTGGGAGTGGCGAGACTATCCGATGAACGATCTCGTGATGATGATCATTAGAAGCCAGTTGTCTGCAAGAAATATGCCTCTACCTGGCGTAGTCGACGGCACGCGTCTCGCGAATCACCGTTACCTTAATCTGTCCGGGATACTGCAAACTCTCCTCGATTTTTTTTGCGACATCGCGCGCGAGGTGAATGCTGCCCAGATCATCGATCGCATCTGGCTGAACCATAACACGAACTTCGCGACCAGCTTGAATCGCAAAAGCGCGTTGGACGCCAGTGAAAGATGTTGCGACCGTTTCAAGTGCTTCTAGCCGTTTGATATACAGATCGAGCGTTTCGCGGCGTGCACCGGGGCGCCCACCTGAAATAGCGTCGACCGCCTGAACGAGGAAAGCCTCGACAGTCTGAGGCTCTTCGTCGTTGTGATGCGCAGCGATGGCATGGACAATCGCCGGCGATCGCCCGAGCCGTCGTGCGATATCGGCTCCAATCAGTGCATGTGGTCCCTGGACTTCATGGTCCACAGCCTTACCGATATCATGGAGCAGCGCCGCGGTCTTGGCGACACTAATATTCGCGCCCAACTCGGCGGCCATATGCGCAGCCAGCAATGCGCATTCGAGCGAATGTTGGAGGACATTCTGCCCGTAGCTGGTGCGATATTTCAGCCGACCGAGGAGCTTAATCAAATCGGGGTGGAGGCCCTGCACATTCGCCTCGTAAGCGACGCGCTCGCCCTCCTCGCGCATAATTTGCTCAATCTCTTGCTGAGTTTTGAGAACGACTTCTTCGATACGTGTCGGATGGATGCGGCCGTCTTTGAGCAATTTAATCAGGGAAACGCGTGCAACCTCGCGGCGCACTGGGTCGTGACAAGACAGGGTCACGGCTTCTGGCGTATCATCGACGATGATATCGACGCCAGTGAATTGCTCGAAGGCGCGAATATTGCGGCCTTCGCGTCCAATAATCCGACCCTTGAGTTCTTCGCTAGGCAGCGCCACAGTCGAAACAGTGACCTCGGCGACATACTCGGAGGCACAACGCTGAATGGCCAGGCCGATCACCTTACGAGCCGTTTTATCGGCTTCGTCACGTGCTGCGCGCTCGATTTCGCGAATGCGCCGCGCAGATTCGTCGCGCGCCTCCTCCTCGACGCGCTGTAAAATGATCGCTCGCGCTTCTTCCTGGCTGAGCGCTGAGATTCGTTCGAGCTCCCCTTGTTGCTGCGCGCGAAGCTGCTCGGTCTCACGCTGAACTTGCTCGGTTTGACGCTCGCGGGTTTGCATTTGGCGCTCGCGTCGTTCCAGCCCTTCCAGCTTGCGATCGAGATTTTCTTCTTTGCGCTGGAGCCGCTCTTCTTGTTTGGACATCGCCGCCCGCATCTCGCGAATTTGCGCTTCCGCTTCGTTGCGGAGGCGAAGCGCTTCGTCTTTCGCGTTCAGGATAATATCCTTCTGCTCGGCGCGAGCAGCTTCGAGTTGCAGGCGAGCATCCGTTTCGCTCTGGCGGATGCGGTTCTTGGCATTCGACGTATAGACAAAAATGCCGATGCTCGATCCGGCGATCACACCGATCGCAAATCCGAGCCCGGCGGATAGGAGCCAATCCACTATTTCCTCCTATTCACTTTTTAAGGTGCATCAGACGGCGGTCCAAGGTATGAACCGTCATGCAGTGCAACCAGTGTATGCGCATCAAGCTTACAGTCAAACCTTGATTGCCTAATAATACTCGCTCTTAGCTTCTCCTGTCAAGGCGAAGCCTCTTTCTTGAGCCAGATAGGCGGCGCTTTGGCACCATGCTACTACGCTTGAGCAATTAAATCTTCATGGTATATGAATTGTTCGATTGAAATAGATCAATTTTATCCATGATGAGCTCATCAGATTCTGGGCATTTCTTACAAAAATGATCTGTGAAAAAAAGAACACTCTCGAACTAAGCGCCATGCCATTGCTCGGCGCGATCGCGTCAAAATGGCCTAACGCAGCAGTAGAACGCGTGCCAGTATATGGTTGCACGTGATGCGCACCTATGCTACAATAGAATGCAGTAATGTAAGAGCAGCTGTTTCGTAAACAGCAGGTCGTCGGTTCAACCCCGACCACCGGCTCCAGCAGCAGGAAGGGCAAAATCGCTCTTCCTGTTTTCTTTTGTGACGGCATTCTGTGTGCGATGTGAGAGATTGTGTGAGGGATTATGTACCGTGTATCTCATCCCACAATCACGCGGCTTGCGCCCATAAGCGCTGCTCGTATTGCTCCAGCGCCGCACGCATGGCCTGAATCGTCGCATGAGCGTAATGTCCCCGGATCCCCTTCTTCCCATGGCCCATAATCGCATCCCGTATCTCGTCGGGTGTGCCCTGCTCCATCAGACGAGTCGCAACTGTGTGCCGCAGATGGTGAAACTTCACGCTGGTTGGCAGGCCAGCTTTCTGGCGCACACCCACGATGACACTCTTGCTGCGAGTGCCGTCCTTCTTGGTGTAACTGCGCGCCAAGCCGCCGCGCCAGTGGCGCTCGAAGTTGCTCGGTATCATTAACGTACCTTCCTCAGATGGGAAGAGAAAGGGCGAACGACCGCGTGTCTCCGACAGCTGGCGTAACCTTGAAAGCAGTCGTGGAGGAACAGGCAGCACGCGCATACCAGCATCCGTCTTGGTCGCGTTGCGCACCGCGACGCGGCCACTCGTCTCCTAGACCTGACGCCGGATAGCGATTGTCTGTGCCTGCCAGTCGATGTCATCCCATTGCAGGCCTAAGATCTCACCGAGCCGTAATCCCAAGGTGAGTGCGGTGTGGTAGAGCGCGCAGAGGCGATGCCCCTCGACCGCGTTCAACACGCAGATGGTCTGTTCCAGTGTGAGCGGTACCGTCTCTTTCCGCTTGTAGACGGGCAGATCTTCTCGCACCAGCATCACCGGGTTGACTCGCAAGATCTTCCAGCGCACGGCAGCATTGAACAGCATCGAGAGCTTCGCAATGGCACGCTGCGCCGTGGCCGGCCCGTACATACGGCGTAGCGTCGCCTGCATATCGAGAACGAGCGTGACGTTCTGCTCAAACTCTTCGAGACGATGCTTGCCCCAATCCGGCAGGAGATAGCGCGCAATGGTTTTGCGGTAGTCGTCGAGGGTCTTGGGCGCCAGTCCCTTCTCCTTCACAGAGCGCTCCCACCAGACGTTTACAAAGGTTTCGAGGGTCTGTGCAGCTCCTTGAACGTTCAGTCCTCCATCCCGTCTGCGGACGAGCGCTTGCCGCTTCGCCTCGGCCTCATCGCGACTATTGGCCCGTCGTCGGACACTCTTACCATGACCGTCGAAGACCTCGGCGAACCAGCGGCCCGACCCGGGCGGCGACTCGTAGACTGACCCTTCACCGTAGTGGGTTTTTCGTCGGCGTGGCATAGGAGCGATCCTCCGTTCTCTACTTCGCGAATGAGCGCTTCCACCGAGGCATGTGAGACGCGGCGCAGTTTGCGTGTGCCGCCGTTGTCTTTCAACCGACCGAGGGAAATCAGTTTCTCGACCGTATAGCGCGAGAACGGGCGCTCGGTGCCGCCGAGCAGCACGCCTGCTTGCTCAAGCGTGATGAATGCCTCGGCCATTTCGCCTCTCCGACGTTTGGTTCGTTGCTCGTCTCAGTCTGTACTGGTCACTCATGCCTCGCACTAAGACACGTTCGCTTATAGTCCCGGCTCAACCCACTAGCCGACATCCAAGCCTGCTTGGAGCATCGCCGGCAGGTGCTTGCGCAAGTCGGCGCCGGTGATCAGCTCTAACAGGATGCCGAAACCGGGCGATTTGTGACACTTACCAGGTGCGCCATTCCACAGAATGCAGAGGTTGGGGTAGAAGTGGAAGGCTCATTCATGGCATTGTCCTGCCTTTTAGGTTGATCATAGCACAAGTGTTCGGCTCCTTCAATGATCAAATCACCAATCGGTTCATCCGTGTCTTTCTGTGCTTGGGCGTAGGCATATTCGACGAGCTCGATTGTACACAGCAGGTTGTCACAGATCATCAGTAACCTCTGATGATGCTGGGAGTAATCAAATCGGCGACCTTGGTTGTAGCAGTCCGTATGTCTTCGTCTCTTCAACGGCCTAGTGGGGTATCATGAGCAAAGCAGAATGAATACGTGCATGAACGTCGACGTCCTCACAGCAAAGGAGTTTCAATGAGTCGCGGGTTGGGGAAAGTGCAGCGCAAGGTCATCGAGGTGCTCCAAGCCGGGGGCGGTTCGTGTGCCCTGCACGAACTGGTGTTCCTGGTCTACGCACCATTCGATCCGGCGAGAGACTTGGATGTGTCGGCCTACAAGCTCACGCACTGTGACCTGTATAAGCGCGACCGCGCTGCCTATGTGGCCACATGGCGGGCGGTGCAGACGCTGAAACGTCGTGGTATCGTCACGACTGTGGTGGTCCATATCAAGCCTGAACTCGCGCCGCTGCTCGCGCCAGCCGAACGCCAGTGGATCAGGGTCGAACTCGCCGAGCAGCTCTGCCTGCCAGACACCACGCTGATCGTCACACATGATGGATGGAGTGACCCACGCCGGCTGACAATTGCACAAGATTGGCGTGCTTGGGCCGAGCAGCAGGACTATCGACCGCTTCAGCACGAGCCGATCGCGGGCGCCGAAGCGGTCCTGGAGATTTGGGCGCGCACGGCAAGAACTGATCCCTATCTTGTCTATGTTCCGCCACTGCCAGGTCGAAAGGCTCCGAGCCTTGATATCTGCCCTTCATGCGAGCGTGCCTACCAAGTCTTGTCTATTTCTAAGCGGCTCTTCCTTGAGGCACAAACTGCACAGCAAGAACTAGCGGCGCAATAAGTGTTGATGCGCTGACGTGTCAATCAACACTTACGACGAACAAGACTCAAGGCAGCTGGCTAACACTAGACCAATAGCATCCGAATCAGCACCATCGGCCAATGTGAAGGAAGCAGAAAGATAAGTGTTGATAGCGTCTTGAGCAATCAACACTTAACTTGCCGGCGAGCCGCTTGTCGCCCTGCCACTGTGGGAACAGATAGGTTGCGCCAGATGCGAAGCACTTTCCGAAGCGATTGCGCGCTGAAATAGCTTTGCTCGGAGGTGCAAGCACCCTCGTGGTTATCCTAAAATGCTGACAGCAGCGCCGGCGGCTCGATTGCCGGGGGTTGGACAGGCAAGCTTTCCACGCTTCCAGATACCCAGTGCATGCGCGTTTCAGCGATGACCATTTTATGGCCCCCACCGAGCAGAGGAACGATTTCAAATCAAACTGCCACGAAATGCGCACCAGCGGATGACGTGGCAGTTTGACTCCACTTGGTTCCCAACGTCAGCACTGGTGGGGATGTGTCGAAGTGACAGAACGGCGGAACCAAAGTGTAAGAATCTGCCATGGTTGCCATCGGAACGAGGATTGTGTCAGATTCATTCAGCTTGGTTCCGAGCGGCGATTAAGGCAACCAAGCCGCTTGATCTGCCCGCATATCCGCTCGGGCCGTCGAAGTGTCAGCTTGATTGTTCATGCGTTCCGAATAGAGCTGTAAAGGAATATCGGCGCTGAAGGGGTTTCCGAAGCCCTTTCCGAAGCCCTTGACAGATGCAAGGGCTTCGCGCCGAGTTGTCAAGGGCTTGGATGGCTTCAGTATGCGCTTGAAGGCGTTTTGTACCTACGCGCAAACCCGCGGCGATTCGGGGTGGCCTTCGAAGGCTACCCCGGTGCTGGTCGCGTGGCTATTGCATTTACACATCAGCGCCATCTCAACTGGACAGCACGATGCTGCTGCCGCAGGCCAAACCTGGCCCCCGTGTCAGAGTTGTCCGTGGTGAGCCGCGCGCTTGATGTACCTCTTCATGGTAGACCTTTCACTACTACGCATGCCGGTTGCGGGCGGTATGCTGCCCACAATGGAAAATCCGAGGAGGCCGCATATGCACTATCACATTCGCGTCACAGGACACAAAGGCGTTTGTTGACTTGGTCGTCAAGTGTTTGGGGCGTGACAAGAGTTGGCAGGAATATCACGCCGAGATGCTCGCAGATCTTGCTGAACCAGATCCTGTGGATGTTGGCTGGCTCGACTTGGCGGCGGTGGAGCGAAAGGCGTTTCATCTCGTCCGGAACGGGTACTATGACAAGGCCATGGCGCGGCCGACTCAATATTGCCACGAGCATTCGAACCTTGACCTGGAAAGTCGAGGGTGGTTGACGCAGTACGCCGCGTGCACAGCCTTCTACTCGGGTAAGACCGACGATGCCCGGGTGGGCGTGCCTGCTCCTGGTTGAGCGCGCTCGCTGCGTAGTTGCGCCTCTCTGTTGACGATCGGCGCATCGCCGATCGCCCTCGAGCCGGCGCCCGCCCCAATCAGGCCGCCACCGCGCCCACCTCCAGCGCGGTGGTGATCGCAGGGATGGTCAATGTTCGGAACTGTCGATCGATCTCCTCGGCGGCACACGGCGCCGGCTGCTCCATCCACCACCT
>WNFV01000012.1_pt1 | contig 167745 bp, 135 predicted proteins | sample 5400101 | NCBI WGS metagenome assembly WNFV01 (sample SAMN13153361, study PRJNA577476) | soil metagenome | isolation source: 115 cm soil or saprolite under grassland replicate 1 | place: USA:California | collected 2016-06-15 | reverse complement strand
CCAGGCGTTGCTCCATGGGCGACGTCTCGCGCCACGGCATCGAGGCACCTCCGGCGGTCCTGGCGGCCCCGGCCTGTGGCGAAAAGTGTTACCCATGTCGCTGGACTGAAGTGTTACCTATGTCCCCGGACCGAACCCTAGGTCCTTGGTCGCTGGTCCGAGGACCAGGGACGGGAAGGACCAGGGACGGACGAAGGACCAGGGACGGACCCAGCACCAAGACCCAAGGACGAAGGACCTGGCGGTATGATCATCTGTGTCCACCCTCGCCGCGGTCGTCTTCGATTTCGACGGGATCGTCCTCGACAGTGAAACCCCCGAGTTCGAATCCCACCGCCGCATCTACGAGCGATGCGGCGCGACGCTGACCTCCGACGAGTGGTGCAATCAAATCGGTTTGTGGAACGAAGGCGATCAGCGACGCTGGCATACCCGTCTCTGCCGGCTGTCGGCTCACGCGCCCGACTGGGTGGCATTCGACGCCGAGCAGCGCCGCATCTTCCAGGCGCTCGTGCCAGCGGACCCGATGCGGGGCATTCGCGCGCTGCTCGAAGCGCTCGAAGCGGCGGAGGTTCCGGCCGCAATTGCATCCACGTCGCCTGCGCGGTGGGTGGTGTCCGCCGCCGAGCGCATCGGCGTGCGGCCGCTGATCCGGACGATCGTCAGCGGAGACGACGTCGCCAGGCGTAAGCCGGCGCCCGACGTGTACCTCGAGGCGGTTCGGCGAATGGACGCCGATCCGGGGCTTTCAATTGCCGTCGAAGATTCAGCCCCGGGCATTGCCGCGGCCCGGGCCGCCGGCCTCAAGGCGGTAGCGATTCCGCATTGGCTCACCGAGCGGCACGACCTGAGCGGCGCCGATTTGCGTGTGAGCACCGAGGGCGGCGAGGCGCCCGGATGGCAAGGCGCGAAGAGTGAGCATATCGGAAATATTCGAACGATGAGCAACGCAGCCAGCCGGGATGCATCGCCGGCCGAATGCCAACGAACTTCTGAGACTCGACACTAGAATAGACAGAGATTATGACCGACCAACTCGGATCGGCGGCCGCCTCGGCCCCGGTTGATTTCATTCGCACGATTGTCGATGAGGATCTCGCCAAAGGCACCCATCACGGCCGGGTCGCCACGCGTTTTCCGCCCGAGCCGAACGGGTACCTTCACATCGGCCACGCCAAATCGATCTGCCTCAATTTCGGCATCGCGCAGGAACGCGGCGGTACGTGCAATCTGCGCTTCGACGACACGAATCCGACCAAGGAAGACGTCGAGTACGTCGATGCCATCAAGGAAGACGTGCAGTGGCTCGGCTTCACGTGGAATGCCGAGCTCTACGCGTCGGACTACTTCGAGCGGCTGTACCACTTTGCCGTCGACTTGATCAGGCGTGGCAAGGCGTACGTCGACAGCCTGAACGCCGATCAGATTCGCGCGTATCGAGGCACGCTCACCGAGCCGGGGCGGAACAGCCCGTACAGAGAACGGCCCATCGAGGAGAGCCTCGATCTGTTCGCGCGCATGCGCACCGGCGAATTCCCGGACGGCGCGCACGTGCTGCGCGCGAAGATCGACATGGCCTCACCGAACCTGAACATGCGCGATCCGACGCTGTACCGGATCCGCCACGCCTCGCATCACCGGACGGGCGACGCGTGGTGCATCTATCCGATGTACGACTTCGCGCACCCGCTGTCGGATGCGATCGAGCGGATCACGCATTCGATCTGCACGCTCGAGTTCGAAGATCATCGGCCGCTGTACGACTGGCTGGTCGACAATTTGATCGAAGGTGACAAGCCGCGGCAGTACGAGTTCGCCCGCCTCAATCTGAATTACACCGTGATGAGCAAGCGGAAGCTGCTGCAGCTCGTGCAGCAGGGACACGTGTCGGGCTGGAACGACCCACGCATGCCGACGATTACCGGGCTGCGCCGTCGCGGCTACACGCCCGAGGCGCTCCGCGACTTCTGCGCGCGCATTGGCGTCGCGAAAAAGGAAAACGTCATCGACGTCGCACAGCTCGAGCACAGCATCCGCGAGGATTTGAACCGGCGCGCGCCGCGCGTGATGGCGGTGTTGCATCCGCTGAAGGTCGTGCTCACGAACTATCCCGACGGCCAGGTTGAAGAGGTCGACGTCATCAACAACCCCGAGGATCCCGGTGCCGGCACGCGAAAGGTGCCGTTCGGACGCGTGCTCTACATAGAGCAGGACGACTTCCGCGAAGATCCGCCGAAGAAGTTCTTCCGGCTCTCGCCGGGGCAAGAGGTACGGCTGCGATGTGCCTACTTCATCATGTGCACTGATGTGATCAAGAACGATGCGGGCGACATCGTGGAGCTGCGGTGCACGTACGACCCGGCCACGCGCGGCGGTGACTCGCCGGACGGCCGCCGCGTGAAAGCCACGCTGCACTGGGTGTCGGCGGCGCACGCGCTTCCGGCGGAAGTGAGGCTGTACGACCGGCTCTTCGCGGTCGAGGATCCGGAGAATGTGCCGGGGGGAACGACGTTCGTCGACCACTTGAACCCGAATTCCCTCGAAGTGCTGCGCGATTGCCGCGTGGAACCAAGCCTCGCCTCGGCGGGCGAGGGCGCGCGGTTCCAGTTCGAGCGTCTCGGGTACTTTTGCGTCGACCCCGACGCGCGGCCGGGCAGCCTCGTCTTCAACCGCACGGTCTCTCTGCGCGACACATGGGCGAGGATCGCCCAGAAGCAGAAGAACGATTGATCTCCTTCGACGATGCGCAGCGCGTGGCGTCGCGGCTGCGGGACGAGCTGGGGCGCGCGATCATCGGCCAGCAGGTGGTTGTCCAGGAAATCCTCACCGCATTCTTTGCCGGCGGCCACTGCCTGCTCCGCGGCGTGCCCGGCCTGGCCAAGACCCTCCTGATCAAGACGCTCGCGCAGGCCGTGCATCTCAAGTTCAACCGGATTCAGTTCACTCCCGATCTGATGCCGTCCGACATCATCGGCACGGAAGTGATCGAAGAAGACCGCGGCACGGGCCGGCGCGAGATCCGGTTCATTCCAGGACCGGTGTTCGCGAACGTCATCCTCGCGGATGAGATCAATCGCACGCCCCCGAAAACGCAGGCCGCGCTGCTCGAGGCGATGCAGGAATACCAGGTCACGGTCAACGGCGTGCGCTACACGCTGGAGCGTCCGTTGTTCGTCCTGGCGACGCAGAACCCGATCGAGCAGGAAGGCACGTATCCGCTTCCCGAAGCGCAACTCGATCGCTTCATGTTCAATGTCGTCATCGACTATCCGAGCGCCGCGGACGAACACCGTATCCTCGCGTCGACGACGGGAGGCGATGAGCCGGTCATCACGCCGGTGGCCACGGCCGCGGACATCGAAGCAATGCGACAGCTGGTGCGCGAGATTCCCGCTGCGTCGAACGTCGTCGACTACGCGATGCGGATCGTTCGGGCCAGCCGCCCGGTGGGCGCCGTGGAGGATGCCGTTCCCACCGCCGTGCGGCAGTGGGTGAAGTGGGGCGCGGGCCCACGTGCCGGCCAGGCGCTGATCCTTGGCGCCAAGGCGCGTGCGCTGCTCGACGGCCGGGCGGTGGCTGCGCCGGAGGACATTCGTGCGATTGCGCTGCCGGTGCTGCGTCACCGCATCCTCCTGAACTTCCAGGCCGAGGCGGACGGCGTCGACACGGACCAGATAGTCGGACGTTTGCTCGAAGCGGTGCCGGCGCCATGAACCCCGAACGAGAACCCCGAACCTCGAACCCCGAACCCCGAACCCCGGCGTGTCCGCCCGATGTCCTCGCGCAAATCGCCGACCTCGAGCTCGTCGCGCGCATCATCGTCGAAGGCCTGGTCTCGGGTCTGCATCGGAGCCCCTTCCACGGGTACAGCGCCGAATTCAGTCAGTACCGGCATTACCGGCCAGGGGATGATCTCAAGTACGTCGATTGGAAGCTCGCGGCCCGGACCGATCGTGTGTACACGAAACAGTTTCGCGAGACGACGAACATGGCTGCGGCGTTGGTGCTCGACACGAGCGCATCGATGGACTTTCCTGGAAAAGGCGTCTCGAAATTCCGCTACGCGGTGATGATCGCAGCGGCGCTGGCCCACCTCGTGTCGGGTCAGGGCGACGCGGTCGGACTGCTGGCGGGCGGCGCGAAGGCGCCGGCGTTTCTGCCGCCGCGGACCGGGCGGCAACACGCCCGACGGCTGCTGGCGACGCTGACCTCGCTCGCGCCCGCTGGGACGTGGCGGCCCGCCGAGGCGCTCCGCGGGGCTGCCGAGCGGATGAGGCGGCGTGGCTTGCTGCTGGTCCTGTCGGATTTCTACGACGAAGAGGATCGAACCTTCGAGGAGCTGCGCCGCGCCGCGCGCATGGGTCATGAGGTGGTGCTGTTTCAGATCATGAGCCGCGAGGAGCTGGAATTACCGTACCGTCGCGACCTCGAATTCACGGATCTCGAAACCGGGCGCATCATCGCGATCAATGCGGGCCTCGCGCGGCGGGATTACAGGGACGCCGTCGCCGCGTTTCTGGAGCGATGCCGCACGCGCGCTGGGGCGGAAGGGTTTCAATACGCGCTGGTCGTGACCGACATGCCACCCGACCGCGCGCTTCGCAATTTCCTCCTCGCCCGAGGGTGAGCGCGCCCCGTGATCTGGCTGAATCCTTCGGCGTGGATCGCAGTCGCGGCCGTCGCGGTGCCGGTCCTCATTCACATCCTCGTACAACGGCGGGCTGAACGGTTTCCGTTTCCGACGCTGCGGTTCATTCAGCCAACACGGCTGGCGGCGATTCGGCGCCATGTGCTCGAGGACGTGCTGCTCCTCGCGATTCGCGCGGCGACTGTTGCCGCCGCCGTTGCGGCGGTCGCGGCTCCGCTCGTCGTGACACCCGGCCGCCGAGCCGAGTGGAACCATCGCCTGGTTCGTGCTGTCGTCGTCGACAACGCGCCCGCACGTCCATCGGATGTAGCGCCTCCAGCTGATGTAGCGATTCCATCTGAAGTAGCGCGGCAGCCGAGCGCCCCGGCTTTCCGCACGCAGACGTTCAGCACGACATCGCTGCCCGATGGCATTCACCGCGCGGTCGCATGGCTCGACGCAGCGCCGCCAGCACGCCGTGAGCTGATGATCGTCTCGCCGCTCACGCTTGGCGCGGTGAACGATGCGGACATCGCAGCGATTCCGACAGAGATCGGCATTCGGTTCGAGCGTGTCGGCACGTTGCCACGCTCGCGAGACGTCGCGGTTGCCCCCGTCCTCGCGCAGGCGAACACAGACATCGGGCCGGCTCTTCATGAGCGAACCGTGACGCTCGCCGGAACGCAAACAATTGTTCATGAGGCGTCCAGTGGACAGTCGGCCGCGTGGCCGATTGAAGTCATCGCTCCACCCGCGGCCCGACGGGCAATGGACGCAGCTGTTGCCGCAGTCCTGTCGCAGCGCATCGCGGCGCCCGCGCCCGAGCGACGCGCGCGATTGTTCGTGATCGATCGGTCCGGAGCATCGCAGGCGGCGATTGCCGCGGCGCCGATTCACACCGGCTGGATCGCCGACGCTGTCGCGCAGATCGCCCGCGATCCGGAATTACAGAGCGCGGCCGCGCAGATCCCGAATGGATCCGCCGGCATTCACTTCGCCGCCGCACCGTGGCACACGCTCGCGACGGCTGCAGATGGTCGGCCGCTTGTAGCCGCTGCCGCTTCGTCGTCGACGCTCGTCGTCGCGAGCGCAGCGGATCCGAACGATCTGGTGACGCCGGTACTGCTGCGATCGGTGGCGAGGAGCCTCGGCCTCGTGAGCGACATCCGGCGGGCGGAAGTCGTCCCCGTGCCCGAAAGCCAGGTGCGCGCATGGACGAGATCTCCGGGAACGGTGTCTTCACCACGGCTCGATACCGTCGATCGAGATGATCGGCGCTGGATCTGGACGGTTGTTCTGATGTTGCTTGCCGCGGAAGCCTGGATGCGCCGCACGCGGCGCGTGGCGGTTGAGACCATCCGACAGGAGGCGGCGCGTGTCGCCTGACGAGCGCCAGATCTCCAGTGTGATCGACCGCGCCATGCGCCGCAGCCGCTTCATCGCGGTCGCCGAGGCGGCGGCATGGGGCGCCGCGGCTGCCACGATCTCGCTTCCAGCGGCCATCGTCGTTGCCATCGTCGTCGCGGGATGGCGTCTGCGCGCGACGAGGCGGCAGCGAGTCGTGCAGATCGTCGAGCGTGCGCATCCTCAGGCGCACAACCTGTTCATCACCGCGGGGGAACTGTCGAGCGGAGTGCTCCTTGCGAAGTCACACGTTCGTCAGCGTGTGTTCGAGCGCGCGGCCGCGGCGTCACGAGAAGTCGATCTGCCCGCGGCACTTCCGGCCGCCGCCATGATTCGCGCCATTGCCGTCGCAGGCGCCGCATGGCTGGTTGTCGTATCCGCGACGGTCTGGCGCGGCCCGCTGGCGCGTGTCGCGCCGGGCATCATCGCTCCTCAAACATCCACGACCGCACGCAGCGGCCCTGGCGCGCTGCAGGTGACCGCGACGATACAGCCGCCCACATACACGAAGCTTCGCTCATCGACGGTGGTTGACCCCTTGCAGATCGAGGCCCTGCATGGGAGCACGCTGACCCTGACGGTCGATGCCGGTCTCATCGACACGGCGACAGTCGAGCACGACGGCGTCACGCGGCCCTTGCTGCGCGGATCGGACGGACGCTTCGTCGAACGGATTGAGCTGACGAAAACGGGATACGTCTCCATAGGCGCAGACGAGGTCGGACGACGGCTCATTCCGATCGTCGTTTCGCCAGACGCGCTTCCGGCCGTGCGTGTCGCAACGCCGGGTCGCGATCTCGTCTATGCGGACGCGAATCCGCGCGTCACATTCGAGGCACGCGCGACGGACGACTTTGGGTTGCGAACGTTGTCGCTTCAATACACGAAGGTTTCCGGATCGGGAGAGCAGTTCGACTTTCAGGAAGGTGAAATTCCGCTCACGATTGTCCGCGCCAGCGATCGGGAGTGGCGCGGAAGCGGCGCGCAGTCGCTGGCTGCGCTCGGTCTCAAGGATGGCGACGTGCTCGTGTACCGCGCCGTCGCCGCGGACGCCCGGCCCGGGAACGGCGCGGCGAGCTCTGACGCGTTCTTCATCGAGATCTCGAAGCTCGGCGTCGCCGCGGGCGACGCATTTACGCTTCCCGAACAGGAATCGCGCTACGCCTTGAGTCAGGAGATGCTGATCATCAAGACCGATCGGCTGAACCGGGCGCGTTCCTCGATGACGCCCGCCGAGGCCGGTGACGCGTCGCTGAACCTGGCCGTGGAGCAGCGGATGATCCGGGCGGAGTTCGTGTTCATGTTGGGCGGCGAAGTCCAGGACGAAGAAGTCGAGGCTGAGCAGTCCACCGAGCTGCAGGAGGGCCGGCTTCAGAATCGCGGGCAGCGGGACTTGCGCGCGGCCACGATCGCCATGAGCCAGGCGGAGAAGCTGCTAACCGGCGTCAACACCAGCGACGCGCTGACGGCCGAGCGGGCGGCGGTCGCGGCGCTGCAGCGCGCGTTTGCACGGGACCGCTACATCCTGCGCGCGTTGGCCACGCGCAGCCAGCTCGACCCGCAGCGCCGGCTCACCGGGAATCTGTCACAAGCCGTGGACTGGCGCCGAGAGACCTCACACGGCGGCGAGAACCGGCGCGCCCTGCTCCTGCAGGATCTGGTCAGCGGCATTGGCGCCCTGTCGTCTGCGTCCTCCCTCCGTCCCCTCTCCGTCCCTCCTCCGTCCCCGTCGAGGGGCCAGAGCGGGGACGGAGGACGGACGCAGGAGGGACGGAGCCCAGCCAGTGCCGCCGCCCGCGCGATCGAGCTCGCTCGCGAAGCCTTGCGCATCGACCCCGAATCCGCCGCGCTCAGGCGCGCCGCCGCGGACCTCCAGCGCATCGCCGACACCTGGAGCGCCTCGTCGCCCGACGCCAGGCGGCAGGCACTCGAAGCTGTCGCGTTGGCCGTGGCAGGGGAGGCGGCGCACGCTCTACGCGGTCCACAGCTGACGCCGCCGCCTGTCTCACCGCCGCTCGCGGGCGCGTTTGCCGACGCGCTGCGTCGTGGAGGCCCGCGGTGATCGAGACACTCCTTCGCGGCGTGGCGATCGCCATTGCCGTCGCGGCGCTGCTCGATCCACCTGTGACGATGAAGGCTCGTGGCCGTCCGCGCGTGGCTGTGATCCGCTCGGACCAGGCGCAGAGCCTGAATCCTGCGATTCGCACCACATTCGAGCGCCTCCAGGCCGATCTTCGCGCCGACTTCGACATCGTCGCAGGACGAGACGATGGAGCGGACGCGGCGGTCGTGGTGGGCGATCGGTATCCCGCCGCCGCGATGCCCGTGAGCCAACGGATCTTCACCGTGACCGTCGCGCCGGCGGCGACCGAACCAAACGTCCGCGTATCCGCGATCCGTTCACCGCGCGAAGCGGCGCGCGGGACATTGATCCACCTCGAGGTCGACGTGGACGGATCGAACGTCGGCGGCGTTACGTCCTCGCTGGTCGTCCGCGCCGGCCAGACGCATGTCGAGGTTGGGCGCGCGACGCATACCTGGGCCGGTCGTGAGGAGCGCTGGCGCACCTCGATCGATGTGACGCCGCTCGATTCCCCGCCGTGGCTGCTGCACGTCGACGTTGGCGCGGCCGTGAACGAGCGCATGCTGTCCGACAACTCGGCTGATGTGCTGGTGAATGCGGCGGAGCCGCTGCGCGTGCTGGTGTACGACCTGCGCCCCTCATGGGCGAGCACATTCGTACGGCGCGCGCTCGAAAGCGACGCGCGTTTCGAGGTCGGCAGCGTCGTGTATCCATCCCGTGGAGTGAAGATCAGTGCCGGAGCCGGCGAGTCGTTGCAGTCCATCTCCCTCGACGGTGTCCGCGCGATCGTGGTCGGCGGCCTGGAACGGCTGACGGCTCGCGACGCCGAGGTGCTCGATCGTTTCCTGCGCGAGCGCGAGGGGTCGGTGGTCCTGCTGCCAGACACGCGCCGGGCCGCCCAAACGGCGCGTCAGTGGCTGCCATTGCCCGACGCGGCCGAGGTGTTGCTCGAAAAGCCCGATCGGCTCCTGACCGAACCGCCACTGCCCGCATTCGAGGTGTCGGAAATGCTCACGTTCCGTCCATCGCCAGGGGCGCGAGTCCTGGCGCGGGCGGGCAACTCGAAGGACGCCGTTGTGACGGTGACGCCCCATGGCGGGGGCCGCCTATTGGTGTCCGGCGCGCTGGACGCCTGGCGCTCTCGGACCGAAGCGAACTCGGCTTTCGATCGCTTCTGGCAATCGGCCGTTGGCGGCGCCGCGTTGGCGGCGAGGCCCGGGATTGACGTGCAGGTCGTGCCGGCGATCGTTCGGCCGGGCGAGCGCACTGATGTCCTCGTCCGCGTGCGACCCAGCGCTCCGGGCACTGGCCCGGCGAATGCGCCATCAGTGTCGGCGGCGCTGAACACTGGACAGATGGTCCGTTTGTGGCCCGAGGCTGAGCCGGGCACGTTCCGCGGCTCGTTCGTCGCGCCGCGCGCCGAAGGCGTCGGTCGTGTCACCGTGAGCTTGTCATCTCCCGACGTGGCTCCGGACAACCCTGAGGCCCGCGCAGGGCCAAACGGTGCGACTCCGGCCGCGAGCTTCATGGTCGCATCGGACGCGCACACCGCGTCTTCAGCCGCGCCGCCCCTTGCGCTTCTCGCCGAGTCGCGGGGCGGCATCAATGTCACGGCATCGGCGCTGACCGATCTCGAGCGTCGTCTTCGACAGGACATCGCGTCGCCGGCAGTGCGGGTCGAGCGTCGACCGATGCGCTCGGCGTGGTGGATGCTTCCATTCGCGGCGTGCCTCGGCGCTGAATGGTGGCTGCGGCGCCGCCGCGGCCTGAGGTGACACGTTCCCGATTTCAGGAGGGTGCGATGCGTCAGTCAGTTCGCCGCCAGTTGCGGGTCCTGCGCGCGTACGCGGTTGCAAACACGCTCGCGCTGGTCGTTCTCGCCACGGGCGCCTTCGGTCAGGCGACCGCGAATCAGAAGTTCGACGAGATCACGGTTCAGCGCGTCAACGTGGTCGACGCCAACGGAACGATGCGGATGGTGATGTCGAACAAGGATCGGATGCATCCTGGCGTGATGGACGGAAAGACGATCGATCGACCGAGGCCGGTTGCCGGCCTGATCTTCTTCAACGACGAAGGCGACGAAGTCGGAGGCCTCACCTTCACGGGCAGGGACACGAATGGTGTGCGGTCGGCGAATGCCAGCCTGATGTTCGATCAGCTCAAACAGGATCAGACGATTGGCTTCAGCTACTCGGAAGGCAACGGGCGCCGATCGGCAGGCTTTCAGGTGTGGGACCGATCTGAGTCGCGTCTCAGCGAGTTGATCGAGAAGCTCAACACCGCGAACGCAATCGCGGACCGCGCGGCACGCGAGGCGGCGGTCGCGGCAATCCGCGCGGCCGCACCGCCCGGGCCGCGGCGCGTCTTCGTCGGCAAAACCGCCGAGCGATCGGCCACGGTGTCGCTCTCCGACGCGGACGGCAAGCCGCGGCTCGCGCTGACCGTGGACGCCGGGGGCAATCCGCGAATCGAGTTCCTGGACCAGGACGGCAAGGTCGTCGCGCGAATGCCGCAGGACAAATGACGCGTCAGTCACAAAAAGACAGACGCCGTGTCGTCCCGTCATGGCACGCTCTCCGTCGGTCCGTATCGTATACTGCGACGATATGAGTCCGACGAGACGACGATTTCTCCAGTCTCTCGGCGCGGGCGCGCTCGTCGCCGGCGCGCCGCGCTGGGCGTTCGCCCGCACGTTCGACCCGCAGCGCGAGCCACCGGCGCCGGTCCGCGATCCGAAGTATCGCGAGTGGTCGACGGCGGCGCTCGCCGAGGCGAAGCGGCTCGGCTGTTCGTATGCGGACATCCGCTTTACGCGCAACCGGGCGCAGTCGATTGCGGTACGGAACGGTCTCATCCTGCGCGGCGGCGGAGGGTTCGGCGGCGGTGATGCCACCGAAACCTACGGCTTCGGCGTCCGCGTGATCCACGGCGGCGTCTGGGGATTTGCGAGCAGCCCGCTCGTCACGCCCGAGGAGATCAAACGCGTCACCGGCGTGGCCGCCGACGTCGCGCGCGCGAGCGCGATTGCGAAGAAGCGCGACGTGCAGCTCGCGCCGGTGCCCGCCTACGACGAGTTCTGGCAAGTAGCCATCGACAAGGATCCGTGGGAGGTGCCGCTCGAAGAGAAGGTCGAGCACCTGCGCACGGTTACCAGCACGATGCAGAAGAACACGTCGGTGATCTTCGCCGTTGCCGCCATGAGCTTCGAGCACGAATGGAAGTACCTGGCCACGAGCGAAGGCTCGTTCATCGAGCAGGTGTTCCACTTCATCGACTGTTTCGCTCAAGCGACGGCGCGCACGGGCACGCAGGTGAAGACGCGGAGCATCGATCGGCTCGGCGGCGCCGGCTACGAGTTCCTGCTCGAGGCCGACATGCCGGGACATGCCGAACGGGTGGCTGCCGAGGCGGTCGAGCACTCGATGGCGAAGCCGGTCGAGCGCGGGCTCAAGGATCTCGTGCTGCTCCCGTCGCACCTGGCGCTGACCATCCACGAGATCGTGGCGCACGCGACGGAAGTCGATCGCATCGCCGGGTACGAAGCGAACTATGCGGGCACGAGCTTCGTGAAGATCTCCGACCTGGGCAAGCTGAAATACGGATCGAAGCATTTCAACGTCACAGCGGATCGCACGTTCCCGACCGGCATGGCGACGGTCGGCTTCGATGATGACGGCGTGAAAGCGCAGAAATGGCCGCTGGTAAAGGACGGCATTCTCGTCGGGCTGCAGACCAACCGCGAAACGGCGCATCTGGTTGGCGAGAAAGAGAGCCGCGGCTGCACCTTCGCGAACCACTGGCGCAACTATCCGTTCCTGCGGATGCCGAACGTACAGCTCGAGCCTGGGCCGAGAGGCTCGCCGGGCGTCGACAACATGATTGCCGACGTGAAGGACGGCGTGCTCGTCGACGGCGCGGGCAGCTTCAGCATCGATCAGCAACGCTACAACGGCCAGTTCGGCGGCGACGCGTTCTGGGAAATCAAGAACGGCAAGAAGACGCGGATGGTGACCGATTTCACCTACAACGCGATCACCACGGACTTCTGGGCCAACCTGGACGCGGTCGGCCCGCCGGAAACCTGGGAACACAACGGGCTCACCGGCGACGCGAAGGGACAGCCGGTGCAGTCGAATCACCCGTCGCACGGATCGGCCCCGTGCCTCATTCGCAAGATCATGGTTGGGGCAGCCTATGCGTAACGAGACCGCCTCGGCCTCGACAGCCGAGTTCGGTGTCCACGAAGAGGAATTGGCCACAGAGACACCGAGTCACAGAGGCGCTCGACGCGCGCGGCCTGCGGAGCAGGCCGCTTGACAGGCATGGCAAAGCCAGACGAACGACCGTCATCGATGTCCATCGCTCGTCCGGCCCCTTTGCCATGCCTGATCGCCGCTTCCGGCGGGCGCGTCGAGCGCAACAGCTTGGATCGCGCCTCAATGAAAATCTCCGTGACCCGGTGACTCTGTGGCAAAAACACTCTGCGTCTCTGCGTTCTCAGTGGCTGATGCTTGAATGAACAGTGAAACGGATATGAGCTACTCTCGCGACGACGTCAAGACGATCACCGACAAAGTCCTGAACATGGCGAAAGCCGACGGCGTCGAAGTCCGCTTCGCGGGCGGCGAGCGATCGGCGACGCGCTACGCGAACTCGACGATCACCGCGAACCTCGTCGAGCACGATCAGGAAGTGCAGATCACCGTCTACTACGGCCAGAAGTCGGCGACGACCTCGACGCATCAGTTCGACGATGCGTCGTTGAAGTCGGCGATCGAACAGGCGCAGGAGCTGGCGAAGCGACGGCCCGACAACCCGGAGCTGATGCCGCTCGTGAAGCCGCCGCAGGAGTATCTGCCGATCGACGGCGCGCTGCCGGCGGCCGTGGCCTTCGGGCCGGCCGAGCGCGCGCGGCTCGTGAAACAGAGCGTCGACGTCTGCGAGAAGAAGGGCGTCCTCGGCGCGGGATACATTCCGAAGCTGCACTGGACCGACGCGCTCGCCAACTCCGAAGGGCTGTTCGCCTACGATCGCTACGCCGAGGCGAGCTTCATCCTCACGTGCCGCACGCCTGACGGCACCGGCTCGGGATGGGCCGGAACGACCGGTCTGAAGGACATCACGAGGATCGACGCGGCGGCGATCAGCGAGACGGCGGCCGACAAGGCCCTGAAATCGCGCAAGCCACGAGCCCTCGAGCCCGGCAACTACACCGTGATCCTCGAGCCGCGGCCTGCGGCGCGGTTTCTGTCGCTGATGCTGTTCGCGCTGAACGCGCGGGCCGCGGAGGAGGGCCGCAGCTTCATGAGCGGCGCCGAGCGCGGCAGCACGAAGCTCGGCCAGAAGATCTTCGGCGAGAACGTGACGGTCCGCAGCGACGTCGGCAACGCAGTGCTTCGCCAGACGCCGGTCGGTCCCGAGGGTCTCGCCGCGCGCCCGATCACCTGGATCGACAAGGGTGTGGTCAAGAACCTCTTTTACGATCGGTACTGGGCGAAAAAGCAGAACAAGCCGTTCACGCCGACCAGTCCTCAACAAAGCCTCGTGATGGATGGCGGCGACGCAACCGTCGATCAGATGGTGAAGTCGACGCGGCGAGGGCTGCTGATCACGTTCTTCTGGTACATCCGGCCCGTCGATCAGATGACGCTGCTCAACACCGGCATGACTCGCGACGGCATGTTCCTGATCGAGAACGGCGAGGTCGCTGGACCGGTGCAGAACTTCCGCTGGAACGACGGCCCGGCGCGCGGCTTCAACAACATCTCGATGCTCGGGAGACCCGTACCGATGCACATCGGCGAGGCCTACGACAACCCCGGCACCGCGCTCGTGCCGCCGATCAAGATCGAGGATTTCCGGATGACGTCGATTTCGCCGGCCGTCTGAGCGATCCTGACGGCCTCACACGTAGCGGTCGCCGAGCGTCGTTATCGAGACGCATGGCGTCCGGCCAATTGATAGAGCCCTGGCGCGAGCATGGTCGCGTAGCCTTCGGCAACCAGCGCACGGTTCCCACGCCCGGCATCTGGTCGGGGCAGGCCCGTCACGCGAGCCATCTCACCGGGGATCGTCAGTCCGGCGCCTGCCAGAAAGCAGCGGGCAATTTCGCGCAGGGCGGTTTCTCGACTGACGCGTCGGACCAGTTCGGGGAATCGTCCGACGCCAAGCGTCCAGATGTAGGTGAACTTCGGTTGATAGAAAACGCCGCTCGGCACCACAATCATGGCGGCCTGGAGTTCGTCCATCGCCTGCGTGAACGCCTGGCGGTTCTTCACGCCGGATTCCTCGCGCAGGTCCGCAGTGCTCATCTCCCATTCCTTGCGGAGCACGTGCAAGACCGCTCGTGCGTTCCTGCGCAGCCGCCGTTTTTCTTCAGATCGGCGCACGCCCCACACGGCGTGAAAATATGGAATCATCCGCGGCGCGAGGAACGTGGTCTTGCCGCGCGCGAGCTTCGCATAGTAGACCTTGCCCCGCCTCACGAGCTCGTCCTTCAACTCCCACGTCAGCGAGGCCTCGGGGTCTTTCTGCACGTTGCGGGGCATCACGGCGTCGCGCCGCCCGCAGACCGCCACGTACAGCGACGGCCCCGGCCGCCGCGAATCGGCCAGGCAGGCGGCGAAGCCGATCTGCTCGATGAAACGCTCGGCGTCGAGGGCGGTCTCGATCTGCCGCGTCCCTTCGCGGCGCCAGTGTTCGTCGCGGTAATCTTCAATCTCCGCTGGAATCCGTGGCTTCGGTCTCATAATCATGGGGCTATGGTCAGCGTGACGCTCCTGAGCGATCGTGCGATCTTCGAAGTGGAAGGCCTAGACCAGCTGTGGGCGTTTCGAAGCCGGTTGGAAATTCCCCTGACCCACATCATGGATGTGGAGATCGATCCCGAGCAGGTCGGACGTTGGTGGCATGGATGGAAGTTGCTTGGCACGGATGTTCCGGGCCTGTTTGCCGCGGGAACGTTCTACTACCACGGGGAATTGGTGTTCTGGGACGTCCGTGACCCGGACAAGACGATCATCGTGTCGCTCGATCATGAACGATACAAGAAGCTGATTCTGGAAGTCGCCGATCCTGAAACGGTCCTGATCCGTCTTCGGGCGGCGCTGCGCAAGTGATCTGCAGGAACGAGCGTATCCGGAAGGCCACGATGGTGGAAATCCCGGTAGGTCCTGAGTGGGCGTGGAGAGCGATCATGAGATCGATGGCAAGGTTCGCAATTCTCATGGCGGCTGGTTTCTGTGCGTCTGCGTGTCATCAGGCGCAGAACAGAGCCGATTCCATCGAGAAGGCGGTTGTCGCCGAAAAGCCCTTTGTCGCTGGAGGAAGCATCGACATGCAGCTTGACGGTGGCGATTACGAGGTCCGGCCCGCCGCCGACAATCATATTCGCGTCACCTTCAGCGGAAATACCGGCAATGCCAAAGTTGAGCTGACTGCCGACGGCATGCACGCGGGCGTACAAGTGAAAGATACGCCGCACAGCAACTTCCAGGCGATCATCGAAGTACCGAGGGCGGCAGACTTCGTCATCCGTCTCACCGGCGGTAATCTGGTGACGGCACCGATCACGGGGAACAAAGACGTTGAAAGCCAAGGTGGGAACATCAAGATTGCCGTTGGCGATCCCAACGATTATTCAAACGTCGACACATCCGTCAAGGCCGGCGACATTGACGCCGGCGTGTTTGGCGGATCCAAGTCGGGACTCTTCCAACATTTCACGTGGTCGGGACCAGGAAAGTACACGCTCCGTGCCAATTTGGGCGCCGGCAATCTCGTATTGCGGAGCAAATAGAGACCGTAGCCGGCGATTGTCCTTGCGCCTTCGCCATGTCGCCGGCCCGCTTGGCTGTCCTAGCTACTTCTCTAGCCGTTTTCAGATCAATATCGTGCAGCGCGCGTCGAGCGGCAGGCCGTGCCGGTCTCCGCGCCTCCGGTTCGCGCGCCGGGAAGTCGGCCGCGGCGCCAACCCTGACGCTGGCACGTCGACTACGGGGTTGTCTCGGCGTCGGTCACGTCGCGTCAGCACCGCCACGGGTGCCTCCATCAGCACGGATCACGCGGCACGAAGTCGACGTGCACCCGTTGCTTTGGCCGACTTTCGGCTCCGCGGTGCCGCGGCGCGCTCACAGTCGGCGCGGAGACCGGCACGGCCCGCCGCTGGCGTGCCTCCGGTCACGGTGATCCTCGCCGGTCGAGAGACGTCGGGCGGCGATGCGTTGAACTCACACCTCAGTGAGAAGACCATCGAACAAGCCTTGCCATCGTGAGACGAAGATACGCCCGCCTTCGCAGGTCTCGGACGATCGGCTCGACCTGCTTCGGCGCGCGGCCTTCGCGCGTCGTGTGCTCGCCGGTTTACCAGCCGAAGCTCGGCGCAGCCGAGCGAAGGCCGGAGGTCGCGGTTTTGTGCGCGCCGTTCATCGCAGCGCCGAACGACGTCTCTCGGCCGGCGGACCATCGCCGGCTCTCCGGCTACGCTACACACAATCGAAAAGTGCTCTAACGGCCGGGAAAGTCGGGTTTCGTGTCTCTCAGAATCTCGAGGATTGCGCGCCGATCCTCAGCGGTGAGACGTGGGCGCGCGGCGCCTCCGTCGTGCCCCGACAAGATGTCGACCATCCGGCGGTACACGGCGTCTTTGACTGACGGTGCCAATCCGTCGAATGCCTCGGAGTACACCATGTAGCTGCAGGGGTATCGCAGCAGGCGGCGGACGAGATCCAACTGCCCAAACGAACGACCATGGCGATCTGTGGGAGTCCTGGACTCGAGGCGCTCCACAAAGCCCTGAAGCGGTATCAGAGGCACGGATGGCGGAACCTCGCCTGCAAACAGGAGATAGTCCGCCAGTTCGTTGGCGAGATGAAGCACCGTGCCATCCGTGGCGCTCGCGTGACCGTCGCTCGACGCGACGCGTGATTCCCAGTTCAGCCTCGTCAGCAGGTTGATGGCGTGCATCTGGTGATCGAAGACGAGCAGCGACACGATGTCGCTCGACGATGAAAGATAGCCGCGCGCCTCGGGCGAGCTGTCGATCCACTCGACGAACACCTGGTTCGAGGTATTTCCCTCTCCAGAAAACGTGATGTTCCCCGCGTGTGCTCTCTGTGAATACGGCGCCGCCGCGCCGTTGGAGGTGACAAACCAGCCGCCCCACCGGTCCGGATGAGGCGTTTGGTGGTTCACGTCATTGCTGCCAAGCTGCGGCATCACGTTTCCGTCTTCACCGACGGTATTGCTGCGCACGATCACCCCTGGCACGTCGCGCGTGCTCGCCGACACGTGACAGCTGAGACAACTGGTCCGGCGCTCGAAGACAGGCGTGTCCACCGCCTGGTCGAGCGTGTAGAAGACCACGCCCTGTTGGGGATCGTGGGCCGCGACCTCGATGACGCGAGCGCCGGGAACGTAGCCGACGGCAACCGACTCGTTGAAGAAGAGCGCGCGCGGATTCTTCGGGCTGGTGAAGGCGCGCTGTACCCCGGTTTTCGAGAACACCAGCAGCTGCGATTCCACGGGCACCGCAAGGGCGTCGAGAACGGCCAGCAGGTAACCGGTCCGGGGATCGCGCTGGAGAAGTCGTCCGCGCTGCGCAAGGGCCGCATTCAGCTTCGCGACACGATCCGTCGTTGGCCGAACCGCGTACTGAATGGCGGGGTGTTCGTCCAGAACGCCCGGCCATGGCTCCCGCGTCTGGCCGGACGTCAGCGCGCCGTCGGCGATGGCCATGGCGAGCGCTGCTGCGCTCGCCAGCAACCGGCCCGACCGCATTCCAGGCATCGGTTTCATCTTACCCTCGCACCGGACCGGTCGCTCTCCGTGACAGTCTAGGAGAACTCCAATAGGCGCTCCATTAGGCAATCACGGCGTCGGCTTCGATTTCCACCAGCATGTCCGGATGTATGAATCCTCTCACTTCGACCATCGCCGTCACGGGACGGATTGTGCCGAAGACCTCGCCATGGGCCCGACCGACCTGTTCCCAGTCGCCGGCGATGTTGACGACGTACATGCGGGTGCGCACGACGTCCTGGAGCGTGGCGCCCGCTTTCGTGAGCGCCGCCTCGATGTTCTTCAGCGTCTGCTTCGCCTGCGCGTAGGCGTCGCCGACTCCCACGATCCCGCCGTCCGGCGCCGTCGCCGTCGTGCCGGATACCCACACCTGATTCCCAATCCGCACGGCTCGGGAGTACCCGACGATGGGCTCCCAGGGTGTTCCGCTCGAGAAGTTCTCACGTTGCACGCCGTTCTCCTGTCAGCTCCGCTCTCGGCGCGCTTGCGTCCTACCGGTGCCGCGTTGGAGCGCCGATAAAGATACTGGAAAAATGCGCGCCATTCTCAGACCGCTTCCGCAATCGATCACGCGCGCGCTTTCGTGGTTCTTCCTGATCGTCTGGGTCGCAGTGATGGGCTTCCTGGTGAACCTGTCGTACCTCCAAGCTTCATCGAGCCTCGCGACCGATCTCGCACGCTACGGATCCGGCGCCGTATGGCGCGGCGTCTATTACCGCGGCGAAAAGATCGGCTTCACGGTCAGCCAGACCAGTGCCAAAGACGGTGGCTTCCAGCTCGAAGAGGACGGCCGCCTCCGGATGTCGTTGCTCGGCGCCACCACGGCGGCGACGATTCGGACGACGGCGCACGTCGACGAGCGCTTCACGCTGCGCGCCTTCGAGTTCTCGCTGGATCCTGGCACCGGTCCCATCGAGGTTCGCGGCCGAATGGACGGCCGCCGCCTTACCCTCGAGGTCAAAACATCGAGCGGCACGCGGACCGAGCAGCGCGAGTTGGCGGAGCCGCCGGCGTTATCGCTGAATCTCTCGCGCAGGCTCGCGGCCGGCGGGCTGGTGCCGGGCGCGCGTCATCAGTGGACGATCTTGGATCCGGCGACGCTCAGCAACGCACCGGTCACCGTGACCGTCGGCAAACGCGAACTGGTGCTCGGAGCCATGACACCAATGGCCGCGTTCCGCGTCGACATGGAATTCGCCGGCCTGCACACGACGTCGTGGGTGACCGACACCGGCGAAGTCGTGCGCGAGGAAAGTCCGCTCGGGCTCATGACGGTGCGCGAAGCGCCCGAGACCGCGAAGCGCATGGCCATGTCTGGCTCGATGCGGGCCGATCTCGTCCGCGCTTCAGCCATCGTGCCTCAAACGCGGACGCCCATCGGCGAACCGCGCGACGTCCGGCATCTGCGTCTTCGGCTCGAGGGGGTGGACCTGTCGAGCGCAGACCTCGACGGCATGACACAGCGCGTCGACGGCGACATCGTCGAGCTGGTGGATCCGCAGCACCTCGAGCCTGAGCGGGCGGACCCGGCCGCGTCGCGCTACCTGCCGCCGGAACCCTTCATCGAAAGTGACGCACCGGAAATCATCGCGGAAACCGAAACCGCGGTGCGCGGCGTGTCGGGAACCCGCGCCCGCGCCGAGCGGCTGACGCGCTATGTCAACGCGCTGCTCGACAAGAAGCCGACGGTGAGCCTGCCGTCGGCGCGCGAGGTGTTGCGCACCAAAGTCGGCGACTGCAACGAGCACACGGCGCTCTATGTCGCGATGGCGCGCGCGCTCGGGATTCCGGCGCGGATTGCGGTCGGCCTTGTGTACGTCCACGGCGCGTTTTATTACCACGCGTGGCCGGAAGTGTACGTGTCGGACGTGGCGGAAGAGGTTGGCCGCGGGTTGTGGCTGCCCGTCGATCCGACGCTCAATCAGTTTCCCGCGGACGCCACGCACCTGCGTCTCGCGCGCGGCGGCCTCGACAAACAGGCAGCGATCCTTCCGTTGATCGGGCGCCTGAAGATCACGGTCCTCGACGTCGAGATGGCGCCAGGGACGACCCCGGTTCTCGTGGGCAGACAGCCGGCCGATCTCGGCTCCATCGCCATTCCGATTCCGCGGCGCGAATCATCCTCCTGCTGCGCGTGCGGCCGATGATTGCCATTCGCCATCTCGTCAAGCAGTACGGACGGTTCACCGCGGTCGATGGCGTCACCCTCGACGTCGCGCCTGGCGAGATTCATGGCTTTCTCGGTCCGAATGGTGCCGGAAAAACCACCACGCTCCGCATGATCGCGGGATTGCTCAAGCCAACCTCAGGCGGCATTCGGGTGAACGGCCACGATGTTGCGGCGGAGCCGGAGCTGGCGAAAGCCTCGCTCGGCTTCATCCCCGATCGCCCGTTCATCTACGAAAAGCTGACGGCTGGTGAATTCCTCACCTTCCATGGCGGACTTTACGGCGTGGACGACGCTGCGATTAGGCCGCGCGTGCGCGAGATGCTCGAGTTGTTCGAGCTCGGGCGGTGGCAGGACGAGCTCGTGGAGAGCTTCTCGCACGGCATGAAGCAGCGGCTCGTGATGTGCGCCGCGTTCCTGCACCGCCCTCGCGCGGTCGTCGTCGACGAGCCCATGGTGGGGCTCGACCCTCGTGGCGCGCGGCTCATCAAAGACGTGTTCCGACAGATGAGCGCGCACGGCGTGGCCATCCTCATGAGCACGCACACGCTCGAAGTCGCGCAGGAGATGTGCGATCGGATCAGCATCATCCTGAAAGGGCGCATCATCGCGAGCGGTACGGTCGCCGACATTCGGGCGATGGGCGACAGGCACGACGATCAGCTGACGGCTGTCTTTCTGAAGCTGACCGGCGGCAGCGCGCTGCAGGAGATCGACGAGATCGTCTGATGGTGCGCGCATTTCCGTACCTGCTGCTGCCTCACGTGTGGTCGTCGCGCAACCGCGCGCGACGGCGCGAGCGCGGCGACTTCTCTCGGGCGGCGCTCGTCGGAGGCGTGGGCGTCATCGTGTTCGCCGCCCTCTTTCAGGCGGCGTCGTGGCTCACCGGCCAGCTCGCGGACTACGCAGAGCTCGGCGACTATCTGCTCCGCCTGGGCCTGTCCTGGGTCTTTCTCGCGTTTCTGTCGTTTCTCGCCTTCAGCGGCGTCGTCACCGCGCTGTCGACGTTCTTTCTGTCCGATGATCTGCGTCTGCTGCTGGCGGCGCCCGTGGCGACTCGGCGGCTGTTCCACGCGCGCTTCGCCCGCACTGTGGTGCAGGCGTCGTGGATGGTCGTGGTCTTTCTCCTGCCGGTGCTCGTTGGTGTCGGTTGGGCGCGGTGCGCAGGTCCGGCGTTTTACGCGACCGCCGTTCTCACGATTGTGCCGTTCGCGATCATCCCTGTCGCGGCGGGCACCGCGGCAACGTTGATCCTGGTCAACACGTTTCCCGCCCGGCGGGCGCGCGATCTTCTCATGCTGATGGGGCTGCTCTTCGCGGCGAGCCTCGTGATTCTGCTGCGCTTCATCCGGCCGGAACAGCTGCTGCGGGTGGAGTCGTTGCCCGACGTGACCGATTTCTTCGCCACCCTGCAATCGCCCGTCACGCCGCTGCTGCCGTCGTTCTGGGCGGGAGAAACGCTCTTCGTGAGCCTGACGGGCGGGCACGATCTGCTGCATGGCGCCGCGCTCTGGACCACGGCGCTCGCCTCGGTGATCGTCTTGCGCGCCGCGAGCGAGCGGTGGCATTTCACCGGCTTCAGCCGGTCGCAGGAGGCGCCGAAAGCGCGCTTCGCGCGTTTCCGCGCGCTCGACGTGATCGCTCGCACGTTGCCGCTGTCCACCGTGCGGCGGCAACTGCTCGTCAAGGATCTGAAGATCTTTCTGCGCGACGTGGGTCAGTGGTCGCAGCTTCTGCTGCTGCTCGCGCTGGTGCTCGTCTATCTCTACAACTTTCGCGTGCTGGATCTCGAACGGATTCCTTACATGAGCGGGTTCATCAAGAACGCGTACGCCTTCGTCAACCTCGGAATGGCCGGATTCGTGATGGCAACCGTCGCCGTGCGGTTCGTGTTTCCAGCCGTCTCCGGGGAAGGCGCGTCATTCTGGATCATCCGTGCGGCGCCGGTTTCGCTGCGCGATTTTCTGTGGTCCAAGTTCTGGACCGGACTGGCGCCGGTGCTGGTCCTGACCGAGGTGCTGACAATCGCCGCCAACGAGTTCCTCGGTGTCGATCCATTTCTGAAGGTGATGGCGGCCGTTGCCATCATCTTCATGAGCGTCGCGATGGTCGGGATGGCGACCGGCCTCGGCGCCCGCTATCCACGGTTCGGTGCCGACGTCAGTCAGGTGGCCGGGTCGTATGGCGGCGTGGCGTTCATGCTGCAGGCGGTGCTCTTCATCATCGTGATGATCGCACTCCTTGGCTGGCCCTCGTCTGTGTACCTCTTACATCAATTCGGCCGACGGTCCTTCACGCCAAGCCAGAGCATCCTGATGACGACCTGCTTCACCAGCGCGATCGGCCTGTGCATCGGGCTGTGGTTGACCTCGATGCGGGCCGGCGTTCGCGCGCTCGAACACCTCGGCGATTGACGGCCTCCGGCCAATCACCATTCACCGACGTCCAATCGAAAAGGGGCCGTACCCCCTCTTTCGCCGAGGTCGCGTGAAAAGGGGCACGGCCCCTTTTGGATGCGTACGGTAACATGAGATCTGTGAACAGGTTATTGCCCGTGGTTAGTGCTCTCGCCTTCGGCATCGTGACGGCCGGGTGCTCCTCGGAGCAGGCCGCGCCGACGACGCCGACGATCATTGCGCCGCCGAGCGTCGTCGAAACGTTTACCGGAGCCTTGATCACGCTCGGCACCAACATGCACACGTTCACGGTGTCGCAGCTCGGAGAAGTGAACGTCACGCTGAAGGCGACGACGCTTGAGCCGACGATCGACGCCGAAACCGGCGAGTCGATTCCACCGCCCGATCCAACAGCGGTACCGGCGCTGACGCTCGCCGTCGGCTCGCCGACGACGTCCATCTTTGGTCCGGTCTGCGCGACACTCGCGTTCGGCGGCGCGCCGTTTTTGGTGGAAACGAAAGCGGCAGCCACACCGCAGATCAAGGGCAGCGCGCTGCCGGGGAATCTGTGCGTCTCGTTCTCCGATCCGAACGGCCATGTCACGAACGTCGTCGATTACACGATTGTCGTGGCGCATCCGTGACGGAGGTGGAACGCAGAGCACGCGGAGCACGCAGCAAACCAAATTCTCGGCGGGCTCTACGAGCTGGAACGCGCCGCGCGCTGAGCGCGCAGACAAACCAGATTCTCTGCGAGCTTCGCGAGCTCTGCGTTCCTGGTGTACTGGTGCTCACGTCATCACGTACACAACCAGATTGACCGCGAACTTCGTGTTGTCCTCGCGCAGGAACCGTTTGTTCTTCCAGTCGTAATCCCACTCGCACCCGTAATCCTTGTTGCTGTAGAGAATCGCCAGCCGGCCGCGGCGCTCGATGCCTTTGAGGTACTCGTGCACGATGTTGTCGCCCCACCCGTTCAGCTCGTGCGACGTCCGCGGCGGGCCGCCCGCGAACGGAAAGAAGCTTCGGTAGATCGCGTGCGATGAGGGGAGTTTCGCGAGCGGTTCGTTCGGAAACGTCGCTCCCATTTCCTGCTCGAAGGTCTTCGAGTACAGGCCGTTCACGTCGTGGTTGCAGTCGTCGGAGAACAGGAGTCCGCCCGCGTCCGCGAAGCGCCGCAGGTTGTCGCGCTCGGCGGCCGTGAAGCGAACGAGCTTGTGTCCGGTCATGAAGACGAACGGGAACGACGGCAGCTCGGTCGACGAGGCCGAAATGACCACTTCGTCCTTGTATACGGGAATCGACGTGTACTGCATGACCGAATCGAGGACGTTCGCCGCCACCTTCGGGTTGTAATCCCAATCGCCCGATTCGTAGCGGAGCCGCGCGAAGACGAATTCGGAGCCGCGTGGCTTCCCCGCGCGCTGTCCGACCGCCGCCGCCGCGACGCGCAGGAACTCCCGCCGGCTGATCACGGCCATATCGTATACAATGCCGGTTTTCGGACCGTGGAATATCACATCCAGCAGTACGATCTCGAGCAGGGCGCGCTCGAGATCCAGTACATCGAGGAATTCTTCGGCGAGTTCCCCCGCAAGAAGACCGCGGCGGAGATCGTGCGCCGGCTGTCCGCGCGCGCGCATCTCATCCTGCTCGCCACCGCGCCGCTGCCGGACGATCCGGGCTCGGTCGTGCCCGTCTCGTTCAAGGTCGCACACGAGATAAAAACCCCCGAAACGGAACCCAAGCTGATCGATCTCATGCACCGGTTGAGCGACTACGTCCACTTCGACGGCCGCCGCGTGCTGTACACGTGGATTGGCGGGACGCGTCGCGACTGGCGCGGGCAGGGATTCTTCCGTGCGCTCACGGAGCAGCAGGAGCACTGGGCGATCGCGCAGGGATTCGACGAGATTGTCGTGAAGACGAAAAACAAGTTCTACGACATGCGCGGCACGCTGGACCATCTGCGCTTCGAGGTCGTCAAATACGAGCGCAACGCCGCCGACAACGCCGAATCGAAAGTGTATCTGAGCAAGAAGCTCCTGCCGGAAACCGTCCACACCCACCGCAGCGCGCGGACGGTGGTCGAAATCAAAGACTAGCGATTCACAGGGCATTTCAGAGTTCAGATTTCAGAGTTCAGATTTCGACCCCCAGCCGTCCCTGCAAACTGAATCTGAACTCTGAAGTCTGAAATGCAACCATCTGGTCGTTGTAACCGTCTATACACCGTTGACATATGTGCGCAACGCATATAGTCTGCGCGCAGTGAGTCTTATGCCCCTCCGGCCCGTTGAATTCCATGTGCTGCTCGCGCTCGCCGCCGAAGAGCGGCACGGCTACGGCATCCTGCAGGAGGTTGCCGCCCTGACCGACGGAGAGCTCCAGCTCGAGCCCGGCACGCTGTATCGCGCGCTGCACCGGATGCTCAAAGACGGGTGGGTCGCCGAATCGGCGCGGCGTCCTGCCGCCGATCTCGACGACGAGCGCCGGCGTTATTACCGGCTCACGCCACTCGGCCGGCGCGTGGCGTCGATGGAAGCGGAGCGGTTGTGGCGGCTCTTGACCGTCGCCCGCGCCCACAGGCTCCTGTCCCGTGCCTGATCTGTCGAGCGGAGACCGCCGCCTCGCCTGGTGGCTCGTGTGGCTGTATCCGCCACAGTTTCGACGCGACGTCGGGCTCGGTCTCGTCGACGCCATCGAAGACCGGATGCGGGCCCGGCGCGCCGAGGGCGTCTCGCGACCGAGCGTGTGGCTCAGGGCCGTGGCCGACACGTGTCACAACGCGCCGGCGGCCTGGATCAATCAGTTGACAGTCGACGGTTCACAGTCGACAGGCAGGCGCTCCGAACTGTTGACTGGGGACTGTCAACTGTCGACTCCCTGGATGTCGACTCCACGAATCTCGACTCCCCGGAGAACGCTCATGGACAAATTGCTGCAGGACGTTCGCTATGCGCTTCGCTTGTGGCGGCGGCGCCCCGGCTTCGCGCTCGTGGCGATTCTGACGCTCGCGCTCGGCATCGGCGCCAACACGGCGATCTTCAGCATCGTCAACGCAGTACTGATGCGGCCCCTGCCGTACGCGCACGGCGAACGCATCGCGACGCTCTGGGGGCGCACGCCGACCAATCCGCGCTCGCTCATATCGTGGGACGAATATCTCGCGTTCAAACAACAGACCGGTTCGTTCGACGCGGTTGGGCTGTGGCTCGGACAAAGCGTCAACCTCACGAGCGGAGCCGAACCACAGCGCATCATCGGCAATTTTGTGTCCGGATCGTTCTTCGACGTGCTGGAGCTCCGCGCGGAGCGCGGACGCCTGTTCAGCGAAGAAGAGAGCGCCGCACATTCGGCGCAGCCGATCGTCGTCGTTTCCCATCAGTTCTGGACGCAGACCCTCGCCTCCGATGCCGACGCGATCGGGAAGCCGCTGACGCTGAACGGCACGCCGCTCACGATCGTTGGTGTCCTCGCGGATCCCTTCGACACGAGAACGGTACCCGCCGGCGGATGGTTCGTCGCATACGACGTCTACATGCCGATTGGGTTGTTCCCGGTACCAGGCGGGATCGCCAACGCCGGGCCAGGCGTGCTGTCGGTCGCTCGCTTGAAGCCGGGCGTGTCGCTCGCCGCGGCGAACGCGAACCTCGAGGTGGTCTCGCGTCAGCTCGAAACCGCGAATCCACGGGCACAGAAGGGACGCTCGGCGCTGGTCTTTTCCGCGCACGACGACCTCGTCGGCGATTCGCGGCAGCCGCTGCTCCTCCTGCTCGCCTGCGTGGCGGCCGTGCTGCTCATCGCCTGCGTGAACGTGAGCAACCTGCTGCTCGCGCGGGCCATCGACCGGCAGCGCGAGATGGCGCTGCGGTCGGCGCTCGGCGCCAGCCGTGCCGCGGTGCTCCGCCAGATGGCGGTCGAGGCTGTCCTGCTGGCCATCGTCTCGGCAGCGGCCGGCCTGGTGCTTGGACGCTGGTCGCTGCTGACGCTGGCGTGGCTGCAGCCGCCGTCCGTGCCGATTCCCGCGCGTGTGCCGCTCGACGCGGCCGTGCTGATGTTCACGAGCGGTGCGGCGATGCTCGTGGCGCTCGTCTGTGGGCTGGCGCCGGCATTCCGGATCTCCCGCCCCGATCTCGCGCGTGTCCTGCAGTCGGGATCGCGCCGCGCGTCGAATGCCGGCGGCCGGACGCGAGACTCACTGGTCGTCGTGGAGGTCGCGTTGTCGGTGGCGATTCTCGCGGTTTCCGGCCTGCTCGTGCGGTCGATGCTCGCGCTGGAGCGCGTCAGCCCGGGGTTCGATTCGGCCAACGTGTTCACGCTGCAGTTCCGCCTGCCGCAAACCAAGTATTCCCGGCCCGAGGACATCGCGCGCTTTTTCCGGGACGCGACCGCGCGCGTGCGCTCGGCTCCAGGCGTCGAGTCGGCCGCGCTCGTGCGCCGTGTCCCGTTCAGCGGAAACTGGGGTGACACACCGTTCACGGTGGAAGGGCGCCCCGTGGCCGCCGGCTCCGAGCCGCGCGCCGGACAGAACATCGTGACGCCCGACTATTTCCGGACGATGAGGATTCCGCTCACTCGCGGACGCGACTTCACCGAGCGCGACGATCTGCATGCGCCGCCGGTTGTCGTCGTGAATCAGATGCTCGCCGCGACGACGTGGCCAGACGAGGATCCGGTCGGCAAGCACATCAAGGTGCCGGAATTCAAGGACTGGCTGACCGTCGTCGGCATCGTCGGCGACGTGAAGCATCGATCGTCGACGGAGCCGGCGCAGCCGCAGCTGTATCTGGCGCATTACCAGCTGCCGATGATTTTCTCGAGCCTCGTCGCGCGGACCACGATTCCGCCGCTCACCGTCGCGGGCGATGTGCGCAAAGCGATCTGGTCGGTCGACAAGGATCAGCCGATGTGGTCCGTGATTGCGCTCGATACGCTGGTGTCCCGGTCGCACGGCTCCACACGGTTCCTCGCATCGCTGCTCGCGATGTTTTCCGGCCTCGCGCTCGTCCTCGCGGCCGTCGGCATTTACGGAGTGATGTCGTACTCGGTGACCGAGCGCACGCACGAAATCGGGATCCGGATGGCGCTCGGTGCGTCGTCAGATCGCGTGATGGGCGAGATCGTCCGGCGGGGCCTTCTGCTGATCGGTATTGCGCTACTGGCCGGCGTGCCGCTCGCGATCGCGTCCACCCGAATCGCACGTGGCGTGCTGTTCGGGATCGGGCCCGGCGATCCGGCGACGCTCGCGGGCGCCGCCGCGCTGCTCGCGGCCGTGTCGCTGGCCGCGTGCTACCTGCCCGCGCGGCGCGCCGCCCGTGTGGATCCGATCGCCGCGCTCGCGGAAGAGTGAGGCGCGCGCGGCACGACCGGCCTTTCCGATTGGCCGTGATACATTCGGACGTCATGATAGAGAACCCGTACGCCCGGGATCTCGGCGCCCGCGAACCGATCGGCGCGATGGCCGAGGCGATCGACCGGATCCATGCGCTCGCCGGCTCGTGGACACCCGCCCAGTTCGAACGCTCCTACGGTCCGGGCAAGTGGACGGCGCGGCAGATTCTCATTCACCTCGCGCAAACGGAACTGGCGCTCGGCAACCGCGCGCGGATGGCGCTCGCGACGCCGAACTACACCGCCCAGCCGTTCGATCAGGATGCCTGGATGCAACGGGAGTCAGGTGGGTCTGGCGGGACGAGTAGGGCAGGTGGGGCAGATGGGGCAAGCGGCCTCGTCGCGCTCGAGGCGTTGGCCGCGCTCAGCGCGTTGAACCGCGCATTCTTCCAGTCGCTCTCGGCCGCCGACCGAGCGACGCCGTTCTCGCACCCCGAATACGGCGCGCTCACCGTCGACTGGCTCATCCATCAGATGGCCGGGCATCAGATCCATCACTTGAAACAGCTCGAAGAAATTGCGACTTGCTGACGTGACGAACACGGAACGCGGAGCACGCAAAGCGGGCAGAAAAAGACAACAAAAAAGGTGGGCCGGGCGCGAACCCGACCCACCTGCGGCTTGCCTACCTATCTGTCCTACCTGACCTACCTGACCTACCCGACCTACCTGACCTACCTGATCTCGCTAGAACGTGAACCGGAGCCCGATCTGGCCGATCCGCTGTTCCGGCTGCTGGAAGTCGCCAGCATACGCCGTCGGACGCAGGAAGTCAGGATTCGGCGATTTACTCGTGATCGTGCCGAGGAACCGCCGGCCAATGAAGCCGGACGGATTGATCGAGTTGAACAGGTTGAACACCTCGCCAATGGCTTCGACACGTGCCGTACCCACGAGGTGGAACGCCTTCGACACGCGCAGATTCATCTGTGAGAAGCTCGTGCCGCGGGCGCAGTTGATGTGCGTGCAGGCACCGAGGTCCTTCGTAATCGGGTTGTGACTGCCGTCGAACCCATCGAACGCAAACGCCTCCGACGGGATGTCGTTGTTGGTGCCGTTGCCATTCAGGTCCACACCCTCAGTCGTAGTGACCGGGAGCGCGGAGCGGTAGCGGTAGATTGGCGCCAGTTGAATGCCGGCAGGCAACTGCACGACGGCGCTGAGCGAGATCCGGTGCCGCGAGTCGGTTCTACCGGAAGGACCGAACTGCACGTCGTTGAACGGATCCAGGTGATTTTGAATGTTGCCCGTGCTCAGCTCATCTGACCCGTTGCCGGTCGTGCCTTCGGCCTTCGACAGCGAGTACCACGCCGAAAACTGCACGTTATTCTGCATCCGGCGGCGCACGCCGATGTTGACGCCGTCGTAGCGGCTCTTTCCGTTGCTGATGTCGATCGTGAAGCTTGCCGGGCTGAAGCTTCCGAACTGCGCGAGCAGCGTCGAATAGTGACGCGGGCTCGTCGGCCCGTTGTCGCGCTGGTTGAGCGCGGGGCGCCATCCGAGATCGCGCCCGTCGGAGTGCACGTAGTCGATTTCGAGGACCGTCGCAAGATCGAGCAGATGCGACCATCCCGCCGAATACTGGTCGGCGTACGGCTGCTTGATGCGCGGCGACGCGATGTGCGAGTTGAGCGGCAGCGCTCCGCCAGCCTCATTCAGGCTCGCGATGTTGGAGATCGGATCGCTCACCTTGAAAAGCGTGCCGTTGGGGTTTTTGATTCCGCTCGTGTTGGTCACCTGGAAGATCGTGCCGGCTCCAATCCCCGTCGCATTGACGGCCGCGAAGAGGATGTTGGCGTTCGTGTAGCCGAAGTCGTAGTAGCGCCCGTAGCCTGTGCGCAGGATGTCCTTGCCATTGCCGCGGACGTCGTACGCGAGGCCGACTCGCGGCTGGTAGTTGTTCCTGTCTTCCTCGGGCGTTTTGCCGAAGTCTTCGAACGCGACGTTGCCGGCGAACAGACCGGCCTTGGCCGCTTTGTCGAGGATGACGAAGTTGGGGTTCTTTGTCTGGTCGATGGCCATGCCGGTGACCAGGTCGTAGCGGAACCCGACGTTCAGCGTGAGCCGGTCGGTGGTTCGCCAGTCGTCCTGGATGAAAACGGCGTACTGCTTCATCGGGGTGTTGGCCTCGGCGGAGCCGCCGTTCTTGGACACGACCGAAATCGGCCCGTTGATGTTGTTGTCGAGATGCGTGTACGAGTAACCACCCGTCCCGGTGTTGAAGGTCAGAAACAGCCGCGGCTCGTTGATGAAGTTCACGCCCGCCTTGAAATCGTGGCCGAGCCCGCCCATGCCGGTGGCGTGCCAGGAGAAGTCGTCGCGGAACTGGTATTTCTTCTGCTGGGTTGCCTGCGGCGTGTTGAGGTTTTGTCCGATGGTTACGTTGTTTGGAAACGTCTGCGCCGGGTCGAGGCTGTTGGCGCTGATCGCATTCGCGAAGTCGGCGTACTGAAAGATGAACTCGTTCAACTTGGCTCCGCCGAGCACCGCGTTGTGATTGAGGTTGATCGAGTTGAACTTGTTCTTGCTGACCCCCCAGGCTTTCGGCGGCGAATTGGGGGTGACGCCATACGGTTGAGAGTTCTGATTGTAGCCGTATCGCACCGAGAGATACTGTCCCGCGTTGAGGCTGGTCGTCTCCTTCACGGTGACGAGATTCTCTCGATACGGCGTGGAGAAGATGCCGTCCTGGTCCGGGAACAGTCCCAGGGTCGTCACCGACTGGAATGTGTCCTGCTGCGTCCGTTCGACGGCGGCGAAGAAATGCGCCCTGTCCGTCGCGATTGGGCCCCCGAAACTGCCGCCGAACTGGTTGCGACGGTACAGCTGTTTGTCCACCTTGGTCAGCTTCTCGGTTTCTGTCTCCGCGTTCATCTTCGTGTCGCGGAACAACTCGAAGAAGCTGCCTTGCACTTTGTTCGTGCCGCTCTTGGTGACGATGTTCATCACGCCGCCGTTGCTGCGGCCATATTCGGCCTTGTAGCGCGCGGTGATGAAGTTGAATTCCTGGATCGCTTCGAGCGGGAAGAGCTGCAGCAGCCCGCCGACCGTGTCGTCGTTGTTGTCTCCGCCATCGATCTGGTAGTTCAGGTTCCGGCCGTTGCCGCCCGCGATTTGCGGCGAGTACTGCGTGCTCTTGGTCGGATCGCTGTGGAAGCCGAGGCCGACGCCGGGAATCGTCGCCGCCAGATTGGCGAACTGCCGGCCGTTCAGCGGCATGCTCTCGATGCGTTTCGGGTCGACGATCCCGCCGACCGACGACGAACTGGTCTCGATGAGCGGCGTGGAGCCGGTGACGGTGACGGTTTCCGCCAATGCCGCCACTTTCAGGTTGAAGTCAATCGTCAATGTTTGCGAGACGTCGACGATGATGTCCGGCCTGGCGTGCGTCGTGAACCCTTGCAGCTCCGCGGTGATCGAATAAATGCCGACCGGGAGCGCGGTTAGACGGTAGACGCCTTCCGCATCACTGGTCTCGACCCGGGTGAAGCCGGTCGTCGGGCTCTTGGCCGTGACCGTTGCGCCGGGAATCGCAGAACCCTGTTGATCGAGCACGCGGCCTGTAACGTTGCCGGTGGTTTGCTGCGCGAGTGCCGTCGCGCAACTGAGCAGCACCAGTGCGGCTGCTCTCATCAAATGCCTTCTCATTCCAACGCCTCCAGATGTGAGAAACGTGTCCGCGCGGCCGGTCGAACGCGACCCGACCGTGCAAGCGGAGCACCACAGCTTACGCCTTTTCTGTAATTACGAAAACCCCTGATATTTGCCCGAGTTAGGGCGAAAGATGAAGCAGGTCAAGGCCCGAGAATCCATAAAGGCATGGCGCCCCGATCCGGTTGATTGGATTCGCTCATCGAACCGAGCGAAGCAGCCGCTCGACCTCGAGCCGCTGCGGCGCCGTTGCCGGCAGGCGCGACAACAGCTCGCGAGCCGTCGCCGCAGCCTCCCCATTCCGCCCGGCCCTGGCGTACGCGAGAGCGAGGTTGAAGCGAGCCTCGAGAAGGTTGGGGTCGGCGGTAAGCGCCGTGTTCAGGGAGTCGATCGCGGCGGACAGGTTGCCCTTCGAGGCCTGCAGAATCCCGACGTTCGCGATGATCACGGGATTGTCGGGCTCGAGACGCCGCGCCTCCGACAGCGCGCGCTCGGCGCCGACGAGATCCTGGCGCCGCCCAAGACACGTGGCGAGCCCCAGATAGATGTCGGCGGACGGCAGGCCCGCTGCGGCCGCCGCGTGGAACTCGGGCTCGGCCCGCGTGCAATCGCCGGCGTCCAGCCGCGCGTACGCCAGCCGAAGATGTGCCTGCCCGTTACGCGGATCGTCGCGCACGATGGCTTCGAGCGCGGCGGCGAGGGCGCCGCCCTGCAGCTCGCCCGAGGTGACCTGCGCAATGCGCGCCGCGAGCTCGCGTCGATCCTTCGGGTCGGGGCGATTCGTTGCCGATTGATTGCCGGCTCCGGAGCCGCTCAGATAGCCGAGCGCGCGCAGACGTTCGGCCGCGCGCGAGTCGGTTGCGGCACCGGTGGACAACGCGGCGCTCGAATACTGGTTCACACGCTGCTCGAGCGAGCGGGCAACGGTTTCCTGCGTCGCGACCACGTTGGCCTGCTCGCCGGCGTCGTGCTCGACGTCGAACAACTCGGGCTTCGGCGCCGCGATGAGCTTCCACGTTCCCGTTCGGATCGCCCGCAGCGGGGCCCACCCGAACTCGAGAAGCGGGGCAAACGATTCGGCATACAGCTCGCGCGTCGGGAGCGCTGTGCCGGCGATCGCCGGCGAGAGATCGATGCCATCGACGTCGTTCATGACGAAGCCAAGGCGCCCGGCGGCGGTTGGCGCCACGTCGGCCAGCGTCACGGCGCCGGCCACAGCGCCGTGGATTCCCGGGCCATTCATAATCAGCGGCACGCGCAGCGTCGTGTCGTACACGAAGATGCTGTGGGCGAACTCGCCGTGCTCGCCGAATGCCTCGCCGTGATCGCCGGCGACGATGACGAGCGTTTCTCCGCGCACGGGCGCGATGGCCTCGACCAGTCTGCCGACCTCGCGATCGGCGGTCGCGATTTCCTCGTCGTACCGTTCGAGCACGGGCCTCTGAGGGGGGACGGGAGCCCCTCTGTTACTGAGGGGCTCCCGTCCCCCCTCGGCGAGCTTATAGGGCGCGTGCGGCTCGAAGAGGTGGACCCAGAGGAAGAAACGAGTCCCGGCTATCCTGCTCCCGCCAAGCCAGTCAATCGCCTCGTCGACGACTTGCGCGCCGGGACGCTCGTTCGCAGGATGGCCATCGGATCCGCGCGGCAGCCGGTCGCTGTACACGTCGAAGCCGCGGCTCAGGCCGAACTGATGATCCAGCGGAAAGGCGGCGACGAAGGCGGCGGTCTGGAACCCGCGCTCGTGGAGCGCGGTGGCCAACGTCGGCACCGGCGACATCGCCACCCCGTTGTCGCGTGCGCCGTGGTGCGGCGGGTACCGCCCGGTCAGCATGGTGGCATGGGAGGGCAGGGTAATCGGTGCGGCCGCGTACGCGCGCTCGAAGAGCATCCCGCTGCGCGCGAGCGCATCCAGCGCCGGCGTCGGTGCACGCGCATATCCATAGGCGCCGACGTGGTCCGCTCTGAGCGTGTCGATCGTGATCAAGAGCAGGTTGTGTGCCTGGGGCCGCGTGGTGGAGCGTGCGCACGAGACTGCGCACGCGGCCAGCACCAAGCACGCGGCACGGAGCACCACGCACGGTGCACGGTGCATGGTGCAGGGTGCAGGGTGCGCGGTGCGCGGAGCGCCGTGGACCCGAATCATCGCGCCGCTCCGAGCGATGCCAGCAATTTAGCCGCAGCCTGTTTTTCGCGGTCGTGACGTCCCGGCGCGCCCAGCACCGCGCGATAGGCGTCAGCCGCTCGTGCAACCTGACCGCTCTCTTGCAGCGCAATTCCGAGATTGAGCCGCGCCTCGACGAACGCGGGCGCGGCCGCGATCGCGCGCTCGAACCACGGCACGGCTTCGGCCGATCGCTGCGCCTCGACGAGCAGCACTCCCAGGCCGTTCGCGGCGTCGGCCGTTACAGCATCGATCTCGAGCGCGCGGCGATAGGCGTGTTCGGCGCGGGTCCGATCGCCCGTCGCGCGCTGCGCGTTGCCGAGATTCGCCCAGTACGATGCGTTGGTCGCGTCGAGGGCGGTCGCGCGCCCGAACGCGGCGACCGCATCCTCGAGCCGGTGCTCGTCGATCGCGAGCAGCCCCAGTCCGTTGTGCGCGATGGCGCTGTCGGGGGCGAGCGCAATGGCGGCGTGGTCCGCGCGTGCGGCTTCCTGACGCAGCGCCGCGGCGGCCGCAGGTGCGGCGCGTGTCGCGGCCTCGCGCGCGGCGACGGCGAGATCGTGCAGCAGCATCGCGTCGGTCGGCCAGCGGCGCGCGGTGTCGCGATACACGATGAGCGCGCGGTTCCAATCGCCCGCGTCCGTCAAGGCGCGCGCGTATGTGCTCTGGAAGACGAGCGCGTCCGGGTTGCTGTCCGTAAGCTTTTTCAACGCTGGAAGCGCCTCGCGGCTTCGGGCATTGAGCGCCGAGAGCGCGTTCTCGAACGCGGTCCACTCGGCAGTCTTCTCCGCCGGGTTCGGCGCGTTCGAGCGGGGCGCCGCTGCTGCGGAGGCGGCCACGTAGCCGAGCGTTCGCAACCGCTCCACGGCTTCTGGCGAGACGGTACGCGCCTTGGATTCCGAACCGCCGGCGCGGATCGCGTCGAGGCGCGATGACATCGCCGACACAACGGCCGCCTGCGTCTTCACGACGTTGTGCTGTTCGTTCGGATCGTTCCGGACATCGTACAATTCGCCGCCGCCGCCCGCTCGAACGAGCTTCCACCGGCCGTCGGTGAGCGCCTGCAACGGCATCCAGCCGGCAACCTTCGGGTACTCGGTTTCGGCATAGAGGTCCCCACCTCCGTCCCTCCCGGAAGGGACGGAGGTGCCTGCGAGGGACGGAGGTTGAAGCAGATCGCGGCCCTTCATCTCAGGCGGCGGCGTGAGGCTGATGGCGTGCAGAATCGTCGGCGCGATGTCCGCCAGCGTCACCGGCTCGTTGCGGCGCGCGGCCGTCACCGCCGCCGCGGCCATGAGCAGCGGCACGCGGAGCGTGGAGTCGTACAGCAGCATGCCATGCGTTTGCTCGCCGTGGTCGCCGAGTCCTTCGCCGTGATCGCCGGCGACGACGATCAGCGTGCTCGCCCCGAGTGCGTGCGCCGCCAGCCAGTCGAACAGGCGCCCGACCTGCGCGTCCACGTACACGATTTCGCCGTCGTACATCTCGGAGGAGGCTGGAGGCTGGAGGCTGGAGGCTGGGGCCGATTGGAGGCTGGAGGCTGGGGCCGATTGGGGGCTGGAGCCTGGGGTTGGATGGAGGCTGGAGCCTGGACGGTCAGCGTTCCGAGCCCGGCCGGATCTCACGCGCGCAAGAAACTCCGGCGGTGGACTGTACGGCGCGTGAGGATCGTAGAGGTGGATCCAGACGAAGAATGGTCCTTGGTCCTTGGTCCTTGGTTCTTGGTCCGTCCTTGGTCCTTGGTCCTTGGTCCATGACTCCAGCCACGCGAGCGCGCGATCGATGACAGCCGACGCAGGTCGCTCGGCTTCGAGGCGTTCGACAGCCGCCGGATCGCGCGGAATCTGGTCGTCGTAGCTGTCGAATCCCTGCGCGAGGCCAAAGCGGCGATCGAGGACGAACGCGCCGACGAACGCGGCTGTCCGGTACCCGGCGGATTTCAGCAGCGTCGCGATCGTCGGATGTGTGGAGCTCAGCGCATCGATGCCGTTCTCGCGCACGCCGTGCGCCGGCGGCAGGAGCCCCGTGAGGATGGTGGTGTGCGACGGCAGCGTGAGCGGGACGGCCGAGCGCGCCGACGTGAACGTCAGGCCGGACGCCGCGAGTCGGTCAAGGGCCGGCGTGAATCCCGCGCCCAGGCGATCCGCGCGGAACGTGTCGATCGTCACGAGCAGCACGTTGACGGGCGTGCGCGCAGGTTCGCGGTGGATGTCGAATCCGCCGCACGCGACGAGGGCGCTCGCGGCGATCGCGGCGGCGATGGCTTTCCGCACCTGACGATCTTACATTCCGTTCCGCCAACGGAACCGACCCACCCGACTTACGCGACTCACCTGACCCATCCGCCTTCGCTCGCAGTCGACGCGAACTCCGGCGGACAAGCCCGCCCCACGTGCCCTACCACCCCGCCTATTCCGTTCTCAGCGCCGCCATAGGATCGACCGCAGCCGCGCGCCGCGCCGGCAGGTACGCCGCCGCAAGCGCGACAAGGGCCAATGTTCCGGCGACCGCTGCAAAAGTCGACGGATCGGTCGTGGTCACGCCGAACAGCAGCGTCGACAGTGCGCGCGAGGCTGCGACCGCGCCTGCGAGACCGCAGACGAGACCAATCGCCGCAAGTCGCGCGCCCTCGCGCACGAACAGCCGCGCCACGTCCGTCGGTGCCGCTCCGAGTGCCAGCCGCACGCCAATCTCCTGCGTCCGCTGGCTGACGATGTAGGCCAGGACGCCGTAGACGCCGATCGCCGCCAGCGTGACGGCCACGGTCGCGAACGCGACGAGCAGCAGCATGACGAACCGACGTTCGGCAATCGACCGTCCGATGATCTCGTCCATCGTGCGGATGTCCGCGATCGGCAACTCGCGATCCATCTCGGCCAGCGCGGCTCGTGCCTGCGGCAGGAAGCCGAGCGGGTCTCCACTCGTGCGAATAGCGATCGTCAGGCCGTCGACCGGATGCTGCCGATGCGGCAAATACACCTCGGGAGGCGTCGCGCTGTCGAGCCCGCCGAACTTCACGTCGCCGACGATGCCGACAATCGTCTTCTGGCCGCTGCGGACGCCACGTGTCAACCGAACGCCGAGATGCAGCTGCTGTCCGACGGCGTCCTGCCCTGGCCAGTACCGGCGCGCCGCCTCCTCATTGATGATCACCACCTCGTTGCCTGCCTCGTTGTCGTGGGTGTCGAACAGCCGGCCCGCCCGCAGCGGGATCTTCATCGTGCGGAAATACTCGGGCGTGACGATCCGCATGCCGACCGACGGCGAGTTGGCAGTGTCGACCTCGCCGGGACGCGTGAAGCTCGAGCTGGCGCTGAAATCGTCGGCCAGCGGGAGACCGAATACCGCGGACGCCGACTCGACAGCCGGGTTGGCGGCGAGCCGCCCGACAAAGCCGTCGACGAACCGACCCACGGCGTCGTGCGTCGCGTACTTCGCTTCGGGGAGCGCAAGGCTGAACGTGAGCACCTGGTGCGTGGCGAATCCTGGATCGACGGCGGTGATTCGCTGGTAGCTGCGCAGCAGCAGGCCGGCGCCAATCAACAGCATCACGGCAAGCGTCATCTCAGATACCACCAGCGCTTTTCGCAGCCTCATCCCGCCGGCGCCGATCGAGCCCCGCCCCGTCGTGCTGGCGCGCCGCCCCACCCGGCTCGTCGACACGAGCGCCGGCACCAGCCCAAAGACGACGCTCGTGACAATGCCGATTGCGCCCGTAAACGCCAGCACACGCCAGTCGATTCCGACGTCGGCCAGCCGGGGAATGCTTTGTGGTCCGAGCGCGATCAACGCGCGGGTCGACCAGTAGGCGACGAGAAGGCCGGCTCCTGAGCCCGCTAGCCCGAGCACAAGGCTTTCGGCCAGAAACTGCTGGACGAGCCGCCTGCGTCCGGCTCCGAGCGCAGCACGGACGGCCACTTCGCGCGCCCGCCCGCTGCCGCGGGCCAGCAGCAGGTTCGCGACGTTCACGCACGCGATGAGCAGCACGAGGGTGACGGCGCCGAGCAGCACCAAAAGGGCCGGCCGGATGCCGCTGACCATACGCTCGTGCAGTCTCACCGCGGTCATGACGCGGTTCTGGTTCGTCCTGGGGAACTCGCGCGCCAGGCGATCGGCGACGATGCCGATCGCGCTGTTGGCGGCTGCCAGGCTCAGGTCGGGCTTCAGTCGGCCGACTACGAAAATCCATTGGGCGCCGCGAGCCTGCGGCGCGACGTCGCGAGGCGAAAAGACGAGCGGCCGCCAGTACTCGGCGTTCCGCGGCAGCGCCGTCTCCGCCGGCGCGACGCCGATGATCGTAAACGGCTTCCCGTCCATCAGCATCGTCGAGTTGACGACATCCGGTCGCGCGCCGAAGCGGCGGCGCCAAAGGCCATTGCTCAGGATGACGACCGCGGCATCGTTCGTCTGATCGGATTCGGTGAACGCGCGGCCGAGACGCGGCGTGATGCCGATCACCTGAAAAAACGTCTCCGTCACATCGGCGCCTTCCAGACGCTGCGGATCGCCCTCGCCTGTGACGTTCGCCGTCGTCGGTTGGAATGCCGCCGAGCCTGCGAACGCCCCGCTCTGAGTCGTCACGTCGACAAAGTTTGGCGGTGAGAAGGCGGACGATAGGCGGCCAGCGCGACCGTTCAGGAGCATGACGAGGCGATCGGGATCCGCATAGGGGAGAGGCCGCAGCAGCACCCCGTTGATGACGGTGAAGACCGCGGTGTTCGCGCCGACACCGAGCGCCATCGTGAGGATCGCGATCGCGGCAAAGGCTGGCTGACGCCGCAGGGTACGGGACGCGTAGCGAATGTCCTGCCACAGCGAGCTCACGGCATCTCTCCTTCGCTGGAAGGGCATAGGGATTAGGGATTCGGGAGTAGCCCCGGTGGTGACACCCCGCGCGGCGCGGGCGGCTCGCGCGAGATCGATGACTTCTCTGACGAGCACCTGAAGGACGGCGCGCCTGCCACGACTTGCGGCGCGATCGACGAGTTCGTCGAATGTGGTCCGCATCTGGTCCCCGTACTTGTCGCGAAACGTCTTCGGCCACGCGCGCAGTGCGAGCGCATACACACGTCGGGTCCAGCGGGCACGCCAGGAATCGGATGTCATCGGGATCGCGAGAGTGCGGGCCGTCGGACCGGTTGGATGCCCTTGCGCCGCGCGTGGCGCACCAGCGCGTCGAGGCGCTCAGTTTCGGCGTTGAGCACGGCGCGGCCGAGCGGCGTCAACCGGTAATAGCGGCGCCGCTCATCATCGTCCGCGGCGCGGGGCCGGCGGCCGGACTCTTCGATGAGGGTGAGGGCTTCGAGCCGGGCGACGGCCGTGTAGAGCGTGCCGGTGCCGAGGCGCAGCGCGCCGCCGGTCCGGTCGGCGATGTCACGAATGATGCCGTAGCCGTGCAGGTGGCCGTCGGTCAGCGCGAGCAGGATGTGGAACTGCTGCGGCGACAGCGGCAGATACCGCCGTGCGTCGTCGATAGATGCATCGAGCATAGACGCATTATAACCGCTGCCTTCTTACCTTGCAACCGTCGCGCGCAGCGCTTCGAACAGCACGTCCGCCGCCTCGCGGATGCCGTCGAGCGGCACGCGCTCGGCGTCGCCGTGCATCCCGGCGACCGTGTCGGCCGAGAGGATCGCCGGAAAGATGCCGTAGCTCTTCACTCCTTTGGGCCGAAAGGCGTTCGAATCGGTGCCGTAGGGGATCAGCATCGGCGTGACGATGGCGTCGGAATGGAGCCGCTTGAGCGCCGTCTCGAGGTTACGGTACATCGGCGTGTCGTACGGGGTGACGATCGGATCGTCGGATTCGTTGATCAACTCGAGCGTGAGCGTCGGGTCGCCGAGACGGCGCCGGATCTCCGTCATCCACTGATCCTTGGTCGTGCCGGGGAGCACGCGGCAGTCGAGGCCGGCCTCGGCCACCGAAGGGATGACGTTGATCTTCGGCGGATCGCCCACTCCGGATCGCAGCCAGGTCAACGCGATCGTCGAATGCTGAATCGCGTTCGTGAACTTGTTCGCCGCGAACGTCCCGACGCGTGACTTCATGGTGGCGAGCACGCTGAAATCGCCTGATGGCAGCGGCTGCGCCAGCAATCGTTCGAGCGCCTTCACGAGGCGATCGTTCGGATTCTGATCGTTCGGCTGACTGCCGTGGCCGGCCACGCCCTCCGCGCGCACCTTCAGCCACACGATCTTCTTTTCCGCGACGGCGATGCCGTAGACGAGCTTTCCCGGCGCGAAGAGATCGCGGCTGCCGAACCCGCCTTCGTCGATGACGTACTCCGGGTCGAGCTCGGCGTAATGGTTCGCGATCATCCACCGCGCGCCCATCGCGCCGCCGACCTCTTCATCGGATTCCGCGAGCAGAATCACGTCGCGCGAGAGCGGAACCGCCTCGCGCTTCAGCCGGAGAAACGCCAGGAGCTGCGCGACGCCCTGGCCTTTCATGTCCATCGCGCCGCGTCCCCACAATTCGTTGCCCTGAATCGTCGCGCTGAACGGATCCAGCTTCCAGCGCGAGCGATCCGCAGGGACGACGTCCATGTGGTGGAGGAGGAGGATCGCCTTGCCCGCCGGCGGCGTAACGGTCGCCTTCAGCCGCGCGTAAATGATGGCCTTCCCGGGCTCCGACTCGTACCGCGTCACGGCAATCCCGTCGCGGGCGAAGAGGCCCGCGAGGAAATCGGCCGCCTTGCGCGTGTCGCCAGGCGGGTTGGACGTGTCGATGCGGACGTACTCCTGAAGCAGTCGCGTGGCTTCGTCCGGCGTCTGCGCAAAAAGCGTCGAGCGCTGATAAACCACAAAGGACACAAAGGACACAAAGGTAAAGACGTACATGTATTTCCTTCGTGTCCTTGGTGTCCTTCGTGGCGAAGCGTTTTTCATAAGGATTCGAATGCTCCTGTCTCACGATTCTTCCGCACGCGGTTCCACTCGAAGCAGCGCCCGTTCATCGCGACATACACGCCAGCTGGCAGCACCTGCACGAACGACAGCGCGCTTCCGAGGTTGAACAGCCCATCGGAGCTGCCGAACGCATACGGAATCATCGCGCCGGTCAGGACAATGGTCCTGCCGTCGACCGCGGGCTCCGCGACCGCCAGCGCCCGCGCGGTGTCGACCATCGTATCGGTGCCGTGGGTGACGACAATCCGTGATTCAGCCGCCTGACGGCACTCGCCGACCACCAGCGCGCGGTCGGCGTCGGTCATGTCGAGGCTGTCGATCATCATCAGCGTGCGGATCGACACCTCCACGCGGCAGCGTCCCAGCCGCAGCATCTCGGGCAGGTGCGTGTCCTTGAACGACAGCGCACCGGTCAGCTCGTTGTATTCCTTGTCGAAGGTTCCGCCGGTGACGAAGATGCGAATCATGCAGTACTGAATGCTCCGTGCACTGTGCACCATGAGTGTTCAGTCCGACGTCTTCGTGGTCCCGTTTCCAGTTGCCGACATGTACAGCGCGTTGAACAGCATCGGGAACGTCGCGTGCGTTTGCGCCCGGTGCTGCGGCCGGAGGCCGAACAGCACCACGCGGCCCGGATTCATGTCGATCGACACGACTGCCGCGCGGCCGGCCATCAGGTCGTCTCCCTTCAACCAGCCCGATGCAAGCACGTTCGTGTTGGGATAGCGCGCGACAACGCTCGTGCGCTGCGAGGCGAAGCCTTCCACGATCGAGAAGAACGGGCTGTTGATGTAAAAGCCGTAGGTGTCGCGCGCGACGCCGTAACCGAGCGGATGCTGCGCGTCGACTTCGAGCCGCAGGATGGCGCCGGGCGCGAAATGCTGATCGCGCGTCAGCCCTTTCTTCAGGTTGCGCACCGGAATCGGCAGCTTGTCGATGGCGAGATCGCACGCGTTGCCCATCGTGATGAGCGTGCCACCGTCCGCGACGAACTGTTTCAGGTTGTCGAGCCCCTCGTCGCCAATCCCGCCGCGGTACTCGGGGCGAATCGCCGGCGCGTCATACCCCTCGAGGATGTCGCGCGGGTTCTGATCCGCCACGATGATCGCGTCGAACTTCTGACGGAGCCTGCCCGCGCGCACGTCGGCATTGTGGATGGACGTGAGGGTGAACTCGTACTGCTCGAGCACCCAGCGCGTCCACCCTTCGTCCATGTTGCCGCCGGTCCAGGGTTGGTACATCGCGACACGAGGGGCACGGAAAGCGACTCTGGGTTCGGGGTTCTGGTTCTGGGTTCGCGGGTCAGACGCCTTCACGCTCAGTCCGAAGTCCTTCGCGACGGTCTCGACTTTCGCGCGCGGTATGCCGGTGACGGAGACGTGCGACGCGCCGTCGAATGCGACCGTCGCGCCGTCTTTCAGCAGCCGGTTGATCGCGATCGCCGTGTCCGCGCCGATGTAATCGAAGCCGAATCGCGCGCCGCCACCGCTCACGTCGCCGGCGGTCTTCGGCGCACCGTCGACCCTGGTCATCTTCAGCGCCGGCGGGAGCGGATCCTTCACGAACACCGTATCCACACCGAGCAGCAGGCCGAGCGACCATGCCGTCACATCGTAAGGCGCCTCGGGCGGCGCGTTCGGCGCGCGGCGCACCTCCGGGTACGTCTGTTTTTCCAGCATGTCCTTCGCGTAGCGCGCGAACACCTGCGTCATCGGAATCACGAACGTGCCCGCCGCGTACTTCTTGCCGTCGGCCTCGAACGCGGCGTCCGCGCGGTAGATGTCGATGCCGCCCAGATGCAGCCGATCGACCAGGTGCGCCGCTTCGCGCGCATCGTGCTGGCGCTCGATCGGCACGAGGATCGCGGACGGATTCCCTTTCCTTCCCATCTCGATCGTGTCCCTGTTCACTTCGTAGATCTGCCGCATGATCGTTTCACGCCGGTCCGCCGCCGTCTCCAGCAGCGCCATCGTCGCGATCAGCTCGTAGTCGACGATGTCGCGAAGGATCCAGCGGCCGCCCATCCATGGACGCGGGTACTCCGTCCGAGAATTGATGTCGGTTGGCGGCGGCAGCGGCGCGTCGCTGAACTGTTGCCCGCGGCCTTGCCCTGAGCCTGTCGCCTCTCGACCTTGCTCGAGGCGACCCTGAGGCTCTCGAAGGGTCGAAGGGCCAACGCCTTCACCGCGTCCTCCGCCGGCCGCAGGCGGCGCCGGCCGCCCGGGCCCCGCGCGCTGCTGTTCGATCGGCGCGGCCACGCGAGCGCTGGCGACTTCGGTCAGCAAGCCGATCTGGTTGTGCCACCATCCGCTCCACGCCATCGCGCCTTCCCAGAAATTCGTGTACGTGGAGTTGTAGATGATCCCTTCCTTGCCCGCCGCTTCGAGCGCGGCCGCCTGCGATTGCCCGAGGATGCCGTTCCACCGGTAGATCAGCGGATGAACGTTCTGATTGATGGGATCGGTGGCGGGCATCACGAAGATGCGCGCGGCGCTGCTGCCCATCTGATGTTCGTCGAGCCACACCGAGGGGAACCAATCGTGCCAGAGGAGACGCGCGGTGTGCTGGCTCTCCTTCTGCGTGAACATGTACATGTCGCGGTTGTTGTCGTGGCCGACGTACGGATGATAGAGGTAGGGAATCGGGCCGTTTGCGAAGGGAGTGCCGACGTTCTTGTTGAACCAGTCGGTCACCATGATCTGCCCGTCGGGATTGAGGCTCGGCACGAGCAGGAAGATCACGTTGTCGAGGATCTTCTTCACCGCCGGCGAGTCGTCGGTTGCGAGCCGATGCACCAGATCCACCGACATCTGCGACGCGCCGATCTCGGTTGCGTGAATGCTGCACGTGACGAGGAGCACGAGCTTGCCCTGCCGGAAGATCTCCTCCCGCTCGGCGTCGGTCGGCACGCCGTCCTTGAAGTACAGCTTTCGCTCCAGCTGTTTGTAGCGGTCCAGGTTCTTGAGCGTGTCGGGTGCGCTGATTTCGAGGACGATGAAGGGGTTGTTGTTGCTGGTCTTGCCGAGCTCACGGAATCGCACGCGGTCGGAGTTCGCAGCGGCGAGCTTCATGTACTCGACGATCTTGTCCCAGCGAACGAGCTTGTTGTCGGCGCCGACCTTGAAGCCGAGGAACTGCTCCGGCGTCTGCAGCGTGCCGGTTGCCGTCGCGGCGAGTGTGGACAACAGGGCAAGGGCAAAAGCTGGGAGGAGCGAACGTCGGGCAATCATCAGGACCTCCGGAACCGACTCACTATAATACGAGCCGCACGACATACGAGGCTCATGACGTTCGTGGTTCGTCGTTCGAGGTTCGTCGTTCGGGGTGCGTCGTTCGTCGTTCATTGCACTCCGAACGCCGAACGCCGAACGCCGAACGCCGAACCTCGAACCTCGAACGCCGAACGCCGAACGTCGAACGTCGAACGTCGAACGTCGAACGTCGAACGTCGAACGTCGAACGTCCGTAACTGCGATAACTGATGAAAAGATCCGAGAAGGTTAGGCGTCGTTCGCGGATGGATGCCGTGCAGGCGCCGATCGTCCAGGTCGTCGGCGATTGGATTCGGCAGGTACCGGGCACGATCTCTCTCGGGCAGGGTGTCGTGCACTACGGTCCGCCGCCAGCCGCCATCGAGGTCGCGCGCGCGGCCCTGGACAATGCCGACACGCACGAGTATCAGGACGGCGCCGGCAGCCGGGCGTTGATCGGCGCGATCGAAGACAAGCTGTTGCGCGACAACGGCATCGACGTCGTCCGCGGCAACCGCGTGATGGTGACCGCCGGCGGCAACATGGCGTTCGTGCACGCCGTGCTCGCGATCACCGAGCCGGGCGACGAGATCGTTCTGCCGGTGCCGTTCTACTTCAACCACGAGATGGCGATTCAGATGGCGGGCTGCACGCCCGTGCGCGTGCCGACCGACGAGCGCTATCAGCTCGATCTGGACGTGGTGCGCCGCGCGATCACGCCGCGCACGCGCGCGATCGTCACCGTCTCGCCGAACAACCCGACCGGCGCCGTGTATCCCGAGGCGGCGCTGCGGGAGGTGAATCAGCTGTGTGGCGAGCGCGGCCTCTATCACATCACCGATGAAGTGTACGAATACTTCACCTACGGCTCGGCGTGCCACGTGTCGCCGGGGCGTTTCGCTGGAGCCGAACGGCACACGATTTCGCTCTTTTCGCTGTCGAAGGCCTATGGGTTCGCGGGATGGCGAATCGGCTACATGGTGTATCCCGTCGCGCTGACGGACGCGATCGCGAAGGTGCAGGACACGGTGCTCGTCTGTCCGCCCGTCATCTCGCAGATCGCAGCGGTTGCGGCCATGGAAGTCGGCCCGGCGTACTGCCGGCGCTATCTCCAGGCGCTCGCTGAAGTCCGCGACATCGTCTTTGCCGAGCTGCGATCGCTCGAGCCGCTCTGCACGGTGCCGACGGTGGAAGGTGCCTTCTACTGTTTCATCCGCTTTAACGGTGACGTGGATGCGCTGCAGATGGCGGAGCGGCTGATCCGCGAGCATCGGGTCGCGGTCATTCCCGGCACGGCGTTCGGCATCACGGAGGGCTGCTATTTCCGCGTCGCGTACGGTGCGCTGCAGAAGGAAACGGTGGCCGAAGGAATCGGCCGGCTGGTCACTGGACTTCGCGCTATCCTCTATTGATTTGACGGCGGCGTTCGTTCCGGAACTGTCCTTGTGCCTGAAGGAGAGCGGTCATGATCGAGCGAGCGATGCGTCACCTCGTTGCCAGCACCCTTGCCTTCTGCCTCGGAGCCGGCGTCGCCGGGGCCCAAACCGTCGGTGCGAGTCTGCAGGGCATCGTGACCGATGCCACCGGTTCCGCGCTGGCCGCCGCCGATGTGGTCGTCGTCGCCGTGGCAACCGGCACCGTCCGTGAGCTGAAGACGGACGACACGGGTCATTACCGCGTGCCCGTTCTGCAGCCCGGCGAGTACGAAGTGCACGTCTCGCAAACCGGCTTCCAGCCCGTCGCGCGGCGCGGCATTCAGCTCACCGTCGGCCAGAACGCGGTCATCGACGTGAGGCTCGAAGTGAGCGCGATCAAGGAGGAAATGACCGTCACAGGCGCCTCGCCAGTGATCAACACGACGTCGGGTGCGCTCAGCGGGCTCGTGGGCGACAAGGAGATACGGGAACTGCCGCTCAACGGCCGGTCGTTCCAGCAGCTCGCGCTGTTGCAGACCGGCGTGACGCCGGCGCTTGCGGCGGGCAACGACGTGGTCGGAGGACGCACGCCGAAAATTTCCATCAACGGCGCGCGGCCGGAGCAGAACAGCTTTCTCCTCGACGGCACCGACATCAACAACGTGTACAACAAGACGCCGGGTTCCTCCGCCGGCGTGCTGCTCGGCGTGGAGGCGGTGCTCGAATTTCAAGTGCTCACGAACGCGTACTCCGCGGAGTTCGGCCGTTCGGCGGGCGGCATCATCAACGCGGTGACGCGGTCGGGCGTGAACGCGTTTCACGCGTCGGGCTTCGAGTTCTATCGCAACTCGGCGCTCGACTCGAAGAACTTCTTCGATCCGGTGGACAAGCCGATCCCTGATTTTTTCCGTCATCAATTCGGCGGTGTAGCAGGCGGCCCGATCGCCAAGGACAGGACGTTCTATTTCGCCGCCTTCGAATCGCTCATCGAACGGCTGGGCGTGACGGGCGTCACGGCCGTGCCGGACGACAACGCGCGCCTGGGCATTCTGCCCAGCGGCCCGATCGCGCTGCATCCGGCGATTCCCGCCTATCTCGACACGCTGTTTCCGCGAGCGAACGGCCGATCGCTCGGCGGCGGCGCGGCTGAATACCTGTTCACGCTGATACAGCCGACCAACGAGTACTTCTCGCAGATCCGGATCGACCACCGCTTCAAAGGCGGCGACAGTCTCTTTGGCCGCTACACGTTCGACGACGGCAAGGTGGATCGCGTGCCCGGGAACAAACCGCCGATTTCGATCACGAAGGAACACTCCCGCAACCAGTATCTGACGATCGAGCATCAGCATCTGTTTTCCTCGACCCTGCTGAACACGCTCAGGGGCGGCATCAATCGATCCGTATCGCTCGCCGACAACGTGCGGACCATCGACATCCCGCCGTCGCTGTCCTGGCTGCCCGGCGAGAAATTCGGCTACTTCACGATCACCGGTGTGGTCACGGAGATGGCCGGCGACTTCCGGCTGCCGCGCAACGACTACCTGACGAACTGGCAGCTCGGCGACACGCTGTTCTGGACGCGCGGCGCGCACGCGGCCAAGTTCGGATTCCAGAGCCAGCTCCTGCAGTTCCATCAGAACACCACCAGTCAGCAAGGCGGCATCGTCACGTTCCCGAACCTGTCCGCGTTCCTTCGAGGTGCGCCGAGCAACGTCGACTTCGCAGTGCCGGGTCTCATCGATCCGATCCGCGATTACAAACAATGGCTCTTCGGGTTCTTCGGGCAGGACGACGTGCGGCTGCGGCCGAACCTGACGTTGAATCTGGGGCTGCGGTACGAGTTCATCACCACGCCGACCGAGGTGAACGGCAAGCTCTCGAACCTGCGGAACGTCACGGACAGCACGCTGACGGTCGGCGAGCCGTGGCATTCGAATCCGTCGTTGAAGAACGTCGCGCCGCGCCTCGGTCTCAACTGGGATCCCTTCGCCAGGGGCTCGACGTCGGTCCGCGCGGGCTTTGGTCTCTTCTACGATGAGATTCTGCCGAAGTACTATTTCTTCTCCGGCAGCCTGAATCCGCCGTTCACGACGCGCACGACGATCGCCGGCCCGCCGTTCCCGAACGTGCTGGCCAATTTCAATCCCAGCGCGCCCATCCGCGCGCAGCTGCAGACGATCAACTACGACCTGGAGAGCCCGTTCATCACGCAGTACAACGCCGGCGTGCAGCAGGCGCTGCCAGGAGACTGGGACATCTTCGTCGGCTACGTCGGATCGCGCGGCCGGAATCTCATCCGGCTCGGCGACGCGAACCTCGCGCCGGAGACGATCATCAACGGCGTGAAGACGTACCAGGGCACCACACGGCGGAATCCGAACTTCGGACCGATCTTCCAGCGCGCCACGGATGCGCAGTCGTTCTACGACTCCCTGCAGGTCAGCCTGATGAAACGCTATTCGCATGGTCTGCGGGCGCAGGTGTCGTACACCCTGGCGAAATCGATAGACGACTCGAGCGGCATCAACTCGCAGGACTTCGACAACAACGTGCAGTACGTCCTCGACTGGTACGACCCGGCGTACGACCGCGGTGCGTCGGCGTTTCAGGCGAGACACAACCTCACGTTCAACTGGAGCTGGGACGTGCCGGCGCCGGCATCGCTGACGGGCATTGCCGCCGGCGTTCTGAAAGGCTGGCAGCTCAATAACGTCACGACGCTGCAGACCGGTCAGCCGTTCACGGTTCGTCTCGGCTTCAATCGGTCGGGGAATCTGAACACGACGGGCTTCTCGATGAACGAGCGCCCGGATCTGAAGCCGGGTTTCTCCGACAACCCGATTCTGGGCGGGCCGGACCGCTACTGGGACATCAACGCGTTCACGCTCCCTGCCGCGGGCACCCGCGGCAATCTGGCACGGAACACGCTCAGGGGGCCCGGATTGATCAACTCGGATCTGTCGCTGATCAAGGCGTTCAAAGTGTCACCGGCGCAGACGGTGCAGGTCCGACTCGAAGCATTCAACTTCCTGAATCGCGCGAACTTCGCGGTGCCGTCGGGCCGCATTGCGTTCACGAATGCCGCGGGCGACGTGGCGCCGAACTGGGGGCGGATTACGTCGACGGTGACCACGTCGAGGCAGATTCAGTTGGGGATCAAGTATCTCTTCTGAGTCGCGCTGTCGTGCAGCTCGGTTTTACAGCCGTTGCCGACGTCTGCTCTGGACTTCGTCCTTCTGACTTCGTACTTCTGACGTTACACGTCCAGTTCTTCCGCTTCGTCCGCGCGCTCCATGATGAACCGGAAGCGCGCCGACGCGTCCTTGCCCATCAACTCGTTGATCACGCGATCGGTCACGATCTGGTCGGTCACCTCCACGCGCAGCAGCCGTCGCGTCCGCGGGTTCAGCGTCGTTTCCCACAACACCTTCGGCATCATCTCGCCGAGGCCCTTGAAGCGCGTGATCTCGGCCGTGCCACCCCAACGCGGCTGCCGCGTTGGGGACCCCGGCGTGGCCCGGCCGTGGCCGTTCTTCCCGTGCTGCTTCAGGATCGCGTCCTTGTGCGCGTCGTCCAGCGCCCAGTAGGTGTCTTTGCCGATGTCGATGCGATAGAGCGGCGGCTGCGCGATGAAGACCTTGCCGTTGAAGATCAACTGCGGAAGGTGACGGTAGATGAACGTGAGCAGGAGCGTGGCGATGTGGTTGCCGTCGGAGTCGGCGTCGGCGAGGATGATGATCTTTCCGTACCGCAGTCTCGCCAGCTCGAAGTTCTTCCCGAGGCCGCAGCCAATCGCGGTGACGAGGTCCGACAGTTCCTTGTTCTCGAGCACCTTCGCGAGCGACGCGCTCTCGGTGTTCAACACCTTGCCGCGCAGCGGGAGAATGGCCTGACGGGCCCGGTCGCGGCCCTGCTTGGCGGACCCGCCCGCCGAATCGCCTTCGACGATGAACAGCTCGCTGCCCTCGCTGGTAGGGTTCGTGCAGTCGCTCAGTTTCCCGGGCAGATTGAGCCGGCTCGACGTGGCGCTCTTTCGCGACACCTCCGCCTGCGCCGCGCGGCTCGCCTCCCGTGCGCGCGCGGCCAGAATGATGCGCGCGACGATCGATTCGGCCACGCTGATGGTGTGGTTCAACCAGTGCTCGAGCGCGGGCCGCACGAGGCCGTCGACGGCTGACACGAGCTCGGGGTTGTTCAAACGATCTTTCGTCTGACCCTGAAACTGCGGCTCCTGGACGAAGATGCTCAGCACGCCCGTCAGGCCTTCGCGAATGTCTTCGGCCGCAATCGTCACGCCCTTCGGCGAAAGATTGTGCGTGTCGATGAAGTTGCGGACCGCTTTGCCGAGGCCGGCACGCAGGCCGTTCTCATGCGTGCCGCCCGATCCGGTGGGAATGCCGTTGACGTAGGACCGCAGATGTTCGTCGGTCCCTTCGGTCCACTGCAGGACCAGATCGAGCCGAAGCGTCTCGTCTTTCGTCAGCATGAACGGTGCGTCGTGCACCGGTTTCGCGCCGCGCTCGACGACGATCTGTTTCAGGTAGTCAACGATCCCTTCGGTGTGTTCGAAGACGAACTTCTCCTTCGACGACTCGTCTTCGAAGATGACTTTCAGCCCTTTGTGAAGATAGCTGGCGACCTCCAGCCGCTCTTTGATGACGGCGGGATCGAATTCGATCTTCGGGAAGATCGTCGCGTCGGGATGGAAATAGACCGTGGTGCCCGTCCCGCGCGCCGGCCCGACCTTTTTCAAGGCACCAACGGGCTTGCCCTGCTTGAAGCGCATCTCCCACTGAAAGCCGTCGCGCTTCACGGTAGCGACGAGCTCTTTGGAGAGCGCATTGACCACGCTTGCGCCCACGCCGTGCAGACCGCCAGCGGTCTTGTAGCTGCCGTGCTCGAACTTGCCTCCGGCATGCAGCACCGTGAAAATCACTTCGATCGCGCTCTTCTTGGTCGACGGATGCTTGTCAACGGGGATGCCGCGGCCGTCGTCTTCGATCGTGATCGACGATCCATCGGGGTGGAGCGTGACCCAAATGTTTGAGGCGTACCCGTTCATCGCCTCGTCGACGGAGTTGTCGAGCACTTCCCAGACGAGGTGGTGCAGCCCGGCTGAGCCGACACCTCCGATATACATGCCGGGCCGTTTGCGAACCGGCTCCAAACCTTCCAGAACGGTGATGTCTTTCGCGGTGTAGTTCGCAGATGCCATGTCTATAATTGCGCCCTGTGGTGGGACAAACGGGCGACACTTTGTGTCCGGACTCTCGAGCGTTTGTCCCACTGGAAGCCCCGGGCCAATTGGCCCGGGGCCTAGCACGGCTCCGTCACATCTCTCGCCTGGCCGCGCTATGCAGCACGATTGTACCGGTATTTCAGCTGCATCTCGGTGCGGCGACCGTCGTCGCTGACGATGTGCCCGTGCCGGGCGGCACCGTGGCGTTCGCGCAGGCGCTGGCGATCGATCCGGTGCCCGAACGCGGCCGCTTCATGTTCGAGATCACGCGGCTCGTCCACGCGAATCCTGACATCCGCAATCCAGCCGTCGCCGCGTTTCTACAGACCATGGCCATCTCCGATCGCCGCGGCAGGCACACGCCTCTCGCGCCCGGCGGCGATGTGGTGCCTGTGCCGCTGACCGCCGAGGTCTGGAGCAGCGCCGTCTTTCACCGCAAGGTCGCTCGCGATAACCTGATCGCGGCGATTATCGCGGATCGCGCTGCGTCGCTCCTGTGCCACGGCCTTGGCGCGCTCGACGATCAGACGCTCGAGTATTTTTCCGAACACGTATCGGTGTTGACGAGGATCGCGGGACGGTCCGCGCAGGCGTTCGCGGCGTTCTCCGGCAGTCTTCGCATCCGCGCGAACCGTGTCGTGCCGCCGGGCGCCCCGCGAATCGCCGGTGAGCGCGACGACGCGACGCCGTTGTGGGAGGCGGTCGTCGGCGAAAAAGTCTCGCGGCCCGATCGCTTCATCCCGCAGCTTTTCGAGGCGAGCGAGGGACGGCTCGCGTATCTGTTCGACACCATCGGTCAGCTCGAGCCGCCGCGTCGCGCATTCGCCTTGGGCTCGTGGATGGCGAATCCGGCCGTGCGCGCCGATCGGTTCAAGGTGCTCGCGACCGTCGGCATCAATGCCTATCGGGAATGGCACGTGCGTACGCAGCCGTTCAACCGATCGTCGTACGACCTGGGCATGACGCTGATGCGGGTGGCGGTCGACGACGCCGGCCGGCCCGTGGCGCCGGCGTCGCGCGCATTCTGGATGCGCATGTTCAGCGGCACCGACCTGCCGGACGATCCCATGCGTCTTCTCCGCGGCCTCGACGAAGAGCCCTTCGACGCCGCATGGCTGCTCGAAACGATCGGAACGGCCGACGTTCGGCAGCGAACGGATCGCCTGGATCAAATCGCGTTTGCGCAGCGGATGGTCCGTGGGCCGGTCGCCGATCCCGCCGACGTCTTTGTGGCGGTGCGTGGCCTCCCGCGGTATCGCATGTTGATGCTGACGCTGGAGCGGATCGGCGTCACCGCGCCGGCGGTCTACGTGGCGGCCGCGCGCCACGCCGTACGGCTCGGAGGGCTCGAGGGCCATCGCGGATTCATCGCGCACGCGCAATTCCAGGGCGCGCTCGCGCTGATTGCGCGAATGCGATCGGTGCGCACGCTCGATCTTTCCGCCGCCGAGCGCCTGATCGAACGATTGGCGTCGCTGCCCTTGAGTCCCGACGGCCGGTACGTCGGCGCGGTCTCGCGGTGGTTGCACGAGGATGCCGGCCGAGCGGTTGGTGCGCCTGCTCGCATGGAGATCGGCATCATCGCCGCGCTGGCGGGGCCGGCATCGGCCAATGTGGACGTGACGACCCGTCTCACGTGGGAAGGGCAGCGGTACCGCCTCGATTTGGGTGCGGCGGAACGGCGCCGGCTGCAGCTCGTACGCGACAAGCAACAAGGATTGCCGATCGACGTGGCCCTCGAGGTTGCCGCCACCGGCCGGCTGCTGTCCGGCGACGCCATGTCGATCGATCAGATGCGCGCGGCACTGCAACGGATCGTCGGGCTGGCGGGCGATATTCCAGAAAGGGCGAGGCGCGACGAGGAAGACAATTCGCCACCGGGTCTCGGCTCGCCGCCCGAAACGCAGGCCATCGTGCGGAAGGCGGCCGACGATCTGACGAAGGCCGTCAGGAACAACGATGTCAAGCGAGCCCCGCGTATTGGAGGACCGCTCCTCGAGTTGTCCGACGAGCTCCTGGCGCAAGCGCTCCTGTCATTCGCGTATGCCGCCGATCTCGGCGATCCCGACGGCACGATCCTGCTGGTCGACGACGTGTCGCGCCGGCACGATTTCGGGTTCGGCGGAAAGGACGCCGAGATGCGCGTGCGGACCGCGTGGTCGTTGCCGCGCCAGGACGTCTCGCCCGGCGTCGCGTGGCACGTGACAGGATCGCTGCTCGGCCTTGACATCGCGCTGGCGCCGCTCGCATTGCGCCGCCAGAACGTCGACCGTGTGCTGGAAGCGCCGACGCTCACGTCGAACCTGCGAGACGCATTCGCAGTGAGCGTCACCCTCATGAACCCGTTCGCATTGACCGATGCGGAGCGGGACGCCATAGCCGACGCAATCGACCGGGGCCGCCGCCGCGTGGAGGCCCTCAGCAAGGCCGACGAGGTCGACGCCATGGCGACCGACGTTGCCATGGAAGGCGCGCGCCGCCGCGCGCTCGCCTGGACGTTCGTCCACGAGCGCGAGCGCGTCGAGTCGCTGTTGTCGCTGACAGAACTACTGGCTCTTGGCGGCGCCCGGCTGGGCGACTTCGATGCCTGGGGCATGAGCATGCTGACCACCGCCGGTTGCCTGTGCTCACGGTTGACGCCGCCCGGCCATTGGTCCACGCTGTTGGGCCGGCCGCAGCTCGGAACCACGGCCGCTGGATTAGCCGACGTGAACCTGCATGTCGCGACGCGTTTGAAGGAGCTGCAGCTGCCGGCGGCCCTCGCGCGCGTCGTCCTGTCGGGCGTCATGCAGGATTTCATCGATCAAGTGAAGCCGACCGACGAGGCCGACTGGATCACGATGGCGAGAACCGCGCGTGCGATTACGCGCGAGCAGATCGAAGATTCCGCGGCGGCCGCAACAGCCGTCGGTCCGCTCATTCCCGACGAGGGAAACTTTCCGGTGCGCCTGCAATGAGCCGCACGCCGTGCGACACCGCGCTGACAAAAACGGGCCGTACTTCTTTTTGGTCCACTGCGTTCGCGGCGGCGCTCGCGGTCGGCGTGCTGGTGTCGGCGCAGCAGCAGTCCGACCCCCCGCGGCTGACCATTGTCTCGCCGGGCGGCGACGCGCTGGTCAGCGGTCCGACGGCGCTCAGCGCCCGCAGCGATCCCGCGGACGCGATCGTTGCCGTCACGTTCTTCGTCGACGGCCGGCAGGTCTGCCTCGTCAACCATCCGCCGTTCGAATGCGAGTGGGATGCCGGCCCGGCGATTGTGGACCACCAGGTGCGCGCCGTTGGCGCGCTCGCGGCGGGTGGCCGCCTGGTGCAGACGGTGCGCACGAAAGGCATCGCGTACACCGAGCGCGTCGACGTGGACGTCGTGCAGGTGACGGTGACCGTGACCGACGGCCACGGCCGCTTCGTTCGCGGCATACCCCAGGGCAGGTTTCACGTCGCGGAAGACGGACGCGCCCAGGCGATTACGCACTTTGCCTCGGAAGACGTCCCGCTCGAGCTTGTGGTCGCCATCGACATTTCCGGCAGCATGGCGCCGGCCATGCCGAAGCTGAAGACGGCGGTCAAAGAGTTTCTCGCCGCGGTGCCGCCGCAGGATCAGGTGACGCTGCTCGGGTTCAACGACACCATCTTCACCCTGATGCGGAAAGCGACGGGCGTCGCCGATCGGGCGAAGGCGGTCGATCGTCTGGCGCCCTGGGGGTCGACATCGCTCTACGACGTGATGCTGCGCGGCATCGAGATTCTCGGGCGACAGACCGGGCGCAAGGCGCTCGTGGTGTTCACCGATGGTGAAGACCAGGGCAGTCACGCGACGGTCGTGGACGTGCAACGCCGGCTGCAGTCGAGCGACCTGACGCTGTACATGATCGGCCAGGGACGCGGCGTCACTCTCGAATCGCTGAAGAGGGTCATGGAGCGCCTGGCCACCCCAACCGGCGGCCGCGCGTTCTTCACCGAGAACGTCGACACGCTGCACGAAGCCTTTGCCGATTTGTTAGACGAGCTGTCCAACCAATACCTGCTAGGGTATGCATCGACCAATGCGAAGCGCGACGACACCTGGCGGCGCATCAAGGTCGATGTAGACGGACATCACGACGTTCGCGCGCGGCAGGGTTACCGCGCGATGGTGATCAAATGACACGGACGAACACTCGCCACGGCGATCAACGCAGAGCCCGCAGAAAAGACAGGTCTGATCGAAGCAGATGTTCTCTGCGTGGTTTGCGAGCGCCGCGTTCCAGGTTGTATTTCGCGAGTCTGGTTGTCGTCGCGGCGTGCGGCTTCAGCCGGGCCGTCGTGGCGCAGCCGCCGCAAACGCCCCAAACCACCTTCAAGGCGGCGGTCGAAGTCACCTCGCTCGATGCCACTGTTGTCGACAACAACGGCAAGCCGATCACCGGCCTGACGCCCGCCGACTTCACCGTGCGGATCGACGGGACCGTGCGCAAGGTGGTGTCGGCCGAGTGGATATCGCTGGCGACCGACGCGCGCACCGCAGCGGCGGCGCCGCCGCCTGAGGGCTACAGCACCAACGAAAGCTCCTCCGGCGGCCGTCTGATCGTCATCGCGGTCGACGAGCCGAACATCAGGTTCGGCGGCGCGCGAGCCATTTCGAGGGCGGCCAACGCGTTCATCGATCGCCTGTCGCCGTCGGATCGCATTGCCGTCGCCGGGTTTGGCCTCGGAGCGCCCGCGACCGTCTTCACCGCCGACCGCGAGCGCGTCAAACGCACGATCGACCGGATGAACGGCCAGAAGCGTGCGGCGCGGCAGGTGGATCTCGGTCATAACATCGCGCTCGTCGAGGCGCAGGCAATCGACCGCGGCGATCGGGGCACGCTCGAAGGCGTGCAGGCGCGTGAGTGTCAGGGGCTGGAGCGCTCGCCGGGCGCGCTCGAATCCTGCAAGCAGCAGGTGGAGGTGGAAGCGCGATCCATGGCGCAGGAAGTGAGAGTCGAAGCCGAACAGACGATCCAGCGGTTGCGCGACTTGTTCTACGGCCTCAGCCGCTTCGACGCGCCGAAAACGCTGATCCTCTTGTCCGAAGGATTCATCCTGACCGAGGAGAGCCTCATTTTCGAGCTCGGCACGATGGCCGCCCAGGCGCGAACCAGCGTATACGCGCTGAAGCTGGACACCCCGATGTTCGACATCACCGACAGTCGCATGCCGATCAATCCGCTTGCGGATCGTCAGGCGAGGAGCGAAGGCCTCGACACGCTGGCGGCCGCGGCTCGCGGCACCTTGTTCACCGTAACGGGAACCGCGGATCCGCAGTTCGCGCGCATCGAATCCGAGCTCTCCGGTTACTACCTGCTGGGTGTGGAATCCGATCCTCGCGACCACGATGCGAAGTCGCATGCCATCCGCGTCGACGTGCCGCGCCGCGGCGCCACCGTGCGCTCGCGCCGTCAGGTGCTGAACGCCAAATCCGATCGGCCGGCGGCGCGATCGCCTCGCGCCGCCGTCGCCTCGGCGCTGAGCTCTCCGCTGCTGTCGTCCGCGCTGCCGCTCCGCGTGGCCTCGTTCGCGCTGCAAGGGCCGGAGCGCGGCAAGATTCAGCTCCTCATTCACGCCGACATCGGTACGGACTATTCATCGTCGAAGGCCGTGGCCGTCGGCTACGTCATCACCGACAAGGAGGGCCGCCAGGTCGACACGAGGTCGGACGTCGCGCGCGTGACCCCGGCGATGACCGGCGTGCCGTCGTCGCTCGCCTACACGACGGGCGCGAGCCTCGCTCCCGGCGAATACTTGCTCAAGCTTGCCGTTGCGGAAGGCGAACGTGTCGGGACCGTCGAGCACACGATTCATGCGGCGCTGGCGACGGCCGGCGATCTCACGGTGAGCGAGTTGATGGTCGGAGGACCGACGGAAGTCGGAGAGCTGCTGGCGCCCACGATTGGCCACCAGGTGACCTTCGGGACGGTGCATGGATACGTCGAAGCCTACGGCCCCAAGGTCGAGTCGCTGACGATGGAGTATGAGATTGCGACGGATCCAGAGGCGCCGGCGCTTCTGAACGCCGACGTGTCGCCGCATTCCGGCGGCGACGCCCGCGTGATCTTCACGCGGGTGATCCCGGTGCACCAGCTGCCGGCCGGGAAGTACGTGCTGCGCGCCATCCTCTCGTCAGCAGGCCGATCGATCAAGACGATGACCCGCGCGTTCGAAATTGCGGCGCCCAAGGTGCTGATGACGTCCGCCGACGGCCTCGGCGCCACGTCCGTCGACGCCGAACTCTACCTGCCGGTCGACGACGCCGTGATGGCGCCAGCGTTTCGCCGGGAAGACGCCACTCGCGCCGACATCCTGAAGGAGTTCGTCGACCATCTCGAGGCGGCTGCAAAGGTCTCGTTCGACCAGGGCATCGCGTTCCTGACGGCCGGCGACTACTCGAAAGCCGAAGCGAGCTTCAAGCGCGCGGTTCAACCCGAGGCCGACAGCACCGCTCCGCTCGTATACCTGGCGGCCGTGTTCGCGGCCTCCGGCCACGACACCGAAGCGGCGAGCGCCTGGCAGACGGCGCTCGTCGACGGTTCCGACATTCCGAGGATCTACGAGTGGCTGGTCGGCGCGCTGATGCGAGGGCGCGACTTCGTCGAAGCGCGATCGATTCTGGAGGAAGCGTCCGGCAAATGGCCGTCCGACGGCCGGTTCACCAAACCGCTCGCGATGCTCTACGGCACGTTTGGTCGCGGGCGCGAGGCGGTTCGGACGCTCGAGCGCTATCTATCGGACCAGCCGGACGATCGCGACGCCTATTACGTCGCGGTGGAATGGCTCTATACGGTCCACGCCGCAGGCGCCGTCGTCCACAACGCCGCGGAGGATCTGAAGCTTGCGCGCAGCTACGCCGACGCGTACGCCAAAGCCAGGGGACCGCAACTGGCGCTGGTCAAGCAATGGATCGATTACCTGAGTAATGAAGCGAAGCGGCGGCCCCAGGGCTGACGCGTGTCAGCCCTGATTGTCGTTCGCTTCGGACGTCTTCCTGGTCCGGGTCGACCGGCGCACGGGCGGTTTCCTCGCCGCCTTCCGCGGCGCCGCGGCGACGACCGGTCTTGACGCACGGGCGCGCGGCGTCCGCGGCTTGGCGCGGCCCAGGAGCTCTGCGGTCGTGTCGATGGGAATCGGCTCGTCGGCGGGCTGTTCGATGTCGGCAGCCTCGCGCGTGTCAACCGGTTCGCCGGGCTGTGTCTCCTGCGGCATCGAATCGACGATGTCTTCGACGTCTCGAGGCAGCCCTTCATAAACGGTGCGCTGAACTGAGCTTTGCAGCGCCGCGCCTTGGAACACGCGAAGGCCGCCACGGCGATCGCGCTCAATGCGCACGAAGCCGGCACGCTGGCACGCTTTCAGCAGATCCATCAGACCGCCGAACCCGTAGCGCCGTTCGTCGAAGCCGCCGTCCGCCGCCCGCAGAATCTGTTTGACGTTGCGGAGGTACATCGGCCATCGCGCGTTCGTCGCGGCAGCGAGGATGCTGCCCGCGCGCTGCACGCCGGTCTCCTGGCTTTCCGTTGCCTGCACGGGCGGACGCGTGTCGTGCGCGGCACGGCCATCCGTTTCCTGTAGCGGACGCCCTTCCCGCCTCCGCTCGTGGGAATCTGGATCGAGCTCCGGCGCGGCTCGCTGGAGCGCCGGAGGCCCGAAAGCGGCAGGGCGTCCCTGGTCCGGCCGATCTGAAAGACCCGTCCCTGCGGCAGGGCGCGGCGCATCGCTGCGCTGATCCTGGAGCGGGCGGCCTTCAAGCCGTCCCTCGTCGGCAGCGGCCGCCGCCGGTATCTGTGCCGCGTCGCCTTCGACGAAGCTCGGGTTGAGCTCCACCATGACGCTGCGCCCGGCATGTTTCAGCGTGACGAGCCCCCCCTGCGACAGCTTCTCGACGAAGTCGAGGAACGACGATGCGCCGTAGTTGCGCTCGGAGAATGTCGAGTCGAGCTGGAGCAGCGTGCTCTTGAGCAGACCGGTCTGCGGCGACACTTCGCGATCCGCGAGGATCTTGAGCGCGCGGCGCACGATTGGAAACGCCTGCGCGAGCGGCGCACTCGCCGTGGCGGCCGCGGGGCGTCCCGCTTTGACCGCGGCCTTTCGAACGCCGCCCAGGTTCTCGTAGGCGATGAACTCGTGGCAGTTGCGCTGCAGGATCATGCTGGTGAACGCGCGGCCGCCGACCACGAAGACTTTCTTGTCGTACTGTTTCAGCTTTTCGACGAGCGACAGGAAGTCGCTGTCGCCGCCGACGATCACGTACGCATTGATGTGCGGGTGCGTGAACGCCATTTCGAGCGCGTCGAGCGCGAGGTTGATGTCGGCGCCGTTCTTGTCGCCGCCGGGCGTCAGGTTGCGCTGGACCAGACGAATGGCGTGCTGCGTGAGCGTGCGGCTGTATTCGCCGGCGCGCGTCCAGTCGGCGTAGGCGATCTTGGTGACCACCTCGCCGCGCTCCTTGATGGCGTCGAGAATGGTGCCGACGTCGAACTGCTGGCCGAGCGTGTTCTTGACGCCGATTTCGATATTGTCGAAGTCGATGAATACCGCGATGTTCAGACGATCAGAGTGAGGCAAAACGAATCCTTGAACTGCCTGCGAATGTTGAGAGGCTCGATCGACAGCGGCCGAGTGTTCCCGGCCTATTGTTTCGCAGCGGTCGAGCTGAGCAGCCTCGGGGTGAGGGTGCGACAGCATTGTACAACAGAATGCCGGTGTAGTTGATAGTCAACAGCTTACGCTCGACAGACGGTCAACTGTCGACGGCTTGCCGTCAACAAACAACTGCCGACTGAACCGTTAACTGTCGACTGACAACTGTCGACTCCGCGATCACGCATTCGATAGCGCCGGAGGCGCTTCAGGCAGAGGCCACACGATTCGCGTGAACTGGCCACGCTGGAGCAGCTCCCGGCCCTTGCCGCCGCGCCCGGTCACCTCGTATTTCGTGGTGCTGATCGTCTGCTCGGCGCCGCGCGTGGTTTCGACCGTGAGCAGATCGCGGTCGCCCGTGGATGCGATGAACCCGAGCACGCGGTCGTCTTCGGCCAGCTTGATCAGAATGACCCCTTTGCCGGGCCCGGAGAGGTAGTTCACTTCATCCGCCTTCGCCAGGATGCCGCGGGCCTGGGCCGTCGCGGCAATCAGCACTTCGTCTCCCGTCAGCCTCGCGACGCCGACGATGCTCGCCCCGTCGGACGGCCGCGCGTATCGGCGGCCGGATCGCGTGCTCGGCTCGACGAATCCTTCGAGCCCGAACCGCAGGGCGTAGCCGTCGCTGCTGACCGCCACGGCATGCACGGCCGGTGGCGCCTCGTCGGGGACGGAGGTCGCTTTGGCCGCGGACGACCTCCGTCCCCGGATATCGCCGATCGCGCGCGGGTCGAGGCTCATCGCCGCGACGATCCGTTCGCCATCCTTCAGCTTGAACTGCTTTTGAATCGGCTCGCCATATCCCGTCGACGCGGGCACGTCGATGATGCGGCAGGAATACGCGACGCCGAAGTTCGAGAAGAACACGCAGCTCGCACGCGTGCTGCCGGCAAACGCGGCCAGCACGGAATCCCCTTCACGCAGGCGCGAGGTGGACAGATCCTTGACCTCGCGCTGCCGCTTCACCCAGCCGTCACGCGAGATAATCACGACGTTGTCCTCCTCGACGATGAAGTCGTCGGCGGAGTATTCGGGCTCGCCGGTATCGCTCGCGATGGCCGTGCGCCGTTTGTCGATTTTCGCGTCGCCGTACGTCTTCTGAATCTGTTCGAGCTCGGTCCGCACCAGCTTCCAGCGGCTGTCCTCGTCCTTCAGCAGCGCGGAGATCTGGCGCGCGCGCTTGCGCTTCTCGTCGAGCTCGTTGCGGATGATCAGGATTTCGAGCCGCGCGAGCCGGTAGATCTTCAGCTCGAGAATCGCGTCGGTCTGATCGGCGTCGAGCTCGAACCGCTTCATGATCTTTTCGGCCGCATCGGGTTTGCCGTCCGACTTCCGGATGATGCGGATGATCTCGTCGAGCGCGTCGAAGACCTTCTCGAAGCCTTCGAGCAGGTGCATCCGCTTGGTGAGCGACGCCAGCTCGTGCTCGAGGCGCTTGGTGACGACATCCAGCCTGAAATGCAGGAAGTGCCAGAGGATCTGTTTCAGGTCGAGGCGCTCGGGGCGGCCCACCTCGGGGTTTTCGGTGGGGATCAGGCACGTCAGATTGACCGCGAAGTTGATCTGCAGCGGCGTGTGCTTGAAGAGGTACGCCATGATCATCTTCTCGTCGGCGTCCTTCTTCATCTCGATCGCGATGCGCACATCCTCCGTGGAGAGATCCTTGACGTCCAGGAGCGGCGGCAGCTTCCGGCTGATCACCACCTCCGCGATCCGTTCGACGAGCTGCGCCTTGTTCACCGTGTACGGCACGCTCTCGATGTAGATCGTCTTGGTCGATCGTGTCTCGGGCCCGATGTCCCACGTGCCGCGCAGCCGGATCGATCCGGAGCCGGTCTTGTAGATCTCCTTCAGTTCCTCCTGCGAATTCAGAATCTGGCCGCCAGTGGGGAAGTCGGGCCCCTTGATGTAGCGGCTCAACTGGGCGTTACTCAGGTCCTCGTTGTCGAGGAGCTTGACGAGGGCCGTGCAGACTTCTCCGAGGTTGTGCGGCGGGATGTTCGTCGCCATCCCGACGGCGATGCCCGTGGTTCCGTTGACCAGGAGGTTCGGGATGCGCGCCGGCAGCACGACCGGCTCTGTCTTCGTGCCGTCGTAATTCGGCCTGAAATGCACCGTCGTCTGCTCGATCTCCGTGAGCAGTTCGTCGCTGATGCGCGTGAGCCGGCATTCGGTGTACCGCATCGCGGCCGCGCTGTCGCCGTCGAGCGATCCGAAGTTGCCGGAGCCGTCGACGAGCGGATACCTGAGCGAAAACGGCTGCGCCATGCGCACGAGCGTTTCATAGAGCGCCGCGTCGCCGTGCGGATGGAAGCTGCCCATGACGTCGCCGACGACCTTCGCGCACTTGCGGTGCTTGGTGTCAGCGGTGAGGTTCTGCTCCCACATCGTGTACAGAATGCGGCGCTGGACCGGCTTCAGTCCGTCGCGCACGTCTGGCAGCGCGCGCGCGGTGATCACCGACAGCGCGTAGTTCAGGTATCGCGACTGCGCCGCTTCGTGAAGGGCGACGTTCGCGGTACTCCCGGGGCCATTGCCGCCGGCGATGCTCGACGGGGACAGGTCTCGGCTGGCGCTCGGCCCGAGTCCTGTCCCCGGCCGGGCGTCGCGGCCGACGTCCGCGCCACCCGCGTCGAGGTTGTCGAACAGCGGTTGCTCGCGGGGTTTGCGTTTGGCCATCGTCGTTGGCTCAGCGTACCCCGGCCGTCAACCTCTCCCGCTGGCCGTTCCGGGGTACCCTCCGGCGAAACGGTCGAACCTTCGATTGACATCTGATGTTTGATGCGTGATGATAAGACCATGCGGACCACCGTCGACATCGACGATGATGTGCTGGAGGCGGCGAAAGAACTGGCGGAAATGCGCGGCCGAACGGCCGGCCAGATTCTTTCAGAGCTCGCCCGCAAGGCACTGGCCCCGCCGCGGACGTACACAGTGCGCAACGGCGTGCCGATTCTTCCTCGGCGGCCCGGCGCGCGATTAATCACGAACGCGGACGTCAAACGCTGGCTCGAAGAAGATGAGTAATGGCGGTTGCGCTGCTGGACGTCAATGTCCTGATCGCGCTGTTCCATGCGACGCACGTCCATCACGATGTGGCGCACGATTGGTTTGCCGAGAACCGCGACTCGGGATGGGCCAGCTGTCCGCTGACCGAAAACGGTCTGCTTCGCATCCTCAGTAATCCTGCTCGCGTCGACCCGTATGTGCCGCTGCCCGAGCTGGTGCAACTCCTGAACAGCTTTTCAAAGCACAGTCGCCACGCCTTCTGGTCGGACGAGGTCACGTTGCGAGATCCGGCATCGTTCAACGTGGATGCCATTCGAGGTCACAAGCAACTGACCGACATCTATTTGGTCGCGCTCGCCGTCAAAAACCGCGGACGCTTCGTCACCTTCGATCGTGGCATCCCTCTCGAGGCTGTGAAAGGCGCGCGGCCGGAGGATGTCGTCGTCCTCGCGGCTGTGGACTAGCATCGGACGCGCAGGCCGATTACGACCGCGATCCGTCGAGCGCCGACGCGGCGATCTGGCTCGGGCGGCGCCTCGCGTATCTGGGCCGCTTCAACGACGCGATTGCGGCTTACACGCGCGGACTCGAACGGCATGCGGCGGCCCGCGAGATCTTCGAGAAGGTCATCGCTGGCCGCGCGTGGACGGCGTTCGGTTACATTGCCGCCGAAGCGGACTTGAAACGGGGGCTGTAGCTCCGCGGAGACGTGGGAATCAGCGGCGCGTCGCGACGGTGAGCTTGACGTCCGAAACCGGATGTTCGGCGGACAGGATCACGGTCGACGACGACAGCGTCTTGTCGCCGTTCATCGTCGTCACTCGCACGTCGTATTGCTTGAAGCCGTTTCCGAAGTACTCGCCGCGAAAGCCCTCTGCCAGCCTGAACGTCCGGTTCACGACGGAGCCAGGGGTGCCGACCACGAGCAGCGCCAGTTCGTCGGGCGCCGCACGCTTGACGGGCGCAACATCGACCGCAATCACTCCGGGCGCGAGATCGATGTCGAACCGTTGAGAGCCGGGCGTGAACGTTCCGCACCGCTCGACGTAGTTCAACGGCCGCGTGCGCTCGAACGAGAAGCAGATCTCGTCGGACTCTCGCGCGGCGGCCACTTTTGCCCGATACACGCCGTTCGCGTCCAGTGGCGCCTTCAATTTCAAGAGCGATGATCCCTTCGACCGCACGGTCACGCCGATGTCGCGCGTGGCCGGTACGCCGTCCACAGTGATCAGTCCTTCGATTTCGATTGCCGGCAGCGTCTCCCCGCTCATCGAAGCAGAAGTGAGCACGATCGTGCAGGCGATGGCGGAGGAAGCGAGACGCAGACAGAGAGTCATGGAGCGCCGTCTGTGCAATGGCTGTACCCGCCGAAACACACGCCAATTCGAGGGCTGCAGCAGCACCTGGTGTCCTCTTTTGAGACCCGAGGACAAAACTGCAGGTGGCGGCGTGGCGGGATGGAATGTGAGAGGCGGGAGGGGGAGCCGCGGGCGGCCGTTACCTCAGCCCATCCGCGACAAACAGATCCGAGAGAAGCTGATTGTAGCGATACGCGTAGGTGCGGCCATCCGCGGAGAGGACCGGGTTGCTCACGTTGCCGACGCCCGCCCCGTCCGACGGCCCGGCGGTGAACAGCACTTGACGTCGTCCGGTCGCTACATCAAGACGCGACACTTCGCGCGTCGAGACGGTGCGGGCGCGGGCGACGAACAGCGAGCGACCATCAGCGCTCCATCGAAGCACCGCATCGGTCGCGCCAAGACCGGGGATTTCACGCGGCGTTCCACCTTCCAGCGGCCATACCATCGCGCCTCGGCCTGCCGCTGCGGCTATCAACTCGCGCCCGTCGTTCGAAACGAGCGTGCCGATCACACCGTCGGGCGTCAAAGCTCGTACCTTGCCGCCGTCGAGAACGTACTCGTAGGTCCGCTGCGGCCGGCCCGGCTCCCTTCCGATGACGGCGAGGCGCTTGCCGTCAGGAAACCAGCGCGGTATGCCAGACACTTCGAGCGGAACGACGAAGTGCTTGGGTTCGCCCGGGCCGATCGGAACGAGGCTCATCGTGTTGGGAGGCTTCAGCGGAGATGCCGTCGACGCCCACTGCCCATCCGGCGACAGCCGCCCCGCGTACCCCGCTCCGAGACGGACGGCCGGCGAGCCATCCGTTCGTCGCACGAACACGCTGTAGCCCGGACCTCCGCCTTCGCCCTCTTCATCGAACAGGACGGTGCCGCCGTCCGCGGAAATATCGCGAAGCAGCGCGTAGTCGAACCAGCTGATGTCGCGTTCCTCGGTGTCGGCGGGCGTCTTCACCAGCATCCGCGCCTTGCCGGCGTAGGTTTGCAGCAGGACGCGCCCTGACGCGAGTACGTCTTCTGCGACAACGCCAGCAGGCATGGGTGCAACACGACGCACGGGTCCGCCCGGCCGAACGGCGAAGATCTCGTGACGCATGCCCGATGCGCTCGCCGTCAACCACACCTCATCGTTCGACGTCCAGGTGACGCCCGTGAGGCTCGAGTACTCGGGAGTGATTTCCGTCCGCTGGCGCGCCGTGGTGATCATGATGACGCGGCCGCGGTCATCGCCGCTGATGGGATGTTCGAGCAACAGGATTTTCGTCCCATCCCGCGACACGCGCGGCCGATCGATCCAGGTGCCGGTTTCGTAGAGAACCGTGCCGATCGGATATTCGAGCCGCCAGCGGCGCTCGGCCGGCAGGAACCGCGTAATCGCCAGCTGCTGCCCATCGGGCGACCAGTCGGCGCCGCCGATGTCGCGCAGGATGTCGCGCGGCGCGCCGCCGGCGAGCGGCGAGCGCGCGAGCGTGCCGGCGGCCATCCAGTTCCCAAGCGTCTGGATATCGCGGAGCACCGCCATCTCGCCGTTCTTCGAGATCGCCAGCAGCAATCCCGCGATCCCCAGTGGCCGTTCGCCGATCGCTCCGGCGCGCGCCGAGTAGAGCTCCGCGGGCCGGCCCTCCCAGGTTGCGGAGTACACGATCGTTTCACCGTCGGGGCTGAACCGGGCCGCCGTGACGGTGCCGCGTCTGAACGTGACCTGCTGAAACTTTGTCTCGGCGGCGGTCGGACGATTGGATCTCGTGATGATCCACATCGCCGCCGCCCCAGCCACGAGTCCGAGAATGGCTGCCGCCGCAAGACCGAGCGTCGATCGACGACGGCGCGACGCAGGAACGCCCACCCGCTGCGCGCCGTCCCCCGTATGCGACGTCGTCGACAGCGCGTCGAGATTGAACGCGATGTCGCGCGCCGATTCGAACCGTTCGCCTGGAGTCTTCTCGAGACAACGCCGAACGAGACGATCGAGGATGGGCGGAATGGCGCCCGTGGCGTCCGTCAGCTCGGGCACGTCGGCGTTCAGAATCGCGCTCATCGTGTCGACGTGTGTGGCGCCGGCGAACGCGCGGCGTCCTGCGAGCATCTCGTAGAGGATCGCGCCGAAGCTGAAGATGTCGGATCGATGATCGGTGGCCGCCCCGCGGACCTGCTCCGGCGACATGTAGCCGACCGTGCCGAGCACGAGGCCCGGCGTCGTGCCGGGGTCGAGGGTCGGCGCCATGGTCTGCTGCTGCGCCGCGCCGATCTCGGGCGCCGTGAGTTTCGCGAGGCCGAAATCGAGGATCTTGACGCGGCCATCTCCGGTGACGAAGACGTTCTCCGGCTTCAGGTCGCGATGCACGATGCCCTTGTCGTGCGCGGCGGCGAGGCCGCGCGCGACTTGCGCGGCGTAGTCGATCGCCTTGCGCAGCGGCAGCGCGCCGGTCTTCAGCCGCTCGCGCAGCGTGTCCCCCTCGAGCAGCTCCGAGACGACAAAGGGGATGCCGGATTCGGTGCCGACGTCGTGAACGACGAGGATGTTCGGATGGTTGAGCGCCGCCGCCGCGCGCGCTTCCTGTTCGAAGCGACGGAGCCGATCGGGATCGAGGATCGCGGCGGACGGAAGCACTTTCAGCGCGACGTCGCGTCCGAGTCTCGTGTCGCGCGCTTTGTAGACCTCGCCCATGCCGCCGGCGCCGATCGGCGCGACGATTTCGTAAGGACCCAGGCGAGTGCCGACGGCGACTGGCATAAAAAAGAAAGGGCGCGGCAATCTTACACCGCGCCCGGCTCAAAGCTGATAGCTGATAGCTGATCGGCTGAGACCACAGCCGTCGGCTCTCAGCTTTCAGCTTTCGGCTACTTGATAAAGAGCATCTCCCGGTACGTCGCCAAGGGCCATGTCTCGTGCGGCATGATCACCTCCAGCGCGTCGCCGGCTTCGCGCAGCTTCGCCATCGCGGGCACGACGACGTCGCGGAAGTGCTTCGCGTGTGTTTCCGCCGACCCGTTCCCCTCGTGCTCGAGCGCTGCGGCGAGCCTGTCGGTGCGCCGCCGGAACTCGTCGGTGAGTCTGGAGACGTTGTCGAGCGTTTTGCGGCCCTCCACCGACTTGCCGCCCGCGGCTTTGACCGCCGAGAGGCTCTGCGCCACCCGCTTCTGATAATCGAACGCCGCCGGCAGGATGTACCGGTTCGCCATCAACACCATCAGCTGGCCTTCGACGTTGACGGTCTTGTTGTAGGTCTCGACCATCACCTCGTACCGCGCGCGCAGCTCGCGCTCGTTGAGAATCTTGTATTTCTCGAAGATCCCGACGACCGCTTCCGTGACGAGTTGCGGGAGCGCGCCCACGGTGTTCTTCAGATTCAACAGGCCTCGCTTGCCAGCTTCCCTTTCCCATTCCATCGAGTAATTGTTGCCGTTGAAGATGATCTGCTTGTTCTCTTTCATCACCTTCTGCAGCAGCGCGGCGACGGCCTTCTCGAGCGATTTGCCACCTTTCGTGGCCTTCTCGAGCTCGGTGGCCATGTAGTCGAGCGACTCGGTGACCGCCACGTTCAGCGCGATGTTCGGGTAGCTGATGCTCTGATTCGACGAGACGGCGCGGAACTCGAACTTGTTGCCGGTGAACGCGAATGGGCTCGTCCGGTTGCGGTCGCCCGCGTCGCGCGGCAGCTTCGGCAGCACCAGGACGCCCGTGTCCAGCTCGCCGCCGTGCTTGGTCGACTTCGCGCCGCCCTTTTCGATTTGCTCGAAGATGTCGGTGAGCATGTCGCCGAGGAACACCGACAGAATCGCCGGCGGCGCCTCGTTCGCGCCGAGACGATGATCGTTGCCGGCGCTGGCGATGCTCGCGCGCAGCAGCCCCTGCCACTTATTGACCGCGCGGATCACCGCCGTGCAGAACACCAGGAACTGCATGTTGTCGTGCGGGCTCGCGCCCGGACTCAGCAGGTTGTTCCCCTCGTCGTCGCTCATCGACCAGTTGAGGTGCTTGCCAGAGCCGTTCACGCCGGCGAACGGCTTCTCGTGCAGCAGGCACGCCAGCCCATACTTCGGCGCCGTTCGCCGCATCGTCTCCATCGTCATCATCTGGTGGTCGGTGGCCACGTTGGCGTTCTCGAACACCGGCGCGATCTCGTACTGACTCGGCGCGACCTCGTTGTGGCGCGTCTTCACCGGCACGCCAATCTTGTACAGCTCGGACTCAACTTCCGACATGAAGGCCATCACGCGATCCGCAATCGCCCCGAAGTACTGATCCTCGAGCTCCTGACCCTTCGGCGGCTTGGCACCGAACAAGGTGCGGCCTGCATTGATGAGATCCGGGCGCGAGAGATAGAAGTACCGATCGATCAGGAAGTACTCCTGCTCCGGTCCGCACGTGGTGACGACGCGCTCTGCGGTGGATCCGAACAGCCTGAGCACGCGCACCGCCTGCTTCGACAGCGCTTCCATCGAGCGCAGGAGCGGCGTCTTCTTGTCGAGCGCTTCGCCCGTCCAGCTCACGAACGCCGTGGGGATGACGAGCGTCACCGAGCCGCCGCTGTACAGAAGCCACGGCGGGCTGGTCGGATCCCACGCCGTGTAGCCGCGCGCTTCGAAGGTCGAGCGCATACCGCCCGACGGGAAGCTCGACGCGTCCGGCTCCCCGCGCACGAGCTCTTTGCCGGAAAACTCCGCGACGGCCTTGCCGTCGCCGGTCGGCGATAGAAACGAATCGTGCTTCTCGGCCGTGATGCCGGTGAGCGGCTGGAACCAGTGGGTGTAGTGCGTCGCACCGTGCTCGACCGCCCACTCCTTCATCGCCTTGGCGATGGCATCGGCCGCGGACAAATCGAGCGATTCGCCGTGCGTGATCGTCCGACGCAGGGCGTGATAGATCGGCTTGGGGAGGCGCGCCTGCTGGACCTCGTCATTGAAAACCAGGCTGCCAAAGGCGGTTTCGCGCGTGCTGCGCGCTGCCTTCGCTTCCGTGACCGACCAGTCGCGAATCGCATTGATCGCTTCGCTGAGCACTGCAGAACCCATGACGTCGCTCCCTTGGAATTGAGAACAGAGACAGGCTGCGAACTATATCCCGCTCGGGCCAAAATGTGCATTATCGCAGGAGCGTGCATTCGATGCAAGAACGTGGGAACACGCTGACGACAACCACCACATTTTTTGCAAGATGATCGCGAAAATGTGCCTCGTGTGCACGTTTGAGCGGTCACAGCGCAAGCGGTGGACTCCAACCCAGAACCGCGAGGAACTCCGCCAGCACCATGGCCGTTGCACCCCAGATTTCCTCTTCGCAGACGTGAAACGCCGGGATGGTGACCGTCGCGCCGTCGCGTGTGCGTTCGGTCGATCGAACGTGTTGCCCACTGCGGAGATCGTCGATCGGCACTTCGAGGATCCGCGCCACTTCGCCGTCTGACGGCCTCAGGATCGGGCGCGCATTGGACGCGGCGACGATGGGGTGCAGCCGGAACCCGCTGACGGGGATGTCCAGCGGAGTCAGGGCACCGAGGACGCGTACGGTGTTCAGCGGCAGCGCCACTTCCTCGTGCGCCTCGCGCAGTGCCGCCTGTTCGGATGTTTCGCCGGGTTCAAGAACGCCGCCGGGCAGCGACACCTGGCCGCTGTGCCGGCCGAGCGTGTCTGCCCGAACCGTCAGCACCACGTGCGCGCGTTCGTCGCGCGGAAACACCAGCAGCAGTCCCGCGGCGTGGCGAATGCGTGCGGGGTTGAAGCCCGGCGGCCAGTCGCGGCGCGGCACCGGTGCGAGGAGCGATTGCGCGGCGGCTCCGGGCAGGTCGGTCGCCAGCCCGGCTTCGAGCCGTGCCACGACATCAGTGAAGAGCATTTACGAGATCAGGGCACCAGCGTCATTGCGGGACACGTGCTTTGCGGCGCAGGATACGAGCTCGACGTGATCGCTCGCACGATTTCGGCGGCAATGAACGCGTGCCCGGAGTCGTTCGGGTGGAGCCCGTCAGAGGAATAGTTGGACGCCTGGTAGCTGCGCGAATCGCACATCAGATCGACGACGAGGACATTGGACGAAATCAGCGGATTGACGACCGTCCGCGTCATGCCGACCGCCGCGCGCTGCGCCGTCTGGCGCTGCGCGAGCGATGCGCCGGTCAGATACGGAAGCCCAGCCGCGTTGGGCACGTTGAGGATGATGATCCGCGTCGACGCCGCCTTCGCGCGGATGCCGGCAATGATCGTCGCGTAGTCGGCGCCAAACGCCCGGATCTGGCCGTCGATGTATCCGTTCGGGTCGCTGCCGCCGGCGCCTCCCCCAAGCGCGGAGGTGATCGTGTTGATCTCGTTGATGCCGGCGAAGATCGTCACGACGGTGGTCGTGGCGACGATAAAGGGCAGCTCCTGTTCGACGAAATTGGCAGCGATCGTGTGGTGGTACTGCTGGCCAAGCGTCTGGAAGTCGCGCCCGATGACAGCGGTCGCAATGCCCAGATTGCTCAACGTCACGATGAATCCCTGAGATCTCAGCTGCCTCGCCGCCACATACACGTATCCCATGCCGCTGCACTGCTGATCGAACGGGACGCAGGGCACACTCGAACCCACGCCGTTGGCGTCGCTTGCGCCGAACGCCGTGTACGTGATGGCCGAACCGGTTGCGGGCGGTCCCGTAGGAGCCAACGGACTCTTGTCGCCTCCAGGTAACAATTTGTCACAGCCGCCGGATGCAAGAGCCAGCGCAATGGCCAGCCCGATCCGTCGAATTGGAGAACGATGGACGATCCGCAAAAAAGCTGAGTCGTGGGTTCGGCAGGATGTCATTTGGCTTTACTAGAATGGCATGGTTCGTATCGGAGGATGTAAGGGTGAACGTTATAAGGGCGCTGCGGACGCTGGCGATCTCGGCTGCGGCGGCCGCCGTCGGCCTGGCGAATGCCGCGCGGACAGGAAAGGACCCGAGCCGCGTCGATTTGAAACCCGGAGACAAGGCGCCTGATTTCTCGCTGCCCGGATCCGATGGGCGCACCTATCAGCTGCGCGATTTCATCGGAAAGCGCCCGCTCGTCATGGCGTGGTTTCCGAAGGCGTTTACGGGCGGGTGAACGGCGGAATGCCGGTCGCTCAGGTCGAGCGGCGACGCGTTGCGGCGATTCGACGTCCAATACGTCGCGGCGAGCGTCGACGATGCGGAGACGAACGCCCGCTTCGCCGCGTCGCTCAACCTGGATTTTCCGATCCTGAGCGATCCGACGAAAACCGTCGCGCGCGCGTACGGGGTGCTGTCACCGAGCGGCTATGCGGCGCGCTGGACGTTTTACATCGGAGTGGACGGACGGATTGTCGCCATCGATCGCAAGGTGAGCGCCTCGACGCACGGACGGGACGTTGCGGAGGCGCTCGCGACGATGAAGCCCTCGGCTCCCGCTTCTCAGCTATCAGCGCTGAGAGGCGAGAACCCTGAGTTGAAGGCCAATAGCTGAAAGCTGAAAGCTCAAAGATATGGCAATCCTCGACCGATTTCGCGCGCAGCCCCGCCAGAAGCATCCCGACGCGGCCGTCCGCCTCGCCTTCGTGCTGGAGACTCCGATCGACGAGCACGATCTGCTGACCGAAATCGCGCGCGAAGACGACGACGCCCGCGTGCGCCGGGCCGCGGTGGCGAAGCTGATGAAGCCCGCCGCTCTTGGCGGCATTGCGCGCGACGACGCGGATGAAGGCGTGCGATCCCAGGCGATCGCGATGTTGCGCGACATCGCGCTCGAGGCATTCGAAGGGCTCGGCGAAACAGAGAGCCTCGCCGCCGTCGCCGCCTTGACCGACCCGAAAACACTCCTCGTCGTTGCGAAGACGGCGCCGGCCGAGGCGGCGGCGGCGCAGGCCGCATCACGCGTGGCCGAGCCGCACGCGATCGGATCGATCGCGCGGCACGCCGGCCACGAATCGGTGCGGCGCGCGGCGTTCGATCGCCTGCAGGATCATCACGAGGTGCTCAACGTCGCCCTCAACAGCGAATTCAAAGATCCTGCGCTTGCCGCGGTCGACCGGATATCGGAGCGCGACGAGCTCGAACAGATCGCGACGCGCGCGAAGAACAAGACGGTCGCGAAGCGCGCTCGCGCGCTGGCCCGCGAGATCGACCGCGCCGCACACGATGCGGCGGCCGCCTCGGCGGCCGCTGCCGCGGCAGCGCTCGAACCGCCGTTGCCGGATCCGGTGGCGCTCGAGCAGGCCGCACGCAATGAAGCCGCGGGTGAGGCCGCGGCCGAACGACGCCGCGCCGAAGAGGCCGGACGGCGGCGCGCCGAAGAAGAAGCCGCCGCGCGCAGGCACGCGGAACGCGACGCGGAAGACCGTGCGCGTCGCGAGGCGCGGGAAGAAGCCGCACGCCGCGAAGCCGAGGTTCGTCATAGCCGGTTGACCGAGCTGGTCGTCGAAGCCGAGGCGGCGGCCGCGATGGATGATCTGGGCGCCGCCCGGCGCCGGCTGACCGTGGCGCGTCCCGAGTGGAAGGATCTCAGCATCGGCGTCACGGTCAATCCCGACCTCGCGCGGCGATTCGCGGAAGCCGACGCCAAGGTGAGCGAGCGCGAGGCCGCGGCGCGGGAGCTGGATCGGCGTACGCGCCGGGAAGCGCTCGAGCGCCTGCAGCAGCTGGCGGCTCGCATCGAGCCGCTGCCCGCGCGGGCGGAGCTGACGCTCAAGGCGGGCGAGCGCGGATTGCGCGACCTTCGTACGGCGCTCGCCGCGGTGCCGCCCTTGCCGTCGCGGCGCGACTACGAGGAGATCGTCCATCGCCTGAAAGCCGCGCAGAGCGCGCTGATGCCGAAGGTGCAGGAGCTGCGCGACGTCGCCGACTGGCAGCGCTGGGCGAATGTCGGCATCCAGGAACAGCTGTGCGAGAAGATGGAAGCGCTCAAAGCCCACGCCGATCCGGAAGAGATCGCGCGGCACGTCCGCGATTTGCAGCAGCAGTGGCGTGAGGCCGCCGACGTGCCGCGCGCGCAGGGCGAGGCGCTGTGGCGACGGTTCAAGGCGGCGCACGACGACGTGTGGGCGCGATGCGAAGCGCATTTCGCCGCGCAGTCGGCGGTGCGCGCCGAGAACTTTGCGAAGAAAGCGGCGCTGGCCGAACGTGCGGAAGCGCTGGCCGACTCGACGAACTGGATTCAAACCGCCGACGAAATCAAGAAGCTGCAGGCCGATTGGAGAACGATCGGCCCCGTCTCGCGCGGACAGGAGCGGGCGGTGTGGGAACGTTTCCGCTCCGCCTGCGATCGTTTTTTCACCCGGCGCCACGCCGACCTCGCCGAGCGCAAGGCCGTCTGGGCGCAGAACCTCGCCAGGAAGGAGGCGCTCTGCGTGCGGGCGGAAGCGGTCGCGGAGTCGTCCGACTGGGAGCCGTCGGCAGCGGAGATCAAACGCCTGCAGGCGGAGTGGAGAACGATTGGACCGGTGAAGAAGACGCGGGCCGAGGCGATTTGGCAGCGGTTTCGCGGAGCGTGCGATCAGTTCTTCAACCGGTACGCGCAGCGTCATGAGATCGCCCGCGGCGAGCGCGCCGCGGCGAGGGAGGCGATTGTCAGCGAGTTGGAAAGCCTGACGACAGTCGTCAGTCCCCAGTCGTCAATCGTCAGTTCCCAGTCGTCAATCGCCAGTCCCCAGTCGTCAGTCGCCAGTCCGGAGTCGTCAGTCGCTAGCCAGGAGTCGCCAGACGTCAGTCAGGAGTCGCCAGTCGCCGGGCCCGCGCCTTCGTTGATCGCCATTCCATCGGCTTCGGCGCCGCAAGAGCAGGAGCCGCCGGCGGGTCTACTCGAGAGAGTGCGCGACATTCGGCGCCGCTGGTATCACGAGGTCGCGCTGCGCGGCGTCGAGCGCGATCGGGCCGCGGCGCTCGACGAACGCTTCGCCACGGCGTTCAATCGCGTCATCGCGCGGTTTCCGTCGGTGTTCGATGGGACGGATCTCGATCCCGCCGCCAACCGCAAGCGCATGGAGTTGCTCGTCCAGCGGATGGAGGATCTGGCGAAGTCGATCGCGGGTCCGGCGGTGGCCGGTGACGAGACGCTGTCCCCAACCACGCGGCTCGCCGCGATGCTGAAGGAGGCGCTGGCCTCGAACACGATCGGCGGCAAGGTGGACGAAGAGAGCCGCTATCGCGCGGCGAACGAAGAGGTGCGTCAGGCGCAGGCAAGCTGGTCGCGGATCGGCTCGGTGCCGGACGACGTCCGCCGCGTGCTCGGGGATCGGTTCCAGCGAGCGATTCGACGAATCACGGAGAAGACAGGACAGGCGGGACCGGCAGGACAGGCAGGAAGGGTCGGAGCGACAATGGCAGGAGGGACCGGAAGGCCAAGGCGTTGATTGCGTCGCGTCCTGCCCATCGCCCATCCCGCTACCGAATCTTGATCAGCTCCACATCGAACACGAGCAGGCCGTACGGCGCGCTTTGTCCCTTGTACGCGAGCTTCTCCGGAATCCAGAAACGCGTCTTCTCGCCTTCCACCATCAGCTGCACGCCCTCGGTCCAGCCGGCAATGACGCCGTCGAGCGCAAACGTCGTCGGCTCGCCGCGGACGACTGAGCTGTCGAACATTTTTCCGTCAGTCGTCCAGCCGGTGTAATGAACCGTGACCTGGTCGCTCGCCTTCGGATGGCGTCCGCCTGTGCCCGGCTTGATCACTTTGTACGCGAGGCCGCTCACGGTCTTCTTCGCGTCGGCGGGTGCCGCCTTCACATCGCTTGGCGCGCGGTTCGGCATCTCGATCAGCATGACGTCGAACACGAGCAGACCCTTCGGCCTGCCTTCCTGGCCTTTGTACGCAAGCGACTCGGGGATCCACAGGCGGCGCTTTTCGCCGGGCACCATCAATTGCAGCCCTTCGCTGAAGCCTGGAATCACGCGGCTCACGCCGAAGGTCGAGGGCTTTCCGCGCGCGACCGAGCTGTCGAACATCGTGCCGTCCGTCGTCCAGCCGGTGTAATCGACGGTGACGAGATCGTCCTTGGCTGGATGATCTTTGCCCGTGCCCGGGGTGATGACTTTCGTCGCGAGGCCGGACGCGGTTTTGGCCGCGTCGGCCGGCGGCGCCGCGACGTCGGGCGGCGCCGGAATCGCGGAGGATTGCGTTTGTGCCGCCGTTACGGCAGAGACGAGAGAGAAGAGAATGACGACTGAAAGCATGCGCATACCACATTCTACCTTCCCGGCCAATCCTGCCTCTTCCGCCGTTGTGCTATCCTGCGCGACGTACCTAGCGGGTTTCTCCAAAACCACCCCGCCTATCGTCCCCCGCGCCATTCGGTACTCGGCGATGATTTTCAAATAGTCCGGGTCGGTTGTCGTGGCGCCCGCGCTCAGACGTGACCGCCTTCGAAGATCGCGAGCCGGTGGGGAGACGTCAGCGCGCGATCGAGCAGTCGCATTTCAAGATGGTTGGGCCAGGGTTGGGTGGGCGTGTACTCGCGCGGAACGAAGAGCGCATAACTCTGCGAGGCATCGGCGGCGCAGGTGACACGGTCGATAAGCTGGCCCGTCGGCAGCTCCTGCGCGGACGCGACAGAGACCGCTAACAGCCACACCAATCGGATCATGCTGTCACTCCGACTTCGTCCTTTGGACTTCGTACTTCGTACTTTGCGTTGATCCATGCCCAGCCGGCGTAGCCGACCGCGGGCAGAAGGGCAGCTATCGCGAACGCGACATCGTACCGCCGCATGTCGAACAATCGCCCGAACATCGGCATTGTCAGCGCGACGATCGCGCCGTACGATCCGGCGCCGATTCCCGCGATCAGGCCCGATTGAGCGGGCGAGTACACGTGCGTCGCAAAGGCGATCGACGGCACGACGAACCCGACGATCACGAACATCGCGAAGAACATTTCGAGCAGCACGAGCCACGTCGACGTCATCCACGGCACGGTTGCGAGCGGCAGGCTGAGGAAGACTGAGGCGAGCATCAACCGGCGCACGGCAATCAGCTTTGGAATGCCGGCCGCCGTCAGGCGATCGACCAGCCATCCCCAGAAGAAGTACCCGATCTCCCAGCCGAGCGGTGGAATCCAGAGCACCTTTCCGAGAAATGCCTGGTCCTTGCCCATTGCCTGACTCAGATAGATCGCCGCGGCGTACAGGACGAAGCCAAGCGGCGTTGCGCCCAAACCGTAAGCAAGGATGAAGCTCCAGATGCGCGCATCCTTGAAGCGCGGCGGGGCCGGCGCTGGTCCGGCGGATGGCGGCGGTGTGAAATGGCGAATGTCGCTGCGGCGGCTGACGAAGGACCACATGATGAGCCACGCCACACCGATGCCGCCCGTGAACAGAAAGGCCGGCCGCCATCCCCACTTCAGGAAAATCGGCGTGACGATGAGCGGCGTCAGGATCGCACCGAGCGATCCGCCGCTGTAGGCGACCGCAATCCCGCGCGCCTGCTCGGTGGGACCGAGCGTCTGCATGACGGTGCGCAAGCCGCCGGGGAATGTCGCGCCCTCGCCGAGACCGAGCGCGGTTCTGGCGACGACGAAGCCGAGGAAGCCGGCCGCGAAGGCGTGGCCGACCGATGCCGCGGTCCAGAACCCCACCGCCAGCGTCATGCCGAGACGCAGCCCGAGCCGATCGATCAGTCCGCCCCACATCGGATTGCTGACCATGTAGGCGATCGAAAACGCGGAGACGATGAAGCCGTACTGCTCGGCGGACAGGTGCGTCTCCCGCATGATCGTGGGAATCAGCAGGGCGAGCGTGTTGCGGTCGATGTAGCTGATCAGCGAAACCAGCAGCATCGCCGTCGTCGGAATCCAGTGTCTGAACATTTCAGCGTTCAGAGTTTCGGAGCGTGCTCCTTCGAGTCGCCGATTATCCTCTCTTTTTATCCGCCGCCGCTCGTCAGATCGCCCGCGAGCCATGGCGAGACAGGCCCGCAGATGTCGCGGATTACGCGGAGGCACACGTCTTGCGCCGGACGGTCGCGCGATGACGTTAGAGCGCCGGCGGTTTTTCGCCGGCGACGCCGAACTCGTGCTCCAGCGCAATCCCGACGCGGCCGAGCAAGCCGTCGTCGAACAGCCGGCCGACGAGCGTGATGCCGTGCGGCACGCGTCGCGGCGGATTGAACGTCGGCAGCGGGTTCGCCGGGTCGGGCGCCCAGTCGCTCCGCGCTTCCGACACCTGGACGAAGCCCGCGCGCAGCGTGAGCGACGGATGGCCGGTGAAGTTCGTGATGGTGAGCTGTTCGTCGCGCAGCGACGGCACCATCAGCACGTCGACGTCACGGAAGACGCGCGCCATTTCCAGCGCGACTTTCCGGCGCAGCCGATCGGCCTGCACGACGTCCACCGCGGAGAGGAATCGCGCCTGGCGGAACAGGTTCGGCCACGCGTCCTTCACCTGCACTTTGAGCGTGCCGAGCTGATTGTTCAGCGCGAGCTCCTCAAATGCCGCGGCGCCTTCGGCGAACAGGATCGGCATCAGCGAGCTGTACGGCCAGTCGGGAAGCGTCACCTCCCGCATCTCCATCTTCAGCTTCTTGATCGTTTCCATCGCGGCGCGGTCGACGTCCGTTGCCGGACTTTCGTTCATCCACTTCTTGATGTAGCCGACTTTCAGTCCCTCGATCGGCGCCGTGGCGTCGAAGTCGAGACGGCTGGGCACGCTCGACGGATCGCGCGCGTCCGCGCCGGTGATCGCCTGGAGGACGAGCATCGCGTCTTCCACGGTCCGCGTCATGGGACCGAGCTTGTCGAGCGACCAGCAGAGCGTCATCGCGCCGGTACGCGGCACGCGGCCGAACGTGGGGCGCAGGCCGGTCACGCCGCAGCGCATCGCGGGGCTCACGATGCTGCCGCCGGTCTCGCTGCCGATGGAGAACGCGACGAGCGCCGCCGCCGTCGCCGCCCCTGGACCGGCGCTCGATCCCGACGCGCCTTCCTCCAGCAGCCAGGGATTCATCGTCTGGCCGCCGAACCAGATGTCGTTGAGCGCGAGCGCGCCGAGCGAGAGCTTGGCAACGAGCACCGCGCCCGCTTCGCCCAGCCTGCGCACGACCGCCGAGTCCGCGGCGGGCACGCGGCTGCGGAACGGCTCGGCACCGTACGTCGTCGCGATGTCCTTCGTGTCGAGCAGATCCTTCACGCCGTACGGGATGCCGTGCAGCGGACCGAAGTATTTCCCCGAGGCGATCTCCGCATCCGCCTGCCTCGCGCGCGCGAGAGCGTGATCCTTCGTGACGGTGATGACCGAGCGGATCTGTCCGTCGAGCCGCGCGATGCGGCCGAGATAAATGTCCGTGAGCCGCTGCGACGTGAGCGTTCGCGATTCGATCCATCTCGAGAGCTGCGTCACGGGCGCGAAGGCGATCGCCTCGTCCGATGACGGGAGTGGCCCCGCGGCTGCCGTCGATCGCACGAACCGGTCGCGCGAAGACCCCGCCGCCATGCCGGGAAGCACCGGATTCCAGAGCATGCCTGGCGAATCGGTGGGCGCGATGGTCACCTTTCGCGGGCCGGTGCGACGCTCGAGGTATGGCGCGAGCGACTGGCGCCACGAATCGGCGGCCTGCTGCCGCTCCGCCGGCGTCATCGTCACCTGCATCAGCTTTTCGGCCTCGGCGAATGTCGCGGGAGATACCGCGGGGCCGGCCGTGGGTCCGGAGCCGAATGTCGGCGGCGCGCCCGGCGTCGGCGACGTCGATTGCGGTGGGGGAGACGGCGTCTCGCTGCGGCATGCCGCGGCCGCGGTCAGAAATCCGAGGGGTGCGCGGATCAGAAACTGACGGCGAGTGTTCATGTCCGTCTGTGCCGAGACGCGTCTTGCCTGCTGAGGCGGACCCGAATCTGCTTTGCCCTCGCCTGAAGCGCCTTGCTCGGCGACCGCTCGAAGGTGCGGAGGTGCCTCTGCACGATTGACATGAGCGCCACCCGCCGTTCCGCGAGCGTGGCCAGCCCCTCCGCAATGCTGCGCCGATCGCCGCCAGTGAGCATCCGACGGATCTCGCCCGGGCGCAAGGCCTTCATGCCGTCACGCATGCGTTTCCAAACACTCAACCTGCCTGTCGCTCACCGAACCAATAGCACAGTCCGTCAGGCGCCACGACGTAGAAGACCTTCCACGCCACGCCGTCCTGTTGCTCCATGCCGATCTCGGACGGTTCCTTGTGCAGTCCGTTGGCGTTGAACTCCGCGAACAACGACTCGAGGTGGTTCACATGAAAGGCGCAGCCGTCCTGCGTTGCATCTCCGCCGTTTTCCGCGAGTCCAATCTGTACTTTGTCGCGGGCGAGTACGGCCGACTTGTGCGGCGTGTCGCTGCGCGACAGCACGCGGAAGCCGAGCACGGTTTCATAGAAAGGCAGGGACGCGGCAAGGTCCCGCACCGGGAGATTCATGTTGTCGCCCTGGTAGCCAAACGCTGTCTCGAGCGTCGCTTTCATGACACGTCTTTCCGCGCGACTTGCGGTGTTCCGACCCGCCTCTACGCGCGCCGGTGCCAACGGGAAGGACTCGCTTCGTACGCTGCCAGCCGATCGACCACGGCTTCGCGCATCGCTGTCACATCACCGCCCAACGCCCGCGCAACCGCTGAAGTCGATGATGCGCGCATACAACGTCGGAGGCACATCCTGGGTGCATTCGGTCAGCGTGGTGGTCTTGCGGGTGCCGGCCGGATTCTGTCCACCAGCGCAGGTCAACGTGGTCCACTGCGTATAGCTGAAGCTGGTTGGCCCGCAGGTGAACCGGCTGGCCGAGTTCTCTCCTGAACGCCCGGGCCACGAGTAGCACTGCGTATCTTCGTAGTGGACCGGGAACTGATTGGTACTCGCGGGCGCGCCGCTGCAGGTGGGATCGGTCCAGAATCCAATCGTCACGTACCGTTCCGTCCCGGTTGGGATCGGACTCTGGCTTGGCGCAACCTGACTGGAAGCGCCGCAACCCAGGCACAGCAGCGCGACGCCAAGCAACGCACACCTCTGGTTCATGCCCTGAGCCTTTGTCCCTTCGAAACCACGCTCTCCGTCGCAGGTTCGAAAACCGCGATCTGAGTGTCCTCTCTATTCAGCCTGGCGTATGCGGCGCTTCAGTCGCGGGCCATCATGCGCTAGCGGCCCGAGGGCCTGCAAGCGCTTCTTGAGCGGCGAATCCGAGCGTAAGATCCGAGGCATGACCAAGGCTGCCGAAACTGTTCTTGCCGATGCCTTGCGACTCGATATCGATGCTCGCGCCGAAGTGGCCGCTGAACTGTTGGCGAGTCTGGATGGCCCGGCGGATCCTGGTACGGAGGCGGCATGGGTCGTTGAGATCGAACGACGTGTCGCCGCCATCGAAGCCGGAGCGGTCAAGCTAGAGCCTTGGGAGGACGTGAAGCGCCGGATTGAGAAAGACATCCTCGGCCGGTGACGCGGCCCATCCGCGCCAGTGAACCGGCCTCTGACGAATTCAGCGAGGCGGTGCGCTGCTGGAAAAACCGGAGGTATCTGTTTAGCGGGTCGGAACCGGCGCGTCTATCTGAGCGGCGCGAGCGCCGCAGCATCCTCTTGTACTTCCGGCTGAATCGTGGCATAACGAGCGCGTGCAGGCGAGCTGGCGCGCCGCATCACGCGAGAAGCTGATCGCGGAGCTCGAACGGCAAGAGCGCGAAAAGGAGCAATTGCGGCGCGAGCGCGATCGGTATCGTCAAGAACGGGACCGTCTGCGCAAGAAAATCGAGCGGCTCGAGGACGAATTGGATGATGCCCGGCGGGCGCTGCATCGGCAAGCGGCGCCGTTCTCGCGGGGCACGCCACGTCGTCGGCCTCGGCGGCCCGGCCGCAAGCCGGGTGCCGCGTACGGCCGGACCGCCCATCGCCGAATCCCGCCACAGGTCCACGAACGCTATGCGGCACCGCTGCCACCCCGCTGTCCGGAGTGCGGCGGGCGCCTGCGACCCACGCGGCACGCCACGCAGTACCAGGAAGATCTGCCCGACGTTCGACCCCTCGTGCGCGCGTTCGATATCGCGATCGGCCGGTGTGCGGACTGCGGGCGGCGCGTGCAGGGACGCCATCCGCTGCAGACGTCGGATGCGATCGGCGCCGCCGCCGCGCAACTCGGGCCTGCCGCGGTCACGATGGCCGTCGTGCTGAGCAAACAACTTGGCCTGCCCCTCGCCAAAATCGCGACGCTGTTTCGCGAACGGTTCGGCCTGACGATCACGCCAGGCGGACTCGTGCACGCGATCCGCCGCGCAGCTCAGTGCGCCGCCCCGACGTATGACGCGCTCCGCGCGCAGATCCGCGGCAGTCCGGTCGTCACGCCCGACGAGACCGGATGGAAAGTGAACGCACAGCTCCAGTGGCTATGGGCGGCGGCGACGCCCGACACCACGGTCTACGCGATTCAGCCCGGACGTGGGTTTGCCGAAGCCGCGACCCTGCTCGGCGCCGACTTCGCAGGCGTCCTCGTGCGCGACGGCTGGGCGCCATATCGGCGGTTCGAGCACGCAATCCATCAAAACCTGTCTCGCACATCTGCTTCGCCGGTGTCGTACGCTGATCCGGGATCATCGTGAACGCCGCTTCGCGCCCGGCGTGCAGCGGATCCTTCAGCATGCGCTGTGGATCCGCGACCAGTATCAGCAAGGACGCGTCTCCACACGCGGCGTCGCGATTGCGCGCGGACATCTCGAGAATCAACTCAACGCCATCATCGATCATCCGGGCAAGGCCCGAGTGGCCCGACGATTCGCGGCACATCTCGCCGTCGAATTCCCAGCGGTGTTTACCTTCCTTCTCGAGCCCGACGCGATCGACGCGACCAACTGGCGCGCCGAGCACGCGCTGCGCCCAGCCGTCGTCACGCGCAAGGTGTGTGGCGGTAACCGATCGGAACGCGGCGCTCAGACGCAGGCCGTCCTCGCCAGCGTCCTTCGGACGATTCAGCAGCGCGAGCTCGATGCCGGTTCGGTCTTCTCCGAATTACTGCGCTCGCCCGAGCCCATCACCGCGCTCGCGCCGCCGGGCAGAGCGATCAACACGACTGCTTAAACTGAGACGAATGTGTTTCCAGTCAACTACGCAGCCGTCGTTGACCTGGTGTGCTAGCGCGGATGGCGAGCGAGCGGCGATCGGTCGCCGACGAACCAGACGTGCCCGAACGGATCCACGAACCCGCCTTGACGGTGCGGTCCCCATGGCATGGCGTGCACCTGTATCCTGTGACGGCCAGCCGTTGCACCGGCCGCGAGTGCGCGCGCGATGAATGCGTCCGGATCATCACAGAAGAGTTCAATGCGTACCGACGGCATGCCAAGCTTCTCCGGGCTCTCCCAGCCGTTGTTCGATGGCTCGCCGACAAAGAATGCCGCGCCTTGAACGTCCAGGCCGACAACCGAACCAAGATTCCAGAGTTGTTTGGCGCCTAGTGCCCGTTCGTACCACTCCACCGCGCGGACCGCATCCGGGACGGCGAGCATGACGGAAATGATCGGCGGCTGCGGTGATGACATCAATTGCATCCCTCTAGGAGAACCGCTCTGCCTAATCGGTTACGTCTCCGAACGTCGCAGTGTATCCGGGGCAACGACCCGCTAAACAGATACAACCGGAGTTGAGCGTCGAGTGCGCCCGGCGTCATATTAACGCCGGCGTTTCGGCGCTTCACTACTACGCCAGCGACGTCGGGTGCAAACAACGCTTATGGCATTTGCACACCCTCCAGAATCACGTTGTGTGAGTCGTCTGAATGATCCGTCGCTCAGTCCCATCAAAATCCTATCAGCCCAACGGTCAGATTTCAGCCGCGGCCGCTCATGATCCTAGCATCGGCCGTCGGCTGCAAATCTTGGTTAGGCCGCCGTTCACTTATTTCCAGGCGATTGGATTGTGAACAACCGGATGGAATATGTCGAGCGATTTGGCAAAGCCGTCGAGCCCAGGGAAGAGGCTCGTTCGAGAAATGCCCATCTGAAACAGGCCATCGTGGGTGAAGACGAGTGAAACACGGCCGAACTGGGCCATAGACATGGAAGATCGGTCATCGGAGGCGACGCGACGGCTACCGGTCTCGAATGTAATCTCCAAAGACCGCACGAGTCCGCGCAACTCGTTCAAGGATGTCTCGGCGCCCATAATCGCATCACGGACGGCGAATCGGTTCGTCTCTCGCTCTCGCTCGCGCCGCTGTGAGCGGTCATCGGCCCAGGACACGAGCGAGGCGACGGAACCGGCAGCGCCGAGAACGATGAGTAGCAAGGAAAACGGTTCGGGGTCGATGTCGGCTTCTTCAACCTGGCTCACTCGAAACTCCCCTGCCTTGTCTGGCCAACGGTCCGGCTCACCTGCGGCGCCGCGCGTCCGCTCAGCCCGTGGCGCACGACGCCGAGCCAGCGAGGGCGCACGCCAGTGAGACGAGCCGTGGAATTGCCCACACGCTACACCGGTTCGCCGCGGGCTGCATCTAAAAAGATTCGCGCGGCGCCGTCAGGTGTTAGACAGCAGTTCGCGAGGTTCAGCGTTTCGTCCTGTCTGCGGCCCTGCGAACAAGTCGCGCCTCGCGAAGAGCAGTGTCAACTCGATGCGACTTCTTCAACGCAGTGATCTGCGTTGCAAGATCGTCAGCACTGAGATTGTCGAATTCGTCGATCTCTATGACGGCTACGCTGTGCCCTCGACGCGGTCGGAGGGCAACTTGTTGCTTCGACGTTTGGCCCGCCGCGGCCCCAACCGCGCGAATGTTTCCACGTTTGTCATGTTCGATGAAGATGTGCATATCGACCTCCATTCGGTTAAGTTAAGTGATTACGTCCGTCCAAACGACAAAGATGCCGTAGTGCGCAAATTGCGTGGTGCCATTGTTGTGGACCTCGAACGTGAAATTACCGTTCGGTTCAAGCGACAGGTTACGTACTTCCAAAGAACGAAACCACGTCCCCGGGACGCCGACCGGCCAAGCAAAAACCGATACGCCCATTCCCCGCGACCAGCCAGTGGCTACCCATCCCTGAGATTGGCCTGCCGGAAGATCAAATCCAGTCGCCTTGAACTCGCCGAAGACATTTAGCTTTGCCATGTTATGCCTCTCGGTGTTTGTTGTGTGACCGCGAAATGCTTGATGCTGTCTAACTATTAGTGGGCCATGAGCTCGCGCGCATCCCGCGCACTCCTGATACCGTCGTTTTGCCATCGTTGTCCCACGGAATCGAACGGGATTCTAGCAGGAATCCTGCCCGCCTCCGCGCGTGGATACGCGCGAAGGCGCTGGCAGAAACCTCCGCCAAATCGCCGATCGTGACTGATGCGCGCGGACATGGGCGCGTATCCAGGAACCAGAGGGGAGGGCCGTTGTCACGAAGCCGTTCATCGGCATGGGGCTTCCGGGCGGGCAGGGCGATCGGCGCGCTGGTGGATACGCGCGTGGCTCGCGCGTATCCACTCACAACCGATCCATCGGACTCTTCACCCCCAACGCGCCTCGGTTCATGACGTGGAGATACGTCATCGTGGTCCTGACGTCTCGATGACCAAGCAGCTCCCACCGTCCGAATGGCGTAGCCATCTTCGAGCAAACTGGTCGCGAACGAATGACGCATCACGTGCGGGCCGACGCGTTTCGTGATGCCCGCCAGTAGTCAGCCGCATGTTGCGGCCGTTGAAGTCGCACCTATCCACCGCGCGAGATTCGACCGTTCGTACTTCTGACTTCTGACTTCTAACTTCTAACTTCTAACTTCTGACTTCGTACTTTCTTAGCCTCCCTTGCGCTTCCCCCACGTGGGCGGCGGCGGTTCGGTCGTCATCCGAGCGGGCGGTTTCTCCTTCAGCATGCGCATCGCTTCCTGCACGGCGCGCTCGAGCTGCGGATCTTTGCCGGCGATCACGTCCTTCGGCCAGTTCTCCACGTCGATGTCGGGCGCGACGCCCTCATTTTCGACGGCCCACTTGCCGTCTTTGGTGAAGAAGCCGCCGCGCGGCGCAATCATCGACCCGCCGTCGATGAACGCCGGCGTGTCGGCGGTGTGAACGAGGCCGCCCCATGTCCGCTTGCCGACGAGCGTCCCGAGCTTGCGGAAGCGGAACATGTACGGCATCAGATCGCCGCCCGAGCCGGCCATCTCGTTGACGATCATCACCTTCGGCCCCCAAATGCCCGCTGAGGGACTCGTGAACGGCATGCGATCGCCGGCGACGTTGTTGAAGTAGCCGTCGAAATCGCGCTGCAGCACGTCGATGATGTAATCGGCCGCCGATCCGCCGCCGTTGAACCGCTCGTCGACGACGACGCCTTTCTTGTCCTGCTGCGAGAAATAGTAGCGATTGAAGCTCGCATAACCGGGCTGACCGGTGTTCGGCAGGTAGACATACGCCAGCTGGCCGTCGGACATCCTCTCGACCGTGCGGCGGTTCTGCTCGACCCATGCGCGCGTGCGAAGCGCCTGTTCGCTCGCGACCGGTACCACTGTGATTTGTCGCGCGCCGTCCAGGGCAGGCCGGTTGTTCACGGTAACCACCGTCTGACGATTCGCTGTGCCGTCGAGCAGTCGGTGGATGTTGTCGGGCGCGCGCAGCTCGATGCCGTTGACCGCGAGCACGTAATCGCCGACCGAAACCTCCACGCCCGGAGCAGCGAGCGGCGCCCGTAGATCCGGATTCCAGCTCTCGTTGTCGTAGATGCGGGCGATCTTGTATCGACCTGCGTCGATCGTGAAATCGGCGCCCAGCAATCCGCCGACCGATTGCGGCAACTCGGGCATCGCGCCGCCGCGGACGTACGAGTGACCGATTGAAATCTCCGCGCCCATGTTGTCCAGCAGGTAATTGAGGTCGGCGCGGTGATTCACGTACGGCAGCAGCTGGCCGTACATCTCCTTCATCTTCTGCCACTCGACGCCGTGCAGGTTCGGCACGTACAGGTAGTCGCGCTGATTGCGCCACCCTTCGTGGAAAATCTGCGCGAACTCCTGCCTCGGCTCCAGATACATCCGAAGCGTGGCAGCGACGCGGCCCTGGCCGGCCTGCGGAGGATTCCGGTCCGCGTCGACGATGAACAGACTGGGAGGCGGCGGAGGCCCGGCCGGCGCTGCGCCGCCGCGGCCGCGTCCTCCACCCGCCGGCGTGGCTCGGTACAGCAGCTTGCGGCCGTCGGCGCTGACGCTGTAGTCGGCGACGCCGGTGACGAAGCTCGCCGCGCGCCGGTCGGTCAGCCGATAGCGATGCACGATGGATCCGCCGCCGCCTTCGCCGTCGCCGCCGCGCCCGCCGCCGGTTCCGGCCTCCAGGTAGTACACCGTTCCGGCGGCGCCCGCCTTGAGCCTCGAATACTGACGCTCGGGCACACCGGGCACCGAAAGAATCCGCTGTTGCAGGCCGGCGAAAATCGATCTGCACGGTAACCGGCCTGCGCGGCGCCCGCGGTGCGGGCTGTTCGTCCGACGTTGTCGTTGGCGAATCGGCATCGGTCGCCGCTCCACCACGACCTCCGGCAGTTGGCGCGCCTCCGCGGCGCCCGCCGCCAGGCGCTTGCCCTGAGCTTGTCGAAGGGCTGCCGACGCCCTGGTCCTCGTCGCTTTCCGGCAGCAGCGGGCTCGGGTCGCCCTTCTTCAGCACGGCGAAGTACAGCCCGAACGTTTCCTCGCGATCGTACGAGGTCATGTCGAGCCATTGCGACGCGAGACCGAAGTTCGTCGACGCGAGGAACCAGAGGTACTTGCCGCTGGCGTCCCAGGCCGGCCACACGGCATCGGCGAGCGCGTCGGTGATCTGCTTCGTCTCGCCGGTCTCGACGTTGCTCACGAAGATCGCGTGATACAGCGATTTCAGGTGGCTCGAGTACGCGACCCACTTGGAGTCGGGACTCCACACCGGGTTGAGCGTGCGCTGCGGCACCATCCACGGGTCGCTGCCGACGGCCTTCGCCTTGCCGCTCGCGACGTCGAGGACCCAGACGCGCAGGTTGGTGTCGGTGAACATGATCTTCGTCGAGTCGGGCGACCACGAGGGCGTGTAGTAGTGCGTCGGTTTGTCGAGTGCGATCTCGCGCGGCGGCTTCAAGCCGTCCTGCTCCTCGATGACCAGCTTGTATTCACCGGACTTGTCGCTGAAGTACGAGATGTACTTGCCGTCGGGCGACCAGGCCGGATCGCGCTCCGCGGAGCCGCTCGAATGACTGATGTTTCGGACGTCGCCCTTTTCCGCTGGGATGGTGAAGATTTCGCCCCGTGCTTCCGCCAGGATGCGCTTGCCGGTCGGCGAGAGGCTGATGTTCGCCATCCGCGACGTCACGTCCTCCCAGCGCGGCATCATCCAGGGAAAGTCGCCCGCGGCCGTGATCGTGACGAGGTGTGACTTGCCGCTCTTCGGATCCAGCTCGTGGATGTCGCCCGCTTGCTCGAAGACGATCGTGCCGGCGCCCGCGTCCATCGACTTCACGTCGAAGTCCTTGAACGCGGTCACCTGCGCCAGTTTTTTCGATCCGGGGTCGTACGACCACACGTTGGCGACGCCGTCGCGATCCGAGAGGAAGTACACCGTGTTGCCCACCCAGACCGGGTCGACGTCCTTGGAATCGATCCACGGCGGCGATACGAGGTCGTACGTTTTCAGATCGACGATCCAGATGGGCCGGTTCTGCCCGCCGCGGTAGTTTCGGCGTTCTTCGTCCCACGAGTTGTTCATCCGGTACGCGATACGGGTGCCGTCGGCGGAGATTTTGCCCTGGTAGCCTCGTGGCAGCGCCATCGGCTGTTCGACGCCGCCGTCGGCCGGCACGGTCCAGAAGCGCGGCGCCCCGCTCGGCGCCCAGCTCGCGCGCGACGAGGAGAACATGATCGACTTGCCGTCGGGGGTCCAGCCTTGCACGGTGTCGTTGCCGGGATGCCAGGTCAACCGCTTCGGCTCGCCGCCTTCGGCCGGCACAACGTACACGTCGATGTTGCCCGCATACTCGGCGCTGAAGGCGATTGACTTGCCGTCCGGCGAGAAGCGCGGGTTCGATGATTCGCCCTGAAAGCTTGTGAGCCGCCGCGCCGCGCCGCCGGCGCGTTCGACCGTCCAGATGTTGTTGGCGTAGGCGAATGCGATGGCGTTCGCGCTGACCGTTGGCATCCGCAGCAGCCGCGTCGGCGCCCCGTTGGATGTTGCTGCGCTCGGTGCGAGAAGAACGAACACAAGAACCGGCAAACAGCCGACGGCTGCTGCACAAATGCGGCGCATGAGGATCCTCCACATTTCAGATTTCAGAGGGAGATTATAGAGAGTTCAACCACAAAGGACACGATGGGGTGACTTGAAGCGCGGGTGGCTATTTCGCAGGGATGCGCGCTTTCAGCTCCTCGAACCAGTTGAGCACAATCTGGATTTGCTGGGCCGCGGGCGCGCCGGACCGAATCTGGCCGGCAATGATGACGCCGACGATCTTGCCGTCCGGGGTGATGTCGTAGTTCCTGCGGTCAGCCGGGCCGCCCTCGCCAACTCCGCTCTTCGGCACCTCGCCCGGAGTGCCGAAGGTGAAGCTCGGCTGCATCGCGACCGTCACGACGCTGAACGGAGTGCCAGGCCCGGGGACGTACAGGAGCTCCTTGCCATCCCGCGACCAGAACGGATGATGACTCCGCTGGCTGCGCGAGACCTGGTATTTGGCTCCAGTGCCGGGGAACGGCTGCACATAGATCTCGACCACCTGTCCGGTATCCGACGAGGAGTACGCGATCCATCGGCCATCGGGCGAAAATGCGGAATTGATGGGAAATGCGGATCGGATGTCGCCGAACCGCGCCATCTTCTTGTCCCGCGTGGACAACGTCCAGAGCGTCACGTCCGATCCCGTCGTCACACCGACGAGGATCGGATCGCCTTTCGGCGACCACGATTCCGGAACATGCGACACGCCCTTGTCGGGCTTCGTGAGCCGCTCGGCGGCGCCGTTGCCGTCGGCGCGCTGCCAGAAGATTCCAGCATCGCCTTCGCGATCGGACTGGAACGCCACGCGCTGCCCGTCCGGAGACCAGATGGGAAATCGATTGTTGCCCCCGAACGTGAGCCGGCGCGGCGAGACCGTTCCGGACAGGGCGTAGATCCAGACTGCCGCCTCTTTGGCGTCGTCGGCTTGATAGGCCACCTGTTTGCCGTCCGGAGAGATACGTGGGTATTGATAAATTCCTGCCGGAAGTTTCAGCGGCTCGACGCCGCCTTTCCGGTCGGCCATCGCCAGATCCGACTGCGCCGCCGATGTCGAAACCGGCCCGGGTATGTACACCAACGTTCCGGTGCTGGACACGGCGTACTGCGCGGAGCCTGCTCCTCCGGTGGCGCGCCTCACGCCTTCGACAATCGGCACCGGCCCACCGGTCACTTCCAGCCGCCTCACATCGAACGGTACGGCGAAGAGCACGCCACGGAGCGCGTACACGATGTGACCGGTCGTGAGATAGCGCGCCTCGCTGCCGCCCTCAATGACCGTCTTGCGTTCGTTCGATTTCAACGATTGCACGACAACCTGCGCCGTGTTCCATCGGTCGATACCGCTGCTGCTGCCTTTAGAAAGCGTGAACAGGACGGTCTGCCGCCCGGGCAGTAGCTGCGGACCGTACGCGATTTCGTCGCTGGCGACGCTCACGATCGGTTCCGGCTTCCCACCATTCGCCGGGACACGCATGACGCCTTTGCCGAGCGAGCCAAAGACGATCTGGTCCTCCACCCAGGTCACACCCGTCAGATTATCGACCGGACAGATCGTGACGGCCGCTCCGCCGCTCACGGCAATTCTCTTGAGCGTCTGGTCCGGCCCGGAGAAAAACACGATGGATCGGCCATCCGGCGAAAAGGCCGGAAAGCCCATGCCGCCCACCTCCTGGTTCGCTACGATGGCCCTGGACTCGTTCTCGGACATCGAGCGGAGATACAAGCTCTGGTTGGCCACGTAAACCACTTGCGTGCCGTCTGGGGATATCGCAAGCAAATGGCGATTGAGCGACGTGAACTGCCGGCCTTCGGGCAGTGCGAGAACAAATCGTGTGACCGTCGGCACTGGAGAGGGCTTGAGCGTCCACACGCTGATGCCGGTGAGCGCAGCGGCGACGAGGGCGCCGGCCAGTGCGGCGAGCGCGAGCTTCCAGTGCGAGTATCGCGTCGCCGCGCCCGGCGCCGCCGCGACGGGCATGGCGCGAGGACTGGCGGCAATCGTTTCGATCTCCGCGCGCAAATCGCCGACCGCCTGCCAGCGCCGCTTCGGATTCTTGTCGAGGCACCGCGCGAGCAGCTCGTACAACCGCGGATTCAGATTCGGCGGCAGCGCACTTAGATCCGGCTCGCGTACGAGCACCGACGCGAGCAACGCCGCCGCCGTGTCGCCCTGAAACGCCTGGCGTCCGGTCAGCATCTCGTACAGCACGCTGCCGAACGAGAAGACGTCGCTGCGCTGATCGGCGGGCAGACCTTGCGCCTGCTCCGGCGACATGTACGCGGCCGTGCCCAGGATGATGCCGGCCTGCGTCGCCATCATGCTCAGCGTTGGCGAATGCGTGAGCCTATCCTGCCCACCCGACCCATTTGACCCACCCGACCCATATGGGTCCAGCGCCCGCGCGAGCCCGAAGTCGAGAACCTTGACTTGCTCGTCCGGCGTGATCTTCACGTTCGCCGGCTTGAGGTCGCGATGGACGATGCCTTTCTCGTGCGCGGCCTCGAGCGCCTCGGCCATCTGATGCGCGATCTTCAGCGCGTCTTCGACATTCACCGGCCCGCGCTGCAGCCGCTCGGCGAGCGTCTCGCCCTCGACGAGCTCCATGACGAGGAAGTGACGGCCGCCGTCTTCCTCCAGTCCGTGGAGCGCCGCGATGTGCGAATGATTCAGCGACGCGAGAACCTTGGCTTCGCGCTCGAACCGTGCAATGCGATCGGGGTCGGACGCGAGCGCCTCGGGCAGCACTTTCACCGCGACGGTGCGCCCCAACTTCGTGTCGCGTGCCCGGTAGACCTCGCCCATGCCGCCGGCGCCGAGCGCGCCGACGATTTCGTACACGCCGAGTCGTGTGCCAGTTGAAAGGGCCATGGGCCTATGTGAGCGGAGGCGCCATTATAAGGACAGAGAATGAACAACCACAAAGGACACTAAGGACACAAAGGCCAAGCCATCCACGATTCTTCCTTTGTGTCCTTCGTGCCCTTTGTGGTGAAACTTACCGCTGTCGCCTTTGCAGCTCCTCGAGCGCGCGCTTCAACTGTTCGAGTTTCTGTCCCGCCGCTCCAAGCTTTCCTTCCGCGGTCAGTCGCTGATAATCGGCGAGATCGCGCGCCGCTTCCCGGATCAGCGTGTTCACGTCGCCGGTCGGTGCGGCTGACGGAGCTGACGGCGCGGATGGCTCGGCCGCCGCGGCCGGTGGGGTGGGCGCGGACGGCGCGGATACGGTGAGTGACGAGGCGGCACCGCCAAACAACCCGGCCAGCGCCGACTCGAACGTCGGCCCGTACGCGAGCCGATCCTGCAGCGCGAGGACGACGAGCCGCAGCTCCGGCATCGGGCTGCGCTCGGCCTGCAGATAGATCGGCTCGGCATACAACAGCGCTTTGCCGATCGGGATCACGATCAAGCTGCCGCGCCGCACGTGCGACCCCTGCTGGTTCCACAACGACAGCTGGCCCGACAGCTGCGCATTCTGATCGATCCGCGCTTCGATCTGGAGCGGACCGTCGACGAGCCGCGTCTTGGGGAAGTCGTACACGATGGCAGCGCCATAATGCGGATCGTCGCTGCGGCCGGCAATCCAGCCAATCAGGTTGTTCCGGTTCGCCGGAGTGAACGGCAGAATCTCGACGAACTCCGTAGCCGTTTCACCGGGGAGCGTCATCAGGACGAAATTCGGTTCCATCGGCTGCGTCGCCTGCTCGCGTTGTGCGTTCATGCCGACTTCGCTCGCCACGGCCCAGAGATCTTCCTTGTTGTAGAACACCGCCGGATCCGTCATGTGATACAGACCGTAGACCGCGGCCTGCATCTGCAGCAGCAGCTCCGGATACCGCACGTGCTTGCGCGCGCCGGGCGGCATCGCCGCGGCGTCCTTGAACAGCGTCGGAAACACCGTGCGGTACGCCGCGACGATCGGATCCTCGTTGTCGAACACGTAGAACGTCGTCGTGCCGTCGTACGCGTCGATCACGGCCTTGACGCTGTTGCGCACGTAGTTGATCGACTCGCGGCCGAGCCGGTAGTGGCGCGCGTACGGATACGTGGCGGCCGTCGTATAGCCGTCGGCCATCCAAAACAGCCGTCCATCGTCGCCGACGACGATGTAGGGATCGTCGTCGAAGGTGAGGAACGGTGCGAGCGCGCCGATCCGATCGCGAACGTTTCGACGCATCAGCAGCCGGCTGTCCGGCGTGATGTCATCGCTGAACGGCAGCTTCGTCAGGTCGCCGCGATCCAACGCGATGAGCAAGCGGCGGAAGAAGCCGCCGAGCTGGATGCCGCCGTTGCCTTCATACGACGTGAGGCTGTTGGTTTCGCCCTGCGGATAGTTGAATTCCTTCTGTCGCGTTTTTACGTACACGTCAGTGTTCGTGAGCTCACCGAAATAGATCTCCGGCCGTGTCACCTTGAGGGCCGGTATGGTGCTCTGCACTGGCATGTTGCTCAGCACGAGCGTAGGCAGCCCCTCCGCCGTGAACCCATTCACCGGATTCATCGTCACGCCGTAGCCGTGGGTGTAAATGAGCTTCTCGTTGATCCAGTTGCGGCTGCTCGCCGGCAACTTCTCGACGTTGAGCTCGCGCCCGGCGAGCATCATCTGCCGCACGGTGCCGTCGACCTCGTAGCGATCGATGTCGATGTCTGGGAAGTCGTAGTAGGTGCGGATTTCCTGAATCTGGCGCAGCGTGTCCTGGAGCGCGCGCCAATCCCAGAGCCGGATGTTCCGGAGTGTGGCTTGATTGTGCGCGGCATCTGCCGCCTCCACGCTCGTTTCCGCCGGGAACGGCTGCTGAACGATGCGGTTCAATCCGTACGCCTCCCGCGTCATCTGGATGTTGTGCGCGATGTACGGTCCTTCGCGCACGAGCTCGTTCGGCTTGACCATGAAATTGCCGACGTACCACCCGAAGATACCGACGAGGACGTAGCAGACGATGGCCGGAACAACGGCGGCACCCAGCCAGCGAAGCCGCGGCTTCGAGACGGCGTTGACGAGCGCAATCAGCGCACCCGCGACGAGCGCGCCTGCGACGACGAGGAGACCGGTGAGCGTCACGTGATCGTCGGTGTAGGTGACGCCGGCGAAGACCGTGTGGTCGGTGAACAGTCGCTCGAACCGCCCGAGGTAGACGCGCGCGGCGAGCATCAGCAGGAGGGCGGCAAAGCCGATCGACAGACCGCGCCACGCGCCGACGCCGCTGTCGGAACGCCCGCGCGTCAGCATGCGCGTGCCGCCGCTGATCGCGACGAAGAAACCGGCTACCGCGCAGACCATGACCGCGAGGGTCATCAGCCATCCGCTCACGAGCTGCCACACCGGCAGCGTGAAGAGAAAGAAGGTGAGCGGCCTGCCGAAAATCGGATCGACGGCGCCCGATGCCGCCGGCGCGTGCCAGTACACGGCGAAGAGCTGCCAGTCGGCCATCATCGCCGTGCCGGTGCCCGCGGCCACGACCAACGCACCCGCGGCCGCAATCAGCCGCAACACCGGTTCGACCGGGAGCTTGATCGGCTGTCCGTTGATGAGAATTGGCAGGCCGGCGAGCTCGCCGAGCCGGGCTGGTTTCAACAACAGATACGATCCGTACAGGACGAGAAAGGTGACGAGGAAGAAACCGGTGAAGATTTGCGCGCGCAGGTTGAGCGTCTTCCAGAAGACGTCGGCGTATCCGAGCGATCCGAACCAGAGCGCGTCGACGTAATACGACAGCGCGGCGCCGGCCCCGATGACGATGAGCGCGACGACCGCGAGAAGGAGAAGACGGCCGCGCCGCGGCGGTTTGCGCGGCGGCGGCCAGTCGATTGTTTCAGCCATCAGAACGTCAACTTGACTCCCATCTGAAGGGGACGGTCCCTACACTACTACCTTTCACCGGCTCATTTCACCGGCGTCGCCGGGCCGATGCCGTAGTCTTTCGCCCCGTGTTCCTCGTCGAACGCGCCCGGAACAGTCATGCCGTTGCCCGCCACCGGCTCAGGCGTCGCGTGCCGGATCGTCGGCAGATGCCGCATATAGACGACAACCGCGTGCAGGTCCTCTTCGCTCCAGTTCGAAAACGCGCCCCACGGCATGTTGGTGGCCGGCACGATGTGGCCGTCGGGGAACACGCCACTTCGCAGCACGCGTTTCACCTCGTCGTCGGTGCGGCGGCCGAGTCCGGTTTCCTTGTCTGGCGTGAGGTTGCGGCTGACGTATGTTGCCTGCTGCGTGACGCTCTTGATCCCGCCGCCGGCGAGGTATTTGGTCAGGTCCGGTCCCTGCGGTCCGTTGGTTGCGTGACAGCCGATGCAGCCGGTCGTCATCACGATGTAGCGGCCGCGGTCCGCGAGTGCCCGCTCTGCGGGGTCTGAGATGCCGGCAACGGTCGGCGCGGCGTCGGCCATCGCCTTGCCGAAGTCTTCGGGCGACGTAATGAAGAACGGCGGGATGTAGTACAGGAACGTCAGGAACGCGCACGTCGCCAGGACAACGATCACCAGCGCGGCCCATCTCAGGAATCTCCTCATGGCCGGCCTCCCTGCGTACCCGCATTGCCCGGGTAGAGCGCCATGGGCGGATCGCCGCCCAGAATCAGCATGTTGAACTTGCCCCACAAGTACGCGGGCAGGAACTTGTACTTGGGTCGCGGGACCCGGTTCGACACAGGAGGCACCGTGCGCAGATACGCGACGATCGCATCGATGTCCGCGGGCTTCATGGTCGAAAACGACGGCCAATCCATCGGATAGGGCAGCAGCCGCGTGCCGTCGCGCAGCGTGCCTTTCGTGATCACGCGTTTGATCTCGTCGTCGGTCCAGTTGCCGAGACCGGTGTCCTTGTCGGAGGTGAGATTGCCGGTTGGAAACTCGCCGAACGGCTCGATGCGGAAACGCATACCGCCCGCGAGGCGCATTCCGGGCAGCATCCGTCTCTTCTCGTCGATCGGCGAATGGCACAGGACGCACCCGCGCGTGTCGACGAGGTGCTGACCGCGCTTCACCGGGTTCGCTCGAGCGTCCGCATCCTCCCGCGCGTACAGTTCAGCGATTTCCTGCGCCGTCATCGACCACGCGGGCTTGCGGGCGAGCGACACGACATAATTCGCCAGGTCCCACATTTCCGTGTCATTCGCGCTATCCGCGAACGACGGCATCGGCGTTCCCATCATGCCGGTCCGGAAACGCATGTAGACGTCGCGCGACGTGGCGCCGCCGTGAAACGTCCAGGGCTCCGTCAGGTCAGACGATTGCAGCGGCTGCCTCCAGTCGTCTTCGAACGTCGTCGCGACCGCTCCGGCGCCGCGGCCGTCGGTGCCGTGGCACTTGCCGCACTGCAGCTTGTCGTACACTTGCCGGCCGCGCGTGGTGCTCTCAGGCGAGCTCGGCGTCCCGTCGCCGAGCGCGACCGCTTTCGGCGGCGTGGCGAACTGAGGCGACATCGTTTTCACGTATTCGACGACGTCGCGGATTTCGGTATCGGAGAGGATGCGATCCCACCCCGGCATGGCGCTGCCGTAGAGGCCCCGGCGGACCGATCGGATCAGATCGTCGTCCGTCGGTACGCTGCCCGTTTCAGTCGAGCGGATCTTGTATTTGCCGCTCGAAAAGTCGCGCGGGCGCGGCACGAGATACGCGGCGGCCGGCCCGTCGCCTTTGCCGTCGGCTCCATGGCATTCGGCGCAGCGCGAGTCATAGACGGCCTTTCCACGCGGCTGCGCTTCGACACGCGCGCGCGTGACGCCGAGTGCGAGCGCGACGAGCGCTGTCACCGTGCAGATGACGCAAACGGAGCGGTATCTCATGAGTCTCATTCGCTGCGATCTCCTCATTGGTTCATTTTTCAGCTATCGGCCTTCAGCCGTCAGCCGGAGGCGACCTCAGCGCCAAAAGCTGCCAGCACATAGCCGACAGCTGATTCATGTCTTCAAGACGATCTTCCCGATCCTGCCCGGCTCCATCACCGCTTCGTGCGCGCGGGGCGCGTCGGCGAGCGGCATCTCGCGGCCGATCGCCGGGTGCAATGTGTCGTTCGAGAGCCCGGCGATGAGCGCCGCGTGGATTTCCGCGATGTCGCGGTCCGTGGCGTTGAACAGCGTCATGCCCAGAATTGTCGCGTCGCGTCCCATCGCCTGACGAGGATCGATCTCGACGCGTCCACGATTGCCAACGACGACGATCCGTCCGCCTTTCGCAAGAAGCGACAGATCGCGATCGAGATTGATGTGCGCCGCCATTTCGATGACGACGTCGACGCCCCGGCCACCGGTGGCGCGCATGATGTCGTCGGTGTAGTTCGCCGCCCGATGATTCACCAGCACGTCGGCGCCGTGGTCGCGGACGACGGCGAGGCCCTCATCGGTCCCGCCGCTGCCGATGACGGTCATGCCCCGCGCGTGAGCGAGTTCGACGACGGCGATGCCGACGCCGCCTGTCGCGCCATGCACCAGCACGGTTTCACCGGGCCGGGCGGCCGCGCGCTGGAAGAGCGCGCGATACGCGGTGGCATAGGGAACACCGAGCGCCGCACCCTGCGCATACGACGATCGGGCGGGCAAACGGTAGAGCTGTGCAGGCGTGCAAACGACGCGCTCGGCATAGGTGCCGGCCCCGCCAGGTGAATTACCGAAGCCCGCGATGTACACACGATCGCCGCGCGCGAACCCCCTGACGTCGGCGCCGACCGCTTCGACGTCGCCCGCGCCGTCGGACCCGGGCGTGTACGGCAGCGATGGCTTGCGCGCGTACGTGCCACTGCGGATGTACAAGTCGACCGGATTCACACCCGCGGCGCGGATGCGCACGAGCACATCGCCTGCGCCCGGCGTCGGATCGGGCACGTCTTCCAGGCGCATGACCTCGGGCCCGCCGAACTCATGGACGCGAATGGCCTTCATGATTCCTCGTTGGGTGCAGGGTTCAGGCGGAGCGGATGCTATCATGAGAAATTCCATGTCAGTTGTACGGCTCCACAAGACCGTGGGCGTGAAGGTCGGTCACGTCCAGGTGGGCGGCGGCGCGCCGATCGTCGTGCAGTCGATGACGATGACGGACACCGCGGATGCGCGCGCGACGGCGCAGCAGTGCATCGAGCTGGCGGAGGCCGGATCGGAAATGGTGCGCGTGACCGTCAACCTGCCCGAGGCTGCCGCGGCCGTGCCGGAAATCAAACAGCGGATGCTGGACGCCGGCTGCACCGCGCCGCTGATCGGCGACTTCCATTACAACGGCCATCTCCTGCTGACGAAGTATCCCGACTGCGCGCGCGCGCTCGACAAGTACCGCATCAATCCCGGCAACGTCGGCACCGGAAGGCGCCGCGACGAGCAGTTTTCGACCATCTGCAAGGTGGCGGTCGACCACGACCGGCCGGTCCGCATCGGCGTCAACGGCGGCTCGCTCAACCAGGAGCTCGTGGTCGCGAAGATGCAGGAGAACACCGATCGTGATCTCGGGCGCAGCTCGGAAGAGATCATCAACGAGTGCATGGTGCTGTCGGCCATCGAATCGACGGCCCTGGCCATTGAGAGCGGTCTCCGCACGGATCAGATCATCATCTCGTGCAAGACGTCGCGTCCGCGCGATTTGATCGCCGTCTACCGCGACCTTTCGCGCAAGACCGATCAGCCGCTCCACCTCGGGCTCACCGAGGCCGGCATGGGCGTCAAGGGGCTGGTGTGGTCCTCGGCGGCCATGGGCGCGCTGCTCGAAGAAGGGATCGGCGACACCATCCGCGTCTCGCTGACGCCGCGTCCCGGCGGCGATCGGCGCGAGGAAGTGTACGCCGCGTGCGAGCTGCTGCAGGCGCTCGGCCTCCGGTCGTTTTCGCCGAGCGTGACCGCCTGTCCCGGGTGCGGCCGCACGACCAGCTCCACGTTTCAACAGCTTGCCGAGCGCATCCAGGATTACATCCGCGACAAGATGCCCGAATGGAAGACGACGCACGAAGGCGTCGAGGAGATGACGCTCGCCGTCATGGGCTGCGTCGTCAACGGCCCGGGCGAATCAAAGGCCGCCAGCATCGGCATCAGCTTGCCCGGCACCGGCGAGGCGCCGAATTGTCCCGTCTACATCGACGGGCAGCACGTCACCACCCTGCGCGGCACGTACGACGAGCTCGCCGCCGAATTCCGCCGACTCGTCGACGCGTACGTCGAAACGACGTACGCGAAGAAAGAATAGGGCGGTCGTCCTGAGCCTGTCGAAGGACGACACGCAGGTCGCCCCCTACGACGGCCTGCTCGCCGAGGCGCTGCACCGCGTCTGGGGCTTCTCGGATTTCCTTCCGCTTCAGCGCGAGGCGATGCACGCCATTCTCGATGCGCGCGACAGCGTCGTCGTCCTGCCGACCGGAGGAGGGAAGTCGCTCTGTTTTCAAGCGCCGGCGGTGGTCGACATTGCGGATTTCGGCTTGCGGATTGCGGATTCTGCACGGTCAATCGAATCCCCAATCCGGAATCCGCAATCCGGAATCCGCAATCCGCAATGTCGCGGCGTGGCCCTGGTGGTCTCGCCGCTCATCTCGCTGATGAAGGATCAGGTCGACGGCCTGCGCGTCGACGGCGTCGCCGCGTCGTACTTGAACAGCACGCTGCTGCCGCACGAGCGCGACGGTGTGCTCGCCAGCGTCCGCGAGGGTCGCTGCCGGCTGCTGTACGTCTCGCCCGAACGGCTCGTCGGCGAGGGGAGCCAGGCGCTGCGGCGGCTCCTGCAGCAGGCGGGCGTGCGATTCGTCGCGATCGACGAGGCGCACTGCATCAGCCAATGGGGTCACGACTTCCGCCCGGAATACCGGCAGCTCGGACGCCTCCGCGACGAGTTCCCCGAGGTCTCGTTTCACGCGTTCACCGCGACGGCGACGGAGCGCGTTCGGAGCGACATCGTCGGCGAGCTGCGGCTGCGCGACCCGCTCGTGCTCGTCGGCTCGTTCGACCGGCCCAATCTCACCTATCGCGTCGTCCGGCGCGGCAACCTGCACAAGCAGCTGCTCGACATCCTCGCGCGGCACGACGGAGAAGCCGGCATCGTGTACTGCTCGTCGCGGCGTGAAACCGAGTCGCTGGCGGAGTGGTTGCAGGAGGAGCACCATCGAGCCGTGCCGTACCACGCCGGCCTGACCGACCAGGTACGCAGCCGGCACCAGGAGATGTTCCTCGACGAACAGGTCGACATCGTTGTCGCGACGGTCGCATTCGGGATGGGCATCGATCGGTCGAACGTGCGGTTCGTCGTGCACGCGGGCGCGCCGCGATCGCCGGAGCACTACCAGCAGGAATCCGGACGGGCCGGACGCGACGGCCTGCCGGCGGAATGCGTGTTGATTTATTCGGGCAGCGACTTCATGCGCTGGCGGCAGATGCTGGAGTCGAACGGCGAGTGGAGCGACAGCGCGCGGACGCTGCTCCGCGACATGGAGCGGTACGCGGCAGGCACGCGCTGCCGCCACCGGTCGCTGGTCGAATACTTCGGTCAGATGTACGAGCGGCCGGAATGCGGGGCGTGCGACTGGTGTTTGAAGGAGCTCGACGCCGTCCCGGATTCGGTGACAGTCGCGCAGAAGATTCTGTCGTGCGTCGCGCGTGTGAAGCAGACGTGGGGCACCGCGCACGTCACCGACGTGCTGACCGGCCGCGCGACGGAGAAAGTCGTCGCTGCGGGCCACGACGCGCTGTCGACGTTCGGCCTGCTCGAGGCGGAATCGACGGCCGCCATCCGCGGGTACATCGAACAGCTCGTCGGTGACGGCCTTCTGGCACGCGAGGGTGACCCGTACCCCGTACTGCGGCTGACGCCGGCCGGAGCGTCGCTGCTGCGCGGCGGTGGCGCCTGCGTGCTGTATCGGGAGATCAAGCCGCCGGCGTCCAGGAAGCGCACGCGATCCACGCTGCGCGACAGTTTTGCCGTGACGGTCGATTCCGATCTATTCGACGTGCTGCGCGACGTCCGGCTTCGCCTCGCGCGCGAGCGCGGCGTCCCCCCATACGTGATCTTCCACGACACGACGCTGCGAGATATGGCGCAGCGGCGGCCAAAAACCATGGCCGATCTGCACGAGATCTATGGTGTGGGTGCGAAGAAGGCTGCCGACTTCGGAGACCTGTTCCTCGACGCGATCAGGACGTTCCGGCGGCCTGAATAACACGACACACAACGCAGAACCCGCAGAGCTCGCAGGCAAACATCAGATTCTTCTCTGCGTGGTCGGCGTGCTCCGTTCCATCGGCGCGATCAGTGGACGGTGTAGGGTCCGTGGAGCGCGAACGGGGCGATCTCGACGTCGAATTCATCGCCGCTTTGGCTCACCATCTGATACGTGCCGTGCATGACGCCCGTCGACGTCTGGAGCACGCAGCGCGACGTGTATTGAAAGGACTCGCCGGGCGCCAGCACCGGCGTTTCGCCGACGACGCCTTCGCCTTTGACCTCTTCGGTGTAGCCGCTCGCATGCGTGATGATCCAATGCCGGCGCAAGAGCTGAACGGTCTGATCGCCTTGATTCGTGATCCGGACCGTGTAGTGGAACAACCAATGCTGCTGGGAGGGCTGCGACGCGTACTGGGATTCGACTTCCACCCGCACGTCGTGCGTGACGGCGTCCGACGTAGAGGCGTGAAGTGGCACGTGCTTGGATTCGGACATTGACGACATAGCTCATGATACCAACGTTTCGCCGCCAGGATCCCACCGCCACGGTGAGCGATCGCGTCCAACGAGATGCACGCCTCCGCGCCACGTGTCGATGCCGTTGAGCGCCACAGCGTCAGACCGGCCGGTCAGGACATCGCGGCCCGCGCTGGTGACGTCGATTGTATGGCCGCGAAGATCGACTGCGGCCGTGCTCGGGTTGATGGTGACGAGGGGGACACGCGCGTCCGCCATCTCGCGGATGACGTCGAACAGGCCCCAGTCGCCCATGAACGGGCACGGTTCTTCCGCCTGAATGGTCTGGAACACTGTGAGCGCGTCGAGCGGCCGAGACTCGATCGCCCGAAGGATGGCCTCCGCGGTTCGCGACAACCCAGTCGTCGTCGAGGGGTACTCCTCGAGCAACCGTCGGATGGCGCTGCGAAGAAACGGTAAGACCTCCGTTCGTCCCGAGGAGCGACGCGCCAGGGAGAGCAATTCAGATGGCTCGCTCGCGCGGAACGCCCGCCATGCCTCGCGCGCGGCCGCGAATTGCCCTTCGGTGACCGGCCGTCGATTGGGATAGAGCGACGCAAGCTGTTCGGCGCTCAACTGACCGAGGCCGATGAACCGCTCGACGCCGGGGAAACGGTCGATGCAGATCAGCGATACGAGCCCCTTTTTCGGGCGCGACAACACATCAAGCGTGCGGATCAGCAAGAGCTGATCGAACAGGTCGTGCTCGAACCACAGCACGATTTCATCGCCGTTTTCCGCGCCGCCGATTCGACGATCGAACGCGGCGAGCGACCCTCGTATGTCGTCGTACGGCGCTTCGACCCATCCGGCAAGAAACCGCGCGCGCACGTCGTGCCACTCGTCGCCATCCACGGCTGGTGCGGGACCATCGTGAAGTACGTCGCACGTGACGTACACCGGATCCGCCAGAAAGGTCCGCAGCGTGCCGGCGGCACAGTCGCCGTTGGTGATGTGAAGAGAGCTCACGCTACTATGCTAAAGGCACATGCATACGATTGAACCCGCCCGGTTGAAGCCTGGCGTGACGGCGGACTCGATTCCGTCGCCCATCTCATCCGATGCGCCGACGTCGACCGCGACAATCCGCGGCAAAGCTCTGATCTTCTGGGATCTGAAAGTGCTCGGCAAGAAGAAGAAGCTCGACGCCATCGATACGGATCAGATTACGCCGGCGACCGACTGCGTGTCCGAGAGCCTGGAAACGCTGGACGAGCGATGGAAAGCAGGCGCGTTCCGGTATCTGATGCCCGACTTCCGCGCGCGCGTTCACCGCGGCGAAACGTTCGTCATCGCCGGCGACCGTTTCGCGATCGGATCGTCGCGCGAGATGAGCCCGGCGGGCCTCAAAGCGATTGCCGACGAAGCCGGTCTCGAAATGGTGGTCGTCTGCGGCAGCAACATGGGCGATATCTTTCGGCGCAACGCCCTCAATCTCGGCCTCCAGGTCGTGCAGAGCCCCGAGGCCGTTGCCGACGCGCGTGACGGCGACGAGTTCAGCTTCGATCCGGCATCGCGCCGCCTGACGAATCAGACGCAGGGGAAGACCTACGATCCGGTGCCCCTGACGCCGAAGGAAGACGAGATTCGCCGGACCGGCGGTATTTACGCCGCAGGCCGCCGCGAGCTGAAGGCTTCGGTCGAGAGGACGCCGCGCATCGAATGGCCGGACGCCGCACGCGCACGCCGGATGACCTCGACCGAACAAATCGTCTGGGCTCATCGTGTCGACAAGGAATCTGACGTCGTGCCCGGCGCCACGCTGCGCGTCTACGCCGATCTCCTGCCGGCGTCCGACGGCACGGCGCCGTTCGCCATCCACACGTTCAACCAGATTACGGGCGGTCAGACGATCTTTCCGCGCCAGGCGGCCATCGCCAACGACCATTTCGTCTTCACCGGCAAAGAGGACGACGAGAAGCAGACGGCGATCGGCCGCGAGTTCGCCCGGCTGCACGGCATCGAGAAGCCGTACTACGCGACGCCGGGCGACGGTATTTTTCACTTCTACTTCCCCGAGCAGGGTCTCGTCGTGCCGGGACAGTTCATTCCAGGCGCCGATTCGCACAGCCGCGCGTACGGCGCGTACGGCGCCGTCGGCATGGGGGTCGGTTCGACGACGCTCGGGTTTGGATGGTCGACGGGCTACATCTATTTCACCGTTCCAAAGGCGCGCCGCGTCGTGTTCGCCGGCACGCTTCAGTCCTGGGTCGGCGGCAAAGACATCGTGCTGGAGCTCCTGCGCCGCTGGGGAGCGAAGCAGGCTCAGGGCATGTCGGTGGAGCTGGTGGATGCGAACGGGCAACTGCCGATCGCCTATCGCAACACGATCGCCAACATGATGGCCGAGGCGGAAGCACTGAACGGAATCTTCGCGCCCGACGACATCACGTCCGCGTGGTATCGCGACAAGGGGATCGCCGAGCTGCCGTACCCGCCGTTCGCGCCGGGCGCCGACGCGTCGTACGACATCGACGAAAGGATCGATCTGAACGGCGTCACACCGATGATCGCGAAGCCGTTCAGTCCCGGCAACGCGTTTCCGGCGGACGAGGTGGCGCGGGAGCGGCTGACGTTCGACAAAGCGATGATCGGCTCATGCACCAACGGCAGCTACGACGATCTTCTTGCCGCGGCGCTCGTCATCCGTGCCGCGCGGGCGCGCGGTTCATCGCGCGCGGAAAAAGCCTTCGTGATCTTCCCGGGCTCCGGCGGCGTGGCGCGGCAGATCGAGCGTCCCGATCCACGGTTGGCCGGTGAATCGATCGCACAGGTCTTTCGATCGATTGGCGGCGAGGTTCGCCAGTCGTGGTGCGGACCGTGCTTTGGACAGGGGCCGGACGCGCTGCAGAAAGGGGAGCGCGCCATCACGTCCTTCAATCGCAACTGGCAGAACCGGATGGGACTCGGCGGCGAAGGCTACCTCGCCAGTCCCGCGGTCGTCGCCGCTTCCGCGCTCGTTGGGTACATGGCGCCGCCAAGCGAGCTCGGGCTGACGTGGGATCCTGAGGAGTTCGGAGTGTAGAGATGATTTGATCACCACAAAGGACACAAAGGACACAAAGGAAGGGTGTCTTTGTGGTGAATCTTCTGAACGTCATGACTGATCTCGATTCACAACGCGCAGTCGCGGCGACGATCGGCGTCCCGGTCGCGAAGCGCCACATCTTTCTCTGCTGCGACCAGACCAAGCCGAAGTGCTGCGAGAAGGAGCGCGGTCTCGCCGCGTGGGACTTTCTGAAGCGACGGCTGAAGGAACTTGGGCTGTCCGAGCAGGGCGGGATTCTACGGACGAAGGCCAACTGCCTTCGCATCTGCGAGGGCGGGCCCATCGCCGTTGTCTACCCCGAAGGCGCGTGGTACGCGGCATGCGATCCACCGGTGCTCGAGCGAATCATCCAGGAACATCTCGTCGGCGGCCATGTGGTCGAGGAGTTTTTGATCGCAGCGCATTCGCTCGACGAGTCAACGTGTCCGCCGGTCGGGCCGTCTAACGGCCCGTGATGGATCAACTGCTCGCTGCGGGCGGATTAGGGCGATTTGCAGATCGTCGTGGCGCGGAGGTTTTAACCGAGCGTGAATTCGGCGGCCGCGGCTCCCGCTCGGCTGAAGCCGTCGCGCTACAGCGAAGCGCAAAGCGCATTAATAGATGTCCAAATCGTGCGCCGACACGGCCTTCCCACGATAGACCGATCGCACCTCCTGCAATAACGCGTCCTCGGTGGAGCTCCAGATCAGCTGGTGATAGAGGACGAGCAGTCCCGGCTGCGCGCGCGAGGCAATCGCGCCGAGCTCGCGCGACGAGGTGTGGTATCGCGCATGGTACGCCTGCCACTCGGGCGACCGCCTCGTGAACCCCGCTTCCGAGTACACCTCGTGCACGAGGACATCGCAGCGCCGGCACTGGTCCTCGATGCGCGACTCGGGGCCGGTATCGCCCGAGACGACGATCGAGCGATCTGGCGTCTGGAACCGGTACCCGAATGCCTGCGGCCATGCGCCGTGTCGCACTGCGAAGGCGGTGACGGTGACGCGATCGTCGCGGTAGACGATGCCGGGCGCGATCTCGTGGACCTGGACGATGCGCGGATCGTGCCCGTGCGGCGGCTCGCCGCCAGTCGTCCGCACTCGGATGTCCTCCGCGTAGGCGGCGACGAGATGATTCGTCATGGCGCGCAGCCCTCGCGGTCCGTACAACTCGAGCGGGGCGTCACGCTCGAGCACCCAGGGCGTGAAGATGAGATCCGCCAGGCCGAGCGTGTGGTCGGAATGCAGATGCGTTGCGAATGCTCGCTTCAGACGGGTGACGTTCAACGCGGTCACGCCCGCCTGCTCGGCGGCGGCCGCACGCCGCACGACGCCGACCCCGAAATCCACCAGGTAGCTGGCATCGTCGACGATCACGGCCAGCGCCGGACCGAATCGATCCGGGTCCGCGTTCGGCGTGCCCGTGCCCAACATAACCACGCGTGTGCGCGATTGCGCGCTGGGGGTGGATACCACAGACAGCGTCATTGCCATGACCGCACATAGTCGTCTCAGCATTTGTTGTCGCGCGAGGCCTCAGCCAGGCGGCTCCAAAGCGATGCAGCCCGATCGACATGACGAGCGCAGGAATCGTTCCGCCAATCGATCGTGCGGCAAAGTACGCCCGGGGCGCCAGCCTCCCATGCGAACCGATCTCGGCAGCAGTGAAGGCGTTATAGGATACACTGTTGACGGCCGCCCAATTAAAAGATATCGTATAAATATATGGGCACACACAAACAGGCCATATCCGTGACCCTGGAAGCCGATAACGTGACGTGGCTGAAAGCCCGGACCGGCGCGGCGGGGCTGCGCAGCGTGAGTGAGCTGCTGGATCAGCTGGTCGCGGCGGCACGGCAATCAGGACGAGTGGGTCCGTCCCGGTCCGTCGTCGGCACGATCGACATCGATCCCGGTGATCCGATGCTCGAGGATGCGGATGCCGCCGTTCAGTACTTGTTCGATGCCTCGCTGCGGCGGCCGCTGATGGTGAAAGAAGCCAAAGCCGTTCATGGCAGTCGCCGGCGGCAGCACATGAAGAAGGCACGTGGCTGAGCCCGAGGCCGCCGTGACCGATACGCACCCGCTGGTGTTCCACGCCGCCGGCGGCGGAAAGCTCGGTCCGAAGGCTGCCGCGTTTTTCGATCGATGCGAGCGGCGCGAGGCGATCGTGTACGTCCCCGGCATCGTTATCTGGGAGTGCAGCCTGCTCGCCCGCGTCGCGCGCATCAATCTGCGCCGGACGGTGCGCGCATTCTTCGACGACCTCTTCAGCAACCCTGCATACCAGCCGATTGATGTGACGCCTGAGCAGATATTCCTCGCCGACGAGCTACGATTCAACCGCGATCCGTTCGACGCGCTCATCTGCGCCGCGGCGCGAACCGTCGATCTACCGTTGATCACACGTGACGGCGACATTCGCGAGTCCGGCGCGGTCAAGGTGATGTGGTGATCGAACGCGCGATTGCGGCGGCCACGCACGGACGGTATCTCGTCGCGCCTCCGGATCACGACGGGCCGTCGCCGATGCTCGTCGGCTTTCACGGCTACGGCGAGGGGGCTGAGGCGCAGCTGGAACGGTTGCGGTCGATTCCGGGCGCCGAGCGGTGGGTGACCGTATCCATTCAGGGCCTGCATCGTTTTTACCAGCGACGCACGAATGAGGTCATCGCCAGCTGGATGACACGTCAGGATCGCGAGCTGGCGATGGCTGACAATCTCGCATACGTCAACGCCGTCATGGACGCGGTGGCGGCTGAATGGCCGACGACCACCGGCGCTGTCTTCGCGGGATTCTCACAGGGCGTCGCGATGAGCTTTCGAGCGGCGGCCCATACGTCTCGACCGATTGCGGCGGTGATTGCCGCGGGCGGCGACGTCCCACCGGAGCTCGATGCGACCGCGCTCGGTCGCGTGAAGGCGGCGCTGATCTGCCGGGGCGTGCGCGACGACTGGTACGCATCGAGCAAGTTTGGTGAGGACCGGAGGCGTCTTGGCGAGGCCGGGGTTGACGTGCGACCGCTCGAATTCGACGGCGGCCATGAATGGTCCGACCCGGTGGTCCGCGCCGCGGCGGAGCTCTTGCGCGACGTGCTCCGGCGAGGGACGGCCTGACGGCCGTCCCGACCAATGGACGTCCTTATGACCGAGATTCGACGCGCGACCCCCGACGATGCGCCTGTGCTTGCCGAATTGCGATGGGAATTTCGCGCGGGCCGCGTCGCTCCGGTGGAAGATCACGATGCGTTCATCGAGCGGTGCACTGTCTGGATGCGCCGCGAATTGGCTGATTCGGCGTGGCGCGCATGGGTTGCCATTCAGGATGGCCGGATTGTCGGCCAGGTGTGGACGGATTTGATTCACAAGGTGCCGAACCCGGTGGGCGAGCGCGAGCGGCATGCGTACCTGTCGAACCTGTACGTGCAGCCCTCCGCGCGCGGAGGTGTCGGCACCGCGCTCCTCGAAGCCGCGCTCGACTGGGCGCGCGCGAACGGCATCGATCGCGTCGTCTTGTGGCCCTCACAACGCAGCGTCACGCTGTACCGGCGTCATCAATTCGCGCGCGACGCCGACGTCATGGAGCTGAAGTGCTGACGATCCCGCGCATCCACGCGACGACGTCCTGCTGAACGTTCGCGTAGACGGCTGCCTGCGCGGCAGGATCCTTTCGCGGCAGCTTGAACGAATGGTCGCCGTTGTCGACCACGCGCAGCGCCGGCGTCGGCCGGAGCATCTCCACGATCGGCATCAACTGCGCGGGTGTGCCGAATGCGTCGCGGCTCCCCTGAACGAACAGGATGGGACGCCCAATCGCGGGAAGATGTTTGTCGCGCCGCTCGCCGGGCCGGCCGGGCGGATGCAGCGGGTATCCGAGAAGCACCAAACCGGCAACGGGCAGCTCGCGATCCGCAGCGGCCACGTGCGTTGCGATGCGTCCGCCCATCGATTTTCCGCCGATGAACAGAAACCGCCGGGCGCTCACAACTTCGTCGCGGACGCGCTCGATCACCGCGCGATAGCACGCTTCGAGCGCCGGACCGCGATCGGGAATGCGGCGCCGCTGTTCGGTGTAGAGAAAGTTGAACGTGACGAGATCGACGCCGAGAGCCGACAGCGCGTGCGCGAAATCGACGATGAACGGACTGTGCTGGCCGGCGCCGGCGCCGTGCCCGAGAATCAGCGCGGCGCCGACCGTTGGATCGCCCGCCGGGTAGACGCGCGCCGTCGTGGCCGCGCCGGCCTGCAGCGGAACCTGCACATCACTCGGACTTTTCAAGGGCATCGCGGACTTCCGCGTCCGTTTTCAGTGCGTTGGTCACAGAGAAGGCTCCAAATTGCGACGCCAGCGATCGCGCGAGCACGCGATCCACTTCGCTCCCGACGACGCCCGTCAACGTCACGCGTCCGTGCTCGACGACGATGTGAATCGGCGGGTTCGGCATCGCCGCGTAGTTCCAGAAGTTCGAGTGGCCGTAGATGGACCGGGCGATTCCGTACCGCAGCTCGTCATCGAACTGCGAGACCGGGAGCACGGTTATCCGATCTTGAACCGTGCGGACCCCGTCGATTCTCGCGACCCTCTTCTCGATGTCGTCGCGCTTGTACGGCATCGTCACGCTGCCGGTGAGCGTCACGACTCCGTCCTTCACGCTCGCGCTCACGTCGTCGAAGATGGTGAACCGCGTGTAGCGTTCGACGCTCGTTGCGACCTCTTTCAAGAGTTGGAAATCCTTGCGATCGGGTCCGTTGACCGACGCGGCTGCCGCGAGCGTGGCCGTCAGCAGCAGGCTCGCCGTTGACGCACATACTTTCTTCAACATCTTGCACCTCCACTATGCCTCGCGCTCGGCGGCAGGCGCTGTGGGCCCACGGAGGCCGCGCGCTCAAACCACCTGCGCTGCTGCATGAAATCGCAAAGGAGGTGCCAGCGACTCTGCTATGTAAACAGCTGCATTTGAAGCAGTTACTTTTCAGCGGCGATTGGAGCGTCCTCAAACAAGGACGCTAGAGATGCCATCTCATCAATGGCTCGCGAACGCGAGGCCGAGGCCGTACGTGATCGCGGCTTCGAGGATGCCGACTATCGTCATTTCAGCGCCGCTGGCCCACCACGACCGTGTCGTCACGAGCGCTTTCGAAGCGCCGACGACGAAGTGCGCGATCGTGCTGATGACGAACGATGCGATGACGGCCGGCATACCAACCGTGAAGAAGAACGGAATAATCGGGATGAAGCCGCCAATGGCCGTGGAGACGCTCGCGGAGAGCGTCGAACGCCACGGATTGGGAAACGTTGCCTCGTTGAGGCCCAGCTCCTCGTGCACGAGCGTGCGGAGGAATTGCGTCGGCTCTTTCTGCAGCCGCTCGGCCATCGTCCGCGCTTCTTCCGCGGAGAATCCCTTCAACTGGTAGAACAACTCCAGCTCGAGGAGCTCTTCGTGAGGATCCTCTTCGATCTCCATGCGCTCGCGCGACACTTCGGATTCGTACACCTCGCGCTGCGACTTCGACGAGAGGTAGGCGCCCGCGCCCATTGAGAGCGCGCTGGCGAGCGTGCCTGCGAGGCCGGCCGCCAGCACGACTTCGCTGCCGCCTGTGTAGCCGGCCATTCCCGAGACGATCCCGAACACGGCGCCGAGGCCGTCGTTGACGCCGTAGATGGCGTCACCGATCCATCCGGTGCCGTGCACGTGCCAGCGCTCGCGACGCAGAATCGTGTCCAGCGTCGACCGCGGCGTCGGAATGGATCCGCCGGCGAGCGTTCTGAGGATGACCGCGTGGTCGCGCTCCTCGAGCATCGCGTCTTCGGCAATCTGCCGATCGGCGGGATCGCTCAGTCGGGACATCAGCTGGTCGTACTCGGCCTCGGCCTTGTTCTCTTCCTGCTCGAGGCGATGGAGCACGACGGTGGGATCGGAGATGCGCTGGAACCATGAGAGGCCGCGCTCGACCTCGCTCGGATCCGGTACGCGCCCGGTGGTTGCCGCGATCCGCTCGGACCACCGCGCCGCGTGCTTCGCTTCCTGTTCGGCCAGGCGCAGCAGGATGTCCCTGCGCTTTTCATCGCGCTCGCGGGCGGCGAGATGCCGGTACGTCGCGGCGGCCTCCACTTCCCGGCGCCACATCTTCTGGACCGTCGCGAGGTTGATCTTGTCGATCGCCATTTATCCGATGAGCCGCTCGAAGAACACGATGGTGCCGATGCCGGCCGCGATGAGCACGACCTGTCGCGGGGCATTGGTGTCGATGTTCCCGCGATGCAGATCGGGGATGAGATCGGACATCGCGATGTACAGAAGGCTCGCCGCCGAAATCGCCAGGACGAACGGGCGAATCCCGGGCACAACCTCGACGGCCATGAACGCCACTGCGGCCCCGACAAGGCCGGACGCACCGGACACGATATTGAGCAACAGGGCGCGGCCGCGACTGTAGCCGGCCGCCAGCAGAATGGCGACGTCGCCGACTTCCTGCGGAATCTCGTGGGCCGCCACGGCGATGGCCGTGTTGATGCCGAGCGGCACGGAGGTCAGCACTGCCGTGCAGATGATGGCGCCGTCGATGAAATTGTGAAACGCGTCCCCAATGAACACGAGCGGCGCCGTCGCACCGTGCACTTCACATTCGTCGGTGTGGCAGTGGCGGAGCAGGACGAGTTTTTCCAGCGTGAAAAACAGGAGGATGCCCGCGAGCAGCGTCGCGAACACCGACGTGGAACTGAGAAGGGTCAGTGCTTCGGGCAGCAGCGCGAGCAGCGCCACGCCGAGCAGGGCGCCGACCGCGTAGCTGACCAGCCAGGGAACGAGTCGCGTGCGAATGCGAAGCGGAAACAGGACGAGCGACGAGGCGACGAGCAGACCGCCGCAGCTACCGAGAAGACTCAGTCCCAGCGCGGTCGCGAGCAAAGGCACGCGGTATTCTAGCTTGCGACATAGCCGCGGCGTGCGCGAACGCGGTAATTGTGGTTACGTACCTCCACGCGGATGGCGTGCCAGCGGCCATCTTTCTTTCCAGGGGACGGATATCCGAGGTAGTACTGCTTGCTCAGTTCGTCCGCAATGTTCGCCGTCGCCGGGTTGAGATCACGCGCGTCGTGGATGATCTCGGTGCGGCCGCCGCTGTCGTCGGTCAAATCGCGCAACGCCGCCACATTCACCGGATCGTTGCAGGGCGACGTCCACCCGCGCGTGTCGGGCGGCTGCATCGGCGGTTGCCGTGGCGGAATGCGACCGCGGCCTCCCGGCGGAAACGGGAACGGAATCGGGAACGGAGGGCGCCGCTGCTCGAAGATCCCCGTGCGCCGGCGCGCCGGCGGCCCGCCGCAATCGATGCCGATTGCGTAGACCAGCGCCTCGCTCTCGCGAATCATCTGCTGAACGTCGCGAATACTGGTCGCGCTCGACGTGTCGTTGCCGTCCGAGATGACGACCAGCGCCTTCTTGCGGAATTGACCCGTTTGCGCGAGCGGCACTGCTTCGGCGACCGCGTCGTACATTGCCGTCCCGCCGTTCGGGATCATTCGATTGAGCGCCCGCGACAGTACCTGACGATCCGTCGTCCACCCTTGCACCAGCACCGGATCGTTGCTGAAGCGATAGAGAAAGATCTCATCCTGACGGTCGAGCAGGTCGTACAGGAACCGATCGATCGCGCTGCGGGCGGCATCGATCTTCTCGCCCGCCATGCTGCTGCTGGTATCCAGCGCGACGCCGAGGCTCACGGGGACTCTATCGGCGCTGAAATGCGTGACCGACTGCGGCTGATTGTCTTCGTAGACGACGAAGTCGTCCTGCCGCAGACCGGGCACGAACCGGCCGCTCGCGTCCGTGACCGTTGCGGTGACGTTGATCAACTCGACGCCGCTTCTGAAACGGAACGACTGCTCGCCGCTCCCGGACTGCGGCTGCGGGGGCGGCGGCTGCTGCTGGCCGTGCAGCGACACGGCGAGCGCGACGGCGGCGGCCGCGGCGAACGACAGGATTCGAGGGCTGAATCGCATTCTACTAACGTCTCGCGAGCGCCTGCTCGCGTCGATCGATATGCGGTACGACACGGTCGTCTGTACGGAAGCTTACACGGTACCGGCCGACGTCCGCCGCGTGCGCGACCGTGACGACAAACGTCGACTCGCCGCCCGGATTGAGCGCCGGCGACTGCACGGTTGCGCGACCGCTGGCCAGAAAGTCGCCGTCGCGGTTGAACAGAAACACCACGGCCGTGAGTCGTTCGAGGGCGAGACCCGACGAGGGGTTGCGAACGATCCCCCGAACCGTCAGCTGATCGCCATCCCGATCGTGGCCGAGCGCCACGAGCTCCACGGGAACCGCGCTGACGGAGGTTTCGCGGTTCTCGGAGTTGGCGACTCTCGTCGCGTCTGAATGGTTGTCGGCGCTGATCGCGTTCGCGCGATGGTCGGCGCGCGACGCATTGGTCGCACTGTGCGAGCTGCTGCTCAACAGCAGGGCGAGCGTCGCCACGCTGCCGACGACGATGACGCCAAGCGCCACAACCGTCGCGAGTCGCGAACTCGATTCTGCCGGTTGCGCGGCGGCGAAGAGACCACCCGCTGGTGCAACGGTCGGCGTCGCACGAACATCGGCCGGCCGCAGGTCGAAGTCGTCACCGTGAATCTCGGCGGCAAGCGCTGCGACCCGCGCCTCCGACCGGCGCCGTTCTTCGGTCGCGACGCGCCAGGCGACGAAGCTCATGATGACTGCGACCAGCATCGAAACAAGCGTGACGACCAAGAGAACAGTCATCGCAATTTGAACTCCACCGCAACCTCAACGATCACATCAACGGGCACGCCCTGACGGCGAGCAGGAGCGAATCTCCACTGCCGGACCGCCTGCACCGCGCGGTCGTTCAGGCCGAGGCCGAGACCCTGGAGGATCTTCACGTCGCCCACCGACCCGTCGCGCCGGACGATGATTTCGAGGACGACGTCGCCGGCGAGGCCGCGCTGCCGTGCTTCTTCGGTGTAATCGGCGCGCACCTCGCGCAGAAGCCGCGGCGCCTCGATGCCGCTCCCCGGGCGATACGGCCCGCCCCCGGTGCCACCGCCCGATCCCGGGCCAACGCCGCTTCCGTCGCCTTCGCCGAGTCCGGTCCCGGTGCCCGTTCCAACTCCGCCACCCTTGCCCACCCCATGGCTGTCGTTCTCGGCTGTCGTTTGCTCCAGCACGCCGACACGGGTTCTGGTGTCGGCTGGTGCCGTGACGATGGGCGCGATGATCGTCGGCAGCTGCTCCGCCTGCAGTGGTGGCGCCGGTTTCGGCTCAGGCGGCGCCGGCGTTGGCACGATCGGCTTCGGTTCCCGGCGCTCGGGTAACCGGCTGTTGATCGTACGATGTCCCTCCCGCAAGGCCTTCGGCGGCGCCGGTTTCTGCTGCAGTCCGCCGCCGCCTCCGCCGCCGCCAGGTCCCGGCGTTGCCAGAAAGACCAGCCGCATCGGATCGGCGGAGTGGTCGTCGGTCTTCAGCACTGCCGCCCGGGGGGACAGGTTGAAGGTCGCGAGAAAGACGGCGAATGCGACGATGCCGGCGTGGACGGTGCTCGACAGGGCAAACGGCACGGCTGCTGACCGTCGCAGCTCCGCATTGGCCCCGAAAATCGAAAAAAGCGAGCCGGGAACCGACGGTCCCGCCGAGCGGGGGCCTGCCAAGGCACGGCCAATCCGTACGGCGTCCGCATGACGGACGTACCTGTGGGCCTGCGCGGGTCCCCCGAGCGCGGCAAGCACGTGCGCCTCGGCGACGCCCGCAGCAAGCGCAATCTCGCGCGGCGAGTAAAGATCCATATGTGGAGGGGACGGCATGAAGCCCTGCCGGACCAGAGGCAAAACCCTTGCCCTTCCTTTTCGGTCGTTTCGTGTTGAAACTTCGCGGGTTAGCGTGTTTTTGATGTCGGGCTGTGCTGTGCGGGTGACGCCGCTCCGTACTTAAAGGGGACGGGGCGCCCTATACTCCCCATATGTCATTTGACGGCAAATCGGTAATCGTGACAGGGGCAACGAGTGGCATCGGGCGAAGCACGGCTGAAGCATTTGGACGCGACGGCGCCTCAGTCGTCCTGGTCGGCCGCAGCGAGACGGTCCTGGCGGAGGTGGCGGCCGCCATCGAACGGGCGGGGGGGCGTCCGCAAATCTGCCGCGCCGACGTGACGGCGAGCGACGCGCCCGACCGGATCGTCGGCCAGGCGGTTCAGGAGTTCGGCGGCATCGACGTGCTCGTCAACGCGGCCGGCGTCATCGCCACGGGTACGCTCGAGGCGACGACGGACGAAACGTGGGACGCCATGATGTCGGTCAATCTCCGCGCACCGTTCCGGCTGATGCGCGCGGCGGCGTCGCACCTCGCCGCGCGGAAGGGCGCGGTCGTGAACGTGTCGAGTGTCAACGGGCTCCGATCGTTCCCCGGCGTGCTCGCGTACTGCGTGAGCAAGGCCGGTGTCGACCATCTGACGCGGTGTGCGGCCATCGAAATGGCGCCGCTCGGTGTGCGCGTGAACGCGGTGAACCCGGGCGTCACCGTGACGAACTTGCATCGGCGCTCGGGGATGGAGGAATCGCAATACGCGGCGTTCCTCGAACGATCGAAAACCACCCATCCGCTCGGGCGTCCCGGCGACCCCGACGAGATTGCGTCGCTGATTCTGTATCTCGCGTCGGATCGCGCGGCGTGGATGACCGGGGAGACGATTCCAATCGACGGTGGGCGTCATCTGACCTGCGCGCGATAGTCTCCAGTCCGCCGGTCATCCGCGTCTGCCCGAGTCATCCGTCGCCGGTCGGTCGTCAGACTGGTGACTGGTGACTGATGATCGGAGACTGGCGACTATTGCGAGTCGCGAGGCTTCATTCCCTCGACGAACACCAATCCCTCCCGCTCCGCAAGCGTTCGGACAGACCTGAACCCATCGGCCTGAAGCGCCGTGCTGGCGTCGCCGGACGCGGCGAAGGGCGGACCGCTCTGCGCGCGGCTGACGAGCGCGGCGAGTCCACCGCGTGGCGCGGCGCCGATGATCAGGCTGCGGCCGCCAGCGCGCAGCACGCGCAGCAGCTCGCGAATCGCCGCCACGCGATCTTCGGGAGACAGCCATCCCAGCGCACCGGCCGTGTCGTCCACCACGGCGAGATCGAAGCTGCCATCCTCGAGCGGCAAGCGCGTCGGCGGCGCGACCTCGACCTCAATCAGCACGCCCGCGTCGGCCGCGCCTTTCCTCGCGCGGGCAGCCGAGGCATCGTCGGGCACCACAACCACGGCGCGCCCCGACAAGCCGACTTTAGCCGCGACCGCGCCGAGCCGGCCGCCGTGGGCGCACCCGACCTGCACCATGCGGTCCCCGAGCTTCACGCCGGTCATGCCGACGACGAGCGAGTAGGGATCTTGACGCTTCAGGAACATTACGAGGCTTTCGGCTGTCAGCTATCAGCTTTCAGCGGTCAGCTGTCAGCTTAACCCACGACTGCGCCGAAAGCTGACAGCCGAAAGCTGATAGCTATATAGTTTGTCTTTCATGCCCGCTCCCATCGACATCGCTCCCGCGCGCGGCAAGCTTGGCGTGCTCCTCGTCGGTCTCGGCGCCGTCAGCACCACCACGATTGCCGGCGTGATGGCCATTCGGAAAGGCTTCGCCAAGCCAATCGGCTCGCTGACGCAGATGGGCACCGTCCGCCTGGGAAAGCGCACCGAAGGACGATCGCCGAGAATCAGCGACGTCGTGCCGTTGTCGTCGCTCGACGACCTCGTGTTCGGCGGCTGGGACATCTTCAACGACGACTGCTACGCGGCAGCGCGCACGGCGGGCGTCATCGAGCCGGCGCTGCTCGACAACGTGCGGCCCGATCTCGAGAAGATCCGCCCGTGGCCGGCGGTCTTCGATCAGCGGTATGTGAAGCGGCTCGATGGCCCGAACGTCAAGAAGGGAGCAAACAAAAAGGAGCTTGCCGAGCAGCTCATTGCCGATATCCGGACGTTCAAATCGGCCAACGCGCTCGATCGTCTGGTGATGGTGTGGTGCGGCAGCACCGAAGTCTTCATGACCGAGTCGTCTGCGCATCAGACGGTCGAGAGCTTCGAGCGCGCGCTCGAGGAGAACGACCCCGCGATTCCGTCCAGCATGGTGTACGCGTACGCGGCGATTCGCGAGGGCATTCCGTACGCGAACGCCGCGCCGAACCTGTCCGCGGACATTCCAGCGCTCGTCGAGCTCGCCGCGCGCACGAAGACGCCGCTCGCCGGAAAGGATCTCAAGACCGGGCAGACGCTCATCAAGACGATTGTCGCGCCCGGGTTGAAGGCCCGGCTGCTCGGCGTCGCGGGTTGGTATTCGACGAACATTCTCGGCAATCGCGACGGCGAGGTGCTTGACGATCCGGAATCGTTCAAGACGAAGGAGGAGAGCAAGAAGTCGGTTCTCGATTACATCCTGCAGCCCCAGCTGTATCCGGATCTCTACGAGGACTTGTGTCATGTGGTGCGGATCAACTACTACCCGCCGCGCGGCGACAACAAGGAAGGGTGGGACAACATCGATCTGGTCGGCTGGCTCGGCTATCCGATGCAGCTGAAGATCAACTTCCTGTGCCGCGACAGCATTCTGGCGGCGCCGATCGTGCTCGACGTGGCGCTCTTCCTCGACCTCGCGAAGCGCGCGAACATGCACGGCATCCAGGAATGGCTCTCGTTCTATTTCAAGAGTCCGGTCCACGCACCGGGTCTCTACCCCGAACACGATCTGTTCATTCAGCTGATGAAGTTGAAAAACACGCTGCGGTTCCTCAAAGGCGAGGAGCTCATCACGCATCTGGGCCGTGAATACTACGACTAGACCTTCGTTCGTACAGCCGGCGCTGATTGGCGGCCTCGTGATGGGCGTCCTGTCGGCGCTGCCGCTCATCGCCGCCGGCAACGTCTGCTGCTGTCTCTGGGTGATCAGCGGCGGCCTGGTCGCAGCGTACGTCCTTCAGCAGAATCAACCGACGCCGATCACGCCCGCCGACGGCGCGCTCGTCGGCCTGCTGGCCGGCCTGATTGGCGCGGTCGTGCAGGTGGCGCTGTCGATTCCGATCAGCCTGATCGTCGGCCCGATGGAACGTGCCCTCATGCAGCGTCTGCTCGACATGGCCGGCAACATGCCTCCGGACATGCGCGACATGTTCGAGCGGTACGGCCGCGATGGCGGGAACGCCGCCTTTTTCCTGATCGGCCGCATCATCGCGTTCATGATGTGGTTGTGCGTCGGCGCGGTCTTCTCCACGCTCGGCGGATTGCTGGGCGCGGCCATCTTCAAGAAGAACGTTCCGCCGGCGGGCATCATCGACGTTCCCCCCAGCGCATAACCACTCTCCGTGTCCGTCAGTGCGCGGCATTGCACGACGCTGCCTGCGTCTATCGCCATGCGCGACACGAACCGAGATTCTAGAGCGTGAGCGACCATCCGACGTTCACCGCGCGCGTGCTCAATCCGATTGCCAGTGACGCCGATCTGCTCACGCGAATCCTCCAGGAGTTCGGCGTGGTCTCGAGCGACCATGTGAAAGCCGGGGAGCTCGCGCACGTGACCACGCAGGAATTGTTCGACACGCTGCACGCCTTCCTGCGCAGCCTGATCCCGCTGCACGCCAATGCCGTGCTGATGATCGATGAGCCGCAACATCTGCCGGCTCCGGTGCTCGAACAGATCCGCCTGCTGTCGAACCTGACGTCGGGGACGCAGGAGCTGCTGCAAATCCTCGTGCCGGGTGGGACAGCGCAGAGTTTCGCCGTGCCGATGCCGGCCCCCGTCGGGCAGCGCGTCCATTCCAACTGGCAGCGTCAGCGCGCGCCGCTGTTCACGGCGGCCGCGGTGGTCCTGCTCGGATCGGTCCTGGCGGTCGCGACCGCGGCGTACGTCTACGAGTCGGTTGCGACCGGCGATGAATACGATCATCGCGGTTCCACGACGGTGTCGCGCCGCGCGCCCGGCTCGTAGCCTGATCCCCCTGCGCTTCACATCACGAAAAAGGGTACGGGCCCTTTTGGGATTGGCCGAGGCGATGAATCGGCCGGCCCCCGAGCCGTGACCTCCTTTTTGAGGTCCGTGAGCTAGGAAAACCGCTGTCTATGACGCTTGGTGCAAAACACCATTTAGGTCAGGGTTGTACGCACCGGCTTTGGGAGGTGAGTCGGGGGCCTTACCCGGACCGCCTCTACTCGTTCTCACCAAATCGTTTGAGGTCCTCCGGGCCTTCCTTCAACACAACGGGACCTTCGCCTTGAATCTGCCGGCGAATAATGTCGACGATGTCAGGATTCGCCAGGGTCGTGACGTCGCCCGTGTCCATCGAATTCGAGATCGCGGCGAGGACGCGGCGCATGATCTTGCCGGAGCGGGTCTTCGGCAAGTCGGGCACGATATTGACCGATTTCGGTCGGGCGATCTTCCCGATCATCGTTTCGAGAGTCGTGATGATCTCTCCGATCACGCGCGGTCCGTCCGAGACGCCGGGCTTGAGCGCAACGTAGACGACTGGCACCCGCCCGCGAATGTCATCGACGACCGGCACGACGGCCGCCTCAGCCACTTCCGGTACCGTCAGGCAGGCCGACTCGAGCTCCTTGGTGCCCAGCCTATGGCCCGCCACGTTGATGACATCGTCGACGCGACCCAGAATGCGGAAATACCCGTCCGGCGCGAGCATCGCGCCGTCGGCGGCAAAGTACGGCCAGTCGCGCCAATCCTTACTCTGCCCGTTCTTGCAGTACTTCTTGTAGTACTGCGCCACGTAACGGTCCGCATCGCCCCAGATGGTCTGCATGATGCCGGGCCACGGATTCCGAATGCAGATGTTGCCGGCGCGGCCCGACCCTGCCGAAAGCTCATGGCCTTCCTCGTCGTAGATCACCGGGTAGATACCCAATGCGCCCGGGCCTGCGCTCCCAGGCTTCATCGGATCGAGAGCGGGAATGGTCGTGCATAGAAATCCCCCGTTCTCGGTTTGCCACCACGTGTCGATGATGACCGCTTCGCGCTTGCCGACAACGTCGTAGTACCACCGCCACGCCTCGGGCTCGATGGGCTCGCCGACCGTTGTCATGTGCTTGAAGTGATAGTTGTACTTCTTCGGCTCGTCCGGTCCGGTCTTCCTGAGCATGCGAATGGCGGTGGGCGAGGTGTGAAAGATGTTCACATCGAGCTGCTCGGCGATGCGCCACGGCCGTCCCGCGTCGGGATGGGTGGGAACACCCTCATAAATCACGCTCGTGGCAGCGAGGGCGAGTGGACCATACACGATGTACGAGTGGCCGGTGATCCAGCCGATATCCGCCATGCACCAGTAGACGTCCTCGGGGTGAATGTCCTGGTAGTATTTCGAAGTGCCGGCGACGTAGGCAAGATACCCACCGGTTCGGTGCTGGCACCCTTTGGGCTTGCCCGTGGTTCCGCTGGTGTACATCAGGAAGAGTGGATCTTCTGCATCCATTGACACCGGATCGATTTTCGCTCCCTTGAAATCTCTCGAGACCTCGTCAATGAAGTAATCGCGACTCGGTACCATCGACGCCGCCGACAGAGATCGGCCCGGATACCGCCGCCACACCAGAACCTTTTCGACCGTGTGACCTTCCTTTCTGGCCGCGTCGACGGCAATATCCGCGCTCGCCTTGTGGTCGACGATCTTGCCGTTCCGATAGTAGCCGTCGACGTAGATCATCGCGCGGCTTCCAGAGTCGGCGGCGCGGAGTCCGGCGGCTTCGCCGCTGAATCCGCCGAACACGACCGAATGGATGATCCCGAGCCGCGCGCAGGCCAGCATCGTGATCGGGAGCTCCGGAATCATCGGCATGTGAATCGTCACGCGATCGCCGGTTCGCAATCCGCAGAAGTCGCGTAGAACCGCAGCCACTTCGTTGATGCGCGTGAACAGTTCCTGGTAGGTCACCGCGTAGATCGGTTCGTCCTCGGGCTCCGGCACGAAGATTAGCGCGGCCTTGTTCTTGTACTTCGCGAGATGCCGGTCCACGCAGTTGTAGCAGGCGTTGAGCTTTCCGCCGACGAACCATTTCCAGAACGGCGGATTGCTCGTGTCCAGCGTGGTGTGCCAGTAGCGGTCCCACGTCAGCAGGTCGGCGTACGCCCGGAAGCACTCGGGAAAATGTTTGTCGCTGAATCGATCCCTGACGGCTGGGTCGATCAGATTCGCTTGACCGATGAATGTCGCAGTTGGACGGATGTACTCTTCCTCCTTCCAGTGAATGGCAATCTGGGCCTCGCTCGCCTCGGCTCCGCGTTCAAGCGCCATAATCCGCGGATTATATCCGAGCCGGGAATGTGTTTCGGGAACCCGACATCGGACCCTTTCGTCTAAACTATGAACATATGGCCCTCATCGAAACGGTCGATCTCTGGAAAACGTACGTGATGGGCACCGAGGAAATCCACGCGCTGCGGGGCGTGTCTGTCCAGATCGAGCGCGGCGAATATGTCGCGATCATGGGGCCGTCCGGGTCGGGCAAGTCGACGCTGATGAACCTGATTGGCTGTCTGGATACGCCGTCGAAGGGCTCGTATCTGCTCAACGGCAAGCAGGTGAGCCAGATGAACGACAACGAGCTCGCGCGCATCCGCAACGAAGAGATCGGCTTCGTGTTTCAGACGTTCAACCTGCTGCCACGCGCGACGGCGCTCCACAACGTGGAGCTGCCGCTCGTGTATGCCGGCGTGACCTCCAAAGATCGTCAGGAGCGCGCCAGGACGGCACTGGAGAGAGTGGAGCTCAGCGACCGCGTGACGCACCGGCCCAACGAGCTCTCCGGCGGTCAGCGGCAGCGCGTCGCCATCGCACGCGCGCTGGTCAACAACCCGTCGATTCTGCTGGCCGACGAGCCGACCGGCAACCTCGATTCGAAAACCGGCACGGAAATCATGGCGCTGTTCGAGCGGCTGCACAAAGCCGGCAACACCATCGTGCTCGTCACCCACGAACCCGACGTGGCGGCGTTTGCCTATCGCTCGATCCACATCCGCGACGGGATGGTCGAGAACGACGTGCGTCGCGCCGCGTAATCCCAGCTTTCGACCCGCCGCCCGCCGCGACGCGTGATCGTTACACCGCGGCCCAGTGCCCTGCGGCGATCTCTTTCAGCGACGCCGCGCGGTTCACGTCCGCCGGATCGAGCACGATCCGCTGCCGCGGCGCATCGGGATCCGGCACCGGGATGGCCGACAGCAGCGCCCGCGTGTACGCGTGCTGCGGCGCGGCGAACACCGAGCCGGTCGGACCCATCTCCACGATCTTGCCCAGATACATGACCGCGACGCGGCTGCAGATGTGCTCCACCAGCCGCAGGTCGTGCGCGATGAACAGGTAGGTGAGCGTCAACTGCTGCTGCAGATCCATCAGCAGGTTGATCACCTGCGCCTGCACCGAGACGTCGAGCGCGGACACCGGTTCGTCCAGAATCAGAAACGACGGGTTGAGCGCGAGCGCGCGCGCCAGGCCAATCCGCTGACGCTGACCGCCGCTGAACTCGTGCGGATAGCGCTCGAGATGCGTCGGATCCAGGCCGACCAGCCGAAACAGCTCGGCGACACGGTCCCGCCGCGCCGCGCGATCGCCGAGCTTGTGAATGACGAGCGGCTCGTCGACGATCTGACGCGCGCGCATCCGCGGATTCAGCGACGAGTACGGATCCTGGAAGACAATCTGCATGTGGCGGCGCGCTTCGCGCAGGCGCGACCGCGAGAACTCCAGAACATTTTCGCCGCGGAACCGGACGGTTCCCGACGTCGGTTCGATCAGCCGAATCATGCATCGGCCGGTCGTGGTTTTGCCGCTGCCCGATTCGCCGACGAGACCGAACGTCTCGCCTTCCTCGATGCGGAAGCTGACGTCGTCGACCGCGGCGACGGTCGTGCCTTTGCGAAACAGGCCCGCGTCGCGGGTGAAGTGCTTCACGAGATGAGCAACTTCAACGAAGGGCGGCGTCATCGGTTGGGATCGTGCAGAAAACACTTGGCCGCATGTTCCGCGCCCGTCGCATAGTCGGGCGGCGGTTCGGTGGTGCAGGGGTCGAACCGATCCGGACAGCGCGGATTGAATGCGCAGCCCGGCGGCAGCGCGCCGAGCAGCGGCACCGCGCCCTCGATCGCGCGCAATCGCTGTCCCGGGGCGCCTCCGGGAATGGACGCGAGGAGGCCGCGGGTGTACGGATGCGACGGCGCGCGGAAGATCGCCCGGACCGGACCCGTTTCGACGATGCGGCCGGCGTACATCACAGCAACGCGATCCGCGGTTTCGGCCACCACGCCGAGATCGTGCGTGATGAGCAGCAGCGAGAGATTGAAGGCCGACTTCATCTCGCGGAGCAGGTCGAGAATCTGGGCTTGAATCGTCACATCGAGCGCCGTCGTCGGCTCGTCCGCGATGACGAGCGATGGACGGCAGGCGAGCGCCATCGCAATCAGCACGCGCTGGCGCATCCCTCCGGATAATTGATGCGGATAGTCCCGGACCCGCGACGCCGCATTCGGGATTCGAACGGCTTCCAGCAGTTCGATGGCCTGTGTCCGCGCTTCCCGGCGCGTCGCGCGATCGTGAACGAGGAGCGTTTCCGCAATCTGATCGCCGATGGTGAACACCGGGTTCAGCGCCGTCATCGGCTCCTGGAAGATCAGCGCGATCTCGGCGCCTCGAATCTCGCGCATGTGACGCTCGTCCAGCGTGAGGAGATCGCGGCCTTTGAACAGCAGCCGTCCGCCGGCGATGCGGCCCGGGCGCTCGACGAGGCGGATGATCGACAAGGCCGTCACCGACTTGCCGCTGCCGGACTCTCCGACCAGGCCCAGCGTCTCGCCCGCCCGGATCTCGAAGCTCACATCGTCCACGGCGGGCACGGGTCCACGCGACGTGTCGAACACGGTCGTCAGGTGCTCGACGCTCAGGAGTGTCTCAGCCATTAGCGATCAGCGATCAGCCATGCGCCAGGAGTCATGACCCTCACGCCGTGGCAATCTCCTGAAACTCGCCAAACACGGCGCGCATCGCGTCGGCGATTTCGCCCACCGTCGCTTTGGCTTCGACGGCCGCGATGATCGGCGGCACGAGATTGCCGCCGTCTCGAGCCGCCTGCGCGACCGCGTCCAGTGCTCGGCGCCATGTGTCGGCGTCGCGGCTCGCCCGCACCTCGCGCAGGCGCTCGATCTGCCGCCGTTCGACCTCCGGATCGATCTGGAAAAGGGGTTGAGATCCCGACCCCTTTTCCGCGAACTTGTTCACGCCGACAACGATGGAGTCGCCCGAATCGACGGCGAGCTGCGCGCGATAGGCCGACTCCTGAATCTCGCGCTGAATCAGGCCGCTTTCGATGGCGACGAGCGTTCCACCCGCGCGGTCGATGCGGTCCAGGATCGCCGCGGCCCCCTTTTCAATCTCATTCGTCAACGCCTCGATCGCGTACGAGCCGGCAACCGGGTCGACGGTGTTCGCCACGCCGCTTTCCGCCGCGATGATCTGTTGCGTGCGGAGTGCGATGCGCGCGGACTCCTCGGTTGGCAGCGCCAGCGCCTCGTCGCGGCCGTTGCAGTGGAGCGACTGCGTGCCCCCGAGGACGGCGGCGAGGGCCTGGAGGGCGACGCGCACGATGTTGGTGTCCGGTTGCTGGGCGGTCAGCGTGCTGCCGGCCGTTTGTGTGTGGAACCGAAGCTGTTGCGCGCGCGCATTCGTCGCGTGGAACCGCTCCCGCATGAGGCGGGCCCACAACCGCCGGGCGGCGCGGAACTTGGCGATCTCCTCGATGAAATCGTTGTGCGCGTTGAAGAAGAACGAGATGCGCTGCCCGATCTGATTCACGTCGAGCCCGACCTCGATCGCCGCCTGCACATAGGCCACGGCGTGGGCGAAGGTGAACGCGACTTCCTGAACCGCGGTCGATCCCGCTTCGCGGATGTGGTACCCGCTGACGGAAATCGTGTTCCAGTTGGGCAGCTCCCGCTCGCAGAACGCGAAGATGTCAGTGACGATTCGCAGCGATGGACGCGGCGGGTAGATGTACGTCCCGCGCGCGACGTACTCCTTCAAGATGTCGTTCTGAATGGTTCCCGACAGCTTCGCGAGCGTTACACCGTGTCGCTTCGCGACCGCGACGTACAGCGACAGCAGGATGATCGCCGTCGCGTTGATGGTCATCGACGTCGACACGCGGTCGAGCGGGATGCCGTCGAACAGCGCGGACATGTCGTCGATCGAGTCGATGGCGACGCCGACTCGTCCGACCTCTCCAGCCGCCAGCGGATGGTCCGAGTCGTATCCCATCTGTGTCGGCAGATCGAACGCGACGCTGAGGCCGCTCACGCCGTGCGCGAGCAGATAACGATAGCGCCGATTCGATTCCTCGGCGCTGGCGAAGCCGGCGTACTGACGCATCGACCAGAGCCGCCCGCGGTACATAGTCGGCTGAATGCCGCGGGTGAACGGGAATTCGCCCGGGTACCCGAGATCAGCGGCGGGGTCCCATCCGGCGAGATCGTCCGGTGTGCCTGCGGGACGCACGGGGCGATTGTACTGCGCCCCTGGAATTCCCCTTACTCTTTTGGCTTGGGCGCTTCGCCCGCGTCGAGACGCTGAATCACCTTGGAGGTGATGTCGACGGCCGGGCTGAACCACAGAATGAGCTCGGGATGCGGGAGCTCGAGGATCAGACCGATGTGATCGTCGTCGGCGATCTGCGTGAGTACCGGCCGCAGCCTGGCAGTGAACTCGGTCTGTAATCGATCGTTGAGCGCGCCGAGATCCGCGTCGGCGTCCTCGCGCAGTCGTTGGAGCTCTCGTTGTGCGCGGTCGACGTCAATGCGCAGCGCCTGCTTCTGGATCAGCGCCTGAATCCCGGCTTGCTTGTCGGAGAGATTCTTTTCCCGCTCTTTCCGAAGCGCGTCGACCTGCGCCGACGCCGCTTTCCCCGGAACCGATTCGGCCACGATTCGAGGAATGTTGACGACGGCAATCGGGATGCGGGGCGGCTCCAGAATGGGCGCCTGAACGGTCAGCAGCAGCGCGGCCAGCATCATGGCCGCTTTAGACGGCGCGGTGCCTACAATGGTCTGACCTGCGCACTCATGTGCACTCTGTCGCGCTTCGGTCGGAGTGGCCGGATGACTTACAAAGACGGAATTTGAAGCACTATCGAGCGCCCCGGTAGTGGTCTAATTTGAAATGATACTTTCTACTTGCTCGGGCACGATGGCACGGCGTATGCTCACACCGAAGCCGCCGCGTCCGTTCCCACCGCAACCAAGGCGGCTTCCCGAGAGGAAGCGTATGACCATTGCCTTGGGCATTCTTGCTACTGATGGTGTCGTTATCGCTGCTGATACGCAGGAAGGCTCAGGTTATCCGGGTGGAACGAAAACGAGCGGTCACAAAATCATGTCGCGGAACATGATCGGACAATTCGCTCCGTCAGGAGTCGTGAGAGAACGTTCGATCGCTTCGACTGGCGCTGGATGGTCGGGTCATCTTGATGCGTTTCATCAAAATGTTATCGACGGATTCGAAGTGTGTCGAAATCCGTCACTCGGAGATCGCGCGATTAAGGATACGGTTTATGACTTCTACCAAAGGCACATCTTACCGCTGCATGTCTTGGGAGAGACGAGGCAGCCATCGGCCGACCTGATCATTGGCGTGTCATGGAAAGGTGATGGCCCACGCCTGATGGCAACCGAAAATAGTACCGCACGACGCTGTAAAGGCTACGTCGCTGTCGGGGCAGGTCGCGAACATGCCTCAATGCTCCTGAGTCGGATATTGCCAGAACCAACCGACGTGACGGTGCAGCTAGCGAGTTATCTCGCCGTCTACACCATTTTTCACGTAAAGGAATTCATTGAGGGATGCGGCAAGAACACCCACGTCGTGATTCTCAAAGATGGTCACGCGCACTACATGCGCGATGAAACAGTTTCCGTGCTCGAATTACGTTTCAACGACTATCTGCGGTTCGACGCCGTAGCTGTCAACTACATCTTGGGACGACCATTGAAAGAAGAAGGCCAAGCGTTGAATCCTCTTATAGGATATTTGAAATCAATTCGCAAGAATGCGTTGGACCTTCAGCACGTGAATATCGAATCGCGCGACTTCGATTTGGATTGGGGTGAACCTACGCCGTCAATCCCGCAACCGATGAACTCTCTAGCAACGAAACCAACTCCTCAATAGTCCAAACGTGGTCGGAGAGTCCGGCCTCCATCGCGGGAGTGATGCGGAGCGACTGATGAATCTTGCAAAAGTTGTAGTAGGCGAAGTGCAGCGCGACTGAATGGGCATGCATCTCGACTTTCTTGCTGAATCCATTAGTCAGCCGCGTGAACCGGCGCATGTGCATGCGCATCGTAAGGTTTTGCCGCTCGACAAAGCTGGTCGAGATGTAGCGCGGGTCCGGGTTGCCACGCTTGATGGCGCGTGTGGCGCCAGTGAATCTGGCTGGACTATAGCGAGTAGCAGCCGGGGCATTGCCGCCAGCGACACGACCATAGTGCTTTTCAACCACGGCATAATCGACGCCGATGCCGAATGCGCTTTCGACCGCGTGCGGATACCAATACAGGCCATCAGTCGTCAGTTGCACTTGACCAGCCAACCGTGTCGCCACGTCGTGCATGAAGGCGAAGGCCATCTGCGGCATACGCGGACCAACCATGTAGGACACCATCAATTTCGAGTCAGCATCAATCGCGGTCCAGGTCCACATGTCGCCCCATTCGCCGCGCTTGGCCTCGGGGACGTTCTTTTGCTTCGCACCGATGAACGACCAGATTTCATCACACTGAATCCGCTGCGACTTCAGGCCGCGCACCGTGGCGGCATGATGGGCCGCGCAGGCCGCGCCAAGGTCGCGCAACAGCTTTTCAATCGTCATGCGCGCCACGCCGGTAATCCGCGCCGTCGCCCGCAGGCTGTTGCCTTCCACCAGCACCGCAACTACCTTCGCCCGCTCAGCCGTGCTCAGTCGGTTCATACAAGACAATATACTTGCTCGACTAAGTATTGTCAACAGGAATCGACAGAGCCCTCTGATTTGTTTATGTTGCTGTACTTTTTGTCTAAGTGTGTGTAACGTATGGGCTTATGGACAAGACTATACGCCGTCAATTTCAGCAATCCATACGTCCATTTGAGCGGCTATTGCGCGACTGGCGGCGACAATCGCATGCTCTTTTGTCTGAACGGCCAAGTAGCGATAGTAGCGGTCACCAAGCGGCATACGTTCGTCCCAAATTGCGGAGATTAACGCCGACATCGAAGTTACCAAATCGGTAATTTGTTCGTTGTGAGTTTTGAGTGTCCGAAGGATTCCGACTTGCTGTTCTGGTGTCATGCGCGTGTCTTTTTCCACCGAGCAAGTACGGCCTTGCGAGCAATAGCCGAGCGTTTTGCGGCCGACAGACTAGCGGCTCTGGCTTTACCGCCCTTGGACGCCCCAAGTCGCGATAACGCGAGAGCGTGCGGGTTCCTAGTATCAGGTGCTTCCACTGGCTTAGGCGCTTGCCCTGTGGCCTCTTGGACGATCTGGTAGGCCAGTTGATTGCTATCGCGGGGTCGTTTCGTTCTTGCTCGGGAAGGCATGCACAGATTGTCGCACACAAACCAACGCGATGAATTCGAGCGCAGTCTGATAAAAAAATGAAACTAGACCACTACCAGCGCCCCGTAAGTGCTTGACACGACGGCGCCTCGGCCTTAAACTCAACTGACCTACAATTTCACTTCCGACACAGATGACTTCAGGCACCCGGTTCCTGTACATCGCCTTGGTGTAAGCGGGCTTCGATCGGCAAGCGCGCCGGGAACCCAGCTCCGGCGGCGTAGGGAGGAAGCAGATGGACGACGTCGTCAACCGGTTCGCACGAGAGCTGGCCGACGCGATCGCCGCCGCGGTCGCGGAGAATCCTCAGGTTGAAGCCTGCCGCGAGAAAGCGCGCGCCGCGGGCTTCGAAATGAAAGTCACACTCGAAGCGGTCGTCGGTTTCGTCAGCCGGTCGCAGTCGACGGCGCTGACGAAGGTGACGCCGCCCGCGCGGACGGCGCGCGAGGCACAGCCGAAGCGAAGCTTCGAGGTCACCGCCAACGATCGCCGCTTCCTTCGCTCGCTGCGGATTGCGGCGGATGAGACAGCCGAGCCGGTGGAATAAACGATCGCATTTCAGAGTTCAGAGTTCAGAGTTGGTTCGGCGAAGGCCGGTTCGCTCGCGCGGGCCGGCCTTTTTTATAGGGATTAGGGATTAGGGGTTAGGAATTAGGGGTTAGGGATTACGGATTCGGCGTGCTCTGCGCCGCGACGCGCAAGGCCGCAGCAGCTGCCGCCGCGGGATCGCCGAGGTAGTGGTGGCGGATCGGCGTCAGGTCGGCGTTCAGCTCGTAGACGAGCGGAATGCCGGTCGGGATGTTCAGCTCGACGATGTCAGCTTCGGAAATGTTGTCGAGATACTTCACGAGCGCGCGCAGGCTGTTGCCGTGCGCGGCGATCACCACGCGATTGCCGCTCTGGATGGACGGCGCGATGGTGCCGTGCCAGTACGGCAGGAACCGCGCGACGGTGTCCTTCAGCGTTTCGGTCAACGGCAGCTCCGACGGCTTCAGCCCGGCGTAGCGCGGATCGCGCGCGGGGCTGCGGGGATCGTCCGGCGCGAGAGGCGGAGGAGGAATGTCGTAGCTGCGGCGCCAGATTTTCGTTTGCGCCTCGCCGTGCTTCGCCGCCGTCTCCGCTTTGTTCAAGCCCTGCAGCGCGCCGTAATGCCGTTCGTTGAGACGCCAGCTCTTCTCGACCGGAATCCACATCAGATCCAGGACATCCAGGGACAACCACAGCGTCCGGATCGCCCGCTTCAGCACCGACGTGTACGCGATGTCGAACGCGTAACCACCTTCGCGGAGAAGGCGCCCGGCTTCCTGCGCCTCGGCGCGGCCGCGCTCGGACAGATCGACGTCGGTCCATCCGGTGAAGCGGTTTTCCCGGTTCCACGTGCTCTCGCCGTGACGGAGTAGAACGAGTTTATGCATGAGACGCTCGGCAACGACGCCTTTGCTGCGTCAGCCCTTCGCGGTACGAGAGCTTCGCACTATGCCCGTGCGAAGCGGACGCTCGTCCGGCCGGCGAACACCGCCGACGCTCCCAGCTCCTCTTCGATGCGCAGGAGCTGATTGTATTTGCAGACACGATCCGAGCGGCTGGCCGACCCCGTCTTGATCTGTCCCGCCGCCGTCCCAACGGCGAGGTCGGCGATTGTGGAGTCTTCGGTTTCGCCCGACCGGTGCGAAATGATGGTCGCATAGCCCGCATCCGCCGCCATCCGGACGGCATCGAGCGTTTCGGTGACCGTGCCGATCTGATTGAGCTTCACGAGCAGCGCGTTGCCCACGCCGTCCGCGATCCCTTTCTTGAGAATCTCCGGATTCGTCACGAACACGTCGTCGCCGACCAGCTGCACACGGTCGCCGAGCGCGCTCGTCAGCGCCTTCCACCCATCCCAGTCGCCCTCGGCGACGCCGTCCTCGATCGACACGATCGGGTACTGGCGGGTCCAATCGTCGTACAAGCGAACCATTTCGTCGGATGTCCGATCGGGCTCGCCCGATTTCTTGAACGTGTACCGCCCGCCGCCTGTCCTGATCGACGCCGAAGGGCCGGCCCACAGTTCGCTCGACGCGACGTCGAGGGCAATCCACACGTCGCTGCCGGCTTTCAGCCCGGCCTTGCCGATCGCCTCGAGCACGACTTCGAGCGCTTCGCGGTTCGACTTCAGATTCGGTGCAAACCCGCCCTCGTCGCCGACGCCGGTCGACTGGCCGCGCGACTTCAGGATGCCGCGCAAGGCATGAAAGATCTCTGCGCCCCATCGGAGTGCTTCGCTGAACGACGTCGCGTTCAGCGGCATGACCATGAACTCCTGAAAGTCGACGCTGGAGTCGGCGTGAGCGCCGCCGTTCAGGATGTTCATCATCGGCACCGGCAGGATGGGCGTCGATTTCCGTCCCCCGGCTGGGGAGCCGACCTCGTTGTACAGCGTCGCGATGTGCTCGTAGAGCGGAACCCCGTGCGCCAGCGCTTCGGCGCGCAGCGCGGCCATGGACACGGCCAGCAGCGCATTGGCGCCCAGACGGCTCTTCGTCGCCGTGCCATCGAGCGCGATCAGGGCTTCGTCGAGCCCGCGCTGATCGAAATGCCTGTTCGCCAACGCTTTCGCGATTTCGCCGTTCACGTTCGCGACCGCCTCGAGAACGCCTTTCCCGCCATATCGCGTCTTGTCGCCGTCGCGGAGCTCGAGCGCCTCACGTTCTCCGGTCGACGCACCCGACGGCACCGCCGCGCGGCCGAGCGTGCCGCCCTCGAGCGTCACATCGGCCTCCACGGTTGGATTGCCACGCGAATCCAGGATTTCGCGCGCGTGCACGCGTGCGATCTTCACGACGTCCTCGCTTCCTCGACGGAACGATCAACCACAAAGGACACTAAGGACACAAAGGTTCAAACCTATGGGTCATTCGGCCATTTTCCTTCGTGTCCTTGGTGTCCTTTGTGGTGAATCTCGTCATCACTATCCGCCACCGCCCTTCCGGTCTGCCTCCGCCTCGAAGCGCAGGGCGTCCTCGTTCGGCGTACCGATGAGCGGCTCGTCGTCTGTGGTCACCACGACGATGCCGGAGTCGGTGACCGTGTGGCGGCGGCGATCTTCGTCCGCGTCATAACCGATGAGCGCGCCGCGCGGAATGAGCACGTCGCGGTCGATGATCGCTCGGCGGATGCGCGCGTGCCGCCCTACCCGCACGCCCGGCATGAGAATGCACTGCTCGATGTGACAGAAGCTGTGCACGCGGACGTTCGGGCACAGCACGCTTCCGAACACGCTGCTGCCCGAGACGATGCAGCCGGGCGAAATGACGGAATCGAGCGCCTGGCCGCAGCGCACGCCCGTTTCAGCAAACACGAACTTGGCGGGAGGCGCCTGCGGCTGGTACGTCCGCAGCGGCCACTCGGGATCGTACAGGTTGAACTCAGGGTTCACGTGACACAGATCCATGTTCGCTTCGAAGTACGCGTCGAGCGTCCCGATGTCGCGCCAGTACTTCGCGGCTTTCTTGTTCTCGTCGTAGAAGCGGTACGAATACACCGGCGCGTCGTGGATGAGCGCCGGGAGGATGTCCTTGCCGAAATCGTGGGTGGTGTCGAGCTTCGCGTCGGCTTCGAGGGCGGGCACGAGCACCGCGGTGTCGAAGATGTACACACCCATCGATGCCAGCGCGAGCCCCGGCGACCCGGGAATGGCGCTCGGCTGGCTGGGTTTCTCCTCGAAGCCGGTCACGCGCTCGGTCTCGTCGACCGCAACGACGCCGAATCGCTGCGCATCGTCGACCGGGATTTCGATCGTGGCCAGCGTCGCGGCGGCGCCGCGCTCCTGATGGAACCGCAGCATGCGCGAGTAGTCCATCTTGTACACGTGATCGCCCGACAGCACGATGAGGTGCCGCGGGTTCTCGCGCGCGATCGAATAGAGATTCTGGAACACCGCATCCGCCGTGTTCTTGTACCAATCCTCGCCCACGCGCTTCTGTGGCGGCAGGATCTCGATGAACTCGCCGAGCTCCTCCGACACGATGCCCCAACCCATTCGAATGTGACGGTTGAGCGACAACGATTTGTATTGGGTGGCGATGAAAATGCGCCGGAGGCCCGAGTTGATGCAGTTGCTCAGCGCGAAGTCGATGATGCGGTACGGACCGCCGAAGTACACCGCCGGCTTTGCGCGATCCTTCGTCAGCGGGTGGAGACGTTCGCCGGCGCCGCCCGCGAGCACGATGACCAGGCTGTCGTCGAGCAGCGCCGACATGAATCGTCAGCCTCTCCGCAGCACCACGCGCGCGGGCGCGCCGTCTGAGCCGACGATGGCGAGGGGAAGGCAGTACATCTCGTAGATGCCCGGCTCGACATCGCGCAGGTTCAGCCCTTCGATGACGATGGTGCCGGCGCCGAGCAGGACGTGATGCGCCGGCGCACCCGGCGTCCTGAATTGCTCGACCGAGAGATAGTCGATGCCGACCACTTTCACGCCATGCTCGACCAGATGTTTCGCGCCGGATTCACTCATGCCGACGTAGTCGGTATGGAACGTGGCATCCCCCCAGAGGCGCGAGTTGTGCGTCTTGATGAGCACACGGACGTCCTCCGACAGATCGACTGCGGCGAGGTCCTCCGCGGAGACGGTCTTGCGCGACGTGATCTCGATCACGCGGGTCCGCCCGCACAGCATGTCGAGCGGCAGCAAGTCGGCGCCAGGGCCATCGTCGAAGAAATGCCTTGGCGCATCCACGTGGGTGCCGCTGTGTGCGCTCATGTGAAGGGTCGACACATTCGAGTTGTCTCCGCGTGCGCGGCGCTGGATCGCTTCCAGGCTGAACGGCGTGTTGCTCGGATAGGTGGGGAGCGTGGCGTCGAGCGGCAGCGAAACGTCGATGAGCTTCATGGGCATATGCCGAGGCGAGCCTGCTAGTCGATCGAAGCCGCGCTTCCGCGTCGTTGACACACTATCACAGCGGCTGAAGTCCTGATCGCAGAAGGGTTTGACTTGGCAGCGGCGAGGTGCCTATGATGGGCTGTTTGACTGCGGCAATATTTATTGTGGGAGACTTGGCGTTATGAACGAGCGGCGTGGATGGCTTGCGCTGTGTGTCACGGTTGCCCTCGCAGCGTCCCTTGGTCTGGCGGCGCAGAACAAGGATGACAAGAAGAAAGACGAGGCGCAGAAACGGGAAATTGCGGGCATCGTCAAGATCGTCGACGATTTCAGCGCGGGACAACCGGCGCCGAACGACCTCTCGATTGCGTGGGTCCGCGAAGACGTTCTGAAGGCGCAGGGCAACAAGGAGTACGTGCCGTTCACCGTGTCGCTCGACCCGTCCAAGGTCGCCGGCGGGAACGTCGCGCTCTACTGGCGGGTCGTGTCGAAGAACGCGCCGCCTCCAACGGCTGCGCCGGCAGCCGCCGACAAGAAAGACGACAAGAAGGGCAAGGACCAGGACAAGGAAAAGAAAAAGCCAGAGTACGCGTACGAGGACGTCAGCTTCGTTCCCGTCGCCACGGGCCCGGGTCCGATGCGCGTGTCGCGGTCGTTCACCGTGCCGGCAGGACCCTACGACGTGTTCGTCGTGGTGAAGGAGCCGACGCCGGACAAGCCGGCAAAAAACGCGCCGCCTGCGAAGACGTCGGTCATCAAGCAGACGATCACCGTGCCGGACTTCTGGAACAGCGATTTGAACACCAGCACCGTAATTCTTGCGCAGCGCATCGACCCATTGCCGGCACCGCTCACCCCGCAGCAGCAGGCGGATCGGCCGTACGCTCTGGGGATGATGGAAATCGCACCGACCTTCGACACGAAATTCACCAAGAAATCCGAGCTGTCGACCTTCATGCTGATCTACAACCCCAAGGTCGACAAAGACAACAAGCCGGACGTCATGGTCGAGTACAATTTCTGTCAGATCGCGGCGGGCAACGAGCCGAAGGCGGGCGAACCGTGCAAGGCCGGAGAGAAGTTCTTCAACAAGACGAACCCGCAGAATCTCAACGCGAGCACGCTGCCGCCGCAGTTCGACTTCGCCGCGGGCCACCAGCTGCAAAGCGGGCAGGCCGTGCCGCTCGCGTCGTTTCCGGATGGTCAGTACCGGCTTGAGATCAAGGTCACCGATAAAGTGGCCAACAAGTCGTTGACGCGGGACGTCAACTTCACGGTCACCTCGTCGTAGCGCGACGCCCGTAAGCGGCCGGCCGGAGTGAACTATGACAAACACGGCCAGATGGATGTCGTCGGCGGCAGTCGGCGGTCTGGTGCTGTTGTGTGTGTCGTCGGCCGCGGTCGCGCAGGGTGCGCCGCAGATGCAGGCCGTGACGCATATCGCGTCGGTCGCACCGGGAGCCATTCAGGGAACCGTGCTCGACGAGCGCGGTTTCCCCGTGGCGGGCGCCATGGTTTCGGCGCTCGGCGCGACGAGCGCGTTCGACGTGACCGATCGGATCGGCCGCTTCGAAATGCGGATGCTCTCGCCCGGCCCCTACCTCCTCAGGGCCCATCTCGCCGGTTTTGTCGCGTCGCGCGGTCAAGTCGTGGAGGTTCGACCGAGCGCTCGGGCATCCTCGTCGATTGCGCTGCATCACGTCTCTACCGCGAGCAGCACGCCGGCATATCCGGTGCTCGCGGCTGGCGTCGGCGCCGCGCCCGAGGGTTCCCCCGCCCCGCCTGAAGCCGTCCCGACCGCCGGTACGACCCGCAACGGCGACGACGACCATGGTGAAATCGCGTGGCGCCTGCGGCACCTGCGCCGCGGCATTCTGAAGGACGCCACGGTGCCCGACGAAATCCTGGTGAGCGACACGCCGCCCGACGTCAGCGCGTTCGGGCCGTCGAACGTGCTCGGCCGCGCGGTCGGCTCGCCCGCACGCCTGGCCACGAACTTTTTCGCGGGCACGCCGTTCTCCGGTCAGGTCAACCTGCTGACGACCGGGTCGTTCGACACACCGCAACAACTTTTCTCCTCCGACAACTTCTCGCGCAGCATCGCGTACCTCGCGCTCGGTGCACCGGTGGGCGAGTCCGCCGACTGGACGATGCGTGCGGCATTGACGCAGGGAGACATCGCGTCGTGGATCATCGCGGGTGAATACACGACGCGCGCGCCGGCGCGCCATCGGTACGACATCGGGCTCTCCTACAGCACGCAACGATACGACGGCGGCAATTTCGCGGCGCTTCGTGGCGTCACCGACGGGAGTCGTAACGCCGGCGCCATCTATGGCTTCGACACGTTCGCGGTGTCGCCCGCGATCACACTGACCTATGGCGGCCGCTATGCGCGCTACGATTACCTCGACGGCCGCAGCCTCGTCAGCCCGCGGGTCGCCCTCACCGTCGAGCCGTTGGATCATTTCCGGATCAGTGGCGTTCTCTCTCGCCGCGCGGCCGCGCCGGGCGCCGAAGAATTCATGCCGCGGATGACCAGCGGCATCTGGCTGCCGCCGCAGCGCACGTTCTCGTCGCTGACGAACGGGTCGCTCGAAGCCGAACACACCAATCACATGGAGGTGGAGGTCGAGCGCGACATTGCGTCGGCCACCGTCTCGCTGCGCGCCTTCAGACAGCACATCGCCGATCAGCTCGTCACGGTGTTCGGGATCGACATGCCGGGCGTTCCGTCAGCGTTGGGACACTACTTTCTCGGCAACGCGGGCAACGTCGAGGCCGCCGGGTTGAGCGCGGGCGCCCGTGCCGCCATCGCCGGCCGGGTCCACGGATCCGTGGAGTACTCCGTGACGCGCGCGCAGTTCACGTCGGCCGATCGGTTGGCGTACATGCTGCTGTTCGCGCCGCTGGCGCTCCGGGGCGAATCCGACAACATTCACGACGTCGCGACCGCGATCGAAACCGATGTGCCGGAAACCTCGACGCGCGTCGTCGTGTTGTACCGCGTGAGCAACGCGTTCTCGCGGCCGGCTGCCGCGCAGGGCCATGGTGGCGTGCCGAGCGCTGCGGTCGCGTCGGACCACTCCGCGCTCGATTCACGCTTCGATGTCCAGGTGCGTCAGTCGCTGCCCTTCATGGATTTCAGCACCGCGAAATGGGAGATGCTGATTGGCGTCCGGAACTTCTTTCGCGAAACCGCTCCCGACCAGTCGGTGTACGACGAGCTGCTCGTTGTGCGTCCGCCCAAGCGCATCGTCGGCGGCTTGACCCTCAAGTTCTAGGCTTTTCGCCTCTGCCGGGATCCATAATATTGAATGCACGTCCGCTTGCTTGGACTTCGTCTGTGTTTGCGACGGATCCACAACACGAAAACCGGTTGGTTGTCAGCAAGTTAGATGATGATCGATAGGCCGGATCCAAGGAACGGGCTTTGCTGCCCCGATGGTCGGATTCGTGTCATCGAAAAGGGGCCGTACCCCTTTTTTCGCCGGGGCCATGAAATAAGGGGTACGGCCCCTTGTCGGTCGACAGACTTCATGTCTGATGCAGCGCTGACGTCCACGTCGTTTGACAACCGTCGCGAGCGGGAAGGCCGCTGGCTGTCGTGGGGCCGGTCCGTGATTGCCGTGGCGATCGTCGGGGTGCTGCTGGCGCTTGGCATCGCCAACATCGCGTTGTATTCGCGATGGCACGAAGTGGAGGACGGCGTACTGTGGGGCGCCCGTGCCGAGGGTGTGACGGCGCTCGAAATCGTGCGCGGGTCGGCCGCTGCGGCCGCGGGCGTTCAGCGCGGTGACGTGCTGCTCGCGGTCAACGGCGTACCGGTTGAGACGACGGCGGACGTCGTCCAGTATCAGCACCAGAGTCATGAAGGCGACCGCCTGGCGTACACCCTCGTCCGATTGGGTACTCGACAGGCGCTCGAGGTATCGCTGACGCCTGCCCCGCGCGGCAGTCCGATGTATTTCGTGCTCGCGGCGGTCGGCTTCTTCACGCTGCTCGTGGGCGCGTCGGTGCGGCTCCGCCGGCCGCACGATCAGGCGACGCTGCATTTCTTCTGGCTCTGCGTCGCGTTCTACGGCTGGTTCACGTTCTCGTTCTACGGGCCGTTCGATCGGCTCGACTGGTTCTTCTACTGGGCCGATGCGATGTCGGTCGCGCTGCTGCCGCCGCTGCTTCTGCATTTCACGCTGGTCTTCCCCGAGCGGCCGCGCCCGACGGTTGGCGCGCGCGGGCTCATCCCACTGATGTATCTGCCGGCGCTGATGCTCGCCGCCGCGCGTGTCGTCGCCATCGCGCGCACATCGCAGGGCGCGATGTTGGGGCCGCTGCTGTCGCGCGCGGTCGAGACGCTCGATCGCGTGGAACCAATCTATCTGTTTCTCTGTGCGACGGCGGCGCTCGTTGCGCTCATCCGCGCGTTCCGCGAGATCACGTCGCTCACCGCCCGCCGGCAGCTGCGGTGGATTGCGTGGGGAACGGCGCTCGGCGCCGGTCCGTTTGCCTTCGGCTACGCGCTGCCGTGGGCGCTCGGCATCGATCCGCCGCTGGCGTTGCAGTTGACGGCCATCCCGCTCGGTCTGGTTCCATTGACGTTCGCGTTGGCGATCGTGCGGTACCGGCTCCGCGACGTGGAAGTGATCATCAAGCGCGGGCTGGCCTACACGGCGTTTCTCGGCGCGAGCATCGTCCTGTACCTGGCGATGCGGAAGCTCACCGAGTTCGTGTTTGGCGGCGGCACGGACGAGCACACATGGATCGTCGCGCTGCTCGCCACGATTGTGGTCGTCCTGCTGGCCCAGCCGGTCAAGGACGCGGTGCAGAACGCGCTCGATCGCGTCTTCTACCGCGATCGCTACGACTATCGGCGCGCGCTCGTGGCATTCGCGCGCGATCTGAACAGCGATCTCGACGTCGTCAGCCTTTCGCAGCGGCTGGTGACCCGCATCGTGGAAACACTCGTCGTCGAGCGGATGGTGCTGATGCTCGCGCCCGGCGAGAACGATCGGTCGTCCGACTTCAGCGCAATCGGCGAATACGGATTCACCGGCGTGGTGCCGCGTCTGGCGCGCGGATCGTCGCTCATCGCGCGCCTGGATGCCGGTCATACCGTGGCGCTCGACGATCCGATTGCCGCCGCGCGTTTCCTGGCCGAGGAAGTGGAGTTCTGGCGCGATGCCGGCATCTACTACTTCGTGCCCTGCGTGTTCGAGGGGCGGGCCATAGCGGTGCTCGCGCTCGGGCGCAAGGAGACCGACGAACCGTTCAACAGCGAGGATCTCGCGCTGCTCACGGTCGTTGCGGGCCAGGTGGCCACCGCCATCGAAAATGGCCGTCTGTTCCGGCAGCTTCACCTGAAGGCCGAGGAGCTTGGTCGCATGCGCGAATTCAACCAGAACATCCTCGAGTCGCTCGATAACGGCCTCGTGGTCATCGACGCGCACGAGCGGATCGTCCTGTGGAACCGCGCGCTGGAGGAGTTGTACGGCGTGGCGCGCGAATCGGCGGTCGGACGAACGCTCGCGGACTTGTTCGATGCGCCGTTCGTCGAGGCGTTGCGTGCGACGCGTCACGAGCACCCGTACGGCGCCACGCTGCACCGCGTGCCGCTCACCTCGCGCAGGGGCGACAACGACCGGATTCTCGTGAACGCCACCGAAGTGCCGCTGCAGAACACGGCCGGCGACGATGGCGTGGTCGGGACGCTGCTGCTGATTGAGGACATCACCGACCACGTTCGGCTCGAGGAGCAGCTGCAGATTTCGGACAAGATGGCCTCAATCGGCCTGCTGGCCGCGGGCGTCGCACACGAAGTGAACACGCCGCTGACCGGCATTTCGAGCTTCACGCAGATGCTGCTCGAAGGCGCCGATCCGGCCGACCCGAAAACCGCCGTCCTGGAAAAGATCGAGCGCCAGACGTTCCGCGCCGCGAAGATCGTGAACGGGCTGCTCAACCTGTCGCGGCCCGGTCTGTCGTCGAACGACCGCATCGACGTCGACGTCAACGCGGTCATCACCGACGTCTTCTCGCTGCTGGAGCATCAGTTCGAAGTCGCCAGCATCAAAGTCAGACGCGAGCTCGCGGACGACCCGTTGACGGTCCTTGGCATCGAACACCAGCTCCAGCAGGTGTTTCTCAACCTGTTCCTGAATGCCCGCGATGCCATGCCGCGCGGCGGGTGGCTGACGGTGGTGACGCGCCTCGACGGCGATCGCGTGCTGGCCGAAATTGCCGATACCGGATCGGGGATTCCTTCCGAGCATCTGGCGCGCATTTACGATCCGTTCTTCACGACCAAAATGATCGGGCGTGGCACCGGCCTGGGGCTGTCGATCACGTACGGCATCGTCCGCGAACACGGCGGCACCATTCATTGCAACAGCGCGATCGGCCAGGGCACGAGGTTCACGCTCGTCCTGCCCGCGGCGGCCGCCCCGGCGCGGATGGCAACGAGGTAGCGCATGCCCACTTCACGCAACGGCACGATTCTCGTCGTCGACGACGAGGAGATCATGCGGGAGATTCTCGAGACGCTGTTGACCCGGGAAGGGTACGACGTGCGGCTGGCATCTTCCGGCGCCGAGGGACTGGAGCTGGCGCGCGCGCTGCCGTTCGACGCGGCCATCGTCGACATCATGATGCCGGGCCTGGATGGCATTGCGACGCTCGACGAGCTGAAGCGGATCGACGAGGACCTGGCCGTCGTCATCATCACCGCGTATGCGTCGGTCGAGAGCGCGATCTCGGCGATGAAGGCCGGCGCGTTCGACTACATCACCAAACCCTTCAAGAACGACGAGGTGGTGGTCGTCGTCCGTAATGCCATGGAGCGGCGGCGTCTGGTGCACGAGAACCGCAACCTGCGGCAGAACATTCAGGAGCGGTATCACAAGTTCGCGAACATCATCGGCCGGAGCCCGCGGATGCGGCAGGTGTTCGACCTGATCATCCAGGCGGCGCCGAGCCGATCGACGATCCTCATTCAAGGCGAGAGCGGAACCGGGAAGGAGCTCGTGGCGCGCGCGATTCACGCCAACTCCTCGCGGTCGGATCGCGCGTTCGTCACGGTCAATTCGGGCAACCTGCCGCCGGATTTGCTCGAATCGACGCTCTTCGGCCACGTCAAGGGCGCGTTCACCGGCGCCGTGTACCCGAAGAAGGGAATGTTCGACCTCGCCGACAAGGGCAGCGTCTTCTTCGACGAGATCGGGAACGTTCCGCTCGAAACGCAGGCCAAGCTCCTGCGCGTCATCCAGGAGCGCGACTTCATGCGGCTCGGCGGCATGGAAACCATCAAGGTGGACGTCCGCATCATCGCGGCGACCAACGTCGATCTCCGCCAGATGATGGAGGAAGGGAAGTTCCGCGAGGATCTCTTCTACCGGCTGCACGTCATCTCGATTCAGCTTCCACCGCTGCGCGACCGCAAGGACGACATTCCGCTGCTCGTCCACCACTTCCTCGAGAAATACGGTGTGGAGAACCGGAAGACCGGCCTCGAGCTGACGCCGGACGCCCTCGATCTGCTGACCGAATACGACTGGCCGGGCAATGTGCGCGAGATCGAAAACGTCATCGAGCGCGCGGTGGTGCTCACGCCCGGCTCGCGCATCGGCATCGAGCTCATTCCCGATCACGTGCGCAAGGCCCCGAACTTCCAGATGCCGCAGTTCGTCGTCCCGCCCGAGGGGATCTCGTTCAAGGACGTCATCACCGATTTCGAAAAGATGCTGATCGAGTCGACGCTCGAAGCCGCCGGCGGCGTGCAGAAACGCGCGGCCGAGCTCCTCCACATCAAACCGACGACGCTGAACGAGATGATCAAGCGGTACGAGATCCGGCCGCGGCGGAAACGAACCATGAACGGCAACGGCACCGCGCCCTCAGAACCGCCGCGTCAGCCTGCGCCGGCCGTTGCGGGTCCGCTCGCCCCTGCCGGCGCGTTCGAAGACAAGTGAAGGACCCGCCGGCCATGCCCACACCGCGGGCGATGGCTCTGGTGGGGCTTTTGCTTCGAACGTCTCGAGCTGGGATTGCGATGGTCCTTCTTGGATGCGTCTCAGGCTGCAGCCGTGAACCGCCGAGACCCATCTACGTTCCGGGCCTCGGAGAAATCATGACCCTGACGCAGATGCGCCACGCAAAGCTGTGGTTCGCGGGGCAGGCAGCGAACTGGGATCTCGCAGCATATGAGCTCGACGAGCTGCATGAAGGCCTGGAAGACGCTGCCACGTTCCACCCGACGCACAAGGATGCGCCGCTGCCCATTCCGGCGCTGATTGACAAGATCATGAAAGACCCCCTTCAGCAGCTCGAAACGGCGATCAGCGCGCGTGATGGCGGCGGCTTCACCCAGGCATTCGACGGCATGACGGACGCGTGTAACTCCTGCCACCGGGCGACGAACTTTGGATTCAATGTCGTCACCCGCCCGGCGATGAACCCGTACTCGAATCAGGCATTCCAGCCGCCTCCGAGCAAGTAAGCTCTGCGCGAGCGTACGGGGCATGACGGTTACCGGGCGCCTCTGACCCTCGCGAAGATGCGCTCGTATTTGCCCAGAACCACATCCCACCGGTAATTGCGGCGCACGTAATCGCGGCCGCTGCGTCCCAGCGCGCCGCGCAGACCTTCGTCGCGCACGAGGAGCTTGAGACATTCGACGAATTCGTCGCGGTCGGCATAGTACAGACCGCCGTTGCTGCGGACGCAGTGCTCCGCCAGCACCGCGCTGCGCGCATTCGCGAGTATCGGCGTGCCGACCGACAACGCTTCGAGCGCGAGCAGCGACAGGCTCTCGTACGGCGACGGGCAGACGACGACCGTCGCCGCCTCGAGCGCCTGGAGCCGTTCGCGCTCCGACAGGAGTCCTGCGAACCGGATGAACGGCTCTTCGGGCAGCGCCATCAGCTTGACGCCCATCAGCGCGAGCGTCGCATCGCCGCCGTCCTTCACGTAGTCGCCGAAATACTGAATCAGCTCCTCGCATCCCTTGCCCGGATCGATCCGGCCGCCGTAGAGCACGATGGAGCCGTAGAGCCGATGCCGGCGGCGGAAGACGGCACCACGTGCGAGGAGGTGCGATGGGAACTCGCGCGTCGGCGCGCCTTCCTCGGATGGTGCGTCTCCACTCTCCGAAGACGACGCGGGTGTCTCGTCGTCGACGGTCGAAGGCATGCGCGGGTAGGGCTGATGCTGCGGGATGTCCACGCCGACGCCAACCACGTCCTCAATCAGCGGCCGGTCGGGAAAGCGCCCCTGAACGAATGCGCGCTCGCTCTCGGTGAGATAGCAGAGAGCTGCCGGCTTTCGGAACAGCTCCTTGTAGATCTCGAGTCGAATGGCCGGCTCGTCGTGCGCGGTCGGAACCAGCACACTGCGGGCCGGCGCGATCTCGAGTCCGAGCACCGTCGGCGCGTACAAGTAGGTGAAAAACATCAGCACGTCGTACTGCTGATGCTGACGACGGAGGTACTCGACCAGGCCAGGGCACCACGGTCCCTGCTGTTTGAGCCACTCCATTTCGTCCGCGCGGGTGTGCGGGTTGTTGTAGATCCATTCCGAGTACTTGTTGAACTGCTCGATGTCCCGCGTCTGGGCGCTCGCGAACCGGCGCACGGTGACGCCTCGGACGCGATCCGGCCCTTCCGGGTAGTCGTTCTTCCAGGACACGTAATCCTGCGCGCAGGTCGTCAGCACTTCGACGTCGTGGATCGACGCCACGCGCTCGGCAAGGAGGCGGCACAAGTGCTCGGATCCGCCGAGCACTTCTGTTCCATAACGCTGGATGACGAATGCGATTCTCACGACACTGTGTGCAGCAGGGCCGTCAACTCGCGCGTGATGCGCGCGTCGCCGAAATCGGCCAGCCGCCGGCGCTGACCGGCAATCACGTCCGCGCGCAGGCGGTCGTCGAAGGCGAGCGCGCCCAGCAACTCCGCCGCCTGCTCGAGATCCTTCGGCGCGAATTGCACACCGGCGCCCCCGAGCGTATCCGGCACGGCGGCCGCCGCGTACGCGAGCACCGGCACGTCGGCGGCCATCGCCTCGACGAGCGGCACGCAGAATCCTTCATGCTCGCTCAACGAGACGTAGACGGCCGCGTGCCGATAGTAGACAGCGAGCTCTTCGTCGGGAACCGGTCCGGTGAAGATGAAACGATCGTCGAGAAACCGGTACTCGGTCATCAGCGCGCGAATCGTCGCATAATAACGCGGCACGACATCGTAACGGCCGACGAAGATGAACCGGTAGTAGGCGTCGATGTACCGTTTGTAGACTTCCGCCAGCCTGATGTGATCTTCGAGCTTCTTGTTCGGCGCGATCCGGCCGACGAACAGGAAGTTCACCAGCCCATCGTCCAGAAGCGCTTCGAGCGCCGGCTGCGCGGCCGGCTGCGAGAGCCGGGTCGTATCGACGGCGATCGGAAACACGCCGGTCCGGCCGAACCCCAGCGACTCCAGCTCGCGCCGGTTGAATTCCGAATCGCCCAGCGCGAGATCGACGTGTCCCACGAGCTCCGCCAACTCCCGACGCCCGAGCGACGCGAGCCGGAAGAGCGCCGGATCGTAGGGCGCGAAGTATTTCGCCGGCGTCACATTGTGGTACTGGAGGACGCGCCCCGAATCGAGCGAGGCGAAGGCCGACGTCATCGGCGACGGGAGCGCGTAGTGAAAGATCGTGATGTCGCCACGCGACGCTGCCGGATCGGCGAACCGGCGCACGTCGTGTGTCAGCGTATCGTCGATCGTCAGCGCGTAGAGCTCGGCGTCGTGGCCCATCGCGCGCAGCAGATCGCGCACGCGCCGGGCGCTGTCGCCAATCGCGTCGCCCTTGTGCGCGGCCGGTACCCACTGGTTGATGATCATGAAACTGGGAATTGAGAATTCCCACCTTCCGGGTTCGCCGGCAGAGCCTGGTAGATGGCAGGGCGATACAGGCGGAGCTCCTCCAGCTCCTGCGCCGCGTCGAATTGATGCCAGAAGTCGAAGGTGACTCTCGGTTCGGGTTGCCGCGGACGTGACAGGATCTCGTCAATGAAGCCGAGGAGCGTCCCGGCGAAGTCTTTGGCGACCAGTCGATCCACCGCGGCACGCTGGCCCTCGACGATGCGATCTTGAAGGCCGGCGTTGGAAAGGATCGCATCCATCAATTCGGCGACGTGCACTGGCGTCTTGTCCTCGAACAGCACGCCGGCGCCGTCCATCGTTGCCGGGACAGCCGTGGCCGCATATGCCAGGACCGGCACCTGCTGGAAAAAGGCCTCGACGATCGGCACGCAGAATCCTTCGTGCTCGCTGGCGCAGAGGAAGAGATCGCCCACCTCGTAGAAGGCGACGAGCTCTTCGTTCGAGACGTGTCCGACGAAATGCACGTGCGAGGTTCCCAGCGTCGCGATGAGATAGTGCAGCGACGACAGATAGCGCTCGAATCCGCCGTGCGCGCCGACGATGAGCAGCCGCGAGCGCGGATTGAAGATCGTCTGGTACGCGTGAAAGAATCGGATCAGGTCCTCGATCTTCTTATTCGCGATCACACGGCCGACAAAAATGACGTTCGTCCAGTCGTCGTCGAAATCGCGCGCGACCACCCAGTTGGGTTCGCTGTCCAAGTGCGACAAATCCGGGACCACCGGCAGAACCGCCGTGCGCGGAAACCCGAGCGCTTCGAGATCCTGACGGTTGAACTCGGAATCGCCCATCGCGAGATCGCAGCGATCGGCGTAGGCCTGCAGTTCCCGGCGGCCGCGAAAGCACTGCCGCGCCAGCCTTCGATGCACGCCGACGAAGTATTCGGGCGGCGTGATGTTGTGATAGATGAGCGCCATCCGGTCGGGCAGGGCATACGCGATGCGCGAGGCCTTGGAGCCGAGGGAGAAATGGTGCAGCAGCAGATTGTCGCGGTGGCTGGCGTCGACCAGTTCGCGATAGTCGCGCGTCAGCGGCTCGAGCCGGTGATCCGCCGTCTCGACGAAAATCTCCGACTCATATCCCGCGTTGCGAAGCACGCGCTGGATGCCGAGCACCTCGTTGCCGATCGCATCGCCATAGCCGAGTGTCGCGAGCACCTGATGGACGTGGATCACGCCCGTCTCCGGGCGTGGTCGGCGTGCGCCGGCAGCGTCCCAGGCCGCGTGCGGGCAGTCCCCGTCGGCGGCGTGAGCGCCGGACCGGTTGGAAGGCGAGCGACGACCTCCTCCGCTGCCGGCACATCCTGACGACGCCGGTCGAACCAGCCGGGTAACGGATCGGATGGCCGGGAAGGCGGCTCCTTTTTCAGCCGCTCGAACGTATCGAGGTATTTCCGCTCGATGACCGGCCAGTCGTAGTGCTCCCGGTAAAACTGCCGCCCGTTGCGGCCGAGCGCGCTGTTCAACCAGCGGTTGTGCTCGATCGACCAGAGCGTTTCGATGAATTCCGCGAACGTTTCGTAATACAACCCGGCGTTGCTGCGGATGCACTGTCCCTTCAGGACGTCGCACTTTCCATTCGCCAGCACAGGACGGCCGAGCGCCCAGGCCTCGAGCGCCACCATCGACAGGCTCTCGAAATACGACGGCATGATCAGGACGTCGGCGGCAGCCATCGCGTCGAACTTGTCGCTGTCGTCGAGGAATCCCAGGTGGCGGATTCGCGGATGCTTCGGAATGTCGAGCAGCGAGTTGCCGACGAGGACGAGCGAGAGCATGTGCGACGGGTTTTCGAGATAGCCCTGAAAGAATTCGAACAGCTCGCTGCAGCCTTTGTTCTGATCGATCCGTCCGACGTACACCGCAAACGGACCGCGGACGTTGAACTTCTGCCTGAATCGTTCCGGCTGCACGTTCTGCGGTACCGCCGAACCTATGCCGACGACCAGGCCCGGCACGTCCTGATTGCCCGACACGGCGTGAATCATCGCGCGCTCTTCTGGCGAGTTGTACATCAGCGCCCGCACGCTTCGGAACAGCGGACGAAAAATTGCGAGCCCGACTGCCGCGTCGCGCTCCGCCGTTGGAACGAGGATGGCGCGCGCGCCGGCCGCGCGTGCGCCGTGGTACGCGTGGTAGTAGCGATAGCTGAAGAACAGGCAGTAATCGTAGTCGGCGGCGTGTGTCGCCACATAGTCGACGAGCGCCGGGCTCGTCGGTCCCTCGGCATCCAGCCAGTCGAGCTCGTCTCCGAGCGAGTGCGTCTGCTCGAAGACGCGGCTCGAGCGCCGTCCAAACAGGTCGGGATCGCGCTCGTGCTTGACGGGAAAACGCCGCACCGGCACGCCGTTCACCTTCTCGACGCCGGCTTCGAGCTCATTGCGCCACGTCACATAGTCGGTCGCACACGTCGTCAGTACCTCGACGTCGCCATGACGCGCGAGATGTTCGGCGACGTAGCGCGCGTGCAGTTCCGCGCCGCCATTGATCGCCTGCCCGTACCGCTGGACGACGACGGCGATCTTCACTGAGTGTCGGGATCGATGTCCGGAGGACGATCGGCTGGCGGGTTGTCCGGCTCCCGTGTCTCTACTGCCGGTCCCGGTCCCGGCACCTCGGGCTCCGAGGGATGGGATTCGGCGCCAGTGAACGTTTGCAGGTCGTCTCTTGCCGCCGCTTCCACGGGGGGGCCTGCTTCCAACGGTGCGCCCGTGGCTCCCGGTTGTGCCTGCTGCGGTCCCATGAGGGCAGCGGCCGATCCGCCGCTGCGACGTCCTCGGCGGCGCCGGCGCCTGCGGCTCCGCTGCCCGGGTCCCTCGGGCGGCTGTCCCGCCGGTGTTGTTGCCACGCTTGGCGCGACTGTGACCGAGGGCGGAGGCGCAGATGGGGCTCGAACGGGCGTCGGTTGCGGCGGAGGCGGTGAAGGGGCGGCGCGCGGCGTCCGGTCGACGCCCTCGTCGGTCGTCGACTTGTAGGCGACGACGCCTTCGAGCGCACGCGCCCGGCGCTCGTTGAACTCGAGCCGGCTGGAGAGCGACTCGATCCGCATCTTGAGGTTCTTCACTTCGATGCCGGTCCTCGTCATCTCGACGACGAGGTTGTGCAGGAGCTCATAGTAGAGCTGCTCGCCGGCGAGGCGCATCGCCTCCCGTTTCGCCTCGCGTTCCGCGTACAGCGTGTTCAGGCGCGACTGGATGTGCAGCGCCTGTATGAGCGGGTTCGGATTGAAGAACAGCTTCAACAGCGGCATCAGCAGCCGCCGGATGAACCGGATCGGCGCGCGGTGCGACTCGAACAGCGTCGTTTCGCCGAACGCGTAATTGGGAAGCTCTGGCGGCTCGTACGCCGGCTGCAGGCGTCGGAACTGATCGAGCAGGTCGGATCGGACGGTGCGAGGGTCGAGGAACTTCTCCAGCTTGACCTTCGCGAGCTCGTGAATCTGCTGCTCGGTGTAGTCGACGCCGCGCTTTTCGCGGATGCGCGCGCGGATCTGCTCCATGATCTGCTCGACGTTCACCGAGTCGGAGCGGACGTTGAAATCGGGCATAAGCAGCTTTCAGCTCTCGGTCATCAGCGACCCGCTCGCGGTCCACGTGTCAGCCGGCGCGCCGTTGCGCTGAACGCTGATCGCCGAAAGCCGGACGCGACCACAGCCGCGCAATTCATGACGGCCCATAAATGATGAGCGCCACCGCCACCGCCCACAGCGCCACGCAGACGAGCAGCGGCCGGTCGGTCAGCAGCAGGTCGGACGGGCTTCCACCGCCTTCGCGCCGGTGGACGAGGTACAAGTACCGGAAGATGCCGTACAAGGAGAACGGCACGGTCAGGCCGAGCCACGGCGTGCCGAACTTTTCCTGGGTCTCGGGGCTGATCGTGTAGAAGATGTACGAAATCAACGTCGATGCGGTGACCACACCAATCATCTGATCCAGCAGGTACGGGCTGTATTCCCCGAGGATCGGACGGTGCTGCGCCGCATCGGTCGCGAGCAGCACGATCTCGTGGCGGCGTTTGGCGAGTGCCATGAACAGCGCCAGCAGAATCGTGCAGACGAGCAGCCAGTGGCTGATGTCGACCCCCACCGCCACGGCGCCCCCGACGGCCCGCAGCACGAACCCGATCGCAATGGTCAGCACGTCGAGGATGACCAGGTGCTTCAGTGTGACGGAGTACAGGAGCTGGAGCGTGAGATACACGGCGGCCACGAACAGAAATCGCACGCCGAGCAGCGAGGCCGCCGCGAACGCGCCGGTGCCGAGGGCGACCGCCGCGCCCATCGCCGTTGCGACCGGGAGCTCACCCGACGCGATCGGCCGTTGCGCCTTGAGCGGATGCTGACGATCGCTCTTGCGATCGCTGATGTCGTTCACCAGATAGACGACCGAAGAGAGCGCGCAGAAAACGGCGAACGCGCCGACCGCCTGCGCGATCGCCGATGCGTCGAACAGTCGCATGCCGAACAGGAGACCGGCGAAGACCAGCAGGTTCTTCGTCCACTGAACGGGACGCAGGGAAATCAGGAGGTTCAGGGCGATGGACCGCCCCGGTACCTGACTCACGGAAGTACCGGGGACGATCGCGGGCGAGGACACAGTGCTGCGCGCCATCTAGCGCGAGGATCGAATTAGACCTTGGCCGACGCCGAGAAACTCCGGACCGCCTCGTTCTCCGACTCGTAGGTCTCGAACACGGTCAAAAGCTTCGTAATCGACAGCAGATCCGTGATGCGCTTGGTCAGGTTGAGCAGCTTGAGGTTGCCGCCCTGCCGGCTCACGGTCGTATACGTGCGAACGATCTCGCCGAGGCCCGCGCTGTCGATGTACGGGACGCCAGCGAGGTTCAGCACGATCTTCTTATGCCCCTGGTTGACGAGGCTGTTCACCTTGTCCTTGAGCATCTCGTCGCCTTCGCCCAGCGTGACCTTGCCTTTCACGTCGAGCACCATTACGTCACCGACGGTTCGTTCGTCGATCTGCATGCAAACGCTCCAGATAAATGCGAATGTGAGCTTAACACCCGCCTACGCCGACTGCAACCAAACGGGTCGGCGACACACGCCCACGCAACACTCAGCCGTCGCGCGTCCGGAGAACCAGACGAGCGACGCTGACGGTTGCTCGTTGAACTCGAAGGCGAAAGCGAGACCGCTGGACCCCGGCGGCCGCGTTAGACGCCACCCGCCCCGGCGAATTTCCGGGACTGGAAGCATTCTTTGCAGAACACCGGGCGCCCCTGCGTCGGTTTGAAGGGCACCGTGGTTTCCTTGCCGCAGTGCGAGCACATGGTGACGGTTTCAACCCGTTCCCGGCCCATTCCGCCACCGGCCGGCCGGGCGGCGCGCTTGCCTTTGCAGGTCTTGCACCGCTTTGGCTCGTTCTTGAAGTTCTTGTCGGCGAAAAACTGTTGCTCGCCCGCCGTCCAGATGAACTCCGCGCCGCAATCCACACACCTGAGGATCCTGTCTTGGAACTCCATCGGTCGCTACCTCGTCGGGGTCGGTCTACTCCAGCTCTCGCCGGAGCTTCTTGCGATTGCGCTTTCGGGCCAACGCCTGTTTCGCTCGACGCTTATCACCAGGTTTCAAGTAGAACGAATGCTTCTTGATGTCCTTGATGATGTCTTCCTGCTGCACTTTCCGCTTGAACCGTCGGAGCGCGCTCTCGATCGACTCGCCCTCCTGGATTTTGACTTCAGCCACGCGACAAACACCCCCTTCGCGGGTGGGAAGTAACGAACACAAATATGTTAGGCTATCACAGGTAAACGCGGATTCTAGGCGCAATCCCCGTCAAGGTCAACGAAATAGTCCCGGTCGGCAGGTGCAGGATCTCGACTGCGGTCGCACGCCCTAACCCTTTTACAACATGAGAGTTCTCGTCATCGGCAGCGGCGCGCGCGAGCACGCGCTGGTGGCGCGCCTGTCCGCGGAGCGTGATGTCGGCGAGATCCTCGTGGCGCCGGGAAACCCCGGGATCGACCGGCTCGCGCGCTCGATCCGCGCGGATGCCGGCGACATCGATGGGCTGCTCGACATTGCCGTTCACGAACAGATCGACTTCACGATCGTCGGACCGGAACTGCCGCTCAGCCGTGGGATCGCAGACCGGTTTGCCGCCGATGGGCGGCTCTTGTTCGGTCCGTCCGCCGCCGCCGCGCGCCTCGAATCGAGCAAGGCCTTCGCCAAGGCCTTCATGGCGCGTCACGGTGTGCCCACGGCGCGCTTTCGGACGTGCGCGTCGCTTGATGACGCGTTGACGTGCGTGCGCCACGCCGAATTCGGCTTCCCGCTTGTCGTCAAAGCCGACGGCCTGGCCGCTGGCAAGGGCGTGGTGATCGCGGAGGACCGCAAGGCCGCCGAGGCCGCGGTGATGGGGGCGATGGGCGAGCGGCGCTTTGGGGCGGCAGGCGACTGCGTGGTCATCGAAGAATGTCTCGAGGGGCCAGAGGTGTCGTTCTTCGTGATCAGCGATGGCGGCCGGGCCGTACCGATTGGAAGCGCGCAGGATCACAAACGAATCTTCGACGAGGATCGCGGGCCGAACACCGGGGGGATGGGCGCCTTCGCACCGAGTCCGCTCGTCGACGCGGCGCTCGAAGCACGCATTCTGCGCGACATCGTCGATCCCGTCGTGGACGGCATGGCTGCGGAAAGGAATCCGTTCCGCGGGTTTCTCTATGCGGGCCTCATGTTGACGGCGAGCGGCCCCAAGGTGATCGAGTTCAACGTGCGGCTCGGCGATCCGGAAGCGCAGGTCATTCTGCCGCTCATCGATGAGCCTTTGATGCCGCTGCTCATCGCCGCCGCAACCGGCGGGCTTCGCCAGTCATCGGTACGCCGGGCGGCGGATTGCCTGGTCGGTGTCGTGCTGGCGTCGCGCGGATATCCCGAATCGTCGGAATCAGGGCAGCCCATCGCCGGCATCGAACACGCCGAAGCCATTGAGGGCGTCACCGTCTGTCATGCCGGAACCGCTCGTCAAGACGGACGGTTGGTGACCGCGGGTGGCCGCGTGCTGACCGTCGTCGGGCGTGGAGAAGTATTTGCGGAAGCCGTCGCGCGTGCGTACGCGGGCGTGTTGCAGATAACGTTCGATGGGATGCAGTTCCGGCGCGATATTGGAAGGACAGCGCTCGCGTACGAAGACTAGCTACCACGGAGGACACTGGGGACACGGAGGATCAAACCTGCACGAGAATGGATTCTCCCTCCGTGTCCCCCGTGTCCTCCGTGGTGAAGTTTTGAGCCAGATGAAGTACGCCGTGATCACGTTCGGCTGCCGCGTGAACCAGGCCGACTCGCTGGGCTTGGAAGAGGAGCTGCGCGCTTCGGGGGCGGCGGCGTCGACGCCTGACGCGGCCGATCTGGTCATCGTGAACACCTGTTCGGTCACCGCCACGTCGGACCAGGGCGCGCGTCAGACGATCCGCCGTGTCGCGCGCACGAACCCGCACGCCCGCATCGTCGTCACCGGCTGCTACGCCACACGGCGGCCGGAGGAAGTGGGTGTGCTGCCGAACGTCGTCCGCGTCGTTCCGAACGACGACAAACCGCATCTGATTCCATTCACTGTACGGGGCGACGCCTGCATCGACGCCTGCATGGACACGCCTCTCCGCTCCGACGGCGGAGATATCGGCGCCGCTGAACGTTTCGGCGACGGCGGGGGGAGCTGCGGGGCCGCTGTCGAACCCGGCATGGCCGGCCGGACGGCGTTCACGCTGTGTGTGCAGACCGGGTGCTCGGAACCGTGCTCGTATTGCATCATCCCGGCAACGAGGGGAACGCCGCGAAGCGTGGAGCTGGCGGCCGTCGCGCGCGAAGTGCATCGAATTGCGGCCGCGGGCTTCAGGGAAGTCGCGCTGACGGGGGTCCATCTCGGCTCGTACGGAAGGGATTTGCAGCCGCGGTCGTCGCTCCTCGATCTGCTGCGAGCGCTGGATCGCTGCGCTCCGGGACGGTCTGAAGACCGTCCCGGACACCTGACCGACGTCCGGTTCCGCATCAGCTCGCTGGAGCCGATGGACTGCTCGCGCGACATCGTCGATCTCGTCGCGAGGTCAGATCGCTTTGCGCCGCACTTCCATCTGCCGCTGCAGCACGCCAGCAATCGCGTCCTTGCGCGGATGCGGCGTCCGTACACGATCGAGTATTACGCGTCGCTCGTGGACGACATCCGCGCGCGGATACCCCACGCGGCAATCGGCTCGGACATCATCGTCGGATTTCCCGGAGAGACGGACGAGGATTTCGAGCAGCTCGCCGGCTACCTGGAGCGGTCGCCGCTCACGCACATCCACGTGTTCCCGTACTCCGATCGTCCAGGCACGGTCGCCGACGCGATGGGAGCCAAGGTCCATGGGCCGGTCATCCGCGAGCGCGGACGCCGCGTGCGCGAGATCGGGCAGCGGCTCACCACGCGATTCCGCGATTCGCAAATCGGGACGACTCAGCGGGCGCTGACTCTCGAAGACGGCACGCTGGCCGTGACCGGCAACTACCTGAAGCTGAGGATTCCAGCGGGCCGCGCCCGCAACGAGTGGGTCGACGTCCGAGTCGTGTCACATCATCACGGCGAGCTGCTGGGCGGCTGATTTTTTCTGACCTTCGACGATCAACTGACCGCAGGCCGCCCGGATGTCGCGGCCGCGGCTCTTGCGGACCGACACGATCAACCCGCGCTCGGAGAGGATTCGCGCGAAACGGTCGATCGCCTCGTCGGATGGCCGTTCGAACGGGATTCCCGGCGCGGCGTTCAGCGGAATCAGGTTCACTTTCGACTTCACGCCGGCGAGCAGCTTGGCGAGGCGCCGTGCGTCCTCGGGGCGGTCGTTCACGCCGGCGAGCAGCACGTATTCGAACGTGATCCGGCTGCGCCGGTTCAGCGGAAAACGCTTGCACGCCGCGATGATGTCGCCGATCCCGTACTTCCTGTTGATGGGCACCAGCTCGCCGCGTTGCGCGTCGGTCGGTGCGTGCAGTGAAATCGCGAGGTTCGGCATGACGGGCTCGCGCGCAAGCTTTTCGAGCGCCGGCAGCAGACCGACCGTCGAGAGCGTGATGCGCCGCGGCGACAGCGCGAACCCGTGCTCGTCGGCCAGGATCCGCAGCGCCTTCATCGTCTCGTCGTAGTTGTGCAGCGGCTCCCCCATCCCCATCAACACGATGTTGAAGCGCGCGTCGCGCATGGCGAGCGCGTCGGCGAGTACGCGCACCTGACCCACGATTTCGCCCGCCGTCAGGTTGCGCAGCAGGCCCATCTTGCCGGTCAGGCAGAACCCACAGGCCATGGCGCAGCCGACTTGCGTCGAGATACAGAAGGTCATCGCGGGCGTGTCGGGAATGAAGACCGATTCGATCGTCCGGTCGTCGCCGAGCCGGAGCAGAAACTTCTCGGTGCCGTCGATCGACGTCTCGCGATGGACCAGCGCCGGCGTGGTGAGCGCGAACTCGGCGGCGAGCCCGGCGCGCAGGTTGCGCGGGAGGTCGGTCATCGCGGCAATGTCCGTCACGCCGCGACGGTAGAGCCATTGGAAGATCTGGCGCGCGCGAAACCGTTGGTGCCCCCGCTGCTCGAGAGCGGCCTCCAGCGCCAGGCGTTCCAAGTCGGCGAGATCGGGTCGGCGACGGTCGTGTGACACGCTGTCTTAGCTTACCATGCTATAATATGCATCAGGGCTGGTAATTCCTTCTCTGTCAATGGTTTGCGGCACTGTCTCCGGCCCGTTTCGAACCCGGTTCCGCTGCGGCTTCAACGTGTCGAATACACCGATCATCCGAGACATGCTCGACAACGGCCTGCGCGTTCTCACCGAGCGGATGACGCAGGTGCGATCGATCAGCATCGGCGTCTGGTTGACGCGCGGCTCGCGACACGAAACGGTCGAGCAAAGCGGCATCGCCCACTTCGTCGAGCACATGCTGTTCAAGGGCACCTCGACGCGGACGGCCGAGGACATCGCTCAGGCCATCGATTCGATCGGGGGCCAGCTCGACGCGTTTACCGCCAAGGAATATGCGAGCTACTACATCAAGGTGCTCGACGAGCATCTGCCGCTCGCCATCGACATCCTCGCCGATATCGTCCGCAACCCCGCATTCACCGCCGATGACATCGAGCGCGAAAAAAAGGTCGTCGTCGAAGAAATCAAGATGGTCGAGGACACGCCCGACGACCTCGTCCACGAGCTGTTCACGCAGGGTTTCTGGGAGAACCATCCGCTTGGCCGTCCGATCCTCGGCACGAAGGAATCCGTCGAGTCGTTGACCGCCGATTCGCTGCGCGGGTACTTCCGGAACGCGTACACGGCGCGCAACCTCATCGTCTCAGCGGTAGGCAACCTCGAGCACGAGCGCGTTCGCGAACTGGTCGCCGACAAGCTCGGGTCGCTGGCATCGCCGGGCGAACCCGCGATTGACGAGGCCCCGCGCGTGGTCCCGAAGATCCTCGTCCGGAACAAGGAGCTCGAGCAGAGTCACTTGTGCATCGGCGTCAGCAGCTACCCGCAAAGCCACGACGATCGCTATTCGAGCTACGTGCTCAACACGCTGCTCGGCGGCTCGATGAGCTCGCGACTGTTCCAGAACGTGCGTGAGAAGCGCGGCCTGGCGTACGCGGTGTTCAGCGGCTTGAGCGCCTATCGCGATGCCGGCTCGTTCACGGTTTACGCGGGCTGCTCGAACGAAGCGGTCGGCGAAGTGATTGATCTCGTCGTCGAAGAGCTGCGGGGCGTCAAGCATGCGCCGGTGCCCGACGCCGAGCTGCAGCGATCGAAGGATCACTTGAAGGGCAGCCTCATGCTGAGCCTCGAAAACACGGCGAGCCGCATGTCGCACCTCGCCCGCCAGGAGATCTACTTCGATCGTCAGTTCGGGCTCGACGAGACCCTGGCCGGCATCGAACGCGTGACGGCGGACGATGTGCAGCGCGTGGCGGCCGATCTGTTCAACAACGGATCGGTGTCGGCCACCGTGCTCGGCAACGTCAACGGTTTGCAGATTCCGAAGGAACGGCTGAATCTCGACTAAGAGGCACCTATACACCACAGCGGCCGCAGAAGACACGGAGGATCAAACCTGACGGCGCCCGCGTGCGGGCTCCGACGAATGACGCCTGGTTTGAGTCTCGGTGTCCTTCGTGTCCTCGGCGGTGGAGAGCTATCGTGATCGCGCGCTACACCCACCCTGAAATGGGCCGCATCTGGAGCGACCAGCGTCGCTACGAGACCTGGTTGCTCGTGGAAACGGCCGCGGCCGAAGCCATGGCCGCGGCCGGCGTCGTGCCGGCCGACGCCGCGCGCGACATTCGCGAGCGGGGCGCCTTCGACATCGCGCGCATCGCCGAGATCGAACGAACCACGCAGCACGACGTCATCGCCTTCACCACGGCTGTGGCGGAAAAGGTCGGACCCTCCGCGCGCTGGCTGCATTTCGGCATGACGTCGTCGGATGTCATCGACACGGCGCAGGCGCTGCAGATGCGCGAGGCGTGCGACGTCCTTCTGCACGATCTCGACGCGCTGGGCGACGCGATCCGCGCGCGCGCGATCGAGCATCGCCGGACGCCGATGATCGGACGGACCCACGGCGTGCATGCGGAACCGATGACGTTCGGGCTGAAGCTCGCCCTGTGGTACGCCGAAGTCGGCCGCGACGTCGAACGCGTGCGGCGCGCCCGCGCCGTGGTGGCCGTCGGCAAGCTGTCGGGCGCCGTGGGGACGTTCGCGCACCTGGCGCCCGAGATCGAAGCCGACGTCTGCCGGCGTCTCGGACTCGAACCGGCCGCGGTCGCGTCGCAAGTGATTCAGCGCGACCGGCATGCGGAGCTGATGGCGGCGCTGGCGATCACGGCGGCGTCGCTGGAAAAGTTCGCGCTCGAGATTCGGGGGTTGCAGAAAACGGAAATCGGCGAGGTCGAGGAGCCGTTCGGCAAGGGACAGAAGGGATCCTCGGCGATGCCGCACAAGCGCAATCCCATTGGGTGCGAGCAGGTGGTCGGCCTTGCGCGGCTGATTCGGGGCAACTGTCAGGCCGCGTTCGAGAACGTCGCGCTGTGGCACGAACGCGACATCTCGCATTCGTCGGTGGAGCGCGTCATTCTGCCGGACAGCTTCATCGCGCTCGATCACATGCTGCGCCGCTTCACGCGGATCGTCCGCGGCATGGTCGTGCACGTCGACCGGATGCGCGAGAACCTGAATCGCTCGCGCGGCGTCGTGTTCTCGGGCACGGTGTTGCTCGAGCTCGCGAAGAAGGGCGTGTCGCGCGAGCAGGCGTACGAATGGGTCCAGCGCAATGCGATGCGATCGTTTGCCGAGCAGCGCGATTTTAAGGCGCTGCTGCTCGCCGACGACGACGTGATGCGCGCCATGTCGGCCGGCGAGATCGAGCGCGCCTTCGATCTCGACGATCAGTTGAAGCAGGTTCCCCATATTTTCGGTTGCGTTTTTGGTACGACGTTGAACGCGGAGCACGCAGAACACGCAGAGAGAACAGACAAAAGAGACTCCCTGCGGGCTCAGCGGGCTCTGCATTGATCGTTGTTGACGAGGTCCAATCGCATGCGAGCGCGGGTTTTCGTCACGCTGAAGCCTTCCGTCTTCGATCCGCAGGGCAAAACGATTGCCGACGCGCTGCATTCGCTCGGCTACGGCGACGTCGAGGACGTGCGGCAGGGCAAGTACTTCGAGCTCGATCTCGCGACCACCGAGTCGTCGCAGGCGCGCGCGCTGGCGGCGGAGGTTGCCGACAAGGTGCTCGCCAATCCCGTCATCGAAAGTTATCGCATCGAGGTCGACTGACATGCGATTCGGAGTTGTCGTCTTTCCCGGCAGCAACTGCGACGAGGATGCGCTCCACGCCGCGAAGGATGTGTTCGGTCAGGAGGCGGAGTACCTCTGGCACAAGGACGCGGACCTGAAGGGCGCCGACGTCGTCATCCTGCCAGGGGGGTTCGCGCATGGCGATTACCTGCGCACCGGGGCGATGGCCCGCTTCTCGCCGATCATGACGACGCTCAGAACGTTTGCGGAGCGCGGCGGCCCCGTGCTCGGCATCTGCAATGGCTTTCAGATTCTGCTCGAGTCCGGGCTGTTGCCCGGGGCGATGCTGCGGAACCGGTCGCTGAAGTATCGCTGCGAGCACGTGCATGTGCGCGTCGAGCAGACCGATACGCCGTTCACCGGCGCCGCACGCGTGGGCCAGGTGCTGCGGATTCCGATCGGTCACGGCGAGGGCAACTACTTTGCGGCGCCGGAGGCGCTGCAGGCGATCGAAGCGAATCGGCAGGTCGTCCTGCGCTATACCGATCCGAGTGGGCGCCTCGATGACGAGTGGAACCCCAACGGGTCGGTCGACGCGATCGCCGGCCTGTGCAACGAGACGCGAAACGTTGTCGGCATGATGCCCCATCCCGAACGCGCGTGCGAGACGCTGCTCGGCGGCGTGGATGGCCGGTTGATCTTCGAATCGGTCGTGGCCCTTTTTCAGTCGGCTGAAAGCCTCGCGCTGCAGCGATGATGGATGCACAGCTTCTCGACCGCCACGGGCTCAAACCGGACGAGTACGACCGTATCGTGCAGTGCCTGGGGCGCGACCCGAACGTGACGGAGCTCGGCATCTTCTCGGTGATGTGGTCCGAGCACTGCAGTTATAAGAGCTCGCGCGTACACCTGAAGACGTTGCCGACCGGTGGGCCGCAGGTCCTGCAGGGGCCCGGAGAAAATGCCGGCGCCGTCGACATCGGCGACGGGCTCGCGGCGGTCTTCAAGATCGAATCGCACAACCACCCGTCGTTCATCGAGCCGTATCAGGGCGCCGCGACCGGTGTCGGCGGCATCATTCGCGACATCTTCACGATGGGCGCCCGGCCGATCGCGCTGCTCAATTCGCTGCGCTTCGGATCGCTCGACGCGCCGGCCACGCGCCGTCTGCTCGAAGGCGTCGTCGGCGGCATCGCCGGATACGGCAACAGCATCGGCATTCCTACGGTCGGCGGAGAAATCGCATTCGAGCCGTCGTACGCCGGCAACCCGCTCGTGAACGTGTTCTGCCTTGGCATCGCCAGGGCGTCCGACATCATCAAGGGCGTCGCGTCCGGCGTCGGCAATCCCGTGTACTACGTGGGCGCGAAGACCGGCCGCGACGGCATCCATGGCGCGACGATGGCGTCGGCGGAATTCGACGAGACATCGGCGGAGAAGCGACCCGCGGTGCAGGTGGGCGACCCGTTCATGGAGAAGCTGCTCCTCGAAGCGTGTCTCGAAGTCATGCGGACCGATGCCCTCGTCGGCATTCAGGATATGGGCGCGGCCGGCCTGACCTGCTCGACCACCGAGATGGGATCGCGCGGCGGCGCCGGCGTGGAGATCGACGTGGCGCTCGTCCCACAGCGTGAGACCGGCATGACGCCCTACGAGATCATGCTGTCGGAATCGCAGGAACGCATGCTCCTGGTCGCCAAGCGCGGACGCGAGTCCGACGTCGAACGCATCTTCGAGAAATGGGATCTGCACGCGGTGCGGATCGGCGAGGTGACCGACACCGGCATCCTGCGGGTGAAACAGCACGGTAACGTGGTGGCGGAGATCCCGAATCGCGCGCTCACCGACGATGCGCCCGTGTATCGGCGTCCGATGGCCGAGCCCGAGTATCTGCGCGAGGTGCAGCAGCTCGATCTCGAGGCGCTTGCGGAAAAGGGGTCCGCAGATGCCAGGCTGCTCACGCTGCTCGCCTCGCCGACGATCGCAAGCAAGCGGTGGGTCTATCGGCAGTACGACCACATGGTCCGTACCAACACGATCAATCTGCCCGGCCTCGGGGCCGGCGTGGTGCGCGTCAAGGGGACTGATCGCGCGCTGGCGATGTCGGTGGACGGCAACGGGCGATATTGCTATCTCGATCCCTACCGCGGTGCGATGCTCGCGGTCGCCGAAGCGGCGCGCAATGTGGCGTGCTCGGGCGCCCGTCCGCTCGGCGCGACCAACTGCCTGAACTTTGGGAATCCCGAACGGCCGGCGATCATGTGGCAGTTCGCGAGGGCCGTCGAGGGCATCGGCGACGCCTGCCGGGCGCTGAACGTGCCGATCACCGGCGGCAACGTCAGCCTCTACAACGAGACCGACGGCAAGGCCATCTACCCGACGCCAATGATTGCGGTCGTCGGCGTGCTCGAGCATGCGGATCGCGTGATCGGCCGGCGATTCCAGGATGCCGGGGACGCGGTCGTGCTCTTTGGCGAGGGCCGCGGCGAGCTGGGCGGCAGCGAGTATCTGAAGCTCGCGTACGATCTGGTTCGCGGCGCGGCGCCAGCACTCGATCTCGATGCCGAGCGCGCGCTGCAGGCGCTGCTCGTCTCGCTCGCGGACGAACGGCTGCTGCGATCGGCTCACGATTGCTCGGACGGCGGGCTCGCAGTGACCGTCGCCGAATGCTGCTTCGACGCCGGCGGCATTGGCGTGGAGGTGTCGATTCCCGGCGTGCAGGTTGCGTCCGCCGCGTCGACGAATGTGGCGGCGGCGCTCTTCGGCGAGTCGGCGTCGCGCATCGTCGTGTCGGTGGTGCCGGATAATCTGACGATCGTGCTGGAGCGGGCGGTGGCAGCGAAGGTGCCGGCGCGTGTGGTCGGCCAGACCGGGGGCAACTGCATTCGCATGGCCGTTGCGGGACAACTCGTGATCGATCAGGCGGTGGACGAGGCCGAGCGCGCGTGGGCGACGGCCCTCGAACGGTATTTCGTCAAGAAGGTGGCCTAGCGCGGTTTCAGGGAAGCTTCGGTACCATGTTGGACAAATTCAAGGACGAGTGCGGCGTCTTCGGCATCCTCGGTCATCCCGAAGCGGCGAACATGACGTACCTGGGCCTCTATGCGTTGCAGCATCGAGGCCAGGAGAGCGCGGGCATTGCCGCGTCCGACGGCGAGCAGGTGCGCATCTCGCGCGCAATGGGGTACGTCGCCGACACATTCGACAGCGCGGCGCTGTCGCAGCTGCCCGGGTCGGTGGCGATCGGCCACGTGCGCTATTCCACGGCCGGCGAGAGCAAGCTGTTGAACGCGCAGCCCATCCTGATCGATTGCGCGCACGGGCAGATTGCGCTGTGCCACAACGGCAATCTTGTGAACGCGCGCGAGCTGCGCGACGAGCTGGTGCAGCAGGGATCGATCTTCCAGTCGAACAGCGACACCGAAGTGATTCTCCACCTCTACGCGCGTTCGAAGGCGCGCACGATCGAGGACGCGATCGTGGAGTCGGTGGCGCAGGTGCAGGGCGCCTTCTCACTCGTGATGCTCACACGCGACCGGATGGTCGCCGTGCGCGATGCGCATGGATTCCGGCCGCTGGCGCTCGGCCGGCTGGACGGAGCAGTGGTGGTCTGTTCGGAAACGTGCGCCATGGATCTCATCGGCGCCACGTACGAACGCGATGTCAAGCCGGGCGAAGTCCTGATCGTGTCGGCCGACGGCGTGAAGTCGATCAAGCCGTTTCCTCCGGCGCCGCTCGCGCATTGCATTTTCGAGCACGTGTACTTCGCGCGTCCCGACAGTTACGTGTTCGGCCGCAGCGTGAACGAGGTGCGGACCGAGCTCGGTCGTGTCCTTGCGCGCGAGCAGCCGGTCGAGGCCGACGTGGTCGTACCGGTGCCCGATTCGGGGGTCTGCGCGGCGATGGGCTACGCCGAAGAGTCGGATGTGCCGCTGCGCATGGGTCTCATCCGGAACCACTATGTGGGGCGGACCTTCATTCAGCCGCAGGCATCGATCCGCCATTTCGGCGTGAAGGTGAAGCTGAACCCGGTCCGCAGCATTCTGGAAGGGAAGCGCGTGATCCTCGTCGACGATTCGATCGTGCGGGGCACGACGAGCCGCAAGATCGTGCGCATGGTGCGCGCGGCCGGCGCGAAGGAAGTCCACGTCCGCATCAGCTGTCCGCCGACGATCTCGCCGTGTTTCTACGGTGTCGACACCCCGCGCAAGTCCGAGCTGATTGCCGCGACGCATACACTCGAGGAGATCCGCAACTTCCTCGAGGCCGACAGCGTGGCATACTTGAGCCTCGAAGGCCTGCTCAGCGCGGTCGAGAGCGAGCGGACGTCGTACTGCTCGTCGTGCTACACCGGCCGCTACCCGGTTGAATTCCCGCGCGACGAGGCCACGTATCTCCAGCTCGCCTTGAAGCTCGATAAAGAGCCCGTCGCGAAGTGATCATGTGCTCGGCACGCGATTCACCACAAAGGTCACGAAGGACACGAAGGAAAGAATGTATGCGCGTGTTCCTTAGTGTCCTTGGCGCCCTTTGTGTCCTGTGTGGTGAGCCCGCCGCAGGCGTTCGTGCGGCGCGCTCCCAGGAACCCGCCGCGCCTCAGCCCGTCTCCGCCGCGCAACTTCAGGCCGCCATCAACAAGCTCGGCGATCTCGACTACGCCACGCGGACCGAGGCGTCGCGCACGGTGAGGCGCTCGCCCTCGGCGCAGGCCGTTCCCGCGCTCATTCAGGCCGTCGCCGAGCACGCGGACGGCTACGTCCGCTACCGGGCGCTCGTGCTGCTGACCGGCTTCAACGATCCGCGCACCAAGGACTCGATGCGTGAGTCGCTCTCGAGCCCGAACGATCGGCTGCGGACCGTCGCGTACAGTTTCTTCGAGCGCAACCCGGACCCCGCGATGGTGCCGCCGTTGCTGACGGCACTCGACAAGGAGCTCGCCGAATTCGTGCGGCCGGCCCTCGTTCGGGCGCTCGCGGCGAACGGCACGGATCCGCGCGTGCGTCAGGCCCTGCAGCGCGAAGTGGGCCGCGGGGAAGATTTCTTCCGCAGTGCGGTCATCGAAGCGCTTGGCGACTACAAGGCGGCCTTCGCCTTCGATGCGCTGACGGCAGTGGCGAACCTCGATGGACCGCTGCAGGACGATGCGGCGCTCGCGCTGGGAAAGATTGGCGACAAACGCGCGCTGGAGACGCTTGCGGCGATCCAGCGCACCGCGCCGCGTCAGAGCCAGCCGGCGATCGCCGCCGCCATCTGCCTGCTCGGCGTGAACTGCGCATCGCACCACGGCTATCTGGTCGAGGTGCTCAAGTTCTCGAACCAGACCGCCGGGTTTCAGGAGCTGCTGCGCGGCGCCGCTGCGGGGCTCGCGGCGCTCGGCGTTGCCGGACACGCGGAGGCGGTCGCCTCATTGTTCGAGATCGGCATCCCATCGGCGGACCCGACACGCGCGCCGGTGGCGCTGGCGCTGGGCACGATCGCGCTGCGCGCGACGCCGCTCATGATGACGACGCTCGAGCAGCATCCGAATCGGGAGAAGGCGATTGCGCTGCTCGCCGAAGGCTTCGACATGCTCCAGGAAGATCTCGACAAGGAGCGCTTTTTCGCGCTCGCGCGGCGCACCTATTGGGATTCGCCGGAGCGGTCGCCGCGTCGCGCGCTGATGCAGACGCTCATCGGCCAGCTCGATTTCTAGCGTTCGAGGGAGGACCTTCCACATGCCGCGCCTTCCCATCGTTGTTCTCGCCGGCATGGTTCTCGCCGGTGCGCCTCCCGTCAGCGCGCAGTCCCGCGTGCTCGATCTCGGGAACGGCGTGTACGAGGCAATTGGCGTCGCCGTCGGCACCGGCGGTGCGCGAACGGCCGGCGTCCCCGCGGGCAACACGTTCCTCGTCGCCGGCGGCCCGATCGCGGTGGCGGCGCGCGCGCGCGAATTGACCGCCTCCGATCCGCTGCGCGCCCTGTATCTCATGGACGTGGCGCTCGCCGCGGACGCCAGCCATCGGCCGGCGCTCGAAACAGGGCTGGCGATTCTGAAGGCGCTGGACGCGCAGTCCACGAACAGCAACGAGCGCGGCTGGCTGCAGTCCGGCATTCGCGCCGCGGCAGCGCGGCTGAAGTAGCGCGATCTCGGATCTCCCGACATGGAATACAAGTCTGCCGGCGTCGATATCGATGCCGGAAACGAAACGGTTCGCCGCATCAAGTCGCTCGCGCGCGCGACGTTCACTCCCGGCGTCCTCTCGGACATCGGATCGTTCGGTGGTCTGTTCAGGCTCGATCGCGATCGCTATCAGCAGCCGGTGCTGGTCTCGAGCGCCGACGGCGTCGGCACCAAGCTCAAAGTGGCGTTCATGACCGGCCGCCACGATACGATCGGCGGCGATCTCGTCAATCACTGCGTCAACGACATTCTCGTGCAGGGCGCCGAGCCGCTGTTCTTTCTCGACTATCTGGCGACGGGACGGCTGTCGCCGGCCGTGGCGGAGCAGGTGGTAAGCGGTGTTGCGCGCGCATGCCGCGAGAACGGCTGCGCGCTGATCGGCGGTGAAACGGCGGAGATGCCCGGGTTCTACGTCGACGGTGAGTACGATATCGCCGGTTTCATCGTGGGCATCGTCGAGCAGTCGAACGTCGTCGATGGACGCGGCATCGTCGCCGGAGATGTGCTGATTGCCCTGCCTTCGGCAGGGCTGCACACGAATGGGTACTCCCTGGCGCGGCGCGTGCTGTTCGAGGCCACGGGGTGGAGGCACGATACGTTCGTCGAGGAGCTCGGGGCCACAGTGGGCGACGCGTTGCTTGCGCCGCATCGGTCGTATCTGTCACTGGTGCGCCCCTTGCTGACGCGCGGAATTGTCAAAGGGCTGGCGCACATCACCGGTGGAGGAATCACCGAGAATGTGCCGCGTGTCTTGCCTGAGGGATGCGCAGCCGCGATCGACCTGCGCGCGTGGAGCGTGCCGCCGCTGTTCCAGCTGCTTCAGCAGCGCGGCGGGATCGCGCGGGCCGAAATGTTCCGGGCGTTCAACATGGGCGTGGGTCTGGTGGTCGTCTGCGCGGCGGGTGACGCTGAGACGACCATGGACACGCTCGCGCGCGCGGGCGAACCGAACGCGTTTCGCATCGGCGCGATCACACCCGGCAATCGCACCGTCCGCTACGTCTGAAAAAGGGTCGGGACGCATTGACGCAGCGTATCGCAAACAAAGTGCCGGAAGAAAAAGACTCCCGACTCCTTTTCCCGCGACTCGCAGTCCTCATTTCCGGACGCGGGACCAACCTCCAGGCGATTATCGACGCTGTCGCCACGCGGCGACTCGACGCCACGATCGCGGTCGTGATCTCGGACCGCGTCGACGCCGTCGGCCTTCAGCGCGCCCGCGCGGCAGGCATCGAAGCCGTGCACGTGAGCCCGCGCGCGCACGCCGATCGCGACGCCTACGACCGCGCGATTGTCGATGTGCTCGCTGCACATGCGGTCGGCCTCGTGTGCCTGGCCGGTTACATGCGTCTGGTCGGCCGCCCCCTGCTCGACGCGTTTCCCGAGCGAATCCTGAACATCCATCCATCACTGCTGCCGTCGTTCCGCGGCCTCGACGCGCAACGTCAGGCACTCGACCACGGCGTCCGTATTACGGGCGCGACGGTGCACCTGGTGACCTCGGATCTCGACGACGGTCCGATCGTGCTGCAGGCCGCGGTGCCGGTGCTCGACGACGACACCGTCGACACGTTATCGAGCCGGATTCTGATCGAAGAGCACAGGATCTATCCGGACGCAATCGCGCGCGTCCTCGCAGGCGGGTGGTCGATCGAGGGCCGCCGCTTCGTTTCCAGCGGACCCCGCTCGTGACCGACTCGACGGAGGAGGACCCGGCAACGTATCGCGGCCTTGCGTCCATCGCGGTGCCTCGCCGGACGGAGCTCGTCGCGACCATGCTCGGCCTGGTTCCTTTCGGGACCGGCGAGACCTTTCGAGCGGTCGACATTGGATGCGGTGAAGGTCACATGGCGGCAGCGCTGCTCGACTGTTTCCCGCATGCGACGCTTCTCGCCCTCGATGGTTCCGAAGCGATGCGCGCGGAAACCGTCCGGCGCACCGAACGCTGTCGAAGCCGCATCGACGTACGGCCCTTCGATCTCGCAACGCTGGATTGGTGGGATCTGGTCCGGGGTGCAGGCGTCGTCTTGTCGTCGCTTTGCCTGCATCATCTCAACGCTGCCAAGAAGCAGTACCTGTTCAAAGCCATCGCTGAGCGTCTGTCGCCAGGCGGCGCGTTCCTGATCGCCGATATCGTCGAACCCCAGCACCCGGCCGTGCGCCATCTGTGGGCGGAAAGCTGGGACGCCAGCGTCGAGCATCAGGCCGCGCAGACTGGCTCGCGAAATCACGTCGACGCGTTTCACAGCGGCCGACGGAACCACTTCCGGTTCCCGGACGCCGCAGACGTGCCGTCGCCGTTGTTCTTTCAGCTCGTGTGGCTGAAGCATGCCGGGTTCATCGCCGCAGATTGCTTCTGGGCCGCCGCGGGACACGCGGTGTACGGCGGTTTCAAAGCTCCTGAGGGCGAACCGGCTGTCCGATTGCCGTACTCGACAGCGCTCGAGGCGGTGCGCCGGGCGTTTGGGGCGCCACCTGGGGAAGCCCGCTAGCTCTGCCACTCTACAAGATATATATAGAGAACCTCTTCCATTGATATGACTCTATAGGATAGTAAGAGGCTCAATGGACTGGCACGAATACGACCGACCTCAGTCTGGTCAAAGGCGGCATTCTGCTCGCAACCGGGGAAACCGTGGTGCAGGTTCAGACGCGCGTCCTTGGAGGCGCGACGTCCGCTCCGCTGTTCACCGAGGCGCCCGGCTTCGTGGCCCTCGGTGCGCGGGCCGGGTGGGACCGTGAGCCAGCACCTCGACCTGACCGTGATTGGCGAGAACCTGACGGACCGCAACTATCGGTTGTACGGGTCCGGCGTCGACGCTGCGGGCGCCAATCTCCAAATCCGCACGCGCGTTCGGTTCTAGGCGAAAGGGGCCGCAACCCGTTTTCGCTACGTGGCGGACTGCAGCGTGAGTACCGCCACTTCCGGCGGGCAATTCACCCGCACGGGCACGTAGATCGTTCCCACACCGCGGCTCACGAACATCGTCGTCTTGTCGCGCCGACCGATTCCAGCCACTACGGGAAATTTCCGCGCCGCGACTGCGCCAACGAGCGGCAGGACCACCTGTCCCCCGTGGGTGTGGCCAGATAGGACCAGCGGCACGGACAGCGCGCCGGCTTCGGTGAGGCGGCGCGGATCGTGCGCGAGCAGGATGGTCATGGGCGCGGAATCGCGGACGAGCGCCGCGATATCTATTTGCCGCCGCGTCCAGAATCGAATGCCGACGAGATCGATCGTTTCATGTCGAATCGACAAGCGCGTGCGTGCGTCGCGCAGCACCTGGACGCCGTTTTTGGCCAGCGGTGGCGGCATGTCGTGATCGTTGTCGTGGTTGCCGAGGATCGCGAACACGCCGTGAGGCGCAGCCAGCGGCGCGAGCGCTTCGGCGGAAGGGATGACGTAGTCGCGATCGCCCCACGTGACGTAGTCGCCGCCGAGCACGATCAGGTCGGGGCGTTCGGCCATCAGCGCGCCGACCGCCTTCGACACATCCTCGTGCGAGACCAACTGGCTGCGGTGCACATCGGTGATCAGGCCGATGCGCAAGCCGTTGAGCGCCGGCGGCAATCCGCGGATCGGAATGCCGGCACGCGTGACCTCGAGATCGTGACGCCCGTAGAAGAATCCGTATCCGCCCGTTCCGGCGACGATGCCCGTGCTGGTGGCGATGAGCGCCTTCAGAACAGCGCGGCGAGTGACCGGCATCGACGTATAGTAATGGAAAGTCTACAGTTCACAGTTGACAGTCCACTGTTGGTGGCGGTCGACAGTTCAGTCGACGGCCGTGCGCGCTCTGCCACCTGTGAACTGTCAACTGTCGACTGTTTGATCCCATGAATCTCTACGACGAGCTGCACTGGCGGGGCATGGTGTATGACGCGACCGAAGGCCTCCAAGAATTATTTGCGGCCGAACGGGTGACCGCGTACATCGGGTTCGATCCGACGGCGTCCAGCCTGCACGTGGGGTCGTTGTTGACGGTGATGGGTCTGGCGCGCCTGCAGCGGTTCGGCCATACCCCAATCGCGATCGTCGGCGGCGGCACTGGAATGATCGGCGATCCGAGCGGTAAATCGCAGGAGCGCGTCCTGTTGTCGGCCGAGCAGATCGACGAAAACGTGGCGGGCGTGCGCCGCCAGCTCGAGCGGTTTCTCGATTTCGAGCCGCGTGCGGGCGCCATGACCGCCGCGCGTATCGTCAACAATGCCGACTGGCTCGCGACGATCGATCTGCTGTCATTCCTGCGCGACGCGGGAAAGCATTTCACCGTCAATTATATGCTGCAGAAGGAGTCGGTCAACCGCCGGCTGGAGAGCGAAGAAGGCATCTCGTACACAGAATTCAGTTACCTGGTGCTTCAGGCGTACGATTTCCTGCAGCTCTTCGATCGCTTCGGCTGCACGCTGCAGATGGGCGGCAGCGACCAGTGGGGCAATATCACGGCCGGGATCGATTTGATTCGGAAGCTGCGCGGCCGAAAGGCGCATGGTCTGGTCTGGCCGCTGATGAAGACGGCGTCCGGCGTGAAGTTCGGCAAAACCGAGGCAGGCACGATTTGGCTGGATCCCGCGCGCACGTCGCCGTTCCGGTTCTACCAGTTCTGGCTGAACACGGACGATCGCGACGTCGTGATGTACCTCAAATGCTTCACGTTTCTGCAACGCGCGCAGATCGACCAGCTGGCGGAAGCCACGACGGCAACCCCGGAGAAACGCGAGGCGCAGCGCGTGCTGGCGCGCGAAGTGACGGCCGCCGTTCACGGTCCGGATCACGCGGCGCGGGCGGAGCACGCCTCGAGCGTGCTGTTTGGAGAAGACATCGCCACGCTGCAGGCCGACGGAGTCCTGGCGCTGTTCGAGGACGTGCCGTCGACCGAGTTGCCGCTCGACGCGCTCGGCGCCGACGGCATCGGCATCGTCGATCTTTTGGCGCGTGTGCAGCTCGCGCCCTCGAAAAGCGAAGCGCGCCGGCTGATTCAGTCGGGCGGCGTGTACGTGAACAACCGCCGAATTTCCGATCCGCAGACGAAACTGCAGCGCGAGGACGCGATCGAGGGTCGTCTGTTCGTGCTTCGCAAGGGTCAGAAGCACAACCATCTGGTCCGTCTCACCTAGCGCCCGGTTGATAGCTGAGAGACGATGCTGACAGCTTCTCGCTCCTCGAATGGCTGACTTGACGGATCCGGAGCGGTACGCAATACTCACTGGACGTTCGACGCGAGTGGCCCGCTGCAGGGCAGCGGAGGATTTGCTGGGCGGACTTTCCTAGCAAATTTTTTTGTCCCCGGAAATCTGCAAGGTTTTCCGAAACAGCGTTCCCCAAGCTCGAGCGACACTCAACTGGAAGCGCGGCGAATACCTCGACCGTAGCGATTGTTCTGCGGCGTGGATCTCGTGGTTGACAGGATTGGGTGGTTCTAGTAACCTTAGAAGGTTCCCCTAAACGCGGTCGGCTTCGCAGCCGATATGCGCAGAAACGGGAATCCCGGGGTTGGGCCCCCGGCGGTCGAACAAAGCCCCCGGGCGCCCAGGGCGCACGGACGGTCGGTTCTTTGAAAACTAGATAGTGCGTGCAAGCACACACAGCCCGTCAACCTTCCTCGCGCGGCAACGCGCGGTGGAGGAAGACAGAGAGTCAGCGAGTGGCGTCGCGCAATCGGTCGGTAGCTTCAATCAGTCCGTGCTCCGGAGAACCCGGAGGAAGCTACTGTCTGGCGGCGAACCACTAGACAAAAAACGGATTGAGCAACGCAGAGCCAATAACATCGGCCTCGCGTTAAACAGTTGTCCCTGAGCGAGGTCTTCGGCGCGCACACGCGCGCTGGGGCCGAGTCGAAGGGCGACGAATTTAACATGAGAGTTTGATCCTGGCTCAGAATCAACGCTGGCGGCGTGCCTAACACATGCAAGTCGAACGCGAAAGCCCCGCAAGGGGTGAGTAGAGTGGCAAACGGGTGAGTAACACGTGGGTGACCTGCCCTCGAGTGGGGGATAACGTCCCGAAAGGGACGCTAATACCGCATGACATCCTGCTTTTGAACAAGCGGAGATCAAAGCTGGGGATCGCAAGACCTAGCGCTTGAAGAGGGGCCCGCGTCTGATTAGCTAGTTGGTGGGGT